>ERZ772957.459-NODE-459-length-33268-cov-11.030199_pt1 | contig 33268 bp, 27 predicted proteins | sample MGYA00580682_ERZ772957 | MGnify/ENA primary metagenome ERZ772957 (study PRJEB29015, sample SAMEA2737921) | human oral metagenome | biome: human oral; feature: human-associated habitat; material: dental | place: China | collected 2025 ...
CGAGAGGACAGCGCAGATGCGTGAAGATGGGTGGCTGAATTTATCAGTGATTCCTTAATTACTTGCGGTAATTATATAACAAAATGTCCGGCATGGCAAGCAAATAATCGCCATAAAGAAAGATTCTTTGTTCAGTCTCTGATTTCCTGCAGCAAGAGGTCTTTCGCCACCTTGCCGCGGTCGTTGAGGGGAATCTCCGTGCAGAAACGAAGGACACGCGGCATCTCCACCGGCAGAAGCACGCGGCGCACGGCGCGCCGCACAGCTTTTTTCTCCGCCTCGTCAGCGACGACGAGGAAGGCGGCTAGCTCGGCGCCGCGCAGATCATCCTCTACGGCGAGGACGGCGGCATCGCGCACGCCTGCGAGCTCCCTGAGCTTCATCTCCACGCGCGCCAGGCTGATTTTGAAACCGCCCTTGTTGACCCATGCCTGTTCACGCCCCTCGAAGATCAGCTCGCCGTGCTCATTCAAACGGCCCCGATCGTGCAGCGTGAAGGGCATAGCAATGCCGCTCACATGAAAGGGCGTGTCCACATAGATCGAGCCGTCGAGAGTCGAAACTTTCACACCCGGAAACGGTTTCCCGAGGTTATTCGGATCTCGCCCGCAGTCCTCGCATCGCGTGTAGGTGATGTAGTTGAGCTCGCTCGCACCGTAATAGAGAAAGATGGCGGCGTTCGGCAGTCTTTCCCGCAGGAGCTGCAGGAGCGCGGCTGAAATGAGCTGCGATCCCGCAAACATAGACTTCACACCCAGAAGCGGCTTCTCGCTCGCTTCCATGAGCAAGCGCAGCTTCGCCGGCACGAGGTATATGGTATCCGCCGCATGATTTTCGATGACAGAACGCCACGCCTTGACACCCGTGTATTCGCTCGTACATACAGAAGCACCGGCAAAAAGCGCCGCGAGGAAAGCGTTCAGATTGCCCGTGAAGCTCAGACTGCCGTGCAGGAAAAGGCGCGCTGCTTTCCCCACGCCGAAAATCTTATTTTGCACAGGAAAAAAGCCCGCCCAACTCTCAAACGTGCGATACATCACCTTTGGCACACCCGTCGTCCCCGAGCTCAGGACGCCGAGACAATCGGCGCTTTCGTGCTGCCGTGCTTCATGCGGAAACCGCTTGCACGAGATTTCCGACGCCGTCAGGGAAATGAGCGCCTGCAGACCGTTCGCCTCCGCGATGCCCTCGACATCCTCTTGCGTCAGACCGTGATGCAGGAGGATCGGTCGGACAGCCAGCTTCTGCAATGCGAAGAAAAGGACGGCTTGCTCAAAAAAGGAGGCGGCGGCTGCGAGCACGGAGGCAGATTGCAGGTCATTTCCCAAGAAATCGGGCAGTTCTCCTGCCCGCTCTTCCACCACCCGATAAAAATCATCGTAGCTATAGATTTCCTCGTCCATATAAAGAAACGGCTTTTCCCCCAGAGAGGCCGCTTGCTTCTTGAGCAGCAAATAATAATTCATTCGCAAACCTCCAGCAGGATCGCCTCACCGACGCCGCCGGCACCGGCAATCGCGAGAAGACCATAGCCGCCGCCCTGCCTTTTGACCGCCTCGATGAGGTGCAGGAGAAGCACTGCCCCCGACGCGCCGTAAGGATGCCCGTAGGCGAGTGCGCCGCCGAATGTATTGTAGCGATCGATGAGCTTCGGATGACGGCGCGCGAAAAGGACATCGATGACGGCGAACGCTTCGTTGAACTCGATCGCCGCCATATCCTCGTAGGAGAGCCCGACGCGCGCCAAAAGCTGATCAGCAGCCCGCATGGCGCCGCGTGGACTGTAAAGCGGCTCACCGGCAGCCATTTCCATGTGCAAAAGGCGGGCAGCCGCCTTCTTCCCCGTCTCTGACAGATATTCCTCCGAGCACAGGAGCGCCAGCGCCGCGCCGTCGTTCGTCTTGCACGATGTCCCGGCCGTGGTCAAACCGCCTGCCCCCAGAAGCGGCGGCAGGCGCTTGAGAAAGCTCCGGCTCATGCGCTCTCGAATGCCGTCATCCTGCGAGACGCCCGCGATCGGGGCTATGAGGCGCTGCAAAGTGCCGTCACGCCGTGCAGCTGCAGCCCGCGCATGACTCACTGCAGCCCATTCTTCAAGCTCCTCGCGCGTCACCTGCTCTTCTCGTGCCGTCCGCTCTGCCCCTTGCAGCATGGCGTTCTCCGTGAGCTCCTGCGGCGAAAACTGTGCCGTTCGATACTCACCGTTCGGAAAAAGCGCATGCCGCTCATCGGCTTCGTCATAGCGACGCACGGGCTGCAGCGAGCGACTTTCCATACCACCGGCAGCATAGAGGCGCCCCTGCCCGCCGACAATCTTTGAAAAGGCAAAATCCAAAGCTGCCGCCGCAGACGCGCACTGCATATCGAGCGTCACGGCGGGCACACATTCACTGACACCTGCCAGAAGTGCCATGAGACGCGCGATGTTGCCGCCCGTTCCCACGGCATTGCCGCAGAAGATGGCGTCGGGCGCCTCGACATCATGCGCACGCAGCAAGGCGCGCAAGAGCTCCGCCGCGAAGCACTCCGGGCGCAGAGTGCGAAAGCGACCGCCATGCTTGACGAGCGGCGTGCGCAGACCGCCGAGCACATAAACATTTTTCATATCATGCCTGCTGACGGAAAAGCGTGTTGAGCTTCACGCCCAGGAACGCCGCCACAGCCGCCTTCAGAATATCGCCCGGGATGAACGGAAAAACCGCCATGATGAGCGCCTGCCAAAGGCTGATATCCATCAAAAGCATCATGGAAATCAAGCCGCCGATGTAGGTGATCGGAATGCCGACAAAAACGGCTGCGAACAGGAAGCGTCGGAATGAATTCGCCTTCCCTTTGAGCCAACTGACGATCGGATAGGCGACAATGAAGGCAATGATGAAGCCACCCGTAGGCCCGAGCACCTTGCCGAGTCCCGACGTACCGCCGACAAAGACCGGCAGGCCGATACAGCCGAGAAGCGTATAGACGACGAGCACCACGAAGGTCTCCTTCGGCGACAAGATGAACGCCGTGAGATTCATCGCGAGCGTCAAAGCCGTGATCATCGCCGTCGTGAAAGGCAGCGGGATGGAGATATAGGCTGCGACACAACAAAGCGCCACGCAAAGCGCCATCTTCGTCATCTTCTGCACAGACATGGTATCTTCTTTTTTCATACATTCAGACCTCGCTTTTTTTCAATATCAAAAGGGAGCGCCGCCTCTTCCTTCTTCCGGTGCGCTTCTTCCAGAAAATTTTCCCTTCCATGCAGGCGACAGAAAAATTTCGCTTCTCCTCCCGCCATGGCTAAGAACCCCTGCTTCTCCGGCACGAAGCGTACCTCTTCCCCGGCATGGAGCGGATGGAAAAAACGCAGCTCGACCGCCTGCACACGCGGCTGCTCTGCCAGCAGCTCCTGCAAGATGAGAAGCCCCGGCACGACGGCACGCGCGCGGCGATGTATGCTGTTTTCATCGCCTGCCGCCGTGACAAACGCGAGGATCTCGTCTCGCGAAAACGCGCGCCACGGTGTGCCCTCTCTTCTTGTCGCGGCTTTCGCCTTTCGCGCCTTTCCATGCCGCATTTTCCCCAGCATGAGGCTCACGGTAATTTCGCCCGCCAGAGGCTCTTCCGTTTCCGTGCATCTCAGCTGCAGGAAGCGACTCCCTCGCCTTTGCAGGCGCACGCCGCTCTCGGCTCCCGGCTCCGGCACATCTTTCCAGGCAGCTCTGGCAATCGCCGAGCCTTCGTACTCGGCAAGGCGCAGCCCTGCCATCATGCGTGCAAGATGCAGAACGCGTTCCATCGATTCACCTCCGAATCCCTCGCACAGTCACTGCTTCATTATAGGCAAAGCCCTCCCTTTAGTCAACCTAAAATAGAACCAAGTTGACGATAAGCCGCTCTATTTCTGAGGAAGCGCTGATAAAATGAAGTCGCCCAGATTTGCGCAGATGCGCTGTATCTATCGAGGAGACAAACCGGAGGCGTAGCGGTGCTACGTCGAGGATTTGTCGACGACGAGAGGACAGTGCAGATGCGTGAAGATGGGTGGCTGAATTTATCAGTGGTTTCCTAAGGAAGCGCTGATAAATTTCGCCGCGTCGTAATACGTGACAGGGGTGCTTCCTGCGACAAAATACCATCAGCGAAACGTCTCGACGCGCATCTTCTTTCCGTCCGTTCGGAAGACTACCGCACCGTCCTCGTCGGTGCGGTAAATTTTTGCCCCCGCATTTTGCAGTCGCTCGACGACCTCAGCGGCGGGATGACCGAAGGTGTTGTCCCTGCCGACGCTGATAACGGCGAAGCGCGGAGCGGCAGCTGCGAGGAAAGCCTCCGTCGTCGATGTCTTCGAGCCGTGGTGCGCGACCTTCAGGACGGTGCAGCGAGGCTCCTTCCCCTCGTCGAGCATCACCCTCTCCTGCGCCGCGATCAAATCGCCTGTGAAGAGGAAGGACGCCGCGCCGTAGCGCACGCGGATGACGTTCGAGTATTCGTTGCCCGAGCCGTCGGTGCCTGCCTCCTGCGGCGCGTAGAGGATGTCGATCGCCACGCCGTCAAGCTCGATGTGCTCGCCCGCCTCGGCAGGCGCCATGTGCTGCATCTCGGGCGCGGCGAGCGAGAAGCCGAGCACGCGCGCATACTCCGTGCGCGGCTCGTGCGCCGTCAAGACCATGCCGACGGGCAGGCGGCGCACGATGCCGCCCGCACCGCCCGCGTGATCCTCGTGCGCGTGCGTCAGGATGATGTAGTCGAGTCGCCGCACGCCGTAGTGTTGAAGATACGGCACATCGACGCGCGCGCCGATGTCGTAAGCGCCGTCGCGCGTACCTCCCGTGTCGATCATCAGGGCTCTGCCGTGCGGCGTCACGACGAGCGCCGCGTCGCCCTGCCCCACGTCGATGAAATGCACCGCCATCTCCTGCGGCCGCGAAATCTGCCAAAGAGCGGCGGCGAGGACGGCGATACAAAGCGCGGCGAATAGCGTCCTGCGCCGCTCGCCGCACCATGCGAATACGGCACTTCGCCGCTCCTCTGGCTGCGCGAAGACGGCGAGCGCGGCGAAGTAGGCGAGCGAAAGCGGTACGGAAAGCGTCGGCAGGTACACCTCGCCGCCCGGCACCTTTGCCAGAAGCCGCGTGCTTTCGTAGACAAGCCCGAGAAGCAGGCTGTCCGCGAGGAAGATGAGCTTCGCCAGAAACGGCAGCGCGAAGGACACGAGCCCCGCGAAGAGCCCCGCGACGATGACGAGCTCCACCACGGGCACGACGACGATATTGGCGACGAGAGAAGAAAGCGACAGGCGATGGAAGTACCAGGCGAGAAGCGGCAAGGTTGCGAGCTGCGCCCCGAGCGTCACGGCGAGGCTCAGAGCCACGAAGCGCGACAGAAAGCGCAGGTGCGAAAGCCATGCGGCAAACGGCGGCGCAAGGTACAAGAGCCCCGCCGTCGCCGCAAATGACAGCTGGAAGCTGATGTCGAACGCCAGAAGCGGCTCGAAGAAGAGCAGCGCCATGCCGACGAGCGCCAGAAGCCTGCGTGCATCGCTCTCGTGCTCCATGGCGATGGCGAAGAAAGCCAAAAGCCCCATCGCGCCCGCGCGCAGCGCCGGCGGCACGCAGCCCGCGAGCACGCAGTAGAGGGCGACGACGACGGTGACGAAGACCGCCGTCACGGCGGGACGCAGGCGAAGGAGCGTGCCGAGCCACGCCATGACTGCCGCCAGGAGCGTGATGTGCGAGCCCGATACCGAGAGAATGTGCACGATGCCCGTCGCCGTGAAAGCCTCGACGAGCTCGGGCTTTATGCCCTCGTAGCCGCCGAAGAGCATGGCGAAGATCGCCGCTGCCGCCTCCTTCGGCATCGCGCTCTCCATCGAGGCGCGATACGCCGCACGCACGCGCTCGGCAAAGCGCAGCACGGGATGCGCCTCGCCCGCCTGCCATGCGATGCCGGGCTTCTTCGCCGAAAGACGTGCGCGCACGCCCTTGACCGCCGCCGCGCGCTCCACGTCAATGCGCCCGGGATTGCCGTAGCCGTAGATGCCTTTGAGCTTCCCGAAAGCCGTGATTTCTGCGCCGATCTCAGGCAAATCCCCGACCTTTTCACGCATCTCCGAGATGTAGAGCGCCCCCGACGCCGCCCGCTCCTCACCGGCAAGGCGCACGCGCTCCGCCTCCACCGTATAGCGCACGAACGTCCCTTGCGCCGTCTCGCGCACATGCGGCGCTTCGACGAGCACTCCCTCGACCGTCACCTCATGACCGAGCAGCTTTGAAACATCATCGGCAGGCAGAGCCTCCCCCCAGGCGAAGCGCCACGCCCCGAAAAAAAGAAAGAGCAGCAAGAACGCCAGCCACGTCCTGCTGCTCTCACGCACGAGAAAGAAAAGCGACAAAAGGAAAAAGCCCGCCATGCCAAGGGCAAGCCAGCCAATCGAAACGTGCAGCAAATCCTCGCCATAGATGCCAAGCAAAAGGGCAAAGAAAAGCCCGTTGAGAAAAACGAGCTGCTGCTGTCCATGCCGCATAGCCAAACCTTGCCTCTCAGCTTCCCTGTCCACTATTCCGGTCGTGCACCGCCTCCTGCCCGCAGCGCACGTCCCGGTTCCCCCTACAAAGCAATCTTATCCTTCATCTTATCGTACTTCGCATCGCCGATGCCCTTGACGCGCTTGATTTCCTCGGGTGCCTGGAAGGCGCCGTTCTCCGTGCGGTACTCGATGATGCGCTTCGCCGTCGTAGAGCCTACGCCGGGCAGCTTGTCGAGCTCCTTTTCGTCCGCCGTGTTGATGTTCACCATGCCGTCGGGCAAAGATCTCGCCGCCCCCGTCGCTGCGCCCTGCGCCGCGCCATTCGCCGCCGTGCCCGGCATCGCCGCTGGCGCCTTCTCCGGCACCGTGACCTGCATGCCGTCCTTGAGCTTCTGCGCGAGGTTCACGCCGCTCGTATCTGCCGTCGGCAAGAAGCCGCCGCAGGCGTCGACCGCATCTTTCGCCCGCGCTCCCTCGGCGAGCTGCACGACGCCCGGACGGTTGACCGCACCCGCGACGTAGACGACGATCTCACTCGCCTGCACCTCCTGCACGGGCGCCGTGCCCGCGTCCAGCTCGACCGCTTCCTCCTGCCCGCGGTACCCCGCATAGAGCGCCCCGCCCGCCGCGAGTGCGACGACAGCGAGGAGAACGAGCATCGACTTCTTGAACATCGGCATGGCGCACAAGCCTCCCCCGGAAAGCAGAATATCTTCATACGATTCAACAGGACTTTCCCATATATGGAATATTCTATGAATTACCCATTTCTCCTGCCAGTTGCCTAAGTATAAGCCTGCAATTTCACGGCACGGCAAATTTCTGCTATACTGTATAGTAACACTACTGAGCGAAGAAAGGACACATCTGCTATGGACAATGCGCTTCACAATCAGATCGTTAATTTTATATGGGGAATCGCTGACGACTGTCTGCGCGACGTCTATGTGCGCGGCAAATACCGCGACGTCATCCTGCCGATGACCGTCATCCGCCGGCTGGACGCCATGTTGGAGGACTCCAAGGAAAGCGTCCTCGCGCTGAAGAATACCCTCGAAGACGCGAAGATCGACAACACATGGCCTGCGCTCTGCAATGCAGCCGGTGAAGCGTTCTGCAATGCATCTCCCTTTCTGCTGCGCGACCTCACGAGCCGCTCGAAGAAGCAGGCTCTGCAAGCCGACTTCGAAGCATATCTCGACGGTTTTTCCCCGAACGTGCAGGAAATTCTGAAACGCTTCCGCTTTCGCGATCAGATCACGACGATGGTCGATGCAGACATCCTCGGCGCCGTCATCGAGAAATTCATCTCGCCCGACATTAACCTCAGTCCCTTCCCCGTTTACAAGGACGAGGAGAAAAAAATCATACGCCATGCAGGCTTGGACAATCACGGCATGGGCACGATTTTCGAAGAGCTCATTCGCAAGTTCAACGAGGAAAACAACGAAGAAGCCGGCGAGCACTGGACACCGCGTGACGTCGTGGAGCTCATGGCGGATCTCATCTTCCTTCCCGTCGCCGAGCAGATAAAGGATGCTACCTATTCTTGCTATGACGGCGCCTGCGGCACGGGCGGCATGCTCACCGTAGCGCAGGAAAGGCTCCTCGCGCTAGCCGCCGAACGCGGCAAGAAAGTGTCCATCCACCTCTTCGGGCAGGAGCTGAACCCTGAGACATACGCCATCGCCAAGGCGGACATGCTGCTCAAGGGCGACGGTGAGCAGGCGGAGCACATCGCCTTCGGCTCCACGCTCTCCTCCGACCAGAATCCCTCGCGGCAGTTCGACTTCATGCTGTCCAATCCGCCTTACGGCAAGAGCTGGAAGACCGACGCCGGAAATATGGGCGGCAAAAAAGAGATCCTCGATCCCCGCTTCCATGCCGTCCTTGCAGACGGCGAGGAAATGGCAATGCTCCCGCGCACGAGCGACGGCCAGCTTCTCTTTCTGCTGAACAACGTCGCCAAGATGAAGAAGAGTACGCCGCTCGGCAGTCGCATTGCCGAAGTGCACAACGGCTCCTCCATCTTCACGGGAGACGCCGGCAGCGGTGAAAGCAATGCCAGGCGCTTCCTCATCGAAAACGACCTTTTGGAAGCGATCATCGCCGTGCCGGAAAACATGTTTTACAACACGGGCATAGGCACATTCATCTGGCTCTTGTCCAATCGGAAAGAAGCACGACGCAAGGGCAAGATACAGCTGATCGACGCCACCGCCATGAAATCTCCCCTGCGCCGCAACATGGGCAAGAAGAACTGCGAATTCACGCCCGAGATTCGACAGGAAATCCTGCGCATTTTCCTGGCAATGGAAGAAAGTGAGGTCAGCCGCCTCTTCGCCAACGAAGAGTTCGGCTATTGGTCGATCACCGTCGAGCGCCCGCTTCGCCTGCGCATTGATCCCGCCAGGGAGGTTCCTGCCTCTGCCTTCAAAAAGACGGAGGAATGGACGGCTGTCAAAGAAGCCATCGCCGCCGCAGCGGAAAAGGCGCCGCTCGATGATTGGACAGCTTTCGCCACGGCGACGAAACTGAAAGCCGCCGCCCTCAAGAAAATCCGTCCGTTCATCACAGAGAAAGACCCGACGGCGCAGCCCATCGCAGGTGAGCCGGATACCGCCTTGCGCGATACAGAAATCGTGCCATTCCTGTACGAAGGCGGCATCGATGCCTTTATGAAGAACGAGGTACTGACCTATGCGCCGGACGCTTATATCGACAAGAAAAAAATAACGATTGGATATGAGATCAGCTTCACAAAGTATTTCTACAAGCCTGTGAAACTACGGGAAATGAACGAGATTCTGGCAGACCTCACGGCATTGGAAAAAGAAGCTGATGGCATGATGGCAACAATCATGGAGGGAATACAATGAGCCGTACTCATAAGAAACTTTCATGGCTTGGTACGGTTCCAACACATTGGCAGATATTAAATTTGAGACAAATTTTAACAACGTGTAGTGAAAAAAATCATCCTGACATGCCTTTGCTTTCTGTAGTTCGTGAGAAAGGTGTCATTGTCCGAAATATCGACGACAAAAACCATAACTATGTGCCTGATGATTTGAGCAATTATAAATTGGTGAAACGCGATCAATTTGCTGTGAATAAAATGAAGGCATGGCAGGGATCTTATGGTGTTTCTCCATTCGATGGCATTGTAAGTCCTGCCTACTTTGTGTTCAATATCAACTACGATATGAACCATGCCTTTTTCAACAAGGCAATTCGCAGCAAAGTTTATGTAAACTATTTTGGACAGGCGTCCGACGGTATTCGCGTTGGGCAGTGGGATTTATCAATGAAACGATTGAAAGATATTCCATTTTGCCTCCCCCCTCGCGATGAACAGGAGCAAATCGTCCGCTTTCTGGACTGGAAAATATCTGAAATCCATAAACTTATATCCATTCATAAAAAAGAAATTTCTCTGCTTGACGCATTAAAAGATACCCTTATCGACAAAACAGTCATTATGGGCATCAACAGCTCCGAAACAAGGCATTGCAAGGATTCCCGTTGGGATATTCATTACCCCAAACATTGGAAGATTCAACGTATGCGTGAGTCCTTCACTTTCCGTAAGGGACTCGCCATCACAAAAGAGAATCTCGAAGAAAGCGGCATCCCTGTCATCAGCTATGGACAGATACACGCAAAAGACAATTCGGGAGTTGGCTTGCACAAGAATCTGATTCGGTATGTGAACGAATCCTATCTGGCATCGCAATCCAATGCTCTCGTAGAATATGGCGACTTCATTTTCGCCGATACTTCTGAGGATGTTGCAGGTTGCGGAAACTGCGCCTATGTGGATTGGCAGGAGACAATTTTTGCAGGCTATCACACCATCATCGCGCACCCGTCGTATACAGCTGATCATAAATATCTTGCATATTTATTCTGTTCAGCCACTTGGCGCGATCAGATTAGGAAAAAGGTCAACGGCGTCAAGGTCTACAGCATTACCCAAAGGCTTTTGAAGGATGCCTTCATTCTATTGCCGCCTGTCGATGAACAGCGTGCCATTGCTGCCCATCTTGATGAAATTTGCCGTAAAATCAATACCTTGATTGAAAAGATCCATTGTAAAATCAACCATCTACAGCACTTGAAACCCTGCCTTATTTCAGATGTCGTCACGGGAAAGATTGACGTTCGCCATATCGAGATACCGCATTTCGACGATGTGCCGAATGATACGGAGGCGTATTGTGATGATGCAGCAGAAGCAATCGCGGAGGAGGAGTGAATATGCCTTTCACGAACACGAAAGAAGAAGGTCTTGAAGCCCTTATCGTGAAACACCTTGTGGAGCAAAACGGCTATGAGCAGGGAGAAAGCGCCGATTACAGCAAGGAATACGCGCTGGACGAAATGCGCCTCTTTCACTTCCTGCAGGCGACACAGCCGGAAGAAATGACGAAGATCGGCGTCTTTGCTTCTGAGCCTAAGAAACGCGCTTTCCTGAACCGCCTGAAGGGAGAGATCAGCAAGCGCGGCATTGTCGATGTCCTGCGAAACGGCGTCAAAGTCTATCCGGCGAGCCTCATCCTCTTCTATCTGACGCCGAGCGAGAACAACACGAAGCAGAAAGAGCTGTACGAGAAGAACATCTTCAGCGTGACGCGCCAGCTTCGCTATTCTGCCACAGCCAAACTCGCGCTCGACCTCTGCATTTTCATCAACGGCTTGCCCGTCATAACCATGGAGCTGAAAAACCGGCTGACGAAGCAGAACACGGAAAATGCCGTGGCGCAGTACAAGAACGACCGTGACCCGCGCGACCTGCTCTTTTCCTTCAAACGCTGCATGGTGCATTTCGCCGTCGACGACGCCACGATCAAGTTCTGCACGAAGCTTGCGAAGAAGGCGAGCTATTTCCTGCCTTTCAACAAGGGGTTTGCAGACGGTGCGGGAAATCCGCCGAATCCCGACGGGCTCATGACCGACTATCTATGGAAAGATATTCTGACGAAGCGCAAGCTCTCCAGAATCATCGAGAATTACGCGCAGGTCCTCGAAGAAACGGACGAAGAGACAAAAAAGAAGCAGCAAAAGCAGATATTCCCCCGCTATCATCAGCTCGATGCAGTGGAAAAGCTCCTCGCCGACGTCCTCATGAACGGCGTCGGCAAGCGCTACCTGATCCAGCACAGTGCCGGCAGCGGCAAGTCCAACTCCATCGCCTGGCTTGCCCACCAGCTGATCGCACTGGAAAAGGAGGGTCACCCCATCGTCGATTCCGTGCTCGTCGTCACCGACCGCCGCATTTTGGACAAGCAGATCCGCAATACCATCAGGCAATTCATGCAGGTCAAGAATACGGTCGTCTGGGCGCAGCATTCCGGCGATCTTCGCCGAGCCATCCAAGACGGCAAACGAATCATCGTCACGACGGTGGAAAAGTTCCCGTACATCGTTGCAGAAATCGGCGAGGCACATACGGACAGACGATTCGCCATCATCATCGACGAGGCGCACTCCGGGCAGAGCGGACGCAATGCCGCTCAGATGAACCTCGCCCTGTCCGGCATGGCCGCAGAAAAGGATATGGACGCCGAGGATAAGATCAACGCTTTGATGGAAGGCAGGAAGTTCCTGAAGAATGCCAGCTATTTCGCATTCACCGCGACACCGAAGAACAAGACGCTTGAGATGTTCGGCGACAAGATGTCCGACGCCTCCGGCAAGCCCATACTCGGCGAGGACGGCACGCAGAAGCGGCAGCCGTATCACGTCTATACCATGAAACAGGCGATCCAGGAGGGCTTCATCCTCGATGTCCTGAAGCACTATACCCCCATCGACACTTTCTACCGCGTCATGAAGACGGTAGAAGGCGATCCGATGTTTGACAAGAAGCGCGCAAAAAAGAAGCTCCGCGCCTTTGTCGAGGGCGATTCCTACACCATCGCACAGAAAGCCGCCATGATGATCGAGCACTTCCACGAGCAAGTGCTCGCGCGCAAAAAAATAAACGGAAATGCCCGCGCCATGGTCGTGACCGCAAGCATTCCCCGCTGCATTTCCTATTATTACGCCATCTGCCAGTGCCTTGAAGAGCGCAATAGCCCCTGCAAAGCGATCGTGGCATTCTCCGGCGAGCATGAGTATCACGGGAAGATGCTGACGTCCGCCGCCCTGAACCATTTTCCCGACGCGATGATACCGAAGAATTTCAAGAAGGAGCCGTACCGCCTCCTCATCGTTGCGGATATGTTCCAAACGGGATTCGACGAGCCACTGCTCCACACGATGTACGTCGACAAGCCCCTCTACGGCGTCGGCGCGGTGCAGACGCTTTCCCGCCTCAACCGCGCCTGCCCAGGCAAGAAAGACGTCTTCGTGCTCGACTTCGCCAACAAGACGGAGAGCATCGAGCAAGCTTTCTCCACCTTTTATCGCACGACGATCCTGTCGGGCGAGACAGACCCGAACAAGCTCTACGACTTGATCGCCGACATGGAAGCCTGCCAGGTATATACCGCCGCAGACATCGAGCATGTCGTCGCACTCTTCCTCGACGGCGCCGAACGCGACCGTCTCGACCCGAGCCTCGATGTTTGTGCGGCGCTTTACAAAGAGCTGTCGACGGACGACCAGATCAAGTTCAAGGGGGCAGCGAAATCCTTCGTACGGACATACGAATTTCTCGGCGCAATCCTGCCCTATGGCAATGCCGCATGGGAGAAGCTCACCATCTTTTTAAACCTCCTACTCCCGAAGCTGCCGTCCCCGCCCGACGATGATCTTTCCGCAGGGATTCTCGACGTCATAGATCTCAAGAGCTATCGCAACGAGGCGAAAGAAACGCTCTCCATCAAACTGGCAGATGAGGATGTGGAAATTCCTCCCGTCCCGACGGGAAAGGCAGGATTTATGACAGAGCCGGAGCTCGATCCGCTCTCACGCATTGTGGCGGAGTTCAACGATATGTTCGGCAATATCGAATGGAAGGATCCCGAGAATGTGCAGAAGCAGATCGACGCCATTCCGAGCATGGTGGCAAAAGATGAGACGTACCAAAATGCGATGCGCAATTCCGATGCGGAAAGTGCGCGGCTCGAAAGCGAACGCGCCCTGCGGCAGGTCATCTTCTCCATCATGTCGGACAATATGGAGCTATTCAAGCAGTTTCAGGACAATCCAGCCTTCAAGAAGAGCCTGTCCGATCTTGTCTTTCATCAGACATATCTGCCCACGGTCGTCGTGAGCGAGGCGAATGTCGCTGGAGCAGCGCCAGCGACATTCTACAGGGACATCAGCTCGCAGAAACCGCTCCTGGCAGCAGAGCATCACCCAAAACCCTACTAAGCCCTCTCTCAAAGAGCCGTCTCGGGGGCGGCGGGCTTCAGCGATTCCAGCGTATCTTCCAGCGATTCCTTGATCTGCTTCATGGCGTTCTCAATGCTCTGGATGTTTTGCTCCACACTATCTTCTTCTGCCGTCCCCTGCTGCCCGACTTCCTCCTTCAGCTGCTCAATCAGCGCTTCCCCCTTCTTCGCCAAGGCATCCTGCATCTCCTGCACGGATTCCTTTACCTGGGCGTAGACGACCTCGCGCTCTTCGTCGCTCGTGCAGCACGCCATCGCGAGCGTCGCCTCGCGGCGCACCTTCGCGACGAGAAGTTCCATGCCGTCCGACTCTGGCGCCTCGACCTCGTCCGCATCATCCTCGTCGACCATATCGTCGTCATCGTCATCTTCCTTGTCGTCGTTCATCACCGTTTCGTAGAGCAGCGCTCCGGCAACGACGCCCGTTGCCACCAAAAAGCAATTCTTCCACCAGCTCATATTGACCATCCTTTCGTTTTTCCTCTGTCAAATATCGGCTACAATCACATTATATGACGCAGCGATGAAAGAATGGTCGCCTGGCAGGCGACTCTGAAAAAACTTTACTCCTTCGACTGGCGGCGATTTGTCAGCGGCGGAAAGCCGCGTACATAAAGCTGTTCGTTGACGGCATCGACATCGTAGATTTTTTCTTCGATGAAAAACTTGACGATGAGATCGCGCTTGCTGCTCTCGGAAAGCTTGAAGCCCGCCCTGCCGATGAGGTCTTCCGCTTCGGCAAGCGACAGGTGCAGGACGATGGCGAAGGCGAGCGCCGTTTCCTTCGACGGCTGGTAGCTCGCCTGATTTTTGATCTTCGAAAAATGCTGCTTTGTAATGCCCGCTTTGCTGTAAATGTCTGCCGCCCGTGCACCGCTCTTCTTGATCAGCAGCATGAGCTTTTCGGCGAAGGTCTTTTCCGTCATCTGCAACAAGGTGTCGAGAAGCGAGCGCAGCGGTTTCTTGCTGCGGAAGGAAGGCGTCGCCGAAAACCCGCGCGGCACGCCGCAGGCAATCCCGGCGGCAGCAGAAAGCATCGCCGTATAGTCCTTCTCCGGACGCACATAATTCGCCTTGATATACCTTTCGATCTTGCAGAAGAGTCCGTTATCCGCCTTGCGCCCTTCGCTCATCGCCGCCATCCTTTCCACCGCCATCGCCCGCCGAGACTGCCGCACCCCCGACAGCCGAAGCAGCGCCCCTTTCCTCAGAGCTGCTTTTCCCGATTTGTTAAGGAAGCACTGATAAAATGAAGTCCGTCAGATTGGCGCAGATTTTTCGTCCTATCAAGGAGACAAACCGGACGCATAGTGGTGCTATGCGGAGGATTTGTCGACGCAGAGAGGGCGGAAAATCTGCGCCAAGATGATGGTGCTGAATTTATCAGTACTTCCTTAAGTTCTCCATCGATGAGATTTAATCCTGCTTGCCTTGACAAATGTCATACATGCGATACATCAATATAAAAAGCCCCCCGCTCCTATCGATTCAGCGGAGGGCAGCTCGATATGTCACAAAATCAAACGATTCAATGCTTGGAGCAGATTTCTCAGACGAAAAGCTCGATCGCGCGCGGTACGACCTCGACCTGCATGGGGAGCGGCGGTCCCTGCTCACCGTCGACGTCACTCAAGAGCGGCGCGTCCGCCTCGATGGAAAAGCGCTCCGCCTGCAGATAGAGCACATTCTTCTCCGAGATTCCCTTGCCCGCGACGATTTCCGCCGTCAGGGCGACGAGCTCGGGCAGACTGCACTTCTTCACGAGCAGGAGATCAAGCTTGCCGTCGTCGATGCTCGCGCGCGCCGCCACGTTGCTGAAGCTGCCGACGACGCCGCTGTTGGCGATGACGAAGAGGAATCCTTCCACCTCGTGCATTTCACCGTCCGCTTCGATGGAGAACTTCACCGTGCGGAACTTCGGCAGCTCGCTGATGCCCTTCAGATAATACGCCATCTTGCCCAGCGTGTTTTTCAGCCGCACATCGACCTCGTGCGCGATATTCGTCATGACGCCGGCGCTTGCCACATTGATGAAGTACGCCTCGCCGAGGCGTCCGAGATCGGCGCGTATCGTCTTGCGCGCGAGGATGCGCTCGATATACGCATCAAGTTCGCCGGTGAGGCCGAGGTACGTCGCAAAATCGTTCGACGTGCCGCTGCCGATGATCGCCAGCGGCACGTCGATCGCCTCGCGCACGAGCACGTTGACGACCTCGTGCACCGTGCCGTCGCCGCCTGCGACGAGGATGCCCTCAGCGCCCGACTCGCGCGCATAGAGAGCGAGATCAGAGAGTTCCCTGCTCGTGCGGTAGAGCATGAGAAAAGCGCCGCGTTTCTGGAAGTGCCAGACCATCTCATCGAGGCGCTGCTTGAACGCGGCATTGCCCGAAACGGGATTGTAGACCAGCAGGAACTTCCTCATCACTTCGCCTCCTCAGCCGTATGAAAGACGCCGATGCGCCGCAAAAAACGAATGCTCAAAGAACCGATGAACGGAATGCGCGCCATATCCTCCTCCAAAAGCCCGCGGATGAGGAGAAGCACCGCAAAGTAGACGACGACGCCGACGAACACAGCGCCGAAGGTCGCGACAGCATTGACGGCGAGCATCTCCATGACCACGTTGTAGAAGAGATGCACAGCGCCCGCCATGACGGCAGCCGCCGCCACCGTCTTGAGGAGCTGCAGAAACTCCATGCGATAGCCGATGTAGCGCCAGATGAAGTAGAGGTTGATGACGGCGGCGACGCCCATGTCCGCCGCCGTCGCCCACGCCGCTCCCATGATGCCGAGCCACGGAATCGCTGTCAGCACCCAGTTGAGGACGACCTTGACGACCGCCGCGAGGATCATGTTGACCATCGGGATCGTCGGATGCCCGAGTCCCTGCAGAACCGCCGTCGACACCTGATGAAGCCCGAGCAGCACGATGGAAAACGACGAGATGAGCACGGCAGGCCCCGCCCCCGGCGCATTGTAGATGAGCGTCGAGATCGGCGTCGCGAGCACGAGCACGACGACGAACGCCGGAAAACACACGAAGTTCGATATGCGCACGGCAGCCGCCGTCTGATTGTAGACGCGCTGCGTGTCCTTCAAGGCTCGCGCCTCCGAGATGGCAGGCACGATGCTCACCGCCAAAGATGCCGTGAGGATCGTCGCGAGATTGACGAGCGGCACCGCCATGCCCGTGAGATAGCCGAAGAGTTCCGTCGCCTGCGGCACCGTATAGCCCGCGACTTCGAGGCGCTGCGGCACGATCAGGAGATCGAGGTTCGACACAATCGGCAGCATGATGCTCGCCGCCGAGACGGGCAGTGCGAGCGAAAAGATGCGTTTGACAATCGCCCCGAGTGGCTCCGGCTTTGCCCCGGGCGGCGGCGCCAGCGTCGGCCCGTATTGGCGCTCGATGTCCTTGTCGAGCTTCCAATGATAGTAGACGAGAACCAAAAGTCCGCCGATCGCTCCGGCAAACGCGCCGAGACTCGCGCCCGCCGCCGCATAGTCAAGCCCCATCGGCAAAAGAAGGCTCGCGAAGAGCACCATCGTGAGCACGCGGAAGATCTGCTCGATGATCTGCGAGACCGCCGTCGGCGTCATGCGCTGCCAGCCCTGCAGATAGCCGCGCGAGCTCGCGAGCAGCGTCACGAAGAAGATCGTCGGCGAGAGCGCCACGACCGCCATGTAGGCGCGCGGGTCGCGGATGAACTGCCACTCGATGAGCCAGCCCGCGCCGAAATACGTCAGAAGCGAAAACAAAAGCCCCGTAAAGACCATTAAAGTCATCGAGATGCGAAAGACGCGCCGCGCGCCGAAAACATCCTTGAGCGCCACGCGCTCCGCCGTGATGATTGATATGGCAACAGGCACGCCTGCCTGTGAAATGCTCATGGCAAAAAAATAAATCGGGAAAGCCATCTGGTAAAGCCCGATGCCCTCGCCGCCCAAAATGCGCGAAACGAAAATCCAGTTCAAGGAGCCGATGACCTTCACGACGAAGCTCGCCACCGTCAGGATCAGGGTTCCCTTGAGGAAACTCTCCGCCATGCTCTTGCCTGTCGATTTTTGATTGCTGATACGAAACACCGCCTAACCGCCCTACCCCCGCTCCGAGTTTCTCCTGTGCATGACTGCGGAAAACCTCGCTTTGCAAAAGTGCGGGAATTTCTATATAATAGGGGAATGATATATATTTAACGTAGGAATTATACCATTTCTGCCGAAAATATACTAGGTCGATTTTGTTATAAACTTGACAGAACGAGCTGCGCCCTTTGCGCCTGCCGCTCGGGCTCTCATAGAACAAGCGAGCACACGAAGAAGAAGGTGACGTTTATGGAGATCAACCTCATCGGTTTTGATATCGCACTCGGCAAGAAGAAGCCGGAAAACATCGTCAACCAGGCGGCCGCCTGTCCGTTCTGCGACCGCGATCATCTGACGGGCATCGTCGATACGGACGGCGATCTCATCCTGCTCAAGAACAAATACAACGTCATCGAGGACGCCGATCAGTTCGTCCTCATCGAAAGCAAGGTCTGTCACTCCGACATCCCCGACTACTCCCGCGAGCACATGCACCGCCTCATTCGCTTCGGTGTGCACCACTGGCAAAAGATGCAGGACTCGGGAAAATACGAGACCGTGATCTTCTTCAAAAATTTCGGACCCCTGTCGGGCGGCACGCTGCGCCACCCTCACATGCAGATCGTCGGCTTTCGCTCGCTCAACGAGAACCTGACCTTCGACCCCATGGAGTTCGAAGGCCTGACTATCAGCGAGGAAAACGGCGTCGACTTCAATATCTCGACCTGCCCGCGCATCGGCTTCGGCGAATTCAACGTCGTGCCCAAGACGAGCGAGCCTTTGGGCACCGTCGCCGACGACATACAGATCGCCGTCGACTACCTCATGCACCACTTCAACAAGCACTGCAACAGCTACAACATCTTCTTCTATCAGGATCACGGCGTCATGCGCGCCAAGATCATGCCCCGATTCGCCACCTCCCCCCTCTTCATCGGCTACAACATCCGCTTCCGCCCAAGCAACCTGGAAGATTTGCGCGACGATGTGCAGAGGATTTATTTCGCCGGAAAGTAGGCGTGCACTCGTGCAGCCCCCCAATACAAGCCCGCAGCTTCATCCCATGCTGCGGGCTTGTATTTTCTTGCAACGTCTGCCCTATCGCTTCAACAACACGCCCGCCATATGCGCCGTCACTTCTTCGCCATCCTTGCCGCCGCGCACGGACAGGTCGACCTCGTGCAGCCACAGGCATGTATGCTCATCGACTTCGATCCTCATCTCGCGCGTGAAGCTGTCATCTCCCGTTTCCTGACTATGCTCGTGTGCATACGCCAGAAGCTCCGCGATGTACGGAGAAACATCCACCTGCTCCTTCGTCCCGTCGCCCTTGTCCACGACGAGTACACCGTGAATCGAGGGATCATTAAACAGATAGGCTTCCTGCCAGCCCGCTGTGGGCACATACACGGGATTTTCCGCCCTGAACTGGAACCATTCCGCATGCTTCTCACTCTTTTGCCTGCTGCGGAGCTTCGCAAGCAATTCGCGCATGCCCGGCGTTTCGAGGAAATCCCGCTTTTCCTGCTCGGTCAGATACTCTGCGGCGCTGAGGAGTCTATCGCGCGCACTCGCTGCCAGCGCGGGATTCTCCACAACTTTGCCGTCCTGCAGCATGTCGTTTTCTGCAAGCACGCTCCAAAGGCGCGCTTCCTGCGTGCGAAGCGGCACATCGACGATGTTGAGCGGCGTCAGGGTAAAGACGGCGACGGCAGCCGCAAGGACGAGAAACGCCGGACGCGGCGAGCGGCGCAAAAAGGCGAGTGCGAGCAGAAAGACGCCGAAGAGCGTGCAGAGGATCGACGTGTAGCGCAGCACCGTAAGGCCATACGGCTCCACCCGCTGCCAGACAGCGACCGCCTGCACCGCAAGGATCGGCAGGAAGAGCAAAAGCCCCCAATGCAGGAACCGCTGCAAAAGCGCCTGGCGAGCGTCCCCCGCAAAGCAGAAGAAAAACACGCTGAAGGCGAGCAGCGCCAGAGATGCGAACCAATTCATCGTGCCGACGGGAATTTCCCGGACATAGACGATCTTCGCCACATAGAGGTAGAGGATGCCGAGCAGGATCAGGCAGACGGGTAAAAGAACACGCAGCAAGAGCGCGCGAAAGAGCGCTGGCGCCTCCATATCCCTGCCGCGCGCAGGCAGGCTTGCGAGAAGGACGTGTATGCCCGCGAAAAGATAGGAAAACTCCGCGATCAGAAAATACAGCGTCGTATGCAATGTGCCATCCAGAGAAAAGAGCAATGAATCAAACGCCGTCAGGCAGATGCTGAGCGATACGAGCAGCAGCGTGCCGACGAGTGCCGCCTTGGAGAGCGCAAAAAATACGAGAAGCACAGGATTTTCGCCATCCTTATGCCCCTCAAGGCAATAAAGACCAAAAGACGCAAAGGCGAGCGCCGGGCCGACCGTCTTGAGCAGGATATACGGCTCCGACCAATCATGCCCCTGCACAAGCACGAAGAAAATGCCGCATACAAGGGCGTTGAGAATCACCTCGACACTGCGCCGCTCTGCCCCCCGCCTTTCAAGGAAAAGGCGCAGCGCGACGGCAAAGATGCAGCCGATCGCCGCCGCTGCCGCCGCGCAGCCGAGCTCCTCCGTATACCAATCATAGAGATCGTACATGTGCCGCCAGGTAAACGCTCCGATGCAAAGAAAGAGTACGGCATCAAGAACCATCGCCACGCGAAAGCGCTGATAGCCGTCTTTCACCATGCGCCAAAGACCCTGCCACAGATCCTGCACTCTCATCTCGGACACCTCCATCGTTCGCCACATCTATCTTATCTCAATCTATTCCCCCTCGTTTCGGACTTTCCTGCCCCCTCGCACATTCTTCATAAACACTTTAGCCTCCGAATATTTCATTAGACAAGCGGCGTATTCTGTGCTAGATTTTATTTTGAACTCTGAACTCAAATTCTTTTCCAAAGGAGCCATTGCCATGTCACAAAGAACCATTGACACGACGGAGCGCCTGCCGCTCCTCCAGACGATCCCGCTCTCCCTGCAGCACCTCTTCGCCATGTTCGGCTCCACGGTGCTCGTGCCGATCCTCTTTCAGATCAACCCTGCGACCGTGCTTCTCTTCAACGGCATCGGCACGCTCTTTTATCTGATCCTCTGCAAAGGCAAGATTCCCGCCTACCTCGGATCGAGCTTCGCCTTCCTCTCGCCCGTATTCCTCGTGCTCGCGGACTACAGCTACGAGGCGGCGCTCGGCGGCTTCATCGTCGTCGGCGTCATCTTCTGCCTCGTGAGCTTCCTCATCCACGCCATCGGCACGAGCTGGATCGACGTGATCTTTCCGCCCGCTTCGATGGGCGCCATCGTCGCCGTCATCGGGCTTGAACTCATGCCGACGGCGGCGAAGATGGCGGGGCTGACCGATGCCGATACGGATTCCACCGTCATCTTCGTCTCCGTCGCGACGCTCGCCATCACGATCTTCGCTTCCATAGCGTTCCGCGGCTTTCTTGCGATCATCCCCATCCTCATCGGCGTCGTCTCCGGCTACATCATCGCCTGCTGCGCCGGCATCGTCGACCTCGCCGCCGTCGAGAGCGCCCCGTGGTTCGCCATTCCGACCATCTATACACCGCAGTTCGAACTCGGCGCCATCCTCATCATCCTGCCCGCTTCCATCGTCGTCATCGTCGAGCACATCGGCCATCTCATCGTGACGAACAACATCGTCGGCCGCAACCTCACGAAGGATCCGGGACTCGACCGCTCGCTGCTCGGCAACGGTATCTCGACGATCTTCTCCGGCTTCTTCGGCTCGACACCGAACACGACGTACGGCGAGAACATCGGCGTCCTCGCTATCACGAAGGTCTACTCGACGTGGGTCATCGGCGGCGCCGCCGTCTTCGCCATCGCGCTCTCGTGCCTCGGCAAGCTCGCCGCGCTCATCCAAAGCATCCCCACGCCCGTCATGGGCGGCGTCTCGATGCTGCTCTTCGGCGTCATCGCCGCCTCGGGCATCCGCATCCTCGTCGAATCCAAGGTGGACTATGGCAAGCCCACGAATCTCCTGCTGACCTCTATCGTCATGGGCGTCGGCGTATCGACGGCAAGCCTCACGCTCGGCACGGTGACGCTCAGAGGCATGTCGCTCGCGACCGTCATCGCCATCATCCTCTCGCTGTCCTTCCGCCTCATCTTTCGGCTGCGCCGCGAAAAGAGTGCAGCAAGCGAATAGGCGAATATTGAAAGAAAAGAACCCGACGTTTGCCGTGCGTCGGGTTCTTTCTTTCGCTTTCACAAAAGTGGCACAAACATCCACGAAAATTTGTGCATGCCTTACATCAATCCCAGCACGAGGATCGCGCCGACGACCAGAGGCAAGACGTAGGCAAAGTAACCGCGCGCCCATCGGGGAAGTTTCCAGCCGCTTCCCGTATTCGCCTCTTCATAGAACTTCTGCCAGCCCCAGCCGAAACGATGCATCGTGTAGAGCACAAAGACGAGCGACCCGCCGGGCAAGAGGATATTGCTCACGATGAAATCCTCGATGTCGAGGAAACTGCTCTCGCCGCCCATCGGGTGAATGCCCGCGAGGAGGTTGAACCCCAAGGCGCAGGGCAGGGACAGCACGAGGATTGCCGCGCAGTTCACGAATCCCGTCTTCTTGCGGCTCCACCCCGTCAGATCCATCGTGCAGGCCATGATGTTCTCAAAGACAGCGAGCACCGTCGAAAAGGCCGCAAACGTCATGAAGAGGAAGAAGAGACTTCCCCAGATGATGCCGCCCGCCATGTGATTGAAGATGTTCGGCAATGTGATGAAGATGAGTCCCGGCCCGCTATCCGGCTCGACGCCGTAAGCGAAGCACGCGGGGATGATGATGAGTCCCGACGTGATGGCAACAAAGGTATCAAGGAGAGCGACGTTGACCGACTCGCCGAGAAGCGCATGATCCTTCGGGATGTAACTGCCGAAGATCGCCATCGCGCCGATGCCGAGGCTCAGCGTGAAGAACGCCTGATTCATCGCCGCGACAATGACGTTCGTAAAGCCGATCTCCTCCATCTTCGCGATGTCAGGGCGCAGGTAGAATGAGATGCCCTCAGACGCGCCGGCGAGGAAAACGCTGTTCACGGCGAGCACGACCATGATGAGGAGCAGGAGCACCATCATGCCCTTCGTCACACGCTCCAGCCCAGACTGCAAGCCGTGCGAGCAGATGAGGAAGCCGCTGATGACGACGATCACCATCGGCACGACCTGCAAGATAGGATCGCCGAGCATTGAGCCAAAGGCCGCGCCGATCTCCTTCGGGGAAAGTCCTGCAAACGTGCCGCACGCTGTCTGATAGAAGTAGAGCAGCATCCAGCCCGCGACCGTCGTATAGAACATCATGAGCATGATGCAGCCGAACCAGCATGCGTAGCCATGCCAATGCCAGCCCCACTTTTCGGGCGTCAGTCTCTGGTACATGCGCACGGGGCTGCGCCTTGCCGCGCGGCCAAGGGAAAATTCCATCGTCATGACGGGAATGCCGAGCACGATGAGGAAGAGCAGATAAAGCAGCACAAAGGCTCCTCCCCCGTTCTGCCCGACGAGATATGGAAACTTCCAGACATTGCCGATGCCGATCGCACAGCCGGCACTGAGGAGAATGAAGCCGAAGCGGCTCTTGAGCGTTTCTCGCGCCATGAATCAAACCTCCTGAAAAATATAATGAAAGGCACAGCCAAAACGAAGGCTGTGCCTTTCATTATATCATACGTAACAAAACTGTAAAGCCGTAAACTGCAAACGTCAAATAATGTGCTCGCCGTGGTACTTCTCGCCGCCGATCTCGGGATAGACGCCGTACTCGATCGCCCACTCGCACTTGTACTTGATCGCCTGCGCATGAATCGTCTTGATGCGGTCAATCGTGCGCACGACCTTGCCCGGCATGCCGACGACGAGGGAATTCGGCGGAATGACCTCGTTCTCGCGCACGAGTGCCCCTGCGGCAATAATCGAGCCTTCGCCGACCTTCGCGCCCGTCAGAACCGTCGCATTCATGCCGATGAGGACATGGTTGCCGATCTCCGCGCCGTGCACGACGGCGCTGTGGCCGATCGTCACATAGTCGCCGATGATGCACGGGTTGTCGTCCGCCACATGCAGGCAGACGAGATCCTGCACGTTCGAGCATTCGCCGACGGAGATGTAGTTCACATCGCCGCGCGCGACGACGCCCGGCCAAAGGCTCGCATACTTCGCGACGCGCACATCGCCCGAAAGGAACACCTGCGGTGCAACGAAAGCCTCCTCATCAATCTGCGGCTTGATGCCATGAAATTCCGTGCTGGAAAGCGTATACATAAGACTCGCTCCTTTTCTTCGATTGGATTTTCTCACTGCATCCTATTATACAACGATTGGCGCGGAAAGGGAATATATCGTACCCAAATGCAGACACAACAGGATCTCCCATAGAAGAGAACAAGGGCGAAAGATAATTCTGTATCAAACACATAAAACCGCTCCTTTCCTTACTCGTCCGAGCAGTAGAGGAGCGGTTTTATACATATCAGAACCAGCTTCAGCAGAACACGAAGATTCCACGAATTAAAGCAAGCTGTGCATCTTGCCAAGGTCTTTCACTTTTTCCAAAGAAAACTTCGACATACTTGCGATCATTTCGAGTGGCAGCTTATTTCGCAGCATTTCCAGGACAATATCAACCTTTCCTTCCTCGCGCCCACGTTCCATGCCGCGCTCCATGCCACGCTCCATGCCACGCTCCATGCCTTGTTCATAGATGCCTGTACTCAGATTGCACATTGTCCTCATCTCCTCTTCTATATCTGCACTTATATCCATATCAAATTCATTTTTTAAAAGCTGCTTCTTCGCTGCCGGAGATATTTCCATGTCTTTGAACAAGATCTGCAGGAATCGAATGAGCCAATCCTCGTCCTCCTGTCGTTCATTTCCAAGATAGATCGTGATGATGCTCATCAAATCATAGTCAGCACGCTTTTCTTTATGATGGTGCAGAATATGATGTTCGGCAAGGTCATAACGATTGATGGCGCTCCTGCCGTCTGGGGAGTCCATGCAAAGCCAAATACTGTAGACTTTCTTGATTTCATCGTAGGATGATCCTGTAAATTCAGTTTCTTTCTGCGAAGAAATCAAGCGGCTCGCATAGTAGACGGCTCGGCGCAGGAGTGCATAGCCCAGCTTCGCTCTTTTCTGTGTCCGCTGTGCCTCAACATTGATAATCAAGGTGATGCGTTCACCCGATTGGGGAACTCTCGCGTGGAAAAGTATATCGAAGCGAACCCAGCCTTCCGTGATGCCGATATTTTCCGTGGCATCACCGAAGAATTCTTTCGGCGAATCTTTTCTGTTTCTTACGGTATTCGTCTTATCCCTGTCCACGGGAATCTCGCTAATCTGCGGCGTGCCCTCGATATATTTTTCTGCGATATCAGCGATTGCAGCGTCCTCGAATTCCGGCACAGTTCGCTTCAAGAGACGTGCCATGATCGCTCTTTGTGAAAGCAAACGTTTGGCATGTTGATCGTATGTCGGATCTTGATAGGAATCTCCTACATTCTCTGCCATTAGGATTTCTCCTTGTTGTATGAGAACTATTTCTCTTCCACCTTCTATTGTCATTATAGCACCGATTACGCACTTTAGCCAGAAAGTTACTCCCCATACCCAGCAGGATGCTTCTCCTGCCATTTCCATGCCATCGCAATGATTTCTTCCACCTCGGTGAAGTGCGGTTGCCAGCCGAGGATGCGGCGTACCTTGTCGCTGGAAGCGATGAGCTGCGCAGGGTCGCCTGCACGGCGTGCGCCGATTTCTGCCGCGATCTTCTTGCCCGTCGCCTTCTCTGCGGCGGCGATCATTTCCTTGACCGAGAAGCCCTGTCCATTGCCGAGGTTGAATGAGCTGATGAACGGCATGAGAGCCGATGTAGCCGGCGCCGCCGCAAACCAGAATTGCCACGGCCCCCCTCCAAACATATTGCTAAAAACTATCGCAGAACGCACCTCATGCCTTCGCCACAAGCGCACAGCAAACGCTTCAAGCGCCGCCGATCTGTGCGATGAAGGCGAGCGAACGAAGAGGTTTGCCGAAAAGCGCACGCAGGTAAGCGAGCAGCAGACTTTCCGCTGCCAGAAGTTCCTGCTTTCTGACGGAAAACGGCGCTGAAGAGCGTACGCCTGCCGCCTTCTGCGGCGAGTGAAACGCCTGCCAATCGAGAGCAGTCAGCTTCTCGATGAACTCCTTCAAGTCGGCAGAAAAGAGCGGCATATCCTCTTTGCGGCAATCCGCGCACAATGCGCCGCCCTCGCCGATGTCAACGGACATCGGCTCTTCAAAGGGCGCACCGCAGTGGACGCAGCTTGCAAGATGAAGCGAAAGCCCCGCGAGAGCGAGGAGCTGATACGCCGCCGCCAGCGCTACGAGACGCGGATTGCGCTCCTCAAAGGCGCAGAAAATCTGCAACAGACGGTCGAAAGCATCGGGCGCAGGCTCGTGCTCGGGAAAAAGCTCAAGCGCCAGTTCCGCCACGAAGGAGCCGTATGCCATGGCCGAGAGGTCTTCCGAGAGGCGACGAAACCGTCCCTTGAGCGAACACTGCCGCACCGTCCAGACCCGGCCGCCTTCCGTAAGCTCCACATCGAGGTGGCTGAACATCTGCATCCCTGCTGCGAGTGCGCTCTTCGGGCGGCGGCAGCCGAATGCCGCCGCCTCGACGCGCCCGCACTCGCGCGTCAAGAGCGACGCCATCTTGTCCGCCTCGCCCCAATTCCTCGTGGCGAGCACGAGCGCCTCAGCGCTGCGGCGTGCCATGCGGTTCGACCTCCTCGCACGCTTCCCCGGCTGCACGCGCTGACTGCGTCTTCGACGCTGCCACGACCTCGTCCGCCAGCCTCGTCGCACTGCCCGCTTCCTGCGGTTTCGTCGACATCTGCCGCTGCGGCATGACGGCGCCCGCCGTCAGCATGTACTGCAGCGCCGACTCGTTGCTGATGTCGAGATAGATGACGTCGCTCTTCTTGACGAAGAGATTCGTGCCTGAAGTCATGTTGAGGCTCCACGGCACGAAGACGCAGACGTAGTCGTCGCCGAGCTTTTCGCGCAAGACTGTCGGCACCTCTGCCATGACGAAGCCGAGCGCCCGCGACTGATGAAACGGCACGAGCACGACGTGGTCAAACATGTTGTTCGACTCAAAAACGGCGGTCGAAAGGTGCTTGACACTGTTGTAAATGAACTTCACGACGGGAATCTTGCCGAGCAGCCATTCGCCATAGGAAATCACGCGCTTCATGAACCAGTACGACGAGAGCCAGCCCACGAGATAGATGACGAGCAGCACCGTCACGATGCCCATGCCCGGATAATAGACGGGAAAATGCTTGCCGAGCACGATCTCCGTGAAGTTCAGCACCTCTGTCACGACGAAAACCGTGATGGCCAGCGGCACGAGAAGGATAAGACCGTTAATAAAGCGCTTTGATATCTTGTTCATCCTGCTGCCGCCCTTTCCCTATTTCCTCTCATTCAAAGCCAAAGTTGTGCAGAACGCCCTCGCGGTTGCGCCAATCCTTCTTCACCTTGACCCAGAGGTCGAGGAAGACCTTCGCGCCGAGAAGCATCTCGATGTCCTTTCTCGCCTGTGCGCCGATCTCGCGCAGAAGAGCGCCCTTTGCGCCGATGACGATGCCCTTCTGCGACTCGCGCTCCACGTAGATCGTCGCGCGGATGTAGAAGCCCCCCTTGGGGCGCTCCTTCATCTCGTCGAGATCGACGGCGATGGCATGGGGCAGTTCGTCGCGCGTCGCAAGAAGCGCCTTCTCGCGCACGAGCTCCGCCACAATGAGTCGCTCGGGCTGATCCGTCACCATGTCTTCCGGATAATAGGCAGGACCTTCGGGCAGATACTTCTTGACTTCTGCAAGAAGCGCGTCGAGGTTCACCTCTTCCTTCGCCGATATGGGCACGGCGCCTGCAAACGGATATACCTTCATGTAGCTTTCGAGGATCGGCAGCACGGCGGGCTTCTCGATGAGGTCGAGCTTGTTGACGACGAGGATGCACGGGCACTTCGTCGCCTGCAGGCGCTCTACGATATAGCGCTCGCCCGGTCCCATCTTCTCCGTCGCATCGACGACGAAGAAGACAGCATCGACCTCCTTCAAGGTGCTTTCCGCTGCGCGCACCATGTATTCACCGAGCTTGTGGCGCGGCTTGTGGATGCCCGGCGTGTCGAGGAAGACGATCTGCGCGTCCGGCTCCGTCAGGATACAGAGGATGCGCGTGCGCGTCGTCTGCGGCTTGTCGCTCATGATGGCGATCTTCTGCCCGATGAGGCTGTTGATGAGCGTCGACTTGCCGACGTTCGGCCGCCCGACGACAGCGATGAAGCCCGATCTATGCTTTGCCTTTTCCATCGTTCTCCCCTTTCGCTGTCACTTGCTCCGTGCATTCCGCAGAGCCTTCCGCCGCTTCCTCGCGCGTCACGCCGAGAGCCGCCATCACATGGCGCTGCTCCTCCTCCATCTCCTGCCGCTCCGCCTCTTCTACATGGTCGTAGCCAAGGAGATGCAGCATGCCGTGCACCGTCAAGAAGACGATTTCGCGGCGCAGGCTGTGTCCGTAGTCCGCCGCCTGCGCCGCGGCGCGCTCGACCGAGAGGACGATGTCGCCGAGGACGTTGACGGCGGGCCCGCCCGCGATCGCCGGCTCCTCGCTCTCATTGAGCGCAAAGGAAATCACGTCCGTCGGACGGTCGACCCTGCGGTACTCGCGGTTCAGCACATGGATGTGCGCATCGTCCGTCAAGGTGATGCTGACCTCGGCGTCCGCCACATCGTAAATCTCGCCAACTTTTTCCACAGCGCGCCGAATCTCCGCCTCCATGGGCGCGTCAAGAGGCAGGTCTTCCACCTCGTGACTGAGCAGGATGTTCATGCGTCCGCCTCCCCTCTCTCCGATGCCGCAGCCTTTTCCAGCGCTGCTGTCTTTCTCTCCTGCAGCTCTGCCGACTTTTTCTCAGAATCCCGACGCGCCTTGTCCGCGCGGTCATACGCCTCGACGATGCGCGCGACGACATCGTGACGGATGACGTCGAGCGCTTCCAGCCGGACGACGCCCACGCCGCGCACATCGCTCAGGATGCGGCTCGCCTCAGAAAGTCCCGAGAACACACCGCGCGGCAAGTCGACCTGGCTCAAGTCGCCCGTCACGACCATGCGCGAGCCGAAGCCCAGGCGCGTCAAGAACATCTTCATCTGGCTCGGCGTCGTATTCTGCGCCTCGTCGAGAATCACGAAGGCGTCCTCCAGCGTGCGTCCGCGCATGTAGGCGAGCGGCGCAATCTCAACGACGCCCTTGGCGAGGAGCTTCTGATAGGTGTCAAAGCCGAGGATGTCGTGCAGCGCATCGTAGAGCGGGCGCAGGTACGGATCGACCTTCTCCTGCAGATCGCCGGGCAGAAAGCCCAGCCGCTCGCCCGCCTCGACGGCGGGGCGCGTGAGCACGATCTTCTCCACCGCCCGCGCGCGCAGGGACGCCACCGCCATGACGACGGCGAGGTACGTCTTTCCTGTGCCTGCAGGTCCAATGCCGAACGTGATGGAATTTTTGCGAATGGCGTCGAGGTAGATGCGCTGGCCGAGCGTTTTCGGGCGCACATGACGGCCACGGCTCGTCACGAGGATCGTGTCGCTGAAAAGGCTGTGCAGCGCCTCGCCCTTGCCGCGCTTGACGAGTCCCACGCTGTAGCGCACCTCGTGCATCGTGAGCGTCGTGCCCTGCCGGTGCAGGTACTGCAGCTCGCGCACGACCTGCGCCGCCGCCCGCACGACAGCCGCCTCGCCGTCGATCGCAAGTTCCTCGCCGCGGCTTATGAAGCGGCAGTCGAAATTGTCCATGAGCACCTGCAGGTACTCGTCGTGCTCGCCGAGAAGCGCCGTCGCTTCGCGCTGATCGGCAAAGGCGATCTTCTCCTCCAAAACCTTTTGCAAAGAAAGACTCCTCTCTTCTAAATTCATCGTTCCCATTATACCTTGCAGCCGTCGAGGAAGCAATAGCAGTCCAAGGTTAACCCGGATTTCCATATCAGTTGACTATATGCGCCGTCTGAAATATAATGGGAGGAAATGCAAACTTCTTGAAAGAAATGAGGCTCTGCCATGACAAAGGAAAACGCCGTCAAAAAACTCACGAAAGAAATTCTCTGCGGCCGCCGCATCAAGCGCGAGGACGACCTCTCCATATTCCTCGATGCGCCGCTTGAAGCACTGCAGGAGGGCGCACACGAACTGCAGCGACAGTTCTGCGGCAAGCACATCGACCTCTGTACGATCATCAACGCGCGCAGCGGTCACTGCAGCGAGGACTGCAAGTACTGCGCCCAATCCGCGCACCACAGGACGGGCGTCGAGGAATACGCATTTCTCGCACAGGAAGAGATCATCGCCAACGCACGCGCCAACGAGGAGGCGGGCGTCAACCGCTTCTCCATCGTGACCTCGGGCAGGGCGCTCGCGGGCAAGGAGTTCGACGCCGCGCTCGACTGCTACCGTGCCATGCGCAAGAAACTCCGAATCGACCTCTGCGCCTCGCACGGCATTCTCTCGCGAGAACAGTTCCGTGCGCTTCGCGCCGCGGGCGTCACGAGCTACCATCACAACATCGAGACGTCGCGCCGCTTCTTTCCCGAGATCTGTACCTCGCACACTTACGACGACCGCATCCGCACGATCCGTCTCGCACAGGGCGAAGGGCTTAACGTCTGTTCGGGCGGCATCATCGGCATGGGCGAGACGTGGGAAGACCGCCTCGACATGGCGGTGAGCCTTGCCGAACTCGGCATCGAATCCATTCCCATCAACTCCCTCATGGCGATTCCCGGCACGCCGCTTGAGGGCAGAACGCCCTTGACGAGCGATGAGATCCTGCGCACCATCGCCTTCTTCCGCTTCATCAACCCGACGGCAAACATCCGCCTCGGCGCGGGACGCAAGCTCATCGAGGACAATGGCACGCCCGCCTTCCTCTACGGCGCATCGGCCTCCATCACGGGCAACATGCTCACGACCTCGGGCACAACCATTGCCGAGGACATGGCTCTTCTGCAGCGGCTCGGCCTCTCCAACGAAACGGCGGGCACGAGGCAGGACACCGCACATACAGCCAATGGGTGAAGGTTTATCTTTTCTAAGGAAAATGTGATAATAGTAACAGACAATATCCCCGCGTTGAAGTAGACTGAAGGGTGGAATATATTTCAATTCAACAAAGGATAGGTGATCTTCATGGCAATCCATGTCATTGACGAGGCGCGGCGCTGCCTCCAGTGCAAAAAGCCCCTGTGCCGCATCAAGGGCTGTCCTGTGCAGACGAACGTCCCCGAGATGATCCGCCTCTTTCTCGAAGGCAGCATCAACGAGGCGGGCGCTATGCTCTTCGAGAACAATCCCCTGAGCATCATCTGCTCGCTCGTCTGCGACCATGAGAAGCAGTGCGAGGGCAACTGCATCCAACTGCGCAAAGGATCCGCCATACAGATCTCCAGCATCGAGCACTACATCTCGAATACCTACTTCGACCGCGTCACCTTGGAGCGTGCGCCTTCTACGGGGCAGACCGTCGCCGTCATCGGCTCGGGTCCTGCCGGCATCACCGTTGCCATCAAGCTCGCGCAGAAGGGCTACGACGTGACGATTTTCGAGCGCATGGACAAGATCGGCGGCATGATGCGCTACGGCATCCCCGACTTCCGTCTGCCGCTGAGCATTCTCGACCGCTATGAGAAAAAGCTGCGTGAGTTCGGCATCTGCATCCGTCCCAACCGCACGATCGGCGGTCTTCTGACGCTCGACACGCTTTTTGCCGACGGGCACGACGCCATCTTCATCGGTTCGGGCGTCTGGCGTCCGCGCAGCCTCGGCGTCAAGGGCGAAAGCCTCGGCAACTGCCACTTCGCCGTCGACTATCTGCAAAACCCCGACTCCTTCGCTCTCGGCGACCGCGTCGCCGTCATCGGCTCGGGCAACTCCGCCATGGATGTCGCGCGCACCGCGATCCGCAAGGGCTGCCGCTACGTCACGGTCTATTCGCGCAGCAACAAGGTCGCCGCCAGCGTGCGCGAATTCGAGTACGCGCAGGCAGACGGCGTGGAATTCGAATTCTGCAAGGGCGTCGATTCCATCACGAAGGACGGACCTTTGATGCGCGACCGCCACTTCGACGAAGAAGGCAAACTGACGGGCGAAGGAGATCCTGTCCTGTGTCCTGCCGACAGCACCGTCATCGCCGTCAGCCAAGATCCGAAAGACAAGATCGTGCGCACGACCACGGGCATAGAGACGAACGAAAAAGGCTTGGTCGAGGTCGATGAAACGGGCGCCACCACCCGCCCCGGCGTCTTCTCGGGCGGCGACGTCGTCCTCGGTCCGTGCAACGTCGTCCAAGTCGTCAACGACGCCAAACATGTGGCGGAGGCGATGGACGCTTACCTGCGCGAAAAGCGCGGCGCGAAATGAGGCTTCGCTGACAAGACGATCGAGGCGAGACGAATCGAGCCGGCGCCGCCGCAAAAAGATATAAGCGAAAACGACAACAGGCAGAGCCGCCATCCCATGCGACTCTGCCTGTTGTCGTTGCTGAGGTCATTTGGATCAAGCCCCGCCCTTCTCCCGCTCCCGCGCCTCGATCAGCTCTTTGCGCTGCGCGAACTGATAGAGGATGCGCTCGCGCGAAAAACCCCTGCCGCGCACTTCGGAAGCGTTCGCGATGATGAGGAACGCATTCTTGTCCAAGCGATCGCAGATTGCCTTGACGCGTGCGAGCTGCGTCAGGGAGACGACGACGAAGACGACGGCTTTCTTTTCCTGCAGAAAGCCGCCCCGGCCTTCGATGTAGGTGACGCCGCGGTGCAGGCTCTCCATGATGGCGTCGCCGATCTTCTCACTTTCCTCTGAGATGATGAAGATCGCCTTCTCGCGATTGAATCCCGCCGCCCAGCGGTTCGTAAGCTCCGCTGTCGCATAGATGCAGACGAGCGTGAAGAGCGCCGTCTCCAAATCAAAGAGCACCGCCGACGCTGCGATGACGAGCATGTTGAGCAGGAATACGCCCGTGCCGACGTCAATCGACCAATACTTCTTCAAGATGGCGCCGAGCACATCGACGCCGCCCGTATTCGAGCCGAAGCGGAAGATGATGCCGTAGCCGATGCCCGAGACGACGCCGCCGAAGATGGCGTTGAGCATTGTGTCATGTACTGGATGCAGCGCCGAAAGCGGACTGAAAGCGTCGATGCCGAGGGAGAAGAGCACCG
>ERZ772957.462-NODE-462-length-33237-cov-9.728166_pt1 | contig 33237 bp, 34 predicted proteins | sample MGYA00580682_ERZ772957 | MGnify/ENA primary metagenome ERZ772957 (study PRJEB29015, sample SAMEA2737921) | human oral metagenome | biome: human oral; feature: human-associated habitat; material: dental | place: China | collected 2025 ...
TCCTCATGATCGGCCCGACGGGCAGCGGCAAGACGCTCTTGGCGCAGACGCTCGCGAAGATCCTCAACGTGCCGTTCGCCATCGCGGACGCGACTTCGTTGACGGAAGCCGGCTATGTGGGCGAGGACGTGGAGAACATCCTCTTGAAGCTCATCCAGGCGGCGGACTACGATGTGGAGAAGGCGGAGAAGGGCATCATCTACATCGACGAGATCGACAAGATCGCGCGCAAGTCGGAGAATCCGTCCATCACGCGCGACGTTTCGGGCGAGGGCGTGCAGCAGGCGCTGTTGAAGATCCTCGAAGGAACCGTCGCCTCCGTGCCGCCGCAGGGCGGGCGCAAGCATCCGCATCAGGAGCTCATCCAGATCGACACGACGAACATCCTGTTTCTCTGCGGCGGTGCCTTCGACGGCATTGAGAAGATCATCGAGGCGCGTCTCGGCAAGAAGAACATGGGCTTCGGCGCCGAGATCGAATCGAAGGTGGAGCGCAATATCGGGGAAGTACTGCGCCACATCCTGCCCGAGGATCTGTTGAAGAACGGCCTGATTCCGGAGTTCATCGGCCGCCTGCCCATCGTCGTGACGCTCGAAGCGCTCGGCGAGGACACGCTCGTGCGCATCCTGACGGAGCCGAAGAACGCCCTTGTGAAGCAGTACCAGAAGCTTCTGGAGATGGACGGCGTGAAGCTCGACTTCGACGAGGCGGCGCTCCATCTCATCGCGAAGGAAGCCCTGAAGCGAAAGACGGGCGCGCGCGGCCTGCGCTCGATCATCGAGAGCATCATGCGCAACGTCATGTACGAGGTACCGTCGGTCGAGGGAGCTTCGCACTGCCGTGTCACGAAGGAAGTCATCACGGATAAGAAGGATCCTGTGCTGACGATCGAAAAGGCGAAGGCAAAGGCGAAGAGTACGGATAAGGAAGCGTCAGCTTGAGCATCGAAAGGGGGACGCTGCGGCAAGCAGCGCCCTTTTTTTCTCCTCTGATGAGAGTATATAAGGAGGATTGTTTATGTCGGAAATACGTAAGCTGCCGCTCCTGCCACTGCGGGGAATGATCGTGTTCCCCTTCATGATCATCCATCTTGACGTCGGCAGGGATCGCTCCGTGGCAGCCTTGGAGGAAGCGATGGTGCGCGACCGCCAGATCCTGCTCGTGGCGCAGAAGACCGCCGAGGTCGACGAGCCGGGCGAGAAGGATCTCTACGACGTCGGCACGATCGCCGAGGTGCGCCAGCTCCTGAAGCTGCCGGGCGGTGCGCTGCGCGTGCTCGTCGAAGGGCAGAAGCGTGCCGCGATCGAAGCTTACGAGGAGCTTGAGAGCTTCGCCGAGGCGACGGTCGTCGAGTACGCCGAGATCGTCGAAGAATCCATGGAGATGGAGGCTCTGACGCGCGCCGTCGTGCACGAGTTCGAGCAATGGGTGAAGCTCAGCAAGAAGATTCCCGCCGAGACGCTCGTCTCCGTGGCGATCCTCGATGACGGCGGGCGCCTTGGCGACCTCATCGCGAGTCATCTGAACCTCAAGATCGAGGACAGGCAGGCGCTCTTAGAAGAGGTCAACATCAAGAGCCGCATGGAGCTTCTCTACAAAATGCTGGCGCGCGAGCTCGAAGTGCTGGAGATGGAGCGCAAGATCGGCATACGCGTGCGCAAGCAGATGGAGAAGATCCAGAAGGACTACTACCTGCGCGAACAGATCAAAGCGATCCAGAAGGAGCTCGGCGACGAGGACGACAAGGCGGAGGATATCGAGTCGTACCGCAAGAAGCTCGCCGAGGGCGGCTATCCCGAGGAAGTGCAGAAGACGATCGAGAAGGAAATCCATCGCATGGAGGGACAGGCAAGCATGTCCGCCGAGATGGGCGTCATACGCACCTACATCGAGACCCTGCTTGAGCTGCCGTGGACGATCGTGTCGGAGGATAATCTCGATATCAAGGCGGCGGAAGACGTCTTGAATGAGGATCACTACGGGCTCAAGAAGGTCAAGGAGCGCATCCTCGAATACCTCGCCGTCCATCAGCTCACGAAGGAGCAGCACGCGCCCATTCTCTGTCTCGTCGGCCCGCCGGGCGTCGGCAAGACGTCGCTGGCAAGCTCCGTGGCGCGCGCGACGGGCAGGAAGTTCGTGCGCGCGTCCTTGGGCGGCATCCGCGACGAGGCGGAGATCCGCGGACATCGTCGCACCTATGTCGGCGCCATGCCGGGGCGCATCATGGAGGGGCTGCGCAAGGCGGGCACGAAAAATCCCGTCTTCCTGCTTGACGAGGTGGACAAGATCGCCATGGACTACAAGGGCGACCCGTCGGCGGCGCTTTTGGAGGTGCTCGATCCCGCGCAGAACTCGACGTTCAGCGACCACTACGTCGAGCTGCCTTTCGACCTCTCGCAGATCCTCTGGATCGTCACGGCGAACAGCCTCGGCAGCATCCCGCGCGCCCTGCGCGACCGCATGGAGGTCATCACGCTGTCGAGCTATACGGAGCAGGAGAAGCTTGAGATCGCCAGGCGATACCTTGTGGAGCGCCAGCGCACGGCGAACGGACTCAAGGCGCGCGACCTCCAATTCGGCGAGGGCGTCATCGAGAAGATGATCGTCGGGTACACGCGCGAGTCGGGCGTGCGCGAGCTTGAGCGCACGATCGGCCATGTGTGCCGCAAGGCGGCGCGCCTCATCGTCGAGGGCAAGAAGAAGTCCGTGCGCGTGACGCAGAAGAACCTCGCGGACTTTCTGGAACGCCCGAAGTTCCTGCGCAAGAAGGCGGAGAAGAAGCCGGAGGTCGGCGTGGCGACGGGCATGGCGTGGACGGAGGTCGGCGGCGACATCCTGCCGACGGAGGTCACGGTGCTTGACGGCAAGGGCAAGCTGATCCTCACGGGGCAGCTCGGCGACGTCATGCAGGAGTCGGCGCGCGCAGGCCTTTCCTACATCCGCAGCCGTCAGGAGAAGTTCGGGCTCGCTGCCGATTTCTATGAAAAGCGCGACATCCACATCCATCTGCCCGAGGGCGCGATCCCGAAGGACGGCCCGTCGGCGGGCATCACGATGGCGACGGCGATGATCTCGGCGCTGACGGGGCAGAAGGTGCGAAGCGACGTCGCCATGACGGGCGAGATCACGCTGCGCGGCCGCGTGCTTGCCATCGGCGGCCTGAAGGAGAAGGTGCTCGCAGCGTACAGGGAGGGCATGAAGCGCATCCTGCTGCCCAAGGAGAATGAGCGCGACATCGAGGACATCCCGAAGGAGGTGCGCGAGCATCTCGCCTTCGTGCCCGTAGAGACGATGGACGAGGTTCTCGCCGAGGCTCTCGTGCCGCAAAAGGGGGGCGCGCAGTCTGGATAAGGTCACAATCACGCAGGGAAGGTACATCGCCTCCGCTGTGAAGAAGGAGCAGTACCCTGAAACGCGGCGCAAGGAGATCGTCTTCATCGGACGCTCCAACGTCGGCAAATCGTCGCTCATCAACTCGCTCGCGCGCACGAAGAATCTCGCGCGCGTCTCGGGGCAGCCCGGCAAGACGCAGACGATCAACTTCTACGAGCTCGGCGCCAAGATCGAGGGCGAAGAGGCACGGCGTGACTTCTACCTCGTCGACCTGCCGGGTTACGGCTACGCGCGCACGGCGAAGAGCAAGCGTAAGATATGGTCGCGCTTCATCGAAGCGTACCTCCTGCACAGCGAGGACTTGCAGTTCGTGTGCCAGCTCATGGACATCCGCCATGAGCCCATGTCATCCGACATCGAGATGTTCCGCTGGCTCGTGGCGAAGGGGCTGCCCGTGCTCGTCATCGCGACGAAGGCGGACAAGCTGAGCCGCAACGAGCAGAAGAAGAGCCTCGCCGCCATGCGCAAGGCGCTCGGCGTCGAGGAGCTTTCGATCCTGCCGTACTCCTCTGTAAAAAATGAAGGGCGTTCAGAATTGCTTGACGTGATAGCGGATGTTTTGGTAGAATGACGAAAGGGAGTATTGGCAGAAAAAGAGGTAAAAAATATGTTGACAGCTTTTGACAAAAGGCTCCTCAACGTCTTGCAGGCCGGCTTGCCCATCAGCAGCCGGCCTTTTGCTGACCTGGCGCAAGGCTTGGAGTCGGACGAAGAGACCGTTCTCGCGCGCGTGCGCGAGCTCAAGGCGCAGGGGTATCTGCGCCGCATCGGGCCGTTCTTCGACTCGGCGCGGCTCGGCTATCGCGGCACGCTCGTCGCGCTCCGCGTCGCGCCCGAGGCGATGAAGAGCGTGGCGGAGGCAGTGAACCGCCATGTGGGAGCGACGCACAACTACGAGCGCGAGGGCAGGTACAATCTCTGGTTTACGCTGCTCACGCCGAACGAGGAAATGCGCCGCCGAATCCTCGCGGAGATTCGCGCGCTGCCGGGCGTCGAGGCGCTTTTGAACCTCGCCTCGCATAAGAAGTACAAGGTCAATGTGCAGTTCAAACTCAGATAGGCGGTGCTACGATGGAAATACTCGATGAAATCGACAAGAAGATCACGCGTGCCATGCAGGGAGATTTCCCGCTCGTGAAAGAGCCGTACAAAGAGATCGCCGCACGGATCGGCATCGAAGAGGCGGAGCTTCTGCAGCGCCTGCGCCGCCTGAAGGAAAATGGTCAGATTCGCAAGATGGGCGCCGTGCTGCAGCACCGCGCCGCGGGCTTTACCGCCAACGTCCTCTGCGCCTGGGTCGTGCCGTCCGCGCGCATGGACGAGGTCGCGCGATGTATGTGCGAAAATCCCGCCGTGTCGCATTGCTACGACCGCGATACGGCAGAGGATTGGCCGTACAACGTCTACACGATGATCCATGCAAAGAGCCGCGAAGAGTGCGAGGCGATCGCGGCGGCGCTCGCCGAGGAGTGTCGCCTCACGGAGCGCGTCATGCTCTACTCGGTCAAGGAGTGGAAGAAGACGAGCATGCGCTATTTCTGCGAAGAGGAAGAGGGGCTGGCATGATGGTAGCGGCAAAGATGAAGGAGCTCGGCACGAGGAAGTCGACGATCCGCGAGATCTTCGAATACGGCAGGCAAAGGGCGAAGGAAGTGGGCGAAGAGAACGTCTATGACTTCAGCCTCGGCAATCCTAACGTCCCCGCGCCCGACTTCATCAAGCAGGCGGTCTTCGATATCCTGAGCGAGATGGAGCCGCAGGCAGTGCATGGCTACACCGTCGCCGCGGGCAATCCCGCCGTGCGCGAGACACTCGCCGCGAGCCTCAATGAGCGCTTCGGCACGCATTTTTCCGGCAGGAACCTCTTCATGACGGCGGGCGCGGCGGCGGCGATCACCGTATGCTTCAAGGCGCTGGCAGAGACAGGCGACGAGTTCGTCGCCCTCGCGCCGTTCTTCCCCGAGTACCGCTGCTTCGTCGAATCCGTCGGCGCAGAGCTCCGCGTCGTGCCCGCCCGGACAGAGGACTTCCAGATCGACTTTGCGGCTTTGGAGGAGACGCTGACGCCGCGGACGAAGGGCGTCATCGTCAACTCGCCGAACAATCCAAGCGGCGCCATTTACACCGAAGCGACGATCGAGAAGCTCGCAGCGCTCCTGCAGAAAAAGGAGGCGGAGTACGGTCATGCCATCTTCCTCATTTCCGACGAGCCGTATCGCGAGATCGCTTACGGCTGCGAGGTGCCGTACATCACGCACTACTATGAGAATACGCTCGTCTGTTACTCATACAGCAAGTCGTTTTCGCTGGCGGGCGAGCGCATCGGTTACATCGTCGTGCCCGACGAGGTGACGGACTTTCCGAGCGTCTACGGCGCCATCGCGGGGGCGGCGCGCGTCCTCACGCATGTGAACGCGCCTTCTCTCTGGCAGCTCGTCGTCGCGCGCTGCGCGGGAAAGCCTGCGTCTGTGGCGGCATACGAGAGGAACGGCAGGCTGCTCTACGAGGGGCTCGTGCGCGCTGGCTTCTCGTGCGTCAAGCCGCAGGGGGCGTTCTACCTCTTCCCGCAGTCGTTGGAGGCGGATGACTACGCCTTCTGCGAGCGCGCCAAGAAGTACGACCTTCTGCTCGTTCCCGGCAGCGATTTCGGCTGCTCCGGACATTTTCGCGCCTCGTACTGCATTGCGCCGCAAACGATCGAGCGCTCTTTGCCGCTCTTTGAAAAGCTCGCGAGGGAATATGGCGTCGGAAAATAAGGTTGAAAAAGTGTCGCCATTCTGCTAGAATATGCTTGTCAAAAGAATATGAATCCACTGGGGGAGCAATTTGCTGAGAGGCTTGCGCGCGACGCAGCCGACCCTTGGAACCTGTCTGGATAATACCTGCGTAGGGAAGTGGTGGTTTTCTGAGAATCGTAAGGGAGCTGCCGGCTTTGCAGGCAGCTCCCTTTTTGCACTCGCGTGGATTCTTCGTTTGGGGCGGCTCCTGTGCCGCTTGCATGGAGGGATACTATGGCAACGCAGATGCAGTATGCAAGAGAGGGAAAGATCACCGATGCCATGCGTCTGGTGGCAGAAGCGGAAATGCTCGACGCGGAGACGATCCGTGAGCGCGTGGCGCGGGGGACGGTCGCGATCTGCGCCAACGTGAACCACGCGGGACTCAAGCCCGCAGGCGTCGGCGAGGGACTGCGCACGAAGGTCAACGCGAACATCGGCACGTCGAGTACGTTCCCCGACATAGAGCCGGAGCTTGAAAAGCTCGATGAAGCCGTGCGCGCGGGCGCCGATTCCGTCATGGATCTTTCGACGGGCAACAACATCGACGAGTCGAGGCGGCGCATCATCGAACATTCGCCCGTCATGGTCGGCACGGTGCCGCTCTACGAGGCGACGGTCACGGCGATCAAGAGGCACGGCGCCGTCGTCGAGATGACGGCGGACGACATCCTGCAGACGATCGAGCAGCAGGCGAAGGACGGCGCGGACTTCATGACGCTGCATTGCGGCCTGACGCTCGAAGCTGTGCGCAACCTGCGCGAGGAGGGGCGCGTCATGGACGTCGTGAGCCGCGGCGGCTCCTTCATCACGGGCTGGATGCTCTACAACGAGAAGGAAAATCCGCTCTATACGCATTTCGATGATATCCTCGATATCTGCGAGAAGTACGACTCAACGATCAGTCTGGGCGACGGTCTGCGTCCCGGCTGTCTCGCCGACGCGACGGACCGCGCGCAGATCACAGAGCTCGTCAACCTCGGCGCGCTCGTCGACCGCGCGTGGAAACGCGGCGTGCAGGTCATGGTGGAAGGCCCCGGGCACATGCCGTTCGACCAGATCGCGGCGAACATGAAGCTCGAAAAGAGGCTTTGCCACAACGCGCCATTCTACGTCCTCGGTCCCCTTGTGACGGACGTCGCACCGGGCTACGACCACATCACGGCGGCGATCGGCGGCACGCTCGCCGCCGTCAGCGGCGCCGACTTCCTGTGCTATGTGACGCCCGCCGAGCACCTCTGCCTGCCGACGCTGGAGGACGTGCACGACGGCGTGATCACGAGCCGCATTGCCGCGCACGCGGCGGACATCGTCAAGGGCGTGCCCGGCGCGGCGGAATGGGACAGGAAGATGGCAGAAGCGCGCAAGGTACTCGACTGGGACGCACAGCTCGCGCTCGCCATCGATCCCGAGCGCGCACGCGCGCGCCGCGAGGCGAGAAACGACGCAGGCGAAGGCGCCTGCTCCATGTGCGGCGACTACTGCGCGGTCGAAATCATCCAGAAGTATTTCGATAAGCCCACAGCAAGCCCTTGCGATTGACGAGATGAAAGAAGCAGCCTGCCGCATATTTTCGCGGCAGGCTGTTGTTTTGCGGGAAAATGTTTTATAATAACAGATATGATTTAGAGGCATACCGTGTATAGCATCGAAGCACAACCGATAAAGGAGAAAAGTATGTTTGAAATCAAAGTAGAAGCAGAATTCGAAGCAGCGCATCGCATTGTCGATTATCCGGGAAAATGCGACCGCCTGCACGGGCACAATTGGAAGGTCGAGGTGAAGATCACCGGCAAGACTTTAGATAAATTGGGTATGCTCATCGACTTCAAAGAGGCGAAGGCGGCACTCAAGGAAGTGACCGAGGCGATGGATCATCGCTTCCTGAACGAACTTGAGCCTTTCAGAGTGAAGAATCCGACAGCGGAAAACATCGCGCAATACATCTATCAGGCGCTCAAGGGGCATCGTCTGCTCCGTGAGGCAGCCGTACACCTCGCCGCCGTCTGCGTTTGGGAATCGCCGCGTGCCTGTGTGACGTACAGCGAGGACGCATAGGGCATGGAAGAGAATATCCTCGAAATATTTTCCTCCGTGCAGGGGGAAGGGAAGTATATCGGTGAGCGTCAGGTATTTGTGCGCTTTTCCGACTGCAATATCAAATGTCGCTTCTGCGATACTGAGTTTCGCCCGAGCGACTTCTGCCGCATTGAGAAGGAGCCCGGCACGGGGGTTCAGGAAGAGCTTCCCAATCCGCTGTCCGTCGAAACGGCTGCAAAAAAAATTCGTTCCCTCGCTGCAACCGCTCGTCATCATTCCATCAGCCTGACGGGCGGGGAGCCGCTTCTCCATGTGCCGTTTCTTCGTGCACTTTCCGCCGAGGCGGAGGAGCCGTTCTTCCTTGAAACAAACGGCACGCTTCATGAAGAGATGGCAAGCCTTCTCGATGTGATCACCTACGTCAGCATGGACATCAAGCTGCCGAGTGTCACCGGCAGATCGCTGTGGGAGACACACCGGCGCTTCCTGCACTTGCTGCGCGACCACGATGCTTATGTAAAGATCGTTGTCGCGGAAAATACAGGCGAAGAAGAATTTCAAGAAGCCGTGCAGCTCATGCGGAATACAGCTCCGCACCTGCTCCTCGTACTCCAACCCGTGACGCCTTTCGGCGGTCTATGCGCGCCGTCGGCAAGGAAATTGCTCCGCCTGCAAGCCCGGGCAGCCGAGCATCTGGCACAGGTACGCGTCATTCCGCAGGCGCATCGCATGATGGGACTGCTCTGAAAAACCCACACATAGGAAGAACTCCTGCGCTATCTCAAGTGCAGGAGTTCTTCTTATAGGTGCGGTACGTTTCGAGCATCTCGTCGCGCGTTTGCGCCCTCGGCCAAAGCTCACCGATGGCATTTTCCCGCATGGCGGCAGCCAGATGATGATAGATTTGCGGCTCTTTTTCCTCCCAACGAGAAATGAGCTCCTTCACCTCCTGACGCATCGTCGTGCCATCGAGGGGACACGGGGAGGGGATGGGAGTAAAGCCATGAACCGCAATCGCGTCGCGAATCTCCGCCTCGCGGAAATAAACGAGCGGACGGATCACGGTGATGTCCGAGCGATCGAGATACGTACTGGGCGTAAAAGTATGGATCTGTCCCGAGTATAAGAGCCCCATGAGCAAGGTCTCGACGGCATCATCATTGTGATGCGCATAGGCGACCTTGTTGCAGCCATGCTCTTTCGCATAGCGATTGATCGCACCGCGTCGGAAAAAGGCGCAGGTAAAGCAAGGATTTTTTTCCGGCGTCTTCTCGATCGTACCGGCTATATCCACCGAAACGGACGCAAAGGGAATCGAGAGCTCTTTACAGAAAGAAGCAATGCGTTCGACGGGAAAATCCTTCGTGAACTGCGGATCGATCGTCAAAGCATGAAGAGAAAATTCCTTTTTCAGACGCTTCTGCAATACAGCAAGCGCATAGGCAAGGAATATGCTGTCTTTACCGCCGGAAATGCCAATGAGGATGCGATCGCCGTCTTCGATGAGCTGAAACTCTACGACAGCGCGCATCAACTTGCTGAAATAAAGCTGTGGAATATTATGCAACGTGAAATCTCCTTACTTCGCCACAGTTATCCCCTGAGAGGCATGGGGGTCTGTCTCCTTTATTCCTGCTTATTATATCCAGCATGGCGACGCAGTGCAACTGCAATTTTCCATGCTGGAAGCAGCGTTTCTGTTCAGATCGGCGATTCCTATAATCCCCAAATCTATCACTTTCATGTCAGAAATCGTCACTTTCTGCAATTCTATTGCGTGAAGTCTGTTTTTTTGCAATAATATAAAGCGTGGTCAATCTCGCGGGGCTGGCGTGGGAGATGGCTTGGGAACTGCCGCGCGGAGCGGTGATCGTGCAGACCTTCGGTTGAATCGGCATGCAAGGGAGGTGAGGTGTTGCATGGAAGAACACGCGGGCGCAGCTGAGCGCAGCTTTACGGTACGCAAGGGGAACGGTATGCCTTCGCAGACAGAGCGGATACTTGCTGCAATCGCGCAAGGAGCGTTCTTTGTCGGCGGGATTGGTTATTTAATCGTCCCCTTTGTCCTCTGGATCGTCATGCGGCAAAAATCCGTGTTTGTCGCACATCACGCAAAGCAGGCATGGCTCTCGCAGGGCATTGTCCTGCTCTTGATCGCGCTTGCCTGTATCCTTGGTGCGCTGCTCGATAATGCCGATATTGCCGTGGCGCTGTGCTTCCTCGTCGGAATCCCTTGGTTTCTCGGCGCTGTCTATGCGGTGGTCAAGGCGCTCATGGGTGAACCTTGGCATTTCCCGGGGCTTGGTTGGGCATCCGTATGAAGCGGGATAGGAAAATATATGCCCAGGTGTTATTATTGATACGTTGTGGATTTATGTAAAAATTTTTTAGGAGTGATTGATATGAGTAAGAAAAATACGATTTTGTCAGCAATTCTTGGCTTCTTCATCCTTGGTCTCTTCTACGCCACGGGGCTGAATAAGAAGGGCATCATTGCTGTTGTTGGTCTGACCGTTGTGAGTTGGATTGTGGCGAATTTCATCACGGCGGAGCTCTCCGTCATCGTCAACCTTGTCGGCGCATTTCTTGGCTATAAGTGGGCGAGTGACCACAATGCCGAGATTGAGGGCGGTTCGGCGCAATAAGGGCTGCATAGCAAGATCGATATTTCACGCAGGGCTGCGGCATGTGATTTTTCATCGTGCCGCAGCCCTCTTTTTGTCTTTGTCATGCACAGCTTCGATTGTGCGCAGGGGCGCTTTGCGACGCTCGTACATTTCGACGGCGCCGGGTGCACGGCGCAGCGTGTGTATTTTCCCTTTTGTCTCCCGTTTATGTGATTTTGCTCTAAAATATGATATAGTAAAAGTAATGACGAATTAGGATTTCTTCATCCCGTACCTGCCCGTATGATGATAGAATCCAGTAGAATCAAGACTTGAAAGGAATATACATCATGACGGAAAATGACAGAAAAAACGATCTGCCCATCATCCAATGGTATCCGGGCCACATGAAGAAGGCACGGGAGCTTGTGGAGGAGAATCTGAAGCTCGTCGATGTTGTCGTCGAGCTTCTTGACGCGCGGATTCCGGCGGCGAGCGCGAATCCTATGCTGCGGGAGATCATCGCGGATAAGCCGCGCATCGTGGCGCTCAACAAGAGGGATCTGGCAGATGAGAAGATGACGAAGTGCTGGCTTGCATACTTTCGTGATCAGGGGCTTCCGGCGGTGGCGCTCGATTCGGTGACGGGCAAGGGCATGCGCGAGCTTCTGGCGCTCATAGAGAAGGCGGCGCGCTATCGCACGGAGAGGCTCGTGTCGAAAGGCGTCGCAGCGCGCAAGGCGCGCGTGATGATCCTCGGCATCCCGAACGTGGGCAAGTCTTCCCTGATCAACCGCCTGGCGGGTGCGGCAAAGGCGAAGACGGCGGATAAGCCGGGCGTCACGCGTGCCAAGCAGTGGATCCGAATCGGTGCAGACGTCGATCTCCTCGACACGCCGGGCATCCTCTGGCCGAAGTTCGAGGATCGCGAAGTCGGCCTGAAGCTCGCGTTTACGGGCGCGGTCAATGACGAGATCTACGACATGGAGAATGTGGCGCATCTCCTGCTCACGGCGCTGCGGCGCGATCATCCGGAGCGCTTGCAGGAGCGTTTCAAGTTCAAGGAAGCCTTGCCGCAGACGACGGAGGAGCTCATGGCGGCGATCGGGCGAAAGCGCGGCTGTCTCCTGAAGGGCGGGCGCATCGACTTGGAGAAGGTGCAGCACATTCTGCTGGCTGAGTTTCGCATGGGGAAGTTTGGCAAGATCAGTTTGGATACGCCGCCGACGGGGATGACGGAGACGGACGCCTGTTAATGGATGGGGAAGAAATGACGATAAAGGAACTGGAGTGTCTCTATGCGTCCGGACAGTGGACAGCAGAGCTGCAAGAGCATTGCCTTTCGGACTCCCGCGCGGGTGCGCAGCGGCTGGCACGCAGATGGGAGCGAGAGGCGAAGGAGCGTGCCCGCGTCGAAGCGCTCTATTGCCATGAATTTTTGGCGCGCGATGAAGGCTGTACGCTCGTCGCGGGTGTCGATGAAGCCGGACGCGGTCCCCTGGCAGGGCCCGTCGTGGTTGCGGCGGTCATTTTGCCCATGGGACTTTTTCTGCCGCACTTGAATGATTCAAAGAAGTTGTCGGCAGCTGTGCGCGAGGAGCTTTTTTCTGCCATCATGGAAAGTGCTGTCGCTGTGGAGATCGTGAGCATCTCGGAGAAAATCATCGACGAGAAAAATATTTATCGAGCGACGAAGCAGGGGATGCACGAGGCGGTCGCCGCCTTGCAGCCGCAGCCGCAGCGTGTCCTGATCGACGCCGTGCCCTTGCAGCTTCCCATGCCGTCCATTTCCCTCGTACACGGAGATGCGCAGTCGGCAACGATTGCGGCGGCATCGATTGCGGCTAAGGTCACGCGTGATCGCCTGATGGTAATGTACGATGAGCAATATCCGCAGTATGGTTTCAGAAAGCATAAGGGATATGGTACAGCGGAGCATTTGGAGGCTTTGCAAAAATACGGCCCATGCCCCCTCCACCGGAGATCGTTCGAGCCGATTCGCTCGCTGGGCACGGAAAATTGATTCAGATTTGCACGGAGGATTCGTTTCATGGCAATGGAAGCAAATGCCGCCAATGCTGCAGGATCTTTGCAGCGGGTACAGCGGCCTCAGACGACGGGATCGACGGATGCTGTAACGCGGCGCGGGGATGGTGCCGCGTCTTCGCCCTTTGCGAAGGAAACCAATGTGTCCATACGAAATTCCATTGCGGACTTGTCGTCAGTTCTTGGCAGGATATCCCAAGGACAGGAGGACTCCGTCGAGGTCTTGCCGGACTCACTGCAAAAGGTGATTCGCAATGTCATGGAGAGCTCGTTCTCGCTGAGCGCGACCCTGGAAGAGGGGCTGGGAAGCACGACGGAGAGCCAGCGCTTTTCCCTGGAGCAGCTGGGCACGCTCTCTCGCATGCTCACGCAGCTGGGAGCATTGGCGGAGAAGGGTGTGCCGGTATCGGATTTCAGCGAGAACATGCAGACTTTGCTGCAAAATCTGAAGTCGCTTCTGACGGCGCAGGAGGGCGGCAGTTCTCTGGAACCGGCGCTCCTCAACAAGCTCTCTTTCCAGCTGCTCGATGCCAGGGCATTGGAGGATTTGCCCGTGGCGCTGCAGCAGGCGTTGGCTCTTTTGGCGCAAATGCAGCCGCAGAGTGGGCAGGCGGCTGGAGATGCAGGCTCGTTTGACTTCCTGAAGTCGCTCGTGCAGTATTTCATGCCGCATCCCGACGAAGAGGGCGCAGCGGCCGCCTTAGGTGAGCAGGCGCTCCAGCAAGATAGCGCCGATGCCGAGGGCGAGGCGAAGCTGCCGGCGCGCGAGGTGGGCGAAGGCGGCGCGAAGGCGGCGCAGCAGGAGGCGGCGCCGATGGCGAAGCAGGCAGGAGACGGCGCAAGTGCCGCCCGCCAACAAGCTACGCCGCAGGGTATGGCATCGCAGGAAGCGCTCGAAGAAAATGCAGCGCAGGGGAAGAATGCAGCCCAAGGAGAAACCGCACAGTCGGCGAGAGGCGACAGTGCGCCGCAGCAGGGCGCCAAGGGCGCACAGGCGGGACTGCTGCCGAACGCCGAGGATGGCGCAGCGGGGGCAGCCCGGCAGGAAAATCCGTCGGACAGTCGCCCTGCCGATGGCAAGGGACAGGTGAATGTGCCGCAGGAGCAGGGCGCCGAAGCTGGTAAGGGACAGGCAAGCGCGTCGCAGCAAGGCGATACAGCACAGCAGAAAGCTGCGGGACAGGGAGCCGATGCGGGCAGGCAGGGAAATGCGCCGCAAGGGCAGGGTGAAGCACAGCAGCAGAAAGCCCCGAGTCAGGGAACTGCCGCCGAGAGCAGGGGGCAGGCAAGCGAGCAGGCATTGCGCGGCAATGTGCAGGACGGCAAGCCGCCTGAGACGATGTCAGCACGTCAAGAGCCGCCGGGCATGAATCCGCAGCCGACAAGGCAGGAAGGCACCCAGTCGAACATGGCGCAGGAAAGGCAGGTGCAGCAGGGGCAGAATCCTGCCCAAACTTTTGCCGGCATGCAGGGCGAAGCAAAGTCCGCCACGCGCCAGACGCCCGTGCTGCAGAATACGCCGCAGCTCATGCAGAGCCTGAAGGATACGGCATCCTTCCTGTTGAAGAATATGCCGCTGACGGAGAGGGACACCGCTCTGCTGCGCGATTTCGTAAACAACGGGCAGCGGCTTCTGCCCGACAAGGACGCGAAACAGCTGCAGCTCCTCCTGCGCCTCAGTCAGAACAATGTTCCGGCGGCGGTCAATCAAGCCGCCGTGCAGAAGAATCTCGGCGACTTGCCGAGACTTTGGGCGTTCATGCAGCTTTGCGACATGACGGCGGTCAAGGACATGAAGGCGCAGCAGCTCAAGCGTGCGGGCAGGGATGTCGCGGAGTTTGCCGCCTCGATGAAACGCTCAATGGAAGGCGGCAGCCTTTTCCAGACGGACGGCAAGGGCAATACGCATCGCTCGCTGAACTTCATGCTTCCCTTGTATATGGGCGAGGGAGAAAAGCAGAGCTTCCCCGCCTATGCGAATGTCTACAACGAGGAAAAATATTCTCCCGAGGACGGCCGCATGCACAAGGAAACGTGGCTCAGGCTCTGTGTGCTCACCGACCATATCGGCGCCGTCGAGCTGACGTGCCAGGTATACGATGCGAAGAGCCTCAACATGCGCGTGCTCTTTTCCGAGGCGGGAATCGTGGAAGAATTCAAGTCGTATATCCCTGAGTTCAAGGCGTCGTTTCGCGATATGACCCTGGAGCTTGCCGATCTCAAAGTCAGTGTAGCGGGTAGCAAAGAATGATGAATACGAACAACGAAAATCAAGATCTGCCGGAAGAGAGCGAAAATATCGCCGACAAGAGAGCTGTGGCGCTCCGCTATGAACCGGAAAAGCAGCGCGCTCCGAAGATCGTTGCGAAGGGGCGCGGCTTCGTCGCGGAAAATATCCTCGCGGCGGCACAGAGGAATACGATTCCCGTTTATCAGAACAAATCGCTCGTCAACATGCTGATGGCACTGGAGCTCGACCGTGAGATTCCGCCCGAGCTTTACCGCGCGGTGGCTGAGGTGCTCGCCTACGTCTATCGTATTGACAAGCGCCATCAAAAGCCGGAGATGCCGAAGTGACGAAGAAGAGCTTCGGCGATCAGGGCGAGGAAGCGGCGGCAAGATACCTGGAAGGGCGCGGCTGCCGCATTCTGGCGCGTCAGTTTCGCGCGAAGCTCGGCGAGATCGATATCATCGCCGAAGACGGCAGCACCTTGCTCTTCGTCGAGGTCAAGACGCGCCGCCCGACGCGCTTCGGCATGCCGGCGCAAGCGGTGGGGCGCACGAAGCAGCAGCGCATTTTCCGCACGGCGTTTCTCTATGTGCAGAAGCACGGGCTCGAAGACAGAGACTGCCGCTTCGACGTCATCGAAGTCCTCGTCACGGGAGCCTCGCATACGGTGCGCCATTATGAAAACGCCTTTGAGTTTGGCGGTTTTTAGGGAACCACTGATAAAATGAAGCTGCCCGGATTGGTGAAGTTGAGTGGCTGAATTTATCCGCTGTTTCTTTCGTGCTGTGCATGAGTCGAATTGGTTCATACACAGCTTTTTTGTTTCCGAAAATAAAAAAGCAGCCCGTAGGCTGCTTCCTTTTCTAAAAGATGGTCGGGATGACAGGATTCGAACCTGCGACCTCATCGTCCCGAACGATGCGCTCTACCAAGCTGAGCCACATCCCGACAACATTAGCTATTATACTATGAGATTTCAAAGAATGCAATAGGGAAAAGAAAAATTCTTTTGCAGGCAAGTGCAGTATCGTTATCGAGAAAGGCGCATTGGCTTGACGGGCACATATATTTATGGATATATATGGAAAAATCTAATTTATTTGAGAAAATTTTTAACAATGTCTAGCGGGGGGGGACTTCTATGCTATAATAAAGAACAATAGGGAATTTCCTCCATGTTGTATGTTGGATGTCCGCGAGGGATTTCCTAGATAGCATGGAAGCATAGAAGGGATGGATGAACGAGTGAAAAGAATGTCAGACAAGAAGCTCGCGGCACTCCTCGTCGCGGGCGGGTTGTGCGTGCTCACGGGCACGGCGGGCGCAGCGCCGATGGATTCGCGCACGAGCGCGGAGAAGGAGCTTGCCGCATCGACGGCAGCTGCGCGTGACGGCGCGGAGAAGCGTGATGCGGGCGTCTCGACGGGAAAGATGGTCGTCTCGGTCAGCCGCATCACCGTCAACGGCACGAAGCGTATGACGGAAGATGATGTCAAGGCGCTTTTGCCCGAGCTCAAGAAGGAGCGCGTCAACATCCGCAAACTCTCGATGCAGATCCAGGCGGTGAATGACACGGGGGCGCTCGTGCTCGCCACGGAGTTCCGCCCGGCAGGTACGGGAGCCTATGATGTCACGATCAACGTCGAGGAGAAAAAGAGCGATCACTTCCGCGTCAGTGTCAGCAACACGGGAACGGAGTATACCGGACAATGGCGCACAGGACTCAGCTATGTGAATACGAACCTCTCCCATGCCGCAGACACCTTCGGCGTGTCCTTCGTGACCTCGCCGAGCAAGATGTCTGATGTCAAGGTCGGTGCGATCTCCTATCGCCGCCTTCTGCCCTCTCAGCAGGGAGCCGTCCTTCTCAACGCAGGCTACGGTGATGTCCATCTAGACGGCTTCAGGAGCGTCAGCGGCCTCTATGACCTCAACATGGGCGGCAAGAGTACGAATGTTGACCTGCACTACCAGCAGAATATCGCCTATACCTCGCGTGAGAAAGACATCTTCGACTTTGGCCTGTCCTACAAGAGGAACAAGGCCGACTACAATCTTCGCTTCGGAGGTATGCCCGTCGGCTACGACACCGAATACAGCGTACTTCTCGCATCGGCGAACTTCATCCACAGCGAGCGGCAACCGAACAGCGTCTTCCGCTACAACATCGGCATTGCCCACAACCTCATGGGCGACAGCAAGGATTACAAGCGCGTCATGCCCGGCAGTGACACGCATTTTACGCTTTTCAGGGCGGGCGCGAACTACCAGGTGCGCTCGACAAGCGACTGGATCGGTGTGCTTCGTCTGCAGGCGCAGTACACGAACAACCACGTCGTCGCCATTGAGCAGATCGGCGCGGGCGGACAGATGAGCGTGCGCGGCTTCGACGAGCGAGCTATCGGCGCGGACAAGGGCATCGTCGGCAGCCTTGAGATCTACAGTCCCGAGATCGCCAAGAATACGCGTCTCATCGCCTTCACGGACTTCGCGAGCCTTGCGAACAACACCGATCGTCATACCGGCACGGCTTTTTCCAGCGATCGTATCGCCTCGGCAGGTCTCGGCGTACGTTATAACGATGTGAAGAGCGGCTTTTCGCTCTCCTTGGACTACGCGAAGATTCTACGCGACGCGGACTATGACCTCGCATCGGCGAAGCAGAACGGTCGTCGTTGGAACTTGATGGCAAGCATGGACTTCTAAGAGGAGGAACACTTCGATGAAATGGAAAAATACGCTGAAAAAAGGCTCTCTTTCTGCCATGATTACTCTCGCGCTGACGAGCACGGCGCTGGCGATGCCGACAGGCGGCAGCGTTGAGCAGGGAACCGTCAACGTCGGCACGGACAGCTTCACGGCAAATGGAGCGATCGGTGATCTGGCAAATGGTGCGACGGTCATGCCGCAGACCGACAGCATCATCAACTGGGAGACCTTCAACATCGGACAGAGCGAAACGCTGAATTTTGATACGACGATGGCGGCGATCTTAAACCGCGTGACCGGCGCACAGATGTCGGAGATCCTCGGCAAAATGACGCAAGTAGGCGCAAAACCGCTCTTCCTCGTCAATCCGAACGGCATCCACATCGGCGGTACGGCGAGCTTCGACGTGACGAATCTGACGCTCTCGACGCTCAATATGGACACGGCGGAATTCAATCGCCCCAAGGGGCAGGGCGAATGGACGCTGAAGCAGGGCGTACAGGGCGCGAAAGAACTACGCGTGGATACGGGCGCACAGTTCAACATCCATAATGGTGGCTCTCTCGCGCTCATGGCGAGTAGGGTCACCGTTGCCGACGGCGTCACCTTCGTCGCGGACAGTGCCGAGCATGGCGGACTTTACATCTATGCCTATAAGGAAAATACTGAAGGCGGTACGAAGCGAAGCCTTGAAACGGAAGCCGGCAATACGATCGACTTCCGCGGCAAGGTTTCCGGCGTAGAATATCTTGAGATGAACGCTTCAAGCGTCCATCTCGAAGGGGCAGAGCTGGCGGGGAAAGACATCTTCATATGCAGCATTGCAAAGGGACAGGGAGAAATTGATACTACAAATCATCTAGATCATCAAAAGTATACGATGACAGCTGCACCGGCGAATACTTTGACGCTCAAGAACACGAAGGTTGTCGGCGATAAGATTATGATGAGCGCTTCGAACATCAACATCGAAGGGGCAGAGCTTGCAGGCAAGGATATTGCCATCCGCAGCATCGCAAAGGGACAGATAGAAAAAACGGCAACGGATGAGAGCACTACGATGACGGCTGCGCCGACGAATACCTTGACGGTCAAAAATACGAAGGTCACAGGCGATCAGATCAAGATGCTCGGCGGCAAGGTGGATGTAGCCAAGGATGTGAACTTCAAGTTTGCAGCGGGGACAAATAGTGCGCGTCTGGATGTTGTAGCAGTATCGAATATCGTGGAAAAGTCGAATGGAACCATGCCAGCCTCTACGGCACAGGGAAATGATGTAGCGTTTCATGCGACGGCAGAATCCCATGCAGATCGAAAGGTGGAAGTGAACATCGGCGGTGCGACGGTCAACCTTGACGGCGCGAAATTCCGTATGCCGAAGGGACGCTTTTCCGCCGTAGCTATCGCAAGCGCGGAGGATTCTTATACGGAGGCAGCCGGCGTATCGACAGAGAAAGACGTGACGAAGGCGACGGCGGCAAACGTCGTGCAGGCGGACGGCTTGGATATCGAAGGCAATATGCGCGGCACGCTGCTCTATGGCGGCAAAGTTGATCTCAAGAATACGACGATCAAAACGCCGGGCAAGATCGAGATCGAAGCCTATACTTCCCGCGAGTGGACGGGGAAAAATCATGGTGATATCATCGAGAAAAATCTGCGTGCCGGCACAGATAACGTCGTGCGCTTGGAAAATACGAAACTTCTGAGTGCAGCTGCAGAAGCGAACGGTCGGATCAAATGGGTTCAGGTCTACGGCGGTGCCGTTGACATCAAGGGGTCGGAGCTGACCTCGGATCATAGCGTCGATGTCAGAGCCTTGCAGTCGATGGATGAGGTTCTGAAAAAAGATTCTCACAGTCCGGAGTATTGGTATTTCCCGAATTACAGCACACAAAAAGGCGAATATCGTGCCGGTGCAGGCAATCATCTGCAGATCAGCAACTCGAAGATACATGCCAACCTCGCTTCGTGGAACAGGTATGAAAGACCCGATTGCTATGTCGCTGCCATCGGCGGCAAGGTGAGCTTGAAGGACGTCGATATGAAATCGCCGCGCGATATTGACGTCTATGCGCTGAGAGAAGCAACAGGCGGAGATACCGTAGCCGGTGTAATTAAGAGCGATACGGGAAATGCTGCGGATATAGAAAAGATGACACTGGAAGCGAAAGGTTCGGCTAGAATCTGGAGCGGTAAGACGCAGATGAAAAATTCCTCTGTGCAGGCGGGGAAGATTGATCTGGCGGCAGGAGTTATGAAACCGTTGTCTAACAGATCCGAAGAGTCGTATCCTACAACGGATCTGAGCAATGCGCTTTTCCTTGAAGACGTAAAGCTGAAGAGTCAAGGGAATGTGATGGGGTATTCCGGAACAACGAATTTGTTCGGCGGACAGGTATCCTTGAAGAAGTCGGAAATTGATGCCGAAAGTGTAGAGATTGACTCGGGGAAGATGAAGCAAGACGAGGACGGCAAGTTCTATCTGACGAAAGGCGCACCGCTTCACATGGACAGCACGAAGATCGAAACGCCCTCTTACGTCAGTAAGAGCAGTGTGACAAATCTTGTGAACGGTACAGAGATCAAGGCGCAGAACGCGTTCTTCCTCGCTGCGCAGTCGTTTGATGGAAAGATCATCAAAGCGTATGTGACGAAAGACAATACGATATCGCTTTGGGGTTCGAAAATCGAGGCAGATTTTCTGTCCTGCAAAGCAGGCGGCATCAATGCATGGAAAGAGAGTGCCGTCCTATCGTCGCAGGTGATCGGAGAGTATCCGGAGTATGTCACGCGTACAGACGGCTCTGCTTTTACCTTGCAGCGCGATGAATCCTCCAAGATTATGGAAAACGGCATTGAGCCTGCCGCGCCGCGTGTAACTGTCGCGACAGCCCCTGATGCGCCGACGGCGCCCCTGTTCCCGCTGACGCCGGACAACGCGCAGCTTTCCGAGCAGGACAAGGAGAATATCGCGGCGGGCAAGTCCGAGGCGCAGGATATCATCGCCTCGGCGGCGGATACAGAGGCACAGGGCAAGGCACTCGCTGAAGCCGTCGGGAAGATCAACAATGTTCCGAACGCATCGAGCCGCCAGAAAGCGGGCGTCGTCACGGGCATGATCCAGGCGATCAACGAGATGAATACGCTGACGACAGAGGAGAAGCACGCGCTTCAGGTCGCCGTCCTCGATGCCTACGGCGCTGTGCAGGAAGCGAAGACGGAGGGAAGCAACCGCACGCAGCAGGCGAACGGCGACGCCATGCGTCTGACGACGATGGAAAGCGCCGCCGCCAATATGCCGACGGCAGAAGAGCCGCAGGATGCAGTGCATTTCGCAGGGTAAGTTTCCGCTTGATGCAGTATAGAAAGAACAAAAGAACGGCTTCCGAATCTTCGCGGCAGCCGTTCTTTCTATGCGTTTTTTTATTTCGCGATATTTCAGCTTGACAATACTCGCTGCCGTGCATACTATGATAACAGTAGCGGAGGATGAGGAGGGGAAGGTGCGGTGAGAATGCTCAAGAAGGGCGTTCGAGCGGAATATTGTGCGTTGATTCAAAAATTCCGCCTGATTGATGACACGTTTTTCAACGTATGCTTTGACAACTATATCGAAGGAATGCAGCTTCTGCTACGCATCTTCTTCGGGCGGGACGATCTCGTCGTCAAACATGTCGTCGCACAGCGGAGCACGGACAATCTCTACGGTCGCGGCGTGCGCTTTGACGTATTGGCGGAAGACAGCGAAGGGAAGATTTACGATTGCGAAGTGCAGCGTGCGAACAAGGGAGCGATCCCGCGCAGAGCTAGGTACAACAGCAGCATGATGGATGCACGGGAATTGGCAAAGGGAGAGGAGTATTCCAAACTTCCGGAAACATGGGTGATTTTCATCACGGAGAATGACATCTATGGAGCCGGCTTTCCGCTCTATCATGTGGAACGAATTGTTCAAGAGCTTCAGCGTCCGTTTGATGATGGAGCGCACATCCTTTACGTCAACGGGGCGAATCGTGATGACACGCCGCTCGGGCGGCTCATGCAAGACTTTTTCTGTGAGAATCCGGAGCAGATGAATTACAAGGAGCTTGCTGAACGAGCCGACTACTTTAAGGCAGGAGCAGAGGGGGTAAATACCATGTGCGAGCTGATGGAAAAATTCGGTGAGAAGAAAATGGAAGAGGGGCGTCTTGAAGGGCGTCTTGAAGGACAACGTAGGATGCTTGATATGGCACGCTCTCTAGTCGCGTTGAATGTTCCCCTCGATATAATTGAGAAGGCGAGCGATTTGACGCGTGCAGAAATTCTGGCGTTGCAGGACACGTCCTCCAAGTAGTGCGGATGTGTGAGGCCGCTGGAAAGTGGGCGTCGTTATGGGCATGATACAGGCGATTGGCGAACGGCAGAAGAGCCGCAGGATGCAGTGCATTTCGCAGGGTAAGTTTCTGCTTGACGCAGTATAAACTACACGCACAAACGTCCACCTTGTGGACATTGTGCGCCGCCCTTACAGAAGCCTAGCCAATCGGTCTGCACCTTTGGCTTGACCTCTTGGGGCTTCATGGTAAAAAGAACAAAAGACCGGCTTCCGAATCTTCGCGGAGGCCGGTCTTTCTATGCGTTTGTTACATGGACAGGCATACGACAATAAGAAAATACATTGACTTTTTCCATCTGCTTCATATACAATAGATGCACATTGGTCTTGCACGTTTTTCGCAAGGCTTGCTTGAAGGGGGCGCATATCTTGGTAAAGGTGTTGGTCAGCGGAGCTTGCGGCCGCATGGGACAGGCTGTCGTCAAGGCAGTGCTCGCGGATGCGGAGCTTTCCCTCGTCGCTGCTGTCGACGTGCATGGCGGCGGGGATGCGGGAGAGATTGCGGGCTGCGGCAAATGCGGCGTGACGGTGGCGACGGATCTCGCGCAGGCGCTCTTAGAGGCAAAGCCGGACGTCATGGTGGATTTCACGCGGCCGGACGTCGTGTTTTCCAACGCGACGCTCGCCGTGCAGCATGGGGTCTCGCCTGTCATCGGCACGACGGGCATGACGGCGGACGAAAAGGCGCAGCTCGAAGCGCTGTCGTTGGAGAAGAAGACGCCGGTCTTTCTTGCACCGAACTTCGCCATCGGCGCAGTCCTCATGATGCTCATGAGCCAGCAGGCGGCGAAGTATATGCCGCACGTCGAGATCATCGAGCTGCACCATGACAACAAGCTTGATGCGCCGTCGGGCACGGCCTTGCAGACGGCGGAACTGATCAAGGAGGCGCGTGCGTCCGTGCGGCAGGGGCATCCCGATGAGAAGGAGAAGCTTCCGGGCGCACGCGGCGCTGAGGTCGACGGCATGAGGATTCACAGCGTGCGTCTGCCCGGCTTCGTTGCGCATCAGGAGGTCATCTTCGGCGGACTCGGTCAGACACTGACGATCCGCCATGACTCCATCAACCGCGAGTCGTTCATGCCGGGCGTCGTGCTCGCTTGCAAGAAGGTCAGGGAACTTACAGGTCTCGTCGTCGGCTTGGAGAAACTGCTCGATTGATGTCGGCAGGAAAAATTACAGGAGATGGCAGCATGAAGAAGAAATATAATGTAGCAATCATGGGCGCGACGGGCGCCGTGGGGCAGGAATTTCTGAACCTCATCGAAGAGCGTAAGTTCCCATTTGCAGAGCTTCGCTTGCTTGCGTCCTCGCGCTCGGCGGGCAAGAAGATTGCCTTCATGGGCAAGGAATACACGGTGGCAGAGACGCGCGAGGATTCCTTCGAGGGCATTGACATCGCGCTCTTTGCGGGCGGCGGCGCGAGCAAGACATTTGCACCTGCCGCTGTGAAGGCGGGCGCTGTTGTCATTGACAATTCGAGCACGTTCCGCATGGACAAGGATGTGCCGCTCGTCGTGCCCGAGGTCAATCCCGAGGCTTTGAAGGAGCACAAGGGCATCATCGCGAATCCGAACTGCTCGACGATCATCATGGTCATGGCGCTGAAGCCGCTTCGCAATCTCGCGCCCATCAAGCGCGTCGTCGTCTCGACGTATCAGGCCGTTTCGGGCGGCGGCAAGGAGGCGATGGCGGAGCTTGAGGAGCAGGTCGAGGCCATCGTAGCGAAGAAGCCCGTGAAGGCGGAGATTCTGCCGGGCGCATCGCTCAAGAAGCACTATCAAATAGCCTTCAACCTGATTCCGCAGATCGATATCTTCAAGGAAAATCTCTACACGAAGGAAGAAATGAAGATGATCGACGAGACGCGCAAGATTCTTTCTGAGCCTGACTTGCGCGTGACGGCGACGACGGTTCGTGTGCCCGTCTACCGCAGCCATGCGGAGTCGGTCAACATCGAATTTGCGGAAGCGGTCAGCGTCGAGGCAGCGCGAAAGGCGATCGCCGCCTTCCCCGGTGCTGCCCTAAACGACGATCCCGACGAGCAGGCTTACCCGATGCCGCTCTTCACCTCGGGCAAGGACGACGTCGAGGTCGGGCGCATCCGTCTCGATGAATCGGTAGAGCACGGTCTGAACCTTTGGGTCTGCGGCGACCAGATCCGCAAGGGCGCGGCGCTCAATGCGCTGCAGATCGCCGAGTACATGATCGAGCATGAGATGATCGGCTGAAGATGCAGATGCGAACATTTCCGATGGGAGGGACAGCAAGAGATGGTCAGCGATGAAACGATGATGTTCCGCTTCGGCGCGGAAGAAAACAAGGCTGAGGTCATCATTCGCGAAGCCTGCGAAGCGATGGAAGAAAAGGGCTACAATCCGATCAACCAGCTTGTCGGATACCTTCTTTCCGGCGATCCTGCCTATGTGACGAGCTACAAGGAAGCGCGCAGCAAGGTACGAAAGCTGGAGCGCGACGAGCTTTTGGAAGAGCTCGTGCATTTCTATATCGAGGCGCATCGGGAGAAGAAGGCGTGAGGAAGCGAGTTCTTGCGCTCGACGTCGGCGACCGTACGATCGGCGTCGCCGCAAGCGATGCGCTCGGTCTCACGGCGCAGGGCGTCGAGACGATTCGGCGCAAGTCGTGGGACAAGGATTTCGCGCGTCTCAAGGAACTGATGGAGCTTTACGAGACGGACACCTTCATCGTCGGCTTGCCGAAGAACATGAACGGCACGCAGGGCGAGCGCTGCGATGTCGTGCGCGACTTCGCGCAGAGGCTGCAGAAGAAGTTCAAAGGCAGCCAGGTCGTCTTTTGGGACGAGCGGCTTTCGACCGTGGCAGCGGAACGCTCGCTGATCGCGGCCGACGTGAGCCGCGCCAAGCGGCGCAAGGTCATAGACAAGATGGCGGCCGTGTTCATCTTGCAGGGATATTTGGACAATCTGGGGATGCGCGTCGGCGCAGTCCCAGAAGAGAAATGAGGAAAAAGATATGTCGGACAAGGAAAAAGAAATTCTGGACGAGGATGCGGACGTCATTGTCGAGATGACGGACGAAGAGGGAAATAGCTACTATTACCGCGAGGAAATGATCATCCCTGTCGGTGATGACAAATTCGCGCTGCTCATCGGCATCCATGATGAGGAAGAGGAAGAGGAGCATGCGCACAGCTGCGGCTGCGGCTGCGGCGAGCACGATGAGGACGTCCTCATCGCCAAGGTCGTCATGGGCGATGATGGAGAAGAGGAATACGTCGAGCCTACGGACGAGGAATTTGACGCCGTGCAGCGTGCTTATGACGCGCTGATGGATGACGAAGAGGAAGACTGACGATTCATGAGAGGAAGTGCCGACGCTGATGAGGCGTCGGCTTTTTCTGGTTCTATTCTATATGTTACGGGGATACATTTTGTTTCTAAGTAACATAAGCTAAAAAAGATGTTACGAAGATACATTTTGTGTCTAAGTAACATCTTTTTTATTTTGAAGGAAAGAAGGTATTTTATGACGCCGGAGGAGTTTATTGTGTATGTCGATAATCTTCCCGACATGAGATCCTCTGTCCGTCGGTATCAGCGACTCCATTCCTCTTTTTCTGCATCAGTTTCCTTTGCAGAAAGAGTTTTCGACTCTTCCTCCGAATAGAAAAGATCTAGCTTTTCAAACATCTTCAGATAAAGTCCTGCCAATGCGTCCTTATCGATCAGTGTATCGTCCTGCGTGGAAGTGGCATAATCAAAATAATCAAAGCTTCGCAAGCGACGGCTCGATGTCCGCATGGCGTGTCGTCAAGACCGTCGTCTCCTTGAGCAATCCAGAAAAAATAAAACAGCAGGGCAGATAGGCTGCCCTGCTGCTATATGGCTCGATGGTTCAATCTTTCCTCTGCGGCTGCTTGCTGTTCGAGATGCTCGACACGCGCACGCAACTCCTGATTTTCTTTCACAAGATGTCCCATCAAACTGCGTGTTTCGCAGACTTGCTGGTACATATCCCGAAACATAAAAGCGAATTCATCACTGGCTCTATCGCCAGATCCACAGGAAATAAGCATCAAATCAAGCGGCTTATACCGAGGGTCTTTTTCTTCCAATCGTTTACGCTCGTTTTTCTGATTAACCTTGGCGGCATCTTCGCTGCCCCAGAAAAGTCCCATGCAAATCCGCTCCTTTCAATCAAAATCGGAAGATTGCTTTTCCAAGCGGTCAATACGATTGCGTAATAGGCGGTTCTCTTCCACAAGAGAGGTCATCATATCGTATATCTTTAGTATCTTTTCGTACATTTCTCTCTTCTCAGGCGGCGCTAACCTAGAGTATGGATCGCCTTCGACGCTGTCTGCAATTCGTTTGAGCCTAGCTATTTCTAACTCTGCTTTTCTGTTTTCTTCTTCATTTCCACTAAACAATCCCATGCAGCTCACCTCCGTTACTGTAACAATATCGTATCACAATTGTACCACAAATTCCGCGCCTCTCACAAGGGGCTTTCAACAGGCATGGCACGGTGCAGAAAAAAAGAAAGACCTCTCGCCCCCTAGCAGGAATTTCACCTGTGATAGGGACGGCGGGAAGACTTTCTACGAGTAGTGTACGAGAAATATTCATCCGCGTCAAGGCTGCCGACGGGAAGTCTTGTTATCAGCAGACGTGACATAATCAGAGACAAAAAAGAAGAGCTAACGCCCCAGCGGGGAGTTTACCCCTTGTGGAGCCAGATAACTCTTCTACTGCCACCACTATACGCGAGATTTTCGCCAGTGTCAAGGAAGCCTCAGAAAATTTCTACTATAAGAATGATACAGAGAGAAAAGGAGGGATAGCAGATGGCGAAAGAACTGAAAGAACTGCTCGGCAAAGACGGCAGCCGCGTCTACAAAGAAGTCGAGAAGATGCTGCAAGGCGGCAATGCGAGGACGAAGAGCGCCGCAAGCGTCCTCGCCGCTCACGCCGCGACATGGGCAGAGCGCGTATCACGCGCGACAGGGAAGCCTTTCACGGCACAGTACTGGTCGCGCATATCCATAGATTTTATGTACCCGTGCGCATAGGAACAGAACTGAAGACAATCCGAATCGTTGCGGAAGAACAGGAAGGCGTCATCACTTTGATGTCAGCAGATGTAAACGTGTATGATGTGTTTCTTGAAGATGTACATACAAACAAAGGAGGAAGCGCTGCCACCTCAACAGGGCTTTCACCTGCTGGGAGGCCAGACAACGCTTCCTCTGATACCATTACTATACGCGAAATGCTCGCCGGTGTCAAGGACGCCGACGGGAAAACTTACTATCAGCAACATCAAAAATCCCGAGGCCGGATTCAAGGGCAGTTCTCCGTGCTGCAAGAAGGCAGCTGTCTCTTCAGCCTCTTTGAAGCAGCCGACGAAAGCACCTTTCTGCATGAGACAGCGCATATCTTTTACGACGATCTCGCGCGTCTCGCGCCTTTCGATGAAGAGACTGCCGAAGACCTTGCCGAGGTCGATGCTTGGGCGAGCTGGTACGAGGGCGCGGCAAAAGAATACGAAGATACGCCGTGGGCGATGGAATTTGCCGCACGCGAACGCGCGATCGAAGATGCAGGACGCGGCAGATAAAGAAAAAGCTGTCCGTTTCTCTCGATTCGCCGGAGTGCAATTCTCCCTGGGGAAAGAAACGAGCTGCCTCATAAGCAAAGTATAAAGATACAAGCGGCTTTCGTCAATATCGACCAATAAAAAAGCTGCTGTTTTCAGCTCCCGCCGGGGTCCAATTCCCCCTGGCAGCCGAAAACAGCAAACCTCTTAATGCAAAGTATAAAGACGAAAAGGGATTTTGTCAATATCGATATAATAAAAAGCTGCCGTTTTCATCCCCCGCCGGAGTCCAATTCCCCATGGCAGCTGAAAACAGCAGACTTCTTAATGCAAAGTATAAGGACAGAAAGGGATTTTGTCAATGGAACATCCGACATATAAAAAGCATCCAAGGAGTGCGATCGGAAAGGGGCGATTCCCCTGACGGAGGCAATTCTTAGATGCTTTGACGAAAGAGGCGTTCCCGTCTATCTCAGCCCTCGGATAATGCTATCCGCAACTGAGCGGAACACCCCTTTACAGGGCTACGATAGCAAAGTTTATAGGAAAAGTCAACAAGAAGGTCATAAAGAAAAAGCTGTCCTGTTTCTCACATCCGCCGGAGTCCAATTCTCCTTGGAAGAGCAAACGAACAGCTTCCTTAGCTATAAGATAGCCGAAGAAGAGGAGTTTGTCAACACGAAAAAGCACCTATCAAGCCAAGCGCACTACCTCCGCGCGAGGTGTGGGGCTTGTGCTCGTCGATGCTTTAACTACGTCGCATTATATCAAAAATTATTCCTCGGAGCAATAATTTCGTGCAAGGTGAGGTAAATGAAATGAATCATGAAGAACAACAGCTACAGAAGGATGAACAATATTTTGCCAAGCAGCTTTCTCGTTTTTTAGCGGCAAAGAGAGAAGATCAAAACCTATTCGCGTTATGGAAAGTCTATTGGTCAATTATCACATCGATCTATGGGCGCGGTTATGGAAGCGGGAGGACAAGAAGTACAGATCATGTATGGTATATCAATAACGTAATGGGAGGGAGCACGCTGTATGTAAATAAAAGAAAGGCCAAGACCTTTTACCAGTCCGCCGGGCTTCAATTGCCCCTGGAGGGTAAAAGGTTCTTTGACCTGTTTGGTTCTAGTATAAAGACCGAAGAAGATCTTGTCAAGTTCAAACTGCAAAAAGAAGAAGAATACAAGGCCGCTGCGGCTCGTGAAGCCGCCAATGAAAAAGATAGTTCCCTTCAAACCCAGCCTGTTGACAAAAGCCACCTACAGCTGAGAGGAACTGCCTCTTATGAACCTATGGTAACGGATTCCATCAAAGCAGTCAACAAGGAGGAAGCTAAAATGACCGCAGGAAATCAAGTCGCCGCATCATATTCCTGCTGAACAACAAAGCCCGCCAAGCTCGCCGATCCAAAATCGCATAAACTATTTTGAAAAAATTTCACCGTAACTCTTGACAAAGAGCCCTTTTTCTATGCCTGTTGTAATTTTCACAGGTATTGCGTATAATGGGATTGGAAATAGAATGGAAGGGGATGTTTTTTTGCGGCTGCCGGATTTTCTTGCGCCATGGGTCGAGCGCTTCAAGGGGATGCTTTCTGATTCACCTGAGAAAGATAAGGCGGGAAAGAGTCTCGGAACTGCAGCTTTGGCATATCTTGGCAAGGCTCTGGCGCTTTTCCTCGTCTGCGTGGTGTGGGTGCAGGAAATATTCCTCTCGTGGGCGAAGAGCCTTTCCTTCGAGGAATTGCGCCGCTTTCCGCCGGAAGATTGGACGGGATATATGAAAAAGTACATTTTGCCGCCTGCGCTTCTTTTCTTCTTGCTGCTCGGACTTTTTTCTTACGCTCTTTCGCCGGCGACGCCCGTCTCAGAGGAGCAGAGGGACGTCTATGTCACGGTTCGCACAGGCATGAGCGCTGATGATGTGGCAGGAATGCTCGAAAAGCGCGGTGTCATACGCAGCCGCTTCAAGTTCTGGCTGGCGGCGAAGATGAACGGCGCGGACGGCGCTTTCAAGGTCGGCACGTATGCGCTCCATACGAACATGGAGCCGCGCGATGTGCTGCAGGCCTTGGTCGAAGGACAGACGGTGCAGGTGCGCTTCACGATTCCCGAGGGCTTCACCGTCGAGGACATCGCCAAGCGCCTCGATGCGAAGGGCGTCGTGAAAAAGGAGGAGTTCCTGAAGGCGGCGAAGCATTATGCGCCCTACGATTATATAGAAAAGAACGATAAGGCGCGCTACTATGCCGAGGGTTTTCTTTTTCCCGATACGTATGAGGTCGACGGCGACATCACGGTCGACGGCATCCTCTCGATGATGTCGCGCGATTTTGACCAACGGCTCACGCGAAAGATGCGCGAGCGTGCGAAGGAGGAAAACTTGAGCATCTATGAGCTGATCATTCTCGCTTCGCTCGTGGAGAAGGAGGCGCGCTACGAGGAAGACCGCGCAATCATCGCGCAGGTTCTCTTGAAGCGGCTCGCCATCGGCATGCCGCTGCAGTCAGATGCGACACTGCAGTACCTGCTCGATGCACCGAAGGAGGATGTGACGCTCAAGGACACGGAGATGGATTCGCCGTACAACACCTACCAGCACCGAGGCCTGCCGCCCGGCCCCGTCGCCAATCCCGGCACGGCGTCCATCGAGGCCGTGCTCTGGCCGGCGAAGACGGACTACCTCTATTTCGTCGCGGACAGGGAGGGGCATAACTATTATTCCCATACATACGAGGAGCACGACGCCATCGTGCAGAAGGTGCGCTAGATGAATTTGACGGAAAATCGTGCCCCGTCTTGCCGCGCAGGCGATGGGTGCATGAAAAAGCCGGAGCTTCTTTCCCCCGCGGGCAACTTGGAGAAGCTCAAGATGGCGCTCATCTATGGTGCGAATGCCGTATATCTGGGCGGCAAGAGCTTCGGACTGCGCGCTTTCGGCGGCAACTTCAGCGAGGCGGAGATGGAAGAAGGCGTGCGTTTTGCCCATGCGCTTGGCAGAAAGGTCTATGTGACGCTCAATATCTTCGCGCACAATGCAGATTTGGAGAGGCTTCCGGCGTACCTTTCCTTTCTCGCTGAGATTCATGTCGACGGACTGCTCGTCTCCGACCTTGGCGTCTTCTCGCTTGCGCGTGAGTTTGCTCCCTCTGTGCCGCTTCATATCAGCACACAGGCGAACAATACGAATTGGGCAACGGTTGACGCTTGGCAGAAGCTCGGCGCTGAGCGCGTCGTGCTTGCACGCGAGCTTTCGCGTGCCGAGATCGCCGCGATCCGTGCGCATTCTACGGTTGAGTTGGAGATGTTCGTGCACGGCGCGATGTGCATATCGTATTCGGGGCGCTGCCTCCTGAGCAGCTACCTCACGGGGCGCGATGCGAATCGCGGCGCGTGTGCGCAGGCGTGCCGCTGGCGCTACGGGCTTGTGGAAGAGAGTCGTCCCGGCGAGGTTTTTCCCATTGAGGAGGACGAGCGCGGCACCTACATCATGAATTCCAAGGACTTGTGCCTCTTGCCTTTTTTGCCCGAGCTTTGCGCCATGGGACTCGACAGCTTGAAGATCGAGGGGCGCATGAAGAGCGTCCACTATGCGGCGAGCGTCACGAAGGTCTACCGCGAGGCGATCGACGCCGCCTATGATGAGGGGCGGACGTTCCATCTGCGCGATTCTTGGCTCGAAGAGCTGCAGAAGGTATCGCACCGCATCTACACGAGCGGCTTCTTCGATCATGTGCCCGATGGGGGCGACCAGATCTATGCGAGCGCTTCGTACGAGCAGACGGCGGACTTCATCGGACTCGTGCGCCATTACGATGAAAGGACGCGCATGGCGACGGTCGAGCAGCGCAACAATATGAAGGTCGGACAGGAGATCGAAGTGTTCCAGCCCACGCGCGAGACGTTCTGCCAGCGCCTGGCAGAGATGAGGGACGAGGCGGGCGAGCCTGTTTCGACGGCAGCTCATGCGCAGCAGATCGTGCGTATGCACATGGAGCAGCCCGTTGAGGAATATGCCATCCTGCGCCGCCGCAGGGAGAAAGGATGAATGTGATGGAAAAGGAAAATGTGCGCTTCTTTGCCAGAGCCGAGGGGCGCGTGCAGGGCGTCGGCTTTCGCTTCTTCGTGCAGCAGAATGCGCTGGAGCTTGGCCTTTGCGGCTGGGTGCGCAACATGGAGGACGGCTCCGTCACGATGGAGGTGCAGGGTCAAGCCGAGGCTGTCGAGGCGCTTTGGAACAGGATTTGGCAGGGCAACGGCTACATCCGTGTCAGCGGTCTTGTCACAGAGGAGCGGGAAACGGCGGATGAGCAGGATTTTGTGATTCGCTATTAATGAAGATGGAAACGACGGGGGGAGAAATCTTGTCGAAAATTTTGGTGCTGAACGGTCCGAATCTCAATCTTCTCGGAAAGCGTGAGCCGGAAATCTACGGGGCTGCGACGCTTGCGGACATCAACGAGGTGCTGCGGGAGCGTGCGGCAAAAGCGGGTGCGGCAATCGAGTTCTTTCAGTCGAATCATGAGGGGGCGCTCGTCGATGCCGTGCAGGATGCCGAGGGCAGTGCGGACTTCATCTTGCTGAACGCCGCCGCTTTCACGCACTACAGCATTGCTCTGCGCGATGCGATCGCCGCCGTTTCCGTGCCCGTCATCGAGATTCATCTGTCGAACATCCACCGGCGCGAGGAGTTCCGCCATACGTCGGTGATCGCGCCCGTCGTCATGGGACAGGTTGCGGGCTTCGGTGCAGAGAGCTATCTGGGGGCGCTCGAAATCGCTTTGATGAAGCTCGAAGCGAAGGAGAAGGGGGCGAGGCGATGAGCACGGAAAAGCGCGTAGAGCGTCTGCGCACTCTCATGAAGGAGAAGGGCGTCGGGGCGATGCTCGTGAGCAAGGTCGTGAACCTGCGCTACTTCAGCGGCTTTACGGGAGACGATTCGCTTCTCCTCATCACGGAGGAGCGCGAACTGCTGCTCACGGATTTTCGCTATATGGAGCAGGCGAAGGCAGAAACCGCTTTCGAGGTCGTCGAGCAGAAGGCGGGGCTTTGGCAGCAGGCGGCGAAGGCGGTGCAGGAGCTTGGCTGCCGCTCGCTGGGCTTCGAGGGAAGAGACGTCTCCTTTGATACGTTCCAGGCGTTTCGGAAGCTCTTGCCTTCCTGGCCGGAGGAAAATTTCATCAGCCTTGCGCTTGAGCCGCTGCGCGAGGTCAAGGATGCCGAGGAGATTGCCTGCCTGAGAAAAGCCGTGGAGATCAGCGACCGCGCGTTCGACGATGTGCTGCAGTTCCTGCGTCCCGGCATCTCGGAGCGTGCGGTTGCCGCGCATCTGGAGGCATTCATGCGCGAGCATGGATCGGAACGTCCCGCCTTCACGACGATCGTGGCATCGGGCGTGCGCGGCAGCCTGCCGCATGGAACTGCATCAGAAAAGTTGCTTGTTGCGGGCGAATTTGTTACAATGGACTATG
>ERZ772957.472-NODE-472-length-32782-cov-11.131696_pt1 | contig 32782 bp, 30 predicted proteins | sample MGYA00580682_ERZ772957 | MGnify/ENA primary metagenome ERZ772957 (study PRJEB29015, sample SAMEA2737921) | human oral metagenome | biome: human oral; feature: human-associated habitat; material: dental | place: China | collected 2025 ...
TTGAAACGGAACTCCAGCCTTTGCAGCGATCGACTTTTTGTCTTCACGCCGTTTTCGGTTTGCCGACTTCAGTTCATCGAGCCTATCCTTGAATGCCTTGGCACAAGCATCAAACTCAGCCTTTGCCTTGTTAAATTCAGCTTGCGCACGTTCGTGCTCTGCTTTGGCGGATAAAAATTCCTGTCGAGCTTGAGTATACTCGCTTTTAGCCCTTTGAAAAGCTGGCCTGACAGCCTCAAACTGTTCACGAGCAGTGCGAATTTTAGCGACAAGCCGTCGCCGTTCGGCGACACAGTCTTGGGCCTCTGCCTTGTATGCATGCCCCTGATCTGCGTACATCCGCGCGCTGGCGCCGTCACGTGCATAATAGGCTGATGAAGCTGATTCAAAAGCTGATACCATGTTATGATATGCTCGTTCTTGCTGAGAATTCAGACTATCAATTCGTGGACCATTGGCCTGTTTAACGGACATGTAAGCATCCCAGGCTGCTTGCTGATTTGCATAGGCAGTCTGTTGAGCCTCATAGGCTTGATTCATGATAGCATTAGCTGAAGAGCGACGCTTATAGGCTGATTGCTGATGTTTGCTGCCGTTGTTTTGCAGCATCACGAGCTGAACGTAAACGATAAAGCTCGGCGTCTTGAAGGTATATAACCTCATCCTTCCTGTAAAGGAGCGAAGTTACAGCGGTTGCTGTAACTTTATCATTCTATAATATAAAAGTATCTTGGCAATAGTTGATAAAATAATATAGATTTATAACTTTACTATAAACCGCATACCCTGCTCTACGGGTGCAAACTCATACTCCAGCCCTTTCGCATTAAGCAATATTTTCACGATGTAAAGCCCAATGCCGCTATTGTTAGGGCTCTGCTTGGCTTGGGTGTCGGCACGATAAAACGGGTCAAAAACGTGCTGGAGTTGTTGCTTGGTGAGCGGTTTGCAAGCATTTTCGATAGCCAGCTCATTCTGGTTGCAGGTAAGTTTTATCACACTCCCCGCATCGCCGTGGCGCACCGCGTTTGACACCAGATTCGAGATGACATGGCGCATCATGTCGCGGTTGGCACGAATAGTCGTCGGATGTGCGTCAACCGTGAAAGTCATGCCGCGCGTTTTTGCTAGCAACACATAATCGTCAACTACCTCATCAATTAGCTTGTCAATCCTCAGCCGTTTCTCCTGACGCAGAGCCTGCTCGGTGACACTGCCAGAACGCAAAACGTCATTCACCATCGCCGCCAATCGGTCAACCTGCGCCACCGATTCCGCCAGGTACTGATTACGATTTTTATACTCGCCAATGTTGAGTTGCATGTTTTCGAGCATGATCCGAAGGGCTGCTAGCGGCGTTTTTAGTTCGTGCGAGGCTGCGCGGAGGAAGGCGATTTTTTCTTTCTCGAGCTGCGTGATCCGCTTATTTTCATGCTCCAGCGAACGAATCGTTTGCCACAGATTTTGATAGAGCTCATTAATATTTCGCCCCAGCACGCCGATTTCATCACTGCTACTCACCGGATAATGCGCACCCTTTTCCAGCTGCTGCATAGTCGTGGTCACCGCCGCCATCTGGCGAATCGGCCGCGTCACAAAACGGCTGTAGATGTAGGAAAACATCAGCGCCACGAGCAGCGAACCGAGCATGGTATAGGGCAATACGTGCAAGGTGGCGAGCTTGGCCTGAGTGACGGGCGCCACATCGGCCAGCAGCTTGACCGTAATCGTTCGCCCTTGATTATCCGCCACACTGCCCTGCTGCAAAATCACCGAGCGCGGATCGACAGTCTGCCCGTCAGCGATTTTCACCACGCTAGTATCAACCGATTTGCCGCTGTCCGTCACGATGTTGATCGATTGAAAACCTTGAAAATACTGGTCGCGCCCGTCGATTGTCAGCGTGATGTTCACATTTTTCATCTGAGCGAACTCTTGGCTGAGACGACGCATTTCCTCGGTCGATTTGCCGTGTATTTCAGCCATGAACGCCGTGAGATTATCTGCCGCCTCGCGCTCTTTCTGCTGCAGATAAAATTGCGGCATCAAGGTGTAGACCAGCGCATGCACCAGGATTATCAATGTCGCAAATAAGCCGATTGATACCAAAAATGTTTTGGGAAATAATTTAAGATTCTTCATAGCGATAGCCCACTCCCTTCACTGTGATGATGCAGTCCAGGTGCAATTTTTTGCGCAGATTTTTGATGTAGACATCGATCACCCGATCGAACGGTACCTCGTCATCACGCCATAACTTGTCGATGATAGCCTGCCGACTCCAGACCATGTTTGGATTATCGACGAGCAGTTTGAGCAGCTGCACTTCCTTGGGCTTGAGGTGCGCGTCATTGCCATCATAAAATCCTTGATAGGCCATAAAATCCACCGAGGCCAGGCCGCGCTGCCACAAGGCTTTTTTGACAGACTGCTGTCGGCGAAGAAGTGCCCTGATGCGCTTCTCCAAAATCACCAGCGAAAACGGCTTGCTCATATAATCATCCGCCAGCTCGTCAAAACTGGCCAGCTGCGTCGGCTCGTCGTGCAGCGCTGTCAGCATCAGCACTGGCACGTCGCTGGTCTGGCGAATTTGGTGCAACGTCTCGATACCACTCATCCCCGGTAGCATAATATCGAGAATAATCACATCTACCTCAGTGAATTTCTCCAGCGCTTCCTCGCCGCTGGTCGCCGTCACTACCGTAAAGCCGCGCTGGCGAAGGAACTGCTCGGTGCCAGTACGTAAGGTGGGCTCGTCTTCAACAATAAGAACTGTTGATGTCATATAAGTAGTATACCGAAAATGCCGCCCGTGGTAAACGAGCGGCATGGGGCGCGTGGTCAGCGTCAAATTGGGACGCTTGGGGCGCGTTAGTGGACGCCGACCACTTGCAGGCGCCGGGTGGTGCGACCGAGACCGAGAGAGATGGTTTCGGTGGCGTGGCGGTTGAGGAGGCTTTGTCCGAGGGGGCTATCGACCGAGATGCGGCCGTCAGACGGATCAGCCTCGAGGCTGTCAACGAGGGTGTAGCGAAAGAGCTGGCCCTGCTGATCGATGAGGTCAACCACCGAACCAATGGCGATGCGCAGCCGATCACGCTTGCGCGGCAGCGGTTTGGCGGTCTTGAGCGCAGTGCGTTTCTCGGCGAGTTTACCATGGACGTTTTCGAGATTCATGATAATATCGCTGCGGCGGAGCTTGTCGTCGCGAGACTTGGCGCGGCCGATGTCACGCAGTTCAGCTGAGAGTGCTTTTTCGCGGATTTCGAGTTCGTTGATCTGCTTGTGTAATTCTTTGAAGCCTTTTTTACTGAGATATGTTGTCGTATTCATTCTTACCCTTTCCGGTGAGGCTCACCTCACCGTAACTTATTACACCATGGCATTCTGAAAATTAGCTGAAAAATTGTAAAAATGTCAAAAAAAGTCACGCCACCAGAGGTAAATTACAGGGTTTTTGGCAGCGAAATCGTGAACGTTGTCGTGCCTTTGCGGCTGGCGGCGGTGAGTTGGCCACCGAGGGCGCCGGCCAGTTGCTTGGCGAGGCTGAGGCCAAGGCCGTAGCCGCCGGTTCGCTGATCGCCAGAGAAAAATCGCTCAAAAATATGCGGCAAGTCGCGCGCCGCGATTTGGCCATCGTTCGTCAGGCAGACGGTGATGCGGTGATGGGCAGCCTTGATGTCAACCTGGACGCGAGATTTACGCGGGCTGTGACGCAGGGCGTTGTCGAGGATGATAGCGATGAGTTCGCGGACGATGAGGCGATGGCTGGTCAGGGTGATGGCCTCGTCGGTGATCAGTACGGTGCGCGCCTCGGCTTTGCGTTCAGTGATCAGCTTTTTGGTGAGGTCGGTGATGTCGAATGTCTCAGTCGTGGTTTCTAATTGTCGATTGGCAGACGACAATTTGAGCAGCGTCTCGGTCAGCTGCGTCAGGCGGTCGGTCTCTTCGAGCGTACTCTGGAGCGTCTGGCGAAGCGATGCTTTGCTGGCGCGCTGGTCGGACAATGCCAGCTCGGCCTCAGCTTTGATGACAGCCAGTGGCGTGCGCAGCTGATGACTGGCGTTGGCGGTAAAGCGCGACTGGGCGTCATGTGCTGCCTCAATTGGCTCAAGCGTCCGCCGGGCCAATATATAGGCACAGACGCCGCCGCCGATGAGCACGATGAGATTGAGATAGCCGAGGCTGATCAGCAAATTGGTGGTTGAAATTGATGGATGGTCGCGGATGATGGTGGTTTCGGTGTGGCTGTCGGTTTTGTGATGCTTACTCCAGTTATTCAGCTGGACGTCGAGCTCGGAGCTAGCGACTTGAAAGATGATGCCGCTAAATAGCAAGCTGACGGTCATCAGAATGAGCAAGTACCAGCCGGCGAGCTTGAGCGTTGCCGAGAAAAATAATTTCACTCGCCAGCCTCCAATTTATACCCAAAGCCGCGCACGGTGTGAATCAGCGGCCGACGAAATGGCTTGTCGATTTTCTTACGCAGCTGCTTGATGTAGGCCTCGACGTTGTTGGGTAAAATATCAGCATCAAAATCCCACACATGGGCGATCAATTTGTCTTTGCTGAGTGTCTGGCCAGGGTGGCGCGCCAGGTATTCGAGGAGCGCGTACTCCTTGCTGGTCAGGTCGATCGCGGTGTCAGCGCGAGTAACGGATTGCGTTGTCTGGTCGATCGCGAGATCAGCAATCTGGAGTGTGTCCGGTTGCTGAATCGGCGGGCGCCTGAGGAGCGCTCGCACGCGGGCGGTGAGTTCGGCGATGGCGAAGGGCTTGACGAGATAATCATCAGCGCCGCTGTCCAGGCCGAACGTCTTGTCCTCGGTCGTCCCCAGCGCCGTTAACAGCAAAATCGGCATATCCTTGCCCTGCCCGCGTAAATCCTGCACGATGTTCGTGCCGCTTCGTCCCGGTAGCATCCGATCAATGACCAACAGATCGTACGGCTCGCTCATCGCCATATTCAGCCCCTCATCTCCGTCATGTGTCACGTCCACGGCATGATGCTCACGCCGTAGGGCATCGGCAATGATCCGGGCAATCTTTCGTTCGTCTTCGATAATGAGGAGGCGCATGAGTATATTATATAAAATATTTTGCTAGTGTGTATAGTGAGCATCTCATACCTGGAGTTGCTCAACACAGTACATAGGCTTATAATTATAATCAATGCATCTGGACGATAAAACATTTACCAATCTACTAATCATTTGTCAGGCTCTTGATGCGAAGTTCCCTCATGGTGCTGACATATTCCAGCGTGTATCGCGGTTGTGCGAGGAGAGTGGCGAGCTCGCTAGCGCCGTTAACCACCTTGAAGGTATGGGTGTCAAGCGCCGCAAACACGGCCAGTCGCAGTATGATAATCTCATCAAGGAGATTCAGGACGTCATGCGCTGCGCGGTTGGTATAGCTATGCATTACGGAGTAGAGCGTAAAGTTGTAGCGGCGATAGCTCGGAGCGCCGAGGGAGTAGAGCGAAAATAAGATATAGTGCCTTATGCCCCCTGCTCCACCCGCATAGTGTATAATAAGCAGAAAGAAGGGAGACATATGGGACGAGATACAGCAAAACAGCAGCAGCCGATTGTCGAGATTCGTCATTTTCAGATGGCGTTTGGTGACAAAACGGTCATCCAGGACCTCAGTTTTGAGGTGCGACGTGGCGAGGTGTTTGGATTCTTAGGTAGCAACGGCTCGGGAAAGACGACGACACTCAGGGCGCTACTGGGGCTATACGAGCCGACGGCTGGCGAGCTACTGGTTGATGGCAAGCCGTATACGGTTGAGGATAGCGTCAAGCTAGGCTATCTTCCGGAGGAGCGCGGCTTGTACAAAAAAGAAAAAGTCATCGACACTATGATTTATTTTGGCCGACTGAAGGGACTCGGCAAAGAAGAAGCGCGCACGTTCTCCATGAATTATTTGGAGCGAGTTGATTTGGGCGATAAGGCAAAGACCCGGCTGGATAAATTGTCAGGTGGTCAGCAGCAAAAAATTCAGCTGGGCGTGACCATCATGGGTGACCCAGAACTGCTTATTTTGGATGAGCCGACTAAGGGTTTTGACCCAGTCAATCGCCGACTACTAATGAACATCATCGAAGAGCGACGTAAGGCTGGCGCGACGGTGATATTTGTCACCCACCAGATGGAAGAGGTTGAACGGCTATGCGATCGGCTGATTCTATTAAAAGACGGTCGAGCAGCGGCGTACGGTACACTAGCAGAGGTGAAAAAGCAGTTCGGCGGCGCGTCAATGGATGACATTTTCGTCAAGGTTTACGGTGGCGAAAAGCAGGAGGTACGTCATGAGTAAGATGCATAATTTCGGGATGGTATTCAAATTTGAGGTGCTGCGTACCTTGAAGAAGCCAACCTTTTGGCTGATAGCGCTGGGTTTTCCGGTCATGATTGGGCTGGTTTTCGGTATTGTTCTTTGGTCAAATCAGGCGACTAAAGAGGCGGCCGATAAGCTTCAAGAACAAAAATTTAGCATTACTATGACAGATCATTCAAAGCTAATCAAGCCGGAAGTCGCGGCGGTGATGAAAGTCCAATCAGTTGACTCCGAAGCTGAAGGTATCGAAAAAGTCAAACGCCGTCAGACGGATGCTTATTTCTATATACCGAAGAATCTTGAGAAGGACACGATCAGGATATACGGCCAAGATACGGGGGTTTTTGAGAACAATAAGTACGAGGCGGTTGTCCGCACACTACTGAATCAGTCGGTTGATAGTAGGGTCACCGGATCGGAAGCGGCAGTGATCAAGCAGAAAATTAATTCGTCACTCAAGACCTATAAAGACGGTAAAGAAAGCGGCGGTGTGAACGAGATGATCGTGCCAGGGTTCTTCCTGGTGCTGTTTTATATGCTCGTTGCCTTCTTTAGTAATCAGATGCTGACGAGTACTGTCGAGGAGAAAGAAAATCGCACTGTGGAGATGTTGCTGACAACGGTGCAGGCCAGGACGTTGATTATCGGCAAGATTTGGGCGTTGATCGCTCTATCGCTGATTCAGGGGATGGTTATCGTTGTGCCGGTGTTGATTGGCTATTTTGGATTTGGTTCGCAGCTGCACTTGTCTAACTTTGATCTATCGCAAATTGTGTTTGATCCGACGAGAATCGCTGTTGCCGCTGCGCTGTTTGGTGCGAGCTTTACCATGCTGACTGGTCTGTTGGTAGCTATGGGGGCAATGATGCCGACCGCCAAGGAGGCGAGTTCGTGGGTTGGCCTGGTGATGATACTGCTGTTTGGGCCGCTGTATGCCGCGTCAGTATTCGTTTCATACCCAGAGTCAACCTTCTCAATGGTTATGTCGTACTTCCCGCTTACGGCGCCGATTCCGCTAATGATTAGGAATACGGTCGGCAATTTGTCGCTCATTGAGGCCTTGATCGGCGTAGCGGTCTTGGTGGTGTCTGCGGTACTGATCATGATGCTGGCGGTGCGAGTTTTCCGCTATGGCGCGATGTCATATGACAGCAAGTTGTCTCTGTCGGCGTTGCGGATGAAGCGAAAAGCTGATAAAGTTTAGATTATGAAAGTACGCATTGAAATAGACACCAAAACATTTGTGCGGTTTTGGCTGGTGGTGATTGGCTTTGGGCTGGCGGGGCTGATGATTTATTCGGCGCGGGATGCGCTGATGGTGCTCGGGACGGCGTTGTTTCTGGCGCTGGCACTGAACGCGCCGGTGCGTAAGTTGGCATCGTGGCTACCCGGCAAGAGTCGGCTGGGCGGGACGGCGTTGGCGTTTATGCTGCTGATCATTATCTTGACTAGTGTGATTTGGTTTGTGGTACCGCCATTGGTGCAGCAATCGGCTAAGTTTGCTGAGACGCTGCCGGGGCTGGTTAACGGCGTTAACGAGCAGTGGCACGGGCTGAAGGGCTTTGTCGAGCAGAATGGCCTGCAGCCGCAAATTGATTCACTGATGAATAATATTCGTGAGCAGGCGTCTAGCTGGGCGGCGAGTTTTGGTGCGAATATTCTCGGTAGCATCAGTTCGCTGGCGTCATTTTTGGCATCGGCCTTTCTGGTGCTGGTGCTGACGTTCTTGATGCTGCTGGAGGGTCAGGAATGGATGGAACGGCTGTGGCGACTGTATCGGGACGAGCAGCGGCGCGACCATCACAAGGTGCTGGTTGGCAAGATTTATAATGTGGTGACAGGCTACATCGTTGGGCAGCTGACGGTGTCGGGAATCGGTTCGCTGTGCGCCGGGGCGTTTGTGTTTGGTATGAGCTGGTTTATTCCTGAGATCGCGGCCAACTTGGCGATGCCGACGATTCTACTAGTGTTCCTGCTTAGCCTAATCCCGATGTTTGGAGCAACGATCGCCGGTGTGGTGGTGGGCCTGATGCTGATGCTCAATAGCGTGTCGGCGGGCGTCATCTATCTCATCTATTTTGTGATCTACCAGCAGATTGAGAATAATTTTATCGCGCCAGTCATTCAGGGCAAGAAAGTCGAGCTGTCGGCGCTGGCGATCTTGGTGGCGGTGACGGTCGGGCTGTATGTTGGCGGCTTGGTCGGTGGTGTGGTGGCTATTCCGATCGCTGGGTCGCTCAAGGTGCTGATGGACGATTATCTGGCGCATAATCGCGGGCCGCAGGCGCCGCCTCGCCGCTCGCCGCTAAAAAAGGCGCTCAAAAAAGTTGCTGAGACGAAGCCAGCTGAGTAAGCGGCCGAGAGATTATCGGTACGACCAAACTTGACCAGACGGGGTGTCGCGTAGGGCGATGCCTTTTTCGTCGAGTTGAGCGCGAATGTCGTCGGCGGCTTGCCAGTTTTTGGCGCGGCGAGCTTGCTGGCGCTCGAGGATGAGTCGCTTGGCTTCATCGTCAATGTCTGGCGTGGTATTCATTAGCTCTAGGCCCAAAACCTCGTCAATTACCTCGAGTAGCTGCAGTAAACCGCCGCGGTGAATCTTCTCCAATGGCGCGTGATCCAGCCGTGAGAACGCCTCATCGATCAGCGCCAAGGCCCCCGGTGTATCCAAATTATCATTCAACTTTTCGACCAGCGCCTGCTGCGCCGCCAGCAGCGACACGGTGCCCTCCTGCTCGTCTTTGTCATCGTCATCATCCAGCGTGTCGTGCGTCTGGTGCCGCAGCGCCGCATAGCCGCGCCAATGATCCAGCCGCGCCTGGGCCGCTTCCAAAATTTCCCAGGTGAAATTGCCCTCGGTTTGGTAATGCTTGCTGAGAATCGCCAGCTTGAAAGCCATCGGGCTGAAACCGCGGGCGGTGATATCGCTGAGGGTGATGATGTTACCCAGGGACTTACTCATCTTGCGGCCATCGACCTTGATGTGGTTATTATGCAGCCAAATTTGGGCAAATTGTTGCCCGGTCAGGCTTTCGCTCTGGGCAATTTCATTAGTGTGATGCACTGGAATATGGTCGATGCCGCCAGTGTGAATGTCAATTGTATCACCCAGCGTCTCCCGGGCGATGGTCGAACATTCCAAGTGCCAACCCGGAAAGCCAACGCCCCACGGGCTGTCCCATTCCATGTCGCGCTTGGCGTTAGTCGGTGAAAATTTCCAGACGGCGAAGTCGGTGATGTTGCGCTTGCCCTCGACGCTGACCCGCGCGCCAGCTTCCAGTCCGGCTACGTCCAGCCGCGCTAATTTGCCATAATCTGCTAGCCGCGACGTGTCAAAATACATGCCGTCGCCGTCGATTTTGTATAACAATCCCTTTTCGTCTAGCCCGCGGGCAAAGTCAATCTGCTGCTGGATATAATCTGTTGCCCGCACCAAATGGTCGGGTCGCACTAATTTCAGCACCTCGTAGGCTTCGTGTTCAGTAATGGCAATGTACTGCTTGGCCACGTCCCAAGCGGTTTTACCCTCGCAGCGCGCGCCCTTCTCCATCTTGTCCTCACCACCATCGTCATCGCTGGTCAAATGTCCAACGTCGGTGATATTCTGCGTCCGAATAACCGAGATATCTTGCCAGCGCAGCAACCGCACTAACACATCCCAGTAGATATAACCAACCCAGTTGCCAATGTGCGGCTGCGAATACACCGTCAACCCGCAGGTATACATACGAACCGTCTGCCCGTCAAGCGGCGTCAGTTCATCTTTACGGCGAGTGAGGGTGTTATGGAGCTTCATTGCTTTTATTTTACAGGAAAAAGCAGAGATTGGCGAGCGGCCCTGCCCCCCGTCGCAACTGAACGCTACCCCCGCATCTCAGTCGTTATCTAGGCGGCTGTAAGATCTGCCCGTACCTATGGTATGATAATCCTAGGAAGTGTAAGGCGAGAAAGGCGATATATGGATACAACATTATTTCAGTACTGTCAAAAAATAGTGCTATTCAGTCAAGACGGCTCTGCCGTACTGCTCGCTAGACGCCGCGGGGAGGCTGATTATGATGGCGTGTTCTCGTTTATTGGCGGTAAGTTGGAGTCGACGGATGGTGGCCTGGTGAATGGTCTTCGGCGGGAGAAAAACGAGGAAATTGGCTCGGCCGCTAAAATTGCGGTGGTAACGAGTATCAGTGTTAATGAATATTTTGTCAAAACTAATGGACAGGCTATGGTGCTGCCGCATTATTATGCCCGGTTTATCGGCGGTGAAATTACGCTCAATGATGAGTATTCTGAGTATCGGTGGGTGAACCTACGTGAGTTAGATCAGTTTGAACCAAAGATTGAGACGATCGCCCCTACGGTTGAGGCTGTCCAAAAAATTATGCGAGTCGCCACCGAGGCGGATTATCGAGAGATGTGACGCGTATCGGCTACTCCCCACGCCCTCCAATGCCGGCCTAGATTTACGGTATTTTCTATAGTAAGTTCGCTTTCGTCGTTTCCGACTCATCAGCATAGACACGCATCTATGGAGCGAACATGACAAGCAGAGCTGACAGAGGTTCGCGGGAGGTTAGTTTTTCGGGGGTAAAAAGGTTACAATGAGTACCCATCCTGTGTCCTTTGCCTTATAGCAGTTTGCATGCGCTACAGGCAGGATAGTTTCCAAACAATGTCTTAGGCCTCCCTCCAGGAGACCCCTTGCTAATTCTAAGGGGGTGTCGACCGGCTCCTGGTATAATCCGCATCCGTCTGCTAGGTGGCTCCACTTTCGCCGCCATAGCCACGGCATATCAGATAGAGCGATTGATGCGGATATAGTTGTCTCTCCTTTGGAGTCTCCCTCAGCAAGGGCTTGTATTACCCGGCGGCGGAGCTGCGCGATTGCTTGCATCCACTTGGGGGTTGGCTCCAGTTGGCGTCCGAGCTCGGCGGCCTCATCTCTGACACGCTGCAGGAAGGCTTCCTCCTGTCTGCGCCGTTCGGCGCGATGCGCCAAGCCTTAAGTTCTTCTTGGTCATCGCGGTAGTCCGCAACATCTTTGCGTGAAATTTGCTCCATACCTGTTATATATCACTAATAGAATAAAATGTCAAAGTATTTTGTCAAAATGTGGCATTATATACCCTTCTCGGCATTTTTGGCCTGCTTGTAAGCTTTGGTGACGGGCGCCAGGCCGCGGGCGACGCGTTCACGGTTGGCTTTCAGCTGCTTTTCGTCGCGGAAAGATAGTTTGATGGGTGTGCCGGCGAAATTGAAGGCTTCGCGCAGAGTGCGCTCCAGGTAGCGTTTGTAGCTCCAGTGGACGAATTTGAGGTTGCTGCCATAGATGACGAACCACGGTGGGGCTGTGTCGGTCTGGACGATGTAGCGGAGCTTTGGATGCGAGTTTTTCAGTCCAGCTGGCGGATGGGCAGCGACGGCTTTTTGCAAGAGGTCGTTGAGAATGCGGGTTTTGCACTCTTGGCGGCGGCGGGTGTGGATGTCGAGTGCCAGGTCGAACAATTTGGCGACGTTTTGACCAGTGACTGATGAGGTGAAAATCAGCGGTGCGTAGGGCGTGAATTTGAAATGATAACTAATTTGCGACGCCAGCTCGTCGCGGGTGTAGGCGTCTTTGCCTTCGACGGAGTCCCACTTGCTGACCACCAGCACTAACCCCTTGCCTGCTTCGTCGATGATGCCGGCCAGGCGTTGGTCTAACCCGACATTTAATTCATTGACGTCCATCAGTAGAAAACAGACGTCAGCTTCGTTGATGGCCTGCATGGTGCGCAGGACCGAGAACTTTTCGATGCCGGTTTCTTGCTTGCCCTGGCGGCGGATGCCGGCGGTGTCGAGTAGCTCGATGGTCTGGCCGTGGTAGCGGACTTGGACGCGGTTGACGTCGCGGGTGGTGCCAGCAACGTTGGCAACGATGGCTTGCTGCTTGCCTGCCAAGGTGTTGAACAGATTGCTTTTGCCGACGTTTGGCCGACCGATGAGGGCGACGCGAATGATGTCGTCAGGCGCGGTGTCGGTGGCTGGCGGAATGAGATCGGCGATGGTATCGAGTAGCTCGGAGATGCCGATGTTGTGCTCGGCGGAGGTTTTGATGATGGTTTTGATGCCGAGGCGCTTGAATTCGTCGGTGGGGAGTGAGCCTTTGAGGTCAGCTTTGCCCGCGATGAGCAGGACGGGCTTGCCGCTTTTGAGGGCTTTTTTGGCGAGTTGGCGGTCGGCATCTGATGGATAGACGGTAGAATCAACCATGACGAGAATGACGTCGGCAGCGGCGGAGGCGTCGGCGATTTGGTCTTGGATGGTGGCTTCAAATTCGTCTTCGGCAGGTTTGAGACCGGCGGTGTCGATAAGCCAGAATTCGGCGTGCGCGTTTGTTGCAGCGCGACCGTCAACCGTCTCCTCCACGTCGAATGCATCCGGCAACGCCGTCCGCAGAGCTATCGACTTGTCGGAGAGGCTAGTGGTCGCGGTTGCGCCAGCCTCCAGCGCAGGAGGTGTCGCGAGTGTCGCATTCTCATGAGGAGATGAGGCGCGGCGCTTATACGAAACTTTGCCAACAACATTGTCACGGGTGGTGCCGGCTTCGCGGGCGACGATGGCGGTGCGGGCACGCGTCAGGCGGTTGAATAGCGAACTTTTGCCAACGTTGGCTTGGCCGATGATGGCGACGGTAGGTAGTTTACTAGGCATAATTACGCTTATTATACCAGAGGCGTGAGGATTTAGCGAGGATAAGCGTTATATGCTGGATCCGACTAGACCAAAGCGGTATAGCGAATAATAGACGATGCAGCCGACAAAGAGGGCCGCCAGGAAAAATGCCAGGTAGCTGCTGCCGCGCCAGGTGTGTTTGGTTGACGATTTCTCGGTGTGTTTTGCGCGGCGCCGGGCGATGATGGCGAATGTCATGAGTCCGGCCAAGATTACGACTTCAATGCCTAATGCATACAGATTCAGCCCGAACTTTGGCTCCTGACCCAGCGGGATGACGTGCGGCTCGGCGATGTATGCTTGTGTTTCGTCAAGCAGGCAGACCTTGCGCTCGCGAACCGGCGTGATGATGAACATCGCGAAATCCTGTGGATGAGCGAACGGGTGGTCGAAATCTACGTAGCTTTCCTTCCAGTGATACGGAACACCAGGTGAAAATGGATTAACAACAGGCATGCACATGGTGGTAGTATAGCACGGGGTTTTGGCGAAAGGCAATGAAAATAGCTCACCGAACGAGCTCAAACCAGAACTGGATATGTCTCAACCCAGGAAATGCAAATGATGCATCTCAACCAGTTTGAGGTCAGTTCGGTGAGCTATTTTCGGTGGGCGTTAGCCCTATCTCTTTGAAGCCTCCTTTCTCTTGATGTCGAAGAGACTCAGCATCGTGATCACCCCCGCAGGGGCGATCACGATGACGATGTAGATCGTCATCGCAATGATGAATCCCCATCCTCTTGCCCAGGTGGCGAGGAGTAGCGGGAATAGTGTGGCCGCGAACCAAAAGAGGATCCCCGCTCCCCGGAATCTCAATTCGTCGGTGACGGTGCAGACCGCGGCCGTTGCCGCGATGGTCGCCCCCACAAGGAGGATCGCGATCATAATGATCATCGGCGCAAACTGATTCACAATCTTTCCTTTCGGTAGAAGAAAAAGCTCAAAGCTAAAGGGCGACTTCCGCCCTTAAGACAAACTTTGAGCAAAAGCTGATATATATATCACTAATAGAACAAAATGTCAATGAAATTGAAGCAAAAATGTGGTATTATATGCGTTTTTGGCGCCTGGGGAGGCCTAGTTAGTCAGTGGACCTTCGGTAAATTCCCCGCGTTTGATGTCACCGAGGCTGTAATTACCAAAGTCTGTGCGGTGAAGTTTGGTGACAGTGTAGCCGAGGGCGGCGAAGGTGCGGCGGATTTGGCGGTTGCGACCTTCGCTCATCTGGACAATCCAGCGGTGCTCATCACCCTCATGCTGACGTTCGAGCGTCAAGCAGCTCGGTCCGTCAGGCAGCTGCACGCCAAAGTCATTGATCATTTGCCGGTGGAGTGGCTGGAGCGGCTGGTCGAGCGTCACCAGATAGCGCTTAATTTTATAAAACGACGGGTGTGTCATCTGATGGGCAAAGTCGCCGTCGTTGGTGAGGAGAATGAGTCCGGAGCTATCTTTGTCCAGGCGGCCGACAGATTTCAAGTGATGAAGGCTTTTTGGCAATAATTCGTAAATGGTTGGTACGCCGCCCTGAGAGGCGCGCGAGCAAAGATAGCCAACGGGTTTATGGAGGAGGATGAGCTGGTGGGTTTGGGCGGTGAGCGGTTTGTTGCCGTGGCGAATGATGTCGGTTGTGGTGATGCGTTGACCCAGCTTGGCGGGCTGATCGTTCACCGTGATCTTGCCCTGCTCGATTAGCTCGTCAGCCTGGCGTCGCGACACACCAAGCGCCAGCGCCACGAATTTGTTGAGGCGCTGGGCGGATGAATCGGTAGAATTAGATACTTGCGCTAGTGTCGTCATATTAGGAGGCTACCGGTGGCTGCGGCGGAAAGGCGTTGGTCGGTGGCTGGGGTGTCGCTGGCTGTGCTGCGGGCGATGGCTCTCCTTCAGGGGTTGAGGTCTGCTCTGGCTCGGACGCTGGAGCTGGGTCGGTCGGCATCGGCGCCGGGGTGGGCAGGACGAATGGTGTATCGTCATCTTGTGGTTGTGATGATGCCGCGTTGGCGAGCTCGGCATTGATCGCGGTACCAGCATCAAGCGGTTGGTCATCGGCTGGGGCTGGTAGCGGCTCAAGCGCATCCAGCGTCAGGTCGCCGTGCGGCCCCGCCATAGCATCAGGCGTCGGCAGCGTGAAGTCGCCTGAATCTGGCGTTGGCTGTGGTGCGGCCTGCATAGACTCGAGCTGGTCGCTGAGCTCCTGCTCCATCATCTTGGACATGTCGGGCTGTGGTTCTTGGCTCAGCGGCTGGATCACCCGCTCACCACCGTGGCTGGTCGGCTGCGGCGATGGTGATGAGGTCGGTGCTGTTGGCTGTGGCAGGGTATCGGTCGGGGTGGTCGGTGCTGATTCAGGGGATGGGATCGGCACTGGCTCAGAGACCGGAGGTTGCTCTACCTCGGGTGTTGGAGTTGGCGCTGGGTTGGCTGGCGTCACTGGTTCTGTGGCGGCCGGGTCGGCGGTTTGCTCAGTCGATGCGGATGGAGCTACCGGCGTCGGCGCGGCGCTCGGTAGGACGAACGGTGCTGGGTCGGTTGCTGGCGGGGTTGAATTATCTGGGCTAGCTTGAGCAGGTGTGATGGCTGAATCATCGTGGGCCGTCGGAGTTATCGGTGCCGGTGCCGGGGTGACAACTATCTCTGCCGGTGATGGCAAGGTGACTGCCGGAGTGTCTTGTTGGGTGGTTGGCGCCGCTAACGGTGCGTTGGCTGCTGCGGGTTCTGCGGCTGGCTCGGGCGCGGGAGTCGGTTCTGGTGCGTCGCCGAGTACTTCGTGGACGGTGCGCACCACGTCCTCGATGCCGACTTGCGACTTGACGAGGTAGCGATCAGCGCCGAGAGCTTCGCCGCGTTGCCGCTGGTCTTCGGATGACAGCGCGGTCATCATGATGACTTTGACGTCGCGTGTCTCGGTGGTCGAACGCAAGATATCCAGCATGTCAAAGCCAGAGATCTTGGGCATCATCACGTCACTGACGATCAAGGCCGGGCGTTCTTTGATAGCCATAGCCAAGGCCTCTTCACCGTCGCCCGCCGAAACGATGTCGTAGCCCTCAGCTAGTAACCTGACGCCGTAAATCTCGCGCAGGCTTTTGTCGTCTTCTACTAGTAAAATCTTTGTCATAACTACCCCTACTATACCGAAGTTTGCGCCAAAATACTATAGTGGTTATGGTTTTTGTTGGGCAGCATCTGGTTCTGGGGCGGTGAGTGGTGCTGGCGGCGTGGGTGTAGCGGTTGGCTCAGGGGGTGTGGGTGTGGCAAGAGGCTCGGGGGCTGGGTCGGGCGGTGTGGATGGCATGGCGGGCGCGGGAGTGGTTGGTTCAGGTGGTGGTGCGGGCATTAGCTGCAGCGGGCTAAAGTTTGGCGGCGGTACGGGAGGCGTGGCTGATTTAGTGAGGACAGTGGCAGTGGCGTCCGGCTGCGTGGCGTTGATCGGGATGGTCGGCTGGACAGCAACGGCAGTTGGTGGCTCGGTGGTCAGTGGTGGAGCAGCCGGCGCGGGAGGGGTTGGTAATTGGCGCATGGCCTCGTCGGTGCGGGTGCGAGGAATCTCGAGAAAGAAAGTGCTGCCCTTGCGGTATTCGCTGATGACGAATAAGCGGCCAGACATCGCCTCGGTTAGGCGGCGGCTGAGATACAGGCCGAGGCCAGTGCCGCCGATCTCGCGAGTGTCGGAATTATCGACGCGGTAGAACTTTTGAAAGAGGTGCGGCAGGTCTTCGGCGGGGATGCCGATGCCGCTGTCTTGGACGCTGATGGTGATCGTTTTGTCATCGCCGGTAATGTCTACGACCACTTCCCCATCGGGCGTGTACTTGATGGCGTTTTCGATCAAGTTGGCGACAACTTCGCGGAGGTGATCGGCGTCGACGTTGGCGTAGTAGGCTGGTTGAATGGTGGCAGCGGTGTCTGGGCGGAAGGTGCAGACGAGGCCTTTTTCGGCGGCACGCGGTGCCAGGCCCTCAAAAATCTCGCCGACAAAGGTGGTGATATTGATAATCTGTGGCTCATTCTTGAGGCGGCCGTCTTCGGCGCGGCTGATATCAAGCAGGTCCTGGAATAACCGCCCTAGGTGCTGGGCCGAGGCATGGGCCTTGGTGATGAAATCGCGCGCCTTGTCGTCGATGTGGGCGGTGGCTGGGTTGAGGGCCAGGCCGAGATAGCCTTCGATGGAGGCGACGGGAGTGCGCATTTCGTGGCTGGCGGTAGAAATGAATTCGGCTTGCTGGCGCTCCTCGGCTTTTTCTTTGGTGATGTCGCGAAAGACGACGATGATACCTTCGTTGTCTTTACCGACTGGCGAGGCGACGATGGAGACGAGAATTTGCTTGTCCGAGGCAGTGCGGAGGAGTAATTTGTCGGAGTGCGCCGGCCGATTATTGATCAGTGACTGCATGACCGGGTTTTCGGTGACGGTGACATCTTTGCCGTCGGCGGTGACGAGTTGGATGACGCTTTGCCATTTGAGGCCGAGGGCGTCGCCTTGGTTCCAGCCGATGATCCGCTGGGCCGAAGGATTGATTAGCTCGATATTGCCCTCACGCGAGATGGCCAGCACGCCGTCGTCGATAGTATTGATAACAATGTCAGAGGTGCCCTCGGCGGTGGATAGCTTGGTGCGGAGTTCAGAAATGTCGCCGAGCTTGCTGACGCGTGGCTGATGGCGCCAGATGATAAAGCCAAGAGCTAGTGGCGCTAGGCCAAAAAATAGCGCGCCGATCGTGGCAATGATACTGGCATGCTGGGTAAATGCGGCGGTGGTGATGGCGGTGACGACCAGGAGGCCGGTACCGATAACGACGGGTCCACCGAAGAAACCAGCGAATACCGCAGCGCTGAGCCAAGCGGCAGCGAATGGTGAGGCGAGAAACCCGCTGGTGGCAACCAGCGAGCCGACGGCAAGGATGATTAGGCCATAGACGGCGATGGATGCAGCGGTGATAGCTCGTCGCGGTAGCCACAGACAGAGGATGAGGGCGGTGAGGCTGACGAGAGCGCTGATGGCGGCGGCAAAATCAGTGATGACTTCGCCGATGGGTAGCCGGTAGCCGGTCGGGATAAAGCGTGCCCAAGCATAGAGGAGGACGATGACCAGCCCGACGAACAGGGCTGCCTCGCACAGTCGCCGCAGCCAAAATCGCGACAATTCACCGACCTGCGAAATATCCCCCGCCCACTTCATACTTGTATTATAGACCCAGACGGGTAAAAATGGTAGCCGTGTTGAGCCCGTCGCGGCGGTAATTATATATGCTTCAATCAACTTTTGAACCCACAAAAATAGCCCGCCACCAGAGGTAAACGAGCTGTTTCAAATCCGAACGGAACATACATCCCTGTATGGTGACCCTACCGGGAATCGAACCCGGGTTGCTGGGATGAGAACCCAGTGTCCTAACCGCTAGACGATAGGGCCGCGTTAAGCTACCGGGTCATTATAGCATGGTTAGCTGGGGGCGTCTAGCCCATCTTGTTGACGACGTCGATCAGCTTGCGGGGTGTGATGTCGGCCTTGATGAGGTAGCCGTCGACGCGGTTCATAATGGCGGATTTGGTGGCGTCGTCCTGCTCAAAGTTCGTCATGATGAGAATTTTGCTCTCTGGAATCAAGTCAGTATCATCAGAGCGCAGAGCGTCCAGGATTTGGTCGCCGCGCTGTTCGGGCAGCATTAAGTCAAGGATGATCAAGTCAAACGGCTGACTCCGGGCCATGACCAGCCCGTCATTGCCATCGACTACCCAGGTCACGTCGTAGCCAGCTTTTTGCAGGCTGCGCACATACATCTCGCCGATAAAGCGGTCGTCCTCCACACACAAGATTGTTTTGATCGCCATACTTCCCTCCTCTTATCCTCGATACATAGCGTGATTTTTTATCCAGCCACCGCCCTGGCGGATCAGATTGCGATTGAGCTGTCCGTCTTCGAGTAGCTTGTCCTTGACGGCAGCGTACACCGGCACGGTAAACGAAAAGACTGAGCCTTCGTTTTCCTTGGAGCGAGCGGTGATGTGGCCGCCGTGACTCTCAATAAAGGCCTTGCAGATGTAGAGGCCGATGCCGGTGCCAGAGATGGTTTCGCGGCTACGGTGCGAGCGGTAGAATTTGTGAAATAGATTTTTGACGACGCTTGGCGGCATGCCAACGCCGTTGTCGGCGACGGAGACTTCGATGAAATCGCCTTTTTGTTCGGCGCCGACAGAGATGGTGCCGCCCTCGAAACTGTATTTGATGGCGTTGTCGATGAGGTTAGAGATGACCTCGCTGATACTGGAGCGGTCGGCAGCGACAGTCGGTAGGTCACTTGGGATGGCGATATTGAGCAAGCGGTGCTGCGTCGATGCGCGCAGCTGCATGTCGTCGGCGATCGAGCCATAGATGTCAGACAGCGAGTCCTCGGCGAGGTGGATGCTGAGGTGGTGGCGGTCGAACTTGGCGACGTTGAGGATGTTATTGATATAACCAGACAGGCGGTTGGCGGAAACCGTCAGCCGCGCCAGTAGCTGCGGCTCGTCACCCTTGAGTCGGCCGGCCAGCTCCTCGGCGAGGACGTCGAGATAACCGCGGATGATGGTGATCGGGCCGCGGAGTTCGTGGGCGGCAAAGGAGATGAAGTTGAGGTCTTCTTCCTCGGGCAGATATTGGGCTGAGCGGTCGATGAGGACGATGACAGTCTCGCCGGGTGCGTCTTTTTGGTAGGAGGCGATGATGTCAAAGAAGCGAGTTTTTTTGAATGCACCGTTGGTGGTGGCGACGCGGCGCCAGGTACGCTCGGCGGAGACTTGGCGGGCGTCGGCGTCATCGAGCCAGGCGTCGAGCGATTGCTCGTTGAGAAAATCCAGTGCCAGATACGGCTGGCCGTCGGCGTCAGTGGCGATCGGGGCGGCCTTGTTGGCAGAGATGATACGCTTGGTGGGATCGAGGACGACGATGCCGCAGCTGGTGTGATTGAGCGCTTGGGTCAGCAGCGCATCGGGACTTGGCGGCGGTGCGGGTTGAGTTGGCTCGTCGTAGATGAGTTCAAGGACGGTCTTGAAGCCGGTCTTGGCGTGTTGCTCGGCGTTCGGATTTGGTAGAGGCATGGTGGTGCGCTCGCCGCGTTTATGGATCAGCGCAGTCAAGATATTATCAAGTGGCCGACCGGCAATGATGGTCAACATGGTCGAAAAAAGACTGCCGACGATGAAAATCGTACCAGTAATTAACCAGAACGCTGGGTGATTCCACGAGGTAAGACCAATGATATTGATGACGACACCACTGATGAGCGCCACTGCCATCTGCCCGGCTAGTGCACAAGCGAACAACATGCGCCGGTGGTATCGTCGAAAGCTGCAAATTGACGTGCCGCCAGCTGTCATCGCCACGTGACGGATCCCCGCCCGGGCGTAAAGACGCCGATCCATGTTTGGCCGCGACCCAGGGTAAAGTCTTTGCCGTTTTCGTCAAGCAATTTGAGCGGTGCGGTGAGGCTGTCCTTCTTCCAGGTGACAGCAGTGGCAGTACCGTTTTGGAAGATGGTCGCCTTGCCCGAGCCGATGGTGACGGTGTCCTCGTAGCCGTCCGGACCGACGCGTCGCTCGAGCGGTGCCTCGAGAGCGATGACGACACGTGGGGCGATCTGGCCGCCTTCCCGGTCGGCGTGCGGCGCGCCAGCTAGCGAGCGTTTGTAGGTGTTGGTCGCCTTGTCATAAGCGTAGGTCGTATTATAGGTGCCGCCGCTAAAATTGAGCTGGATGGTAGTGGCGTTTGGTGTTTCGGCCGGCTTGCCATCACCGCGCTTGAAGCCAGTAAATGATGATTCTTTGAAACCTTTACTAGCATTCAGGGCGTCAAGTTTCTCCCCAGACGTGTAGACATTGTGTGGGGCGCGGCGGTCGCTGGCTCGCCAATAACTGCCGCCATTAAAGAACTGGTCGATGTCGCGGTAGCCGCTGCTGCGGACGGTATCGAGAGCGTTCGGGCTGCCGCCGACGTGGGCGATGGAGGCTTGGTACTGCGCGCCCCAGCTGAGATAGTAAAGGCGGAGGCTACGAACTGGGCCGATGAGGCCGGGCTTAGCGCCCTGATAAACAGCGAGGAAGCGCGTGATGCCACCCTCGGCGACGGCCTCATAGACGATACCGGCTCCGGAGAGGCCGGACTGTGGGCGAGCGTCGGGGCTGTTCTCGATCATGACGCCAGTGACGGGCTGCTTGGTGGCTGCTTCATCAGCGACTTCGAGACCGGTGAGTGGTGAGTAGAATTTGGTTGGCTTTTTCTTGGCAGTGAAGAACGGTAGGCCACCATCGTGCTGGACGGAATTGATAGCGACGATGAAAATACCAGCGATGACCAGCGAGGTAGTAATCAAGACGATGGCCCACAAGTGCTTTTTGCACCACTGGACAAACGAGCGTTTTTTGGCCGGGGCGTTTGGTGACGCCTGCTCAAGTTTAGCTGATGTTACCGTCGGTTTTTGGGCCGCGGTGGCTGGGCGAGGATTCTTGATGTGCATGGGTTTAGTATAGCATAAGCGGCGTGTTCGGTAAACGGAGCGATGCGCTCGCTGATCGAAGTATTTCGGTATAGTATGATGGCTATATTACACCCGCCGAGAACGCGGCGATTCCCCACTCAAGCCGGGCTAGTGTACGCTCGCGGCCGATCAGCGCTAGCGTGTCATTCAGCTGCGGGCTGAACGGTGCCCAGGTGATGACGATGCGGATGAGACTAAAGAGAATGCCAGGCTTTTGGCCGGTGATTTCCAACAGTTCGTTCAGCCGAGTCTGGACTAACTCTGGTGTCCAGTCGGTGAGGTTAGCGAGCTCGTGGTGGGCAGTCTCTAGCAATTCGCGCCGCTCATGCTCAGACAATTTCTTGAGTTGTTTGTTGCTGTCGATGAGCTCCATGTTAATCTCGGGCTCCGCAAAGAAGTAGCCAAATCCGCCGAGGTCACGCAGGGTTTTTAATCGGTCTTGCGCTAGTGCTAGGACGCGTCGGCGATACTCCTCGTCCGCCCCGGCGGCGCTGTCCGGCCAAAAATCATTGACTCGCTCGGCCAAATCATCCAGCGTCAGCGAGCGGATAAACTGCCCATTTGTCCACAGCAGCCGCTTTTCATCAAAGCGAGCGCCCGAGCGCTGCACGCGGTCGAGGCTGAACTTGGTAATTAGCTCATCCATGGTAAAGGTCTCTTGCTCGGTGCCGTCGTTCCAGCCCATGGTGGCGATGAAACTGTCCAGCGCCTCTGGCAGATAGCCGTCGCGGATATAATCTAGCACGTCTTTGGCGCCGTCGCGCTTGCCTAATTTCTTGTTGCCCTGCTCGTTCATGATGTGCGGTAGATGGGCGAATATGGGCCGCGGCAAGCCCAGCGCTTCGTAGAGTGCCAGATAATTTGGCATGCTGGAGATGAACTCTTGGCCGCGAATAACGTGGGTGATATTCATCTCGGTGTCGTCGATGATGTGGGCAAAATTGTAGGTCGGGTAGCCGTCAGACTTGATGAGGATGAAGTCGTCAACTACCTCGGGGCTGGTGGTGACGTCACCCATGACCTCGTCGTGGTAGGTATAGCTTTTGGGCTCAGCCTTGAAGCGCAGCGGCATCGTGCCGTCCCACTCCGGTGGATTGTCGGGGCGATGATCACGGTAGCGGAAGGCGCGCTTCTCGGCCTGGGCGGCGTCGCGAAACGCTTGGATTTGCTCAGGTGTGTAGGGATCAGCGTAGGCACGGCCGGCGTCGATTAGTTTCTGCGCCCACTGGCGGTAATGGTCTAATCGCTGGCTTTGGATGTATGGCTCGTATGGCCCATCAATGTCCGGGCCTTCGTCGTAGTCGAGGTGCAGTGCCTTGAGACTGGCGATCAGATGCTCGCGGCTGCCGGCAACTTCGCGGACCTTGTCAGTGTCTTCGAGGCGCAGGATAAATTGGCCGCCAGCCTGCCGGGCGACGAGAAAAGCAAATAATGCCGTGCGAATGCCGCCAACATGCAAAAACCCTGTTGGCGAGGGTGCGAAACGAGTGCGTGTAGTCATGGGGTGATTATAGCACGCGGGCGCGGCGCTGGTAAACGTGAGGGGTGTGCGTGCTTACGGGGCTGATTATAAACTAGTGGCGATTTTGGTGACTTGCTCGCTTGACAATACCCCGCCGAGGGTGATCTGATAGAGGACGCCGCCATTAACCCAGCTAGCAGTTCGGTCAGTGCTATAAATAGTCAGGCCATCTGCAGTGGTGGTCTGGACGTCGCCGCCGTCAGCCGTCAGGGTTTCCTTGAGTGCGGCGGAATTAAGCGAGCTTTTTTGCTGAGTGATGGTGTAGGATTGGCCGCCGTCAGCGTAGGCGAATTTCATGCTGACTTCCCCGCTCTTGAAGGTAATTGGGCCGCTGAGGGCATAGCCACTTGGGCGGTAGCCTGGATATTTGGCGTTGATACCAGATTGGATGGCGGCAATACGGGTGGAGATGTTAGGCATGCCAAGGTAGGTAAAATAGCCACCGATCAGCATGATAGCCAAGCCAACAGAGGCCACTTGCAGCCAGCGACCCATGCGACTCTTTGGTTTTTTGGCGCGGCGCGGCGCTTTTTCTGGGGTGGTGGCGCGCTGCAGGGCTTCGGTGATGGCCTCGTTTTTGAGAACGGCAGCTGGCTTGGGTGCGAGGGTTACTGGATGCTGCTTGGCTGGAGTTTGGTTTGGCTGGACGATACGAGTTGAGTGATGATGTGGTGTGGCTGGACTGCGGCGGGCTGTAGTTCGGGTGGTCTGATGAGGCTGTTGGGTAGCACGAGCTTGAGCGCGCACGACAGTCGGGTGCGGTTCGGCTGGACGGTCGCGTTTGGTTGGTTGTGGCGGGATGGTTGGCGTGCTCGGCGCAAATTTATTGACATGAACACTCATCGGGACGGAGGTGTCGCGCGTGATGTCGAGGCGACTGGCCAGGCGACGCTTGGCGTGCGATGGTGCGGCAACATGGCGGCGACTGAGCGTCGTTGATTTTTGGCCGGCAGTTTTGTGGACGGTTTTATGGATGATTTGTTTGTTCATGAACCCCTCGTATTCCTAATGCTTATATTTTATTGTACAAAGAGGACATGCTTTTTGCAAGGGGTGAAATGTGGTATAATCTCTCATTATGTATCGAAAACAAAAGCGCAGTTTAGAGCTCGCCCGCAGGACACTGATTTACACAGTTATGGTACTGGCGGTGTGTATATTGGCGTTCATTTTGATTTTTCATACGCTTGGCTATCAGCTGAATCTTAAGACGCAGACGGTTGAGCAGCGGGCGCTGGTGCAGTATGATTCGCGGCCGCAAGGCGCACGGGTGTTTGTCGATGGCATGGAGCTCGGCAAGACACATATCAAGGGCATGCTTCCTGAGGGGCAGCATCAATTTTCCATGCGCCTGGATGGCTATGACGAGTGGCGCAAGGTCGTCGAGGTTAAGGCCGGGACACTGACCTGGCTATCATATGCGCGGCTGGTGCCGAGTGAGCGGGTGGTGAGTTCGGTCAAGGAATTTTCGTCGCTGGCCTCGGTGCGATTTTCGCCAAATTGGCGGTTCATGCTGGGTGTGATGCAAGCGACCGATGCGCCGAAGATCGTCTGGGGCGATTTGCGTGATTCGGATAAGCCAAAGTTTAATGAGGTGACATTGGATACGTCGGTGGTGGCGGGCTATGGCGGCCAGGCGACGACGCACACATTCAAGATCGTTGAATGGGATTCCGGTAATCGCTACGCCATTCTCAAACACACCTACGTGGTCGAAGGCCAAGGCGAAAAAGTCCAGTGGCTGAAAGTCGACCGCGAGAATAAGACAGTGGCTGACATCGCGAAAGTGATCGGGCTGGAACTAAAAGATGTGCGCTTCCTCGGTGAGAGCGGCAACGAACTATACATACTACAGTCGAGCGGCGAACTGCGGCGAGCGGACTTAAACGCAGCGACGATTTCTGCGCCGCTGATCAGTCATGTGCAGTCATTCTCGGTGTATGGTGCGGATTATATCACCTACGTCGGGACAAATGGTACGAGCAAGCTGCAGCTGGCGGGAATTTGGCGCAAGGACTGGACTGAGCCAGTGGTTGTGCGGCGACAGACTGAGGTGGAGGCTTCGACGCCGTTGATGATCAAGTTCTCGCGCTATGATAATAAAGACGTGCTGGTGGTTGGCGTCGGCTCGGCGGTGACGCTGCACATGGGCGCGGCGCTGGACGGGTCGAGCTCGTCAGCGTCAAAATTACTTGGTCGCGTCAAGTCGATCGCTGCCGGTAAACTACTGACCGAGCTGGATCTGAGCGGTACCGGGCGGTTCGTCTTGATGCGAACGACGGCTGGCTTTATGAGTTATGATATTGAGCGGCAATCGATGTCGCATGATACGGCACTGCCGACGGGAACGACGCTTGATTGGCTGGATGATTATCACGTGTGGAGTGTTGAGGGCGGCAAGCTGGTGATGCGCGAGTTCGACGGCGCTAATCAATCGACGATGCTGGAGGCCAGCGAAGGGTTTGATGCGTCACTGTCGCACGACGGCGACTGGCTGTATGCTTTCCGCCGAGCTGATAACGGCACGGTGACGATGTCACGGCTACGGATGACGATCAAGCGCTAAGTGCTAATTTGAATCTTATTGTGCTTTTATTGTGCTTTATTCCTTGGCGCCAAATAATCGTTCCAGTAGTGTTGGTGATGGCTTACCCGGGATAGCGGCGGACCGGGTAGTGACTGGCTCGGTTGATTTGGTGGCGCCAGATGGGTCGGGGCTGATTTGCTCGGCAAAGACCAGCAAGCGTTTTTCGGCGGTGCCAAGCGGTACACAGCTGATCAAAGTGAGCATTGGCTTATCGGTTTGAATTTGGACACGGCTGACCTCGTTTGGCATAACGACTTCTTTCTTGGTGACGGCGTAGGTGTAGCGCTTGCCCTGGTAGTGCATGTAGATGACGTCGTCTTTGACCAGCTTTTCGTTTTGAGCAAAGACAAACTTGTGGTCACCGGGCGCAAAGGCATCGTTAGATGAATGCGCCGAGAATACAGCATTGCCGACTTGGCCGGGTACAGCGTTAGCGCCAGCGATCGCGAAGTGAGCAGCGCCTTTCTCCATTGCTTTCATTTGAGCGTTATGGTCGGCCGCGTTAACACCGTAAATGACCGGCACATCAACGTTGAGTTTAGGGATGATCAGCCGTGGGTCGGGGCCGACAGTGGTGCTACTTGCTGGATTGACGATGATGTTTTGTGGATCAACATTGCCTGGGGTGGTGTAGGCGGCGGCGATGCCAAACAGAACGCGGTTGTACTGCAAAAAGACGAACGCCAGCAGCACCAGTACGCCTGCCAGTGCCGGGATGAAATGGCGTGACTTGGTGACTTTTTTGGCCTTGTCGCGGACGGTTTGCTGGATCTGGGTACGGAGGCGCTTGATGGGGTTTTGGGCGGACAACATATCGGTCATGGCCGGCGCGGCGGCGTTAGCGTCGCGAGCAGACTGGACCAGCCGGTCAAATTCCTGTTGCTTTTGGTCAAGGTGTGAGGCATAATAGCGCTCGTAGTACATCTGATAATATTTCTGCCAAGAGCTGTGGTACTGCTTCCACTGATCAGCGGTGATTTGCGGCTGATGAGCGGGAGTTTTGGCCGGGGCGGTCGGTTGCGCCTGTGTGGTTGGTGGCGCGGCGGTGGGCTTGTCCGTTGACTTGTTCGCTGGCTGGGGCTGAGGTGACTCGGTGATGTGAGCGGGATGCTCGGGAGATGGCGCTGTGGCTGGCTGGGTCGGTTGAGCTGCCGGTGGCGCGGTGTTCAGGGCGTGTGGGCTTGGCGTGCGCGGTGGCGGCGTGACAGTAGTACGCTCGGTCGGTTCTGGATGTGGCTGCTCCGTGGGCCGCGGCTGAACCACCGGCGTGGTGTGTGGCGTGGACTCGGTGCTGCGACCGCCATAGATAGCATTAATTTGATCACGAATAACATTAGCGGCAGCAGCTTGCGAGCCAGAATAATCACGTGGTGGCGGCGTCAGTGGACGAGGTTGACTCGAGATTGGCGCTCCCACTCGCCTGCCAAACTGATCGTCATGTGGATTCATCACCCCTTATTATACGGGAAAACGTCGGAAAGATAAAGTATCCGGGCTCTTGCTGATGTGGTAGCGGCCGTGGTATAATCACCCTCGGATGACTTGGGGCGTTCTCTCGTGCCGCGGTGGCGGAATTGGTAGACGCGCTAGACTCAAAATCTGGTGAGCATTAGCTCGTGCCGGTTCAAGTCCGGCCCGCGGTACCAGAGGTCGCCTCAGTTTGTTTAATTTTATTCCCGTTTTGTAGCGGGAGTTTTATTGGTGGCAATACCTTATGAGAAGCTAATGTTAAGAATGAGAATGATGTCCGCACCCTTTCTTCTCTGGCTTTTGTTTTAGTGGCGGCAGAAGCATACAGTCAGCAACCTGTAGATCGAGAGAATGACCCTCATTACTAAAGTCAAACTCGATGAGGGACTGTTCATTAAATTCTCTCCCCGAGAGATTGTTTTGCGTGATACCGCCAACGATGACGGTTGGGTCTGTCGGTAGCATATTTTCTGTCCAGCGAATCACATGCCGTCTACTAATTCCCCTGGGAATCTTGGCAATGGTGACGTGTGGCTTGAATTTTTTATGGTGAGGAGTGGTAGCCCCTGCTTCTATAAATGCTTGCTTGATACGTCGTCTTTCTTCCCGCGGTAAAGTTTGGCTGAGGTCATTGAATACCAGAGTGAGTGCACACTCTCCTAACATACGAGCACCAACTACATTGAGCTCAAGGCTATTTTGTGATTGTTCTGGTAGGTGAACGCGCAGTCTAGATGGATGTAGAATCTTTGGGTATTCTCGTGCGCCTAGGATAGTGAGATGACGCTCCTCGGATTGCGTTGGTTTTATGGGGTTGTCATTCAGTCCACTAAATCGTTCCTGTATCTCCTGAGCAAAATCTGGATCTGACAGAGGAAATTCAGCCACAGGACGGTAAATCAGGCATTTTCGTGACATAGCTATCCTTGTTATACCGCGCAGTTTATAAATCGTCAAGAGCTGATGGGAACTGCCCCGGTTTATACGCTAGCGGCAATGCTGGTGCTGATGGCGGCTAACGGTGCTTCGGGTGACCACAAGAGGTAGCTGGCGGCGCGCGCAGCGGTTTGTCCGCGCCACAGCTGCATCGGCTCGGTCCAGGCTTGGGTGACGACTTCTCCGCCCCGTGCGATGACGAGTTGATCGGCATGAAAAACTACTAATGTGACCGGATAGGTGATGGTGAATTTATGCAGCGCCTCGACGAACTGCGCCAGCTGCATGCTAAATGTCAGGATTTTTGGATAGTAGACGCTGCGAAAGAGTTTCTGTACTTGGGCGAACGAGGCGACAAAGACGACGTGGGGATTGTCGAGGATGGCGGGAAAGCTGTTTTGCACCAGGTCGATGGCGTCGCGGCTCAGTACAACCGGCCGGTGGTACTGGCGCACAAATTGCTCGTACAGCGCGGCCGTTTCGCTATTTTTGCCGGCGTCACCGATCAGTAGTATGACGTTAGCCCACTCGCCGAGTGCGGCCAATTCGCCTGCCGCCGCGCCGCTGAGGCCGCCGGACGGATTAGTGGGCGCAAATAGGACGTCGGTCATCACTGTTGGCACGGTGCGACGCAGTATGTCGGGTAGCACGACTCGCACTTCGCCTGCCCCGGCGTCACGTGCTGCCTGGTAGCTGGTCGCCACTGCCGCAAACCCAAGCTTGTTACCGCCAACAATCCCCAGCCGCCCGGCTTGGTTGCGGCGCTCTGGTCGATTCCATTCGACGTCAGGAAACAGCGGCTTAGATTTTTCCTGCTTGCGCCAAAAGGTATCCACGTTCGCCTTTCTCGAGTTCAAACACTACGCTTTTACGCTCCAGGACAATTGGCCAGCCGTTGGTTTTGGCAATTTCAAGGAGCTTTTCCGTCGGGTTAAAGACGACGGGATGTTCAACCATCGCCAGGAGGTGCCGGTCGCCCTCGCTGTCGCCAAAGGCATAACTGCCAGCAAGCGTTAGCCCGTGCTTATCGATGATTCTTTGGAGGATTTTATCTTTATTGGTATACGTTTTGGTAATGATTGTACCGGTAAAGGTATCGCCCTGCCGTTCATACACCTGGGCCGCCCAGGCATCAAAGCCGTATTTTTTAGCGAATGGCTCGACTAGCTCTTGCTGCGAGCCAGAGATAGCGATCAGGAAGTAGCCCGCTTGCTTTAGCTCGCGCAGGCGATGTCGCGTGTAGGTGTAGACGTGGTCGAGCTCCCTCTCGGCGATGCTGCTCGCGACCTTGTCAAACACCGCGGTCGGGATGTCAGCGAGCGAGCTGGAAATAGCGTTGACCAAACTCAGCTCGTACTCGTCGTAGGCATCTTTTGACTCTCGCCGCTTCCAGCTGAGTAATTTTTGCTGAATGATTGAGGCATGGACTTCGGGTATGGCGCCAGCATCAATCAGCCCAAGCACCAATTGCCGGTACAGCCCGCCGCGAATGAGCGTGCCGTCGATGTCAAAAACCGCGAATTTCTGCTGCTTCATCGCTTGATTATCTCGTATTTTTAGTTTTCTCGCAATAGCTTACTATATCATGAAGGAGATGACTTAGCAACTGATGCATTGTCGCGTAATTTGACCATGTTTTGGTACACTTCGTCAAAGGTCAGCCCCGATTCGTGGATGAGGCTGGCCAGGTCTTTACCGACATAGCGGAAGTGCCAAGCTTCGCTCGCGATACCGGTGATTTTTTCCTTGCCCTTCGGATAGCGCAGAATAAAGCCGTATTCGTGGGCATGAGCGGCCAGCCAGCTGGCGGTTTTTGGATCAAGTGCGCAGTCGCTAAAGCGGGCCTTGCATTTCTCAGAAAAGCTGGTTAAGTCAACCGCTAGGCCGAGCTGGTGTTCGCTGTGGCCGGGTTTGGCGACATATTCATCGGTGTGGGTGGCGCCGTTTTTGGCGGTGGTTTCAGTGCGGACTTTGGCTTGGGCGGTGCCGGAGCGGTAGGCGCTGGAGACGAGAATTGGTAGCTTGGCCTCGGCTGCAGCGTGGCGTAATTTTTCGAGCGGCTCTTTTACCATCGGCTGTACGCGTGTATCCTCTAGCCAGCTCGGCGTACCATCAGTAATATCAGTCAGCGGCGGCTCAAAGGCTGGGTCGATGCCCTGCCTGCCTGACACATAAGACCAGATTTTCCCGGTTTGTAAATACTTCCACGACGGAAAGGTCAAGTCGCGATTGGTCCGGTCAAGACGGATGGTGACTGGCTGAAAATTATACAGCGGCGAATTAGCGACTGACGCCGACGTCTGGTTGACGAGCTGCGTGCCGCCATTGATCATCAGTAGTGTCAGTGTCGTCCAGGCTGCCAAAACCATGGACACAACTGCGCGTCCCACCCCGTGCTTCATCTATTGTGTCCCTCGCTGCTTAAGTTCAGTCATTGCCTTTTCAATATACGACCAAGCCTCCTCCATCGTCAAGCCCGACTGATGTAGAGCGCTCGCTAGTTCCCGCCCAACATAGCGAAAATGCCATGGCTCGTACTGATAGCCGGTGATCGGCTCCTTGCCCTTCGGATAGCGCAGAATAAAACCATATTCGTGGGCGTGGGCGGCTAGCCATTTGCCGGCGGCGGTTCGTTCAAAACAATTATCCACCCAGCAGGTTTGATCGGCGCCAGCGAAGTCAACCGCCAGGCCTGATTGATGCTCGCTGTGGCCGGGGCGTGAGCTAAAGCGGCTGGCTGCGGCCTCGCCGTGTCGGCGGACGTAGCTAGCGAAGAGCGAGGCTTGGGTGGCGTAGCTGCGGTAGCCTGAGCCAACGCGGAGAGTAACGCCAGCGGCGCGGGCAGCAGCGACTAATTTCTCGAGATCAGGCATGAGGACGGCGCGGAGCGAGCGCTCATCCTGACCGCGGCCGGGTAATGTCGGCACGCTGACGAGGCGGAGGTCGCTGGGCTGATAACGAGGATTGGCGAAGGCTCGAGATTTGTTAGCAATTTTCCAGAGATCAGCGTCATTGGCACTGTTGACAATGCGGGCGGGGATCGGCGTAGCGTTTGGCAGAGCGATGGTCGGCGCGGCTGGCGCTGGAGGTTTCTGGCTGTCGGGAGCTTTTTCTTTGGGTGCTGGCGCGGGCTGCTCTTTGCTAATTGGCTGCTGGGTGGTGGTATGCGGCGGGTTGAAATGACGGAGGGTGAAATAAGTCACTACAGCGCTACCGGCGACAACCAACACAGCCCCAAGGCTGATGAGTAGCTTGCGTTCACTCGAGCGTTTGGTGATTTTCATACCTCAACCTCAATGCTCACTGGGCAGTGGTCGCTGCCCATTTGTTCGGTGTGGATCTTAGGATCTTTGACACGCCCAGCGATTTCGCGCGATGCCAGCCAATAGTCGATCCGCCAGCCGACATTACGCGCCCGGGCGTTGGCCCAGTGCGTCCACCAGGTGTAAGCCTCGGTCTTTTCAGGAAAAGCCGCCCGGAAGGTATCGACAAATCCAGCGTCTAGGTAATTCTGAAAGCCTTCCCGCTCCTCGTCGGTGAAGCCATGCTTGCCGACATTAGGCTTTGGATTTGCCAGGTCGATTTCTTGATGCGCCACGTTCATATCGCCGCAGTATAGCACCGGCTTGACGAGCTCCAATTCCTCCAGATACGCCAACACCGCTGGATCCCACTGCTCATGGCGCAGACTCAGCCGGCTCAAATCTCCCTTTGAATTTGGCGTGTAGCACGTCACCACCCAAAAATCGTCGAACTCGGCAGTGATGATACGCCCTTCGTCTACTGGGTTGCCGTACTGATCGCCAGTTAAATTAAACCGCTCGATGATAGCCGGCGGCAGCCCGTCGTGCCAGTGTAGCGGCCGGATTTTCGACAAAATCGCCGTGCCGGAATAGCCCTTTTTGGCGGCTGAATAGAAATGCTCGTGATACTCTGGCAGATCAATTTCTACCTGGTCGCGGGCAGCCTTGGTTTCTTGCAGGCATACAATGTCCGGATCGTAGGTTTGCAGAAAACGGGCAAACTCGCCCTTGCTGATGACGGCGCGGATACCATTGACGTTCCAGGAAAAGAGCTTCATATAGTTTATTATAGCGTAAAATCGTCGCGGAGCTATTGACAAAACTGCCTGGTTTTGGGTATATGTCTAAGTAGGGCTTGATAGGCCCTCGCTCTCGTCGAAAACATCTCGGGGCGGGCTGTTGTGCTATGTGTATAGTTCATTGCGCAATTGCCTGCTCCGGGATGCGCATGCCCGGGCAGAGGAGGACTGAGGTGTGTCCTTTTGAGTCCCTAGGGATTGTGGGAACAATCCTTGTGTTTATCGGCCTACTCCCTGCTTTGGCATGGTGTGTTGCTGCCGCCACTTTGGTGTGCATCACTGTACTATTTGGCATTATTGACTTCATAGTACATTTCTTGATAAAAATAAAGAGAGGAGGCCGACGAGAGTAACACATGGTGCTAGCGGCGAGATATCCCGTCTCGCTGCTAGCACCGCTCACTCATTGCGTAGAGCGTTAATTCTGAAAATGTACAACCAGCTAGCGGATGTGCTAGTATTTGTAGGTATGAAGATCCTGATAGTAACTGAAGTATATCGCCCGGGTGTTGGCGGTGTACAGACAGCGCTTGACACTCTAATTACTGGTCTGAAGGAGGCTGGCGACGAGGTGACGGTGTTAACTGGCTCGCCGGACGG
>ERZ772957.484-NODE-484-length-32089-cov-4.215896_pt1 | contig 32089 bp, 32 predicted proteins | sample MGYA00580682_ERZ772957 | MGnify/ENA primary metagenome ERZ772957 (study PRJEB29015, sample SAMEA2737921) | human oral metagenome | biome: human oral; feature: human-associated habitat; material: dental | place: China | collected 2025 ...
TTTCCATCCTGAAATCTGGAGTCGATACTTCTCCACCAAGCCGTTTATACCCTACACACAGGACTATGTCAAGAAAAATCACGGACAGGTCCATGCATTTTCAGATAAGCCGAGAAGCCTATTTGAAACAGGATGGCGCCTCTCGCAGGTAGGCTCGTCCCACTTTCCTCTCCATCGCCTTTTGGATTCTGCCCAACAGGATCGCAAGAAGCCAATAATACGTTGCCGCAATAATATAAGTTTCAAAGGTTCTATAGGTTACGGCAGCGGAAAGTTGAGCCTGACCCATGATATCCTGAATGCCTATCGTCATGCCTAAAGAGGACATTTTTACGATATCAAGCGCGGTGTTCGCCATCGGAGGGACGGCGGCCACGGCGGCTTGAGGCAGCATGATCCGCGTCATGATCTTATGGAGAGACATTCCAAACGCAACAGCCGCTTCGTACTGTCCCCTATCCACACTTTCGAGCGCTCCCCGCACGGCCTCGGATACGTACGCGGCACTATTCAGAGCCAGACACGTGATGAGCGCCCACATTTTAGGAAAAGCCTTCATGAGGTCCATGACCATGGGCAAACCATAAAAAAACAAGAACAACTGAATGAGCAGAGGCGTCCCACGAAAAAAGGACACGTAGAGCATGGACATCTGTTCCAATACGGGGATCTTCAAGAATTGCACGATGGCAAGAAATACCCCCAGAACCGTACAAATAGCGAAAGCGATTGAGGATACGTAGAGGGTGATACAAAGCCCCTTGAGCAGTAAAGGGGTAATTTCCCTGAAGTACGGGATAAAAACATCAATCAAGTAGGTCATTTTATCACCCTATACAAGACAGCGCTCTCTTTGGGTAACCGACCCCAATCGGACTAACAGTGCGTCCTCATTCTGGGACGAGGCCTTTTCCAAAAAAGCCGTCCCTTGGGAGTCCATTTCTCCGGCAAGCCGGGAAAGCTTGTCCAGATAAACCATCAACGTGTTCTAACGCTCCGAAGAATTACCGGGAACGGAAATATCGCTGCCTATCCATTTCTCAGAGATCTTTTTCAAAGTTCCATCTGACTTTATTTCATCCAGAAATGCATTCAGACCATCCAGCAACTTTCTATCATCCCTGCGCACAACGAGATTGCCTGTAGACATGGAGAAGGGCGGCAAAACCTTGCATTTTGCCCCGCTCTCCTTTATGGCGACAAAGGCCTGGATATTTTGGGCAAGCATGCCGTCTATACGTCCAAATTCAACATCCTTTAGCATGTTCTCAAGGGTGGCCGAAGTGTAAAGCTCAAATCTAACCTCGCCGTTTGGATACATAGCCTCGATCTCCTGTTGCATATTGTTCCCGGCTCCTACGCCGATGGTCTTTCCCGCAAGATCCTTTTCACTTTTTATCTCGGTGTTGTCGCTGCGCACGACGATAACCGCACCATAATACGTCTCCGGCTGAGTAAAAGCAAAGTTCTTCTCCCGTTCCGGCGTAGGGGTCATCTGAGCGGAGACAATGTCGGCACGCCCGGACTGGAGAAGTCCCAACAATCCGCTGAAATCCGCCCTTTCATATAAAACCTTGATGCCCGAACGCTTTTCAAATTCTTTTAAGAGGTCGGCATCATAACCGATGACCTCCCCCTCCTTCGAATCATAGAGGAAAGGCACGTAACCCGAGGAGATCGCAACAACAACCTTCTCATTATCCAATCCATACCTGTTGTTTTGAGACAGCTCCAATTTTTTGGGGGACGACTCCGCCCCCGCAAGAGCACAACCGAGATCGGAGAACCCAAATATGGCCATCACGATTGTTGCAGCAACCACAAGGGTGCTTAAATTTGTTTTCTTCATTTTATCCTCCTGTAGTCAACATATAAAAACATGAATTATCTGATGGAGAACATTTTTAAAAAATAGTCGAATTGGAAGGTCACACGCACTCTCCTTCTCTTTTCCTATCGAGACTCAAAGGGCGGCGGGCCATCCGGCGAAGGAAGCCCGCCGCGTCATCCGCGCTTTCAAACGTCGGGTTTACTTTCCCTGCTTTTCCCGATACTCCTTCGCATATTTGCCCTCCATGACGTTCATGCCGAACCACTTCTCGCAGAGTTTGGCGTAGCTGCCGTCCTCGATCATCCGCGTCAGGATGCCATCCGTCAGCTCCAGGAGCTCCCGCCCCCGGTCGGTACGAGCGAAGGGATAGGCGTTGACCTCAGTGTAGAGGGGATTCTCAACATCCACTGCTTTAAGTTTCAGCTCAGGATTTTTCTTCAGAAAATAGGGAAGCACCAAGTAAGGATAGGGCGTCGCCGTAACGCGTCCCATCGAGACCTCCTGCATAATGGCACTGCCGGCCCCATAAATGGATTTTTTCACCTTGTTCTCGGGGTCTGACGCTATGAGAAGCTCGTTCATGGCATTGCCCTCGGACAAGGCAATGGACTTACCCTCCATGTCCTTCCAAGACTTTACCTCGTCATTATCCTCCGCCACAACAAGAGCGTGAGGACTGAAGAAGAACGGCTGCGAAAAGTCGTACTTCTCCCGGCGGGTAGGGGTAATGCCAATCTGGGTTGCTATGGAGTCCACACGGCCCAAGTCCAGCTCTGCGAAGACTGCAGGGATACCAAGGCGTATGAAGTGGACTTCACGGCCGGACTTCTCACCGATTGCCCGCCACAAATCTATCTCGAAGCCGGACCATTCCTGAGTCGCCTCGTCATACATGGTGAAAGGAGCATGATTCCCGGGAGTTGCAATACGAATGTCACGATCATCTTCGTTTGCGACAGCGGAGCTTGACCACAGAAAGCAAACGACAAGCACACTCGCTGCCATCAGTGCCGAAGCCAGATATTTTCTCATTTTCCTCTACCCTCCGGACTATTTCCTCAAAATCGGAACACGAAACCCCTCACAACGCTCGGCATCACTTTCCCTGCTTTTCCCGATACTCCTTCGCGTATTTGCTGTCCATGACGTTCATGCCGAACCACTTCTCGCAGATTTTGGCGTAGCTGCCGTCCTCGATCATCCGCGTCAGGATGCCGTCCGTCAGCTCCAGGAGCTCCCGCCCCCGGTCGGTACGGGCGAAGGGATAGGCGTTGACCTCAACGAAGATGGGATTTTCGGTATCCACGGACTTGAGCTTCAGTTCGGGGTTTTTCTTCAGCCGATAAGGAAGTACAAGAGAAGCGTAAGGACAGGCATCCACGTGTCCCATGGAAACCTCATGCAAAATGCCGCCCCCCGATTCATAAACGGACTTTTTCACCTTATTTTCCGGATCCAACGATGCGATGAACTCATTCATGGCACTGCCCTCGGACAGAGCAATGGTCCTCCCTTCCATGTCCTTCCAGGACTTGATTTCCTCATTGTCCGCCGCTACCGTCAGGCAGTAGGGACTGAAAAAGAAGGGGCGTGTGAAGTCGTACTTCTGTCGGCGAACCGGGGTGATGCTGATCTGCTTCGCTACGGTATCCACACGACCAAGGTCCAGCTCCGCAAAGGTCGCCGGGTTGTCGAGCCGCACAAATTCAATTTTACAGCCGGACTTCTCCCCTATTGTATGCCAGAGCTCGATCTCGAAGCCGGACCACTCCTGCGTCGTACCATCATACATAGTAAAAGGAGTACGATTTCCGGGCGTCGCGACGCGGATGACGCGCTCCTCCGCATCCTTTTCGGCGGCAGATACCGCCGCGGCGGTACCGACGACAAGGCTCAAGGCCAGGACCAGCGCCAAAGAAAAAGCCTTTCTCATTTCCATCTTCCTTTCCTGCTGCAACATCATGATTATTGAATCCCTGGACGGACAGTGTCAGAGAGAGGAGCGACAAGGGGGGAGGGGAATATGGGGATCCTCGAACAAAAGAGGAGGCCGCACGGGCGGCCTCCGTTCCATTCCAAAAGGACTGTGCGCAGGACAAGCGCGTCAGTCCGTGAAGAGCGAGACCCGAGCGAGCGATTCCTCCGGCAAAGGAGTTCCACCACAGTATGCATCCCGTGCATCCCCAAAGGCTCCTCAGGTGCATCCGCAACGCCACATTCGGGTCTCCTCCTTTCCATCCTGAAATCTGGAGTCGATACTTCTCCACCAAGCCGTTTATACCCTACACACAGGACTATGTCAAGGAAATACCACCCGTGAAAGAGGGCAGCATATAGGCCGTCAGGGGGCTGTGGATGAGGCGATAAGAAAACACGCGACTCTGTGGCCGTCCGCGACGCTTCGAAGCGGCGGGACCTCCGTCCGGCAACGCTCCGAGGCCCAGGCACAGCGCGTATGAAAGGCACAGCAGCCCCGCGGATCGGGACGGTCAATGCCCCCCTCCGCCTCCCGCCGTCCCGCCCTCCTTCGTTCTCCGGGCGGATGCACTCCGGGGAGGGCGGAGAGCAGGACCTGCGTGTAGGGGTGGCGGGGTTCCTCGAACAGGACGTCCGTCTCCGCCTCCTCAACGATACGCCCCATGTACATCACGCCGATCCGATGCGAAACGTACCGCACCACGCGGAGGTCATGGGAGATGAAAAGGAAGCTCAGGGACAGGTCCTCCTGGAACTTTCTCAGCAACATCAGAATCTGGGCCTGGATCGAGACGTCGAGGGCGGAGACCGGCTCGTCGCAGACGACGAGCCGGGGCCTGAGGATCAGGGCCCGGGCGAGCCCGACGCGCTGGCGCTGCCCTCCCGAGAACTCGTGCGGGTACTTGAGGGCGTCCCCCTCCGACAACCCGACCCGTTTCAGCATGTCCAAGACGATCTTTTTCCGCTCGGGGCCGCCCAGGTCCGTATTGACGACCAGAGGTTCTTCAAGGGCCCCGCCGATCCGCTGCCTGGGGTCCAGGGACGAATAGGGGTCCTGAAAGACCATCTGCAGTCCCCTGCCGACCCCCTCCAGCCGCGAGAGGTCGCCCGATGGGGAGGCGCGGAACAGGACCTCGCCGGAATCCGGACCGAGGAGGCCGACCGCTATGCGCCCCGTCGTGCTCTTCCCGGAACCGGACTCTCCGACGAGCCCGTATGTCTCACGCTCGGCGACCTGGAGGGAAAGGTCCTCCACGGCCAGTATGCCGCGGCGTCTGCGGGCCGGGAACGAAAATCCCGACCCGCCGGAGGGCACGAACTCCTTGCGGATACGGTGAAGCCGCAAAATCGGTTCCGCCGCGTCGGGCTTCATATTCCCCTCGTCTCTCTCGTTTTCAGGCATCGTTCGTTCACGCATCGTTCGTTCACGCATCATTCGCTCACGCATCATTCGCTCACGCCGCCGGGATTCCAGCAGCGCACGCGGTGGCGCGCTCCGCAGCTCTCCAGCCCCGGAAGCTCCCTCACACACCGGTCCAGACGCCTGTCGCAGCGCTCGGCGAAAGCACATCCGGCGGGGACCCTCGACAGGGGCGGGACCGTCCCCGGGATGGCGCGCAGGGGACGCCGTCCCTCCAGGGGAGGGATCGAGGCGAGAAGCCCCCGGGTATAGGGATGCGCGGGACGGGCGAAGAGCTCGTCCGTCTCCGCCTCCTCCACGATGCGCCCCAGGTACATGACCGCCACCCGATCGCACAGCTCGCTGACCACCCCCAAATCGTGGGTGATGAAGAGCAGGGCCATGCCGGTCCTTTCCCGAAGCTCGCGGATCAGATCCAGGATCTGTGCCTGCACGGTCACGTCCAGGGCGGTCGTCGGTTCGTCGGCGATCAGGAGTTTTGGGCGGCACGAGAGGGCCATGGCGATCATGACGCGCTGCTGCATCCCCCCCGACAGTTCGTGCGGATAACTTTTCATCCGGTCCCCCGGGGAGGGAATGCCGGTCAGGGCCAGCAGCTCCTCCGCCCGGAGGGCGGCCTCACGTCCGGAAACCCCGCCGTGCCTCCGTATCGTCTCGACGATCTGGCTCCCGACCGTGAACACCGGGTCCAAGGCGCTCAGCGGATCCTGGAAGATCATGGCGATTCTTCCGCCCCGGATCTCCGGCATGCGTCTCGAGGGCACGGAGAGCAGGTCCCGCCCCTCGAATCGAATGGCCCCCTCGTAGGAGACCTGGAATTTTTCGTCGTAAAGGCGCAGGATGGATTGGGCCGCCACGCTTTTTCCGCATCCCGACTCTCCGACCAGCCCCAGGATCTCCCCCTCGCGCACGGAGAGGGTGAGTCCGTCCAGGGCCGTCAGTTCCCCCGCCTCCGTGGCGAAACGGGTCCTCAGGCCGTCGACCTGGAGCAGCTCGCACGGCCCCCCGGGAGGCGCATCTCCGCACGAGAGCGAAGCCCGCGAGGGCCGCCGCGCTCTCTTTCGTCCCATCGGCATCCTTCGATGGGGGTCCAGCCAGTCCCGCAATCCATCGCCTATCAGGTTCAGGCCGAGGACCGCGAGGACGATCGTCATTCCCGGAAGGACCGTCACCCACCAGGCCTTGAACACCAGCAGCTTGCCCGCCTGGATGATGTTGCCCCAGCTGGGAGCCGGCGCTGGGATTCCCGCCCCAAGGAAGCTGAGCCCCGCCTCGGAGATGATCGCGTCCGCAAAGATGTAGCTGGCCTGGACGACGAGGGGCGACAGGACGTTGGGGGCGACGTGAAGCCAGAGGATGCGGCCGGGACCGGCGCCCTGGAGGCGTATGGCGTCGATGAAGTTCTGCTCTCGGACCTTCAAGACCGAGGAGCGGACGATACGCGCGACGCCAGGGGCGTAGACCAGCGTCAGGGCGATGACAACATTTCTCGCCGACGGTCCGAACGTGGCCATGAGGGCTATCGCGAGCAGGATTCCGGGGATGGCCATGAGCCCGTCGCAAAAACGCATCAGGAGGGCGTCGAGAAATCTGTAGTAGCCGGCGTAGAGCCCCAGGACAAGGCCGAGGGCGACGGACAGAAGGGTTACGGCGCCCCCCACCCCCATCGAGACCCGTCCTCCGTAGACGATGCGGGAGAACAGGTCGCGTCCGTATTCGTCCGTCCCCATCCAGTGCGCGGAGCTGGGAGGCCGCAGGCGCTCCACGACCTTCATCTGCAGGGGGTCGTGCCTCACGAGCAAGGGTGCGGCAAGGGCCGAGAAGGCCAGCAGAAACAGGAGGAACGCGCCCAAGGCGATGGCCTTGTTGTCCCACAGGCGGGCCAGGAGAAAGGGTACCGCGGCAAGAGGCCGGCGCCCCCCGTCATTGTCCGCAATGCCCCGCGCGCTCATGGCTTGTCCAATCTGACGCGTGGGTCCGCGACCCCGTAGAGGAGATCGACCAAGAGGTTGACGAGAACACAGATGATCGTCACGACGAGTACGATGCCCTGGATCATCGCAAAGTCCCGCCTCGCTATGGAGTTGATGAGCAGCTGCCCCAGGCCGGGTATGTTGAAGACCGTCTCGACGACGATGGCCCCCGAGAGGAGCGACGCCATGGACTGCCCGACCGCCGTGAGGATGGGGAACAGCGCGTTGCGCAGCGCGTGGACGCCCACCACGACCCGTCCCCTCATTCCCTTCGCGACCAGGGTCCTGATGAAGTTCTGGTCAAGGACCTCGGCCATGGCGGCCCGGGTCATCCTCGCGATCAGGGCGGCCTGCGTGCTTCCCAGCGCCAGGGCCGGCAGGACGAGGTAACGCAGGTGCGGGAGCAACCCCTCCTCGAGAGGGGCATAGCCCCCGATCGGGAACAGGGCGAGGAGCACGCCCAGCAGAAGGATGAGAAGCAGCCCCAGAATGAAGCTGGGCACCGCGAGGGCGAGGAGGGACAGCAGCATCACGATGCGGTCGGCGGGACGCCCTCGCCGGCAGGCAGCATAGATGCCGGCGGGCAGGGCCAGGACCAGAGCGATGAGCTCGGCGAAGAGGGCAAGGGACAGCGTAGGCCTGAAGTGGCCGGCGATGGCCTGCCCCACGCTCTCCTCCATGAAATAGGACCTGCCGAGGTCCCCGTGCAGCACGCCGACAACCCAGCGGGCGTACTGCTCGTAGAGAGGAAGGTTCAAACCGAGCTCTTCCTTCAGACGTTCCAGATCCGCCGCCGTGGCATCCATGCCCAGAATGGCGGAGGCAGGGTCCCCGGGCGCCAGGTGCATGAGCGAGAACACGAGGATGGAGACGACGAGCAGCACCGGAATCAACGACAGCAATCTTTTAGCGACATAGCGCATCGCGCCCTCTCCACCCCCTTGTCCCCCATGCCCCGGAGAAACAGGGGCGGCTTATTTCCTGACCTTCGTGTTCCAGAGGATCGGAGCCTGCCAGAAGACGAACCCCTCGACCTTGTCGGACACGGCCGCGACCTCCCTGTACTGCCCCAGGGCGATGGAGGAGAGATAATCGTAGAGGAACCCCTGGAGCTCGTCCCAGGCCTTTTTCGCATCCTTGTGGTTCCCGGCGGCCCGAATCTTTTCGACGCCCTCCTTCAGCCTGGGATCGTTCGCCCCGGCCCACTCGGGATTCAGCACCAGAAGCTGCTGCGGGGTAAGCTGGTAGGCGTTACTGGTGATGAAGAGGTCCCAGTTCTTGAAGTCCTTCTTTTTTTCCATGAAGGTGGGGAAGTCGTAAGCGTCGACCTTCGCATCGATCCCCACCTGGCGAAGCTGCTCCTGCACCACCAGCGTGGCCTTGTACATCTCGTCGTAGTCCGGCGTGGTCAGAAGATGGACCTCCCCGCCTCCGTAACCGGCCTCCTTCAGAAGAGCCCTGGCCTCATCGGGGGAGTTTCGGTTGTACCGCTCCTTCCCCGCCTCGCTCGCCCAGATACCCTCCGGATTCATGTAGCCGGGGTCCAGGGCATACAGGTCCTTGTCGGCAAAGCTGGCCAGCATGATGTCGTCCATGTTGAGCGCGGCATTGACGGCCTTTCGCATCTTCGGATCGGCAAGGACGCCCTCGCGGACGTTGAAGAACAGGGTCAGCGTTCCGCCCAGGTCCGTGTGAACGACGACGTTGCGGGCGCCCTTCAGCTCCTTGTAGTTCTCCGCGGGAACCTCGTCCGCAACGTCGTACTCGCCGGACAACAGGCCGGCCAGGCGAGTTGCGGCATCCGGGACGAAGTAATAGCGAACCTCCTCGACCAGGGCCTCCCTGCGCCCCGCAAAACCGCTCGGCTCGGCATCCAACGCCCGGTAGTTCGGGTTTCGCGTCAGGCGGATGTACTGGTCCGGCTTCCACTCCCCAAAGACGAAGGGACCCGTTCCGACGTACTCGGTGACACCCTTCTCCGTCGCCCTTTCGATGACGTCCTTAGGACGGATTGCCGGGAAATTCGCCTGGGCGGACATGAGGCTCAGGACGTCCCCGCTCGGGTTCTGCAGGGTAAGGATCACCGTATACCTGTCCTTCGCCTCGAACTTCGAGCCGCCCAGGAGGTTTTTGGCCCTCGCGGACTTCTCCAGCCAATAGTTCATGGAGGCCGCAACATCGTCGGCGTCCATCTCCTTGCCGTTGTGGAACAGGACGCCCTCCCTCAGACGGAAGGTGTAGGTCCTCCGGTCGTCCGAGATCTCGCAGGACCTCGCGAGCATGGGGGTCGGATTGAAGTTCCCGTCCTGGGTATAGAGGGTCTCGAAGAAGTTCTGTGCGACGTCGAGCGCCGCCTGCGAGACCGTCAGAGGAGGGTCGAGGGTCGGAGGCTGGGCCGTCAGGGCCACCTTCAGTCTCGTCTCGTACTCCGCGGCCCATCCGGCCGATGGGACGGACGCTAACACCGCGACGAGCACCATAAACACCGCCGTTCTGAGTCGATTCATGTTTCGTTCCCCTTTCCCGTTCGTTTTTACCCGGGCCCCCCTTTTCGAACGACTGGGAGAGCCCGGACAGCGTTCTTCCTTAAATCACGGAGGTCTCGGAGGGCCTGAGCCGGTTTTCGTAACGTCTCTGGAACTGCTCCAGCACCAGGACGATGAGCCAGTACATGATGACCATGGACATATAGGCCTCGAAATAGCGGATTTCGATCACGGTCGCCCCTTGGGGACGACGAGGTTCTGGCCCTCCGCAAGGCGGCCGTCCTCCATCGTCCAGATTTTTGTCCCGTAGTTCAGGAGTTCCAGTTCGTGCGTGATCATAAGGACAGTCATCCCTTCGGAGTGGACGCGGCGGATCTCCTCCATGACCTCGTGGGACGTCAGGACATCCAAGTCTGCAGTGGGCTCATCCGCGATGAGGAGCCTGGGACCTTTTAAAAGCGCCCGCGCCAGCATTGCACGGCGGGCCTCCCCGCCGGAGAGCTCCCGCGGAAACGCGCCGCCCAGCGCGGCGATCCCCATCCGGTCCAGCAGCTCCCGGGCACGCCGCTCCCCATCGGCCTTGTCCTTCTTCGGCGCGCCTCCATCCGAGGAAGGCCCATCCAGGTAAAGGGGAAGACGGACGTTGTCCCACACGGTGAGGTGCGGCAAGAGGCGGGAGTCCTGCGGAACGTAGCCGATCCGTTCGTTCCGCAGGCGCGCCATCGCGGCGTCGTCCCCGTAAGGGAGCGGGACACCGTCGAAAAAGGTCTCCCCGGAGAAAGGCGTCAGGAGGCCGGACAGCAGATTCACGAGGGTCGACTTCCCGCTGCCCGACCGTCCCACGACGTGCCCGAAGTCCCCCTCGCAGAGGGCAAGGTCGACGTGATCGACGGCGCAGAATTCCCCCGCCCCGCGGGGAAAGCGCTTCGTCAGCCCTCTTGCCTCCAACAGTTTTTTTGATGATGTCATCGTCGATCCCATCCTATCGATTTGCCCGCAGGAGCGTCAGCGTCTCCTCCCGGCTGAGGCGCCGCGCGAAGCTCCATCCGGCCGCCGGCCCCGTGAGCAGCGCCAGCAGAAGGCTCCCGAGCGCAAGCCCCAAGAACTGCATCGGAGAGGGGTTGAGGAACGGCATGTCCAGGGAGACGCTCAGCACCCGGTCGAACACGACGCACAGAAAAGCGCCCGATGCCGTCCCCAGGATGGCGCCGAAGAGGCTGACGAGAAACGCCTCGGACAGGACCAGGCCGCCGAGGTAGCCCCGCGGAGCGCCCATGACCCGCAGAAGCGCGAACTCGCTCTTGCGCTCGTTCATCAGCACTGTGAAGACCACCTTCAGCACAAAGAAGGAGACGCACCAGAGGATGATCGAGAGCAGCAGGGCGTAGATGCGCATCGACTTGAATTTCTCGGCCACCCCCCGGACGACGTCCTCGGGGCTCATGGCCGTCGCGCCGCTGCCCTTGAGACGACGGCGCAGCTCCTGAGCGACTTCCGCCGCGTCGGCCCTTTCATCGACGCGCACCATGACGCTCGATATCGTCGTCGGGTCGTTGACCTCGGGGTAATTCAGCCGGAACCTCTCGTTTTGCATGAGACGCCGCGCCGCCTCCACCGTGACGAAGGCGGAGTTGTCGAACCCCATCCCCGTCCGCTCGAGGCGCGCGGCCACCCGAAAGGTCTCCCCGAAGAAGAGCAGCGTCTCCCCCTCCCGGGCGACGATGTTGGCTCCGACGACGATATCGCAGGATTCCAAGCCACCCTGAAGCTGCCGGACCACCCAGGGCCGGATGTTGAAGTCCGTCTCCGGATCGAAGCCGATGAGCTGGATGGCGAAGTTGCAGCATCCGGCCGAGAGCGTCGCGAGGAAGAGCTGCGGCGACGCGGCGGCGACCCCCGGAGTCGCCGTCACGTCGTCCAGAATGGAAAAGGGCATGTAAAATTTACTTGGATTCCCCTTGAGGATCGTTCCTCGAATCTGCCCCTCGGCCCCCAAGGGGAGCACGAGGACATCGGCGCCCAGGCGATCCGCCAGGCTGGACATCCCCCGCCCCATCGACAGGCTCAGATACCCCCCCGTGAAGAGGGCGAACGAGAGCAGGGCGACGAGAAACACCAGGCTTTTCGTCCTCGAGGCGCTGTGGGCGACGTTCAGGTGGGCGAGGCGAAAGCGGGTGAGGGGCCTCGATTCCCGTGCGCCCTCCCCCATGGCCCTGTCTGCCATGATCTTCGCTTATTCCTTTCCGCAAGCGGCGCGCAGGGCCAGAAGCGACGACAGCAGCAGCCCGGCGGACAGCGCGTACAGGACGGGGATGGAGACGGTCTGGCACGGCATCTGCAGGTTCTTGCAGCCCCCGATCAGTCCGCCCGGCAGGGCCGCAACGAGCACGGAGATGCCGGCCAGGGCCTGGGCGAGCCCCTTGCGGACGCCCCTGTCCTTCTGCAAAAACATGAGAACGCCCAGCAGGGCGGCGAGGGCCCCAACCCCCAGCTCGGCCATCCCCATCCAATGACACTTCATCCAGCGTCCCCCCTCCTGGAGGGGACAGACCGCGGCGGGCCCCCAGTAGGGCAAGGCCGCGATGAGGACGCCAAGTACAACGATGACGGCAGCGAACGCGTTTCCTTTTTGCATGACGGCTTCTCCTCGATACGCCTCGGGCCCGGGCTACTTCCCCTGGAGCACGGGGTCCCAGACCTTGTCCAGGATCTCCTTCGTGGGGGCGGACTTGTCCAGCAGGCCGTAGCTCTTGTAGTCATCGATGACCTTGACCAGGGTGTCCTCGGTCGCCGCGTCGGTCAGGGCGTAATTGAAGGTGTTGAAGATCTTCTGGACGAGATCCCGTTCTCCGGAGGCCCAGTTGTTCTCCTGAAGGACGCGGACGGCCTCCTCGCGGTTGGCCATAATCCACTCCTTGGCCTTCTCGTGGGCGCGGTTCAGCTTCTTCACCGTGATGGGGTTGTTCTCGTAGAAGTCCAGGTTGACGGCGTGGATGCAGCAGCACTCGTCCTTGAAATCGGGGTCGTGCGTGATGGTCCGCACGACGCGCAGCGTCCCGTCGTCCAGGAACTGCTGGATGAACTGGTCGCTCAGCAGCGCGGCCTGAATTTCCCCGCTCTGGAGCGCCAGCACGGAGGCCCCGGAATCGACCACCTTGTACTTGACGTCCTTGACCGGGTCGATGCCGTCGCGGCTCAGCAGGCGCATGGTGATGTTCTGGTCGGAGGCGCCGATGCCGTCCGGAACCGAGATGGTCTTGCCGACCAGGTCCTTCGTGCTCTTGATGGGCCCGTCGTTCAGCACGCACAGGGACTTGCACCCGGTGTGGATGCCCGAGGTGAACTTCATGCGCACCCCGTTGACCGCGGGGATCAGCAGCGTGGCGATATGGTCGCCCGTCACGTCGATCTTTCCCGTCCCGATGGCGTCGCCCTGGGCGCTGCTGCCGCCCTGATAGCGGGTGATCTCGGTCTTGAGACCCTCGGCCTCGTAAAAGCCCTTCATCTGCGCGATGCCGAAGGTCCCCAGGCACAGGCCGCCGTTATATCCGATGCGGACGGCCTTCCCGTAGGCGGGCTCCTTCTTCCAGGCCGCGTCCTCCTCCTCCTCCGGCGTCATGGCCAGGGCCGATGCAGCGGAGGCAAGAACCAGCGCAAAGACCGACAGAACGCTCAAAAATTTCCTGTTCATCTCAAAAAACCTCCTTGATTTTTCGGCGTTTTACCCAATACAGCGAGACGTTTTCAGCCCCGGGCCTCCTGCGAGCCCCGGAGGGCCCGTCCCCCGACGGATACACTTGAATTTGGAATTAAGGCTGTTCGTCCTTGAGGACCCGATCCCAAACCCTGCCCAGGACCTCCCGGGTGTCGAGGTCCTTGTTCAGGATGCCGCAGGTCTTGTAGTCGTCGATGACCTTAACCAGGGTCTCCTCCGTAACCTGGTCCGTAACGGAGTAGTCCAGCGTGTTATAGTAACCGAGGGCTTCGTCGAACTCCCCGGAGGCCCACTTGTTCTCGAACATCAGCTTGATGGCGTCCTCACGGTTCGCCATGATCCACTTGCGGGCCGCCTCGTGGGCGCGGGTCATCTTCTTCACCGTGATGGGGCTGTTCTCACAGAGGTCCTTCGCGACCGCGTAGATACAGCAGGTCTCGTTCTTGAAGTCCTCGTCCGTCGTGATCGAGCGGACGACGCGCAGCGTCCCGTCCTTCAAAAACTTCTGGATGAACTGATCGCTGAAGAGCCCCGCCTCGATCTCGCCGCTCTGCATGGCCAGAACCGCGGCCCCCTGATCGGTGACCTTGTACTTGACGCCGTTCACGGGGTCGATGCCGTCGCGGAGCAGGAAGCGCATGGTGATGTTCTGGTCGGAGCCGCCGATGCCGCTGGGCACCGCAATGGTCTTTCCCATAAGGTCCTTGGTCGTCTTGTACGGGCTGTCGTTCAGCACGCACAGGGACTTGCACCCGGTGTGCATCCCGGTGGTGAACTTCATCTGCACGCCGTTGGCCGCGGGAACCAGGAGGGTGGCGATGTGGCCGCCCGCCACGTCGATCTTGTGCGTCCCCAGGGCGTCGCCAAGCATAGTGGTATCCCCCTGATAACGCACGATCTCCGTCTTGAGCCCCTCGGCCTCGTAGAAGCCCTTCACCTGCGTGATGCCCAGGGTCCCCGTGCACAGCCCGCCGTTGTACCCGATGCGGATGGTCTTTCCGTAGGCGGGCTCCTTCTTCCAGGCCGCGTCCTCCTCCTCCGGCGTCATGGCCAGGGCCATTCCGGCGGACGCCAGAAACAAAGCCCCACACAACAGCGCAAACAACTTTCTGCTCATTGCTCATTACTCCCTTCCAAAATCCAGTCTGCCTTTTCCAGATTTCCCCGCTTCCGTATTTTCCCGCTTCCGTTGGCACGTTATTTTTTTCGGCCGTCCTCCTATCACGCCCCCTCCGCGTGCCCGAAGTCGAGCATCTCCAGGACGTCCTTCCGGAACTTCAGGAAGGCGGAACTCGTCCGGTTGCGCGGGTAGGGCATGTCGTTCTTCATGTCCACGCGGATGCGCCCGGGCCGGGGCGCCATCACCACGACCCGGGTCCCCAGGTAAAGGGCCTCGTCGATGTCGTGCGTCACCATCAGCATCATGTGCCCCGAACGCTGCCAGAGGTTCAGCAGCTCGTCCTGCATGTTCATGCGGGTGAAGGCGTCTAGGGCGCCCAGCGGCTCGTCCAGCAGGAAGACCCTGGGGTTGTTGATCATCGTGCGTATAAGGGCCAGCCTCTGGGCCATGCCGCCCGAGAGCTGATGGGGAAAGTCGTCGCGGAACTCCGTCAGCCCCGCCAGCTCCAGCAGGCGTTCCGCCTCCTCCTTCAGGGCGTCCTTCCGCTTCATCATCCGCGGGCTGAAGTTCAGGTTCTGCTCCACGGTGAGCCAGGGAAAGAGGGTCGGCCGCTGAAAGACCATGCCCCGCTCGGGGTCCGGGCCCGTGATGGGGTCTCCGTTCAGGGTCAGCGTCCCGCTCGTGGGGACGATCAGGCCGGCGACGAGACGCAGGATCGTGGACTTTCCACACCCGGACGGCCCCACGACGGACACGAACTCCCCGTCCGTCACCGTGAGGTTGATGTCCTCCAGCGCGTGGGTCACGTCGTCCGTGTCGATGCGCGCAAAACCCTTGTAAACCTTATGCAGTTCGAGGATGTTCCTGTCGGCGGCCATCATTGCACCACCCCTTCCTGCCAGCGCAGGAGCCGTCTCCTGATGCGGGCCAGGCCCCAGTTGACGGACACGAACACGATGCAGAGGACGATGATGGCGGCGTACATCTTGCCGTACTGCGCCCAGCTCTTCTGCCAGCTGACGTACCAGCCGAGCCCGGACTCCACCCCGACCATCTCGGCCACGATCAGGGCCATGCAGGCGGAGCTCATGCCCTGGGTGAGCCCCTGGAGGATGTTGGGCAGGGCGAAGGGCAGCGCCACGTTGACGACCAGGTGCCTTGGCCTGGCGCCAAGCGTTCTGGCCGCCTCGTAGAAGGAGCGGTCGATGTTGCGGATGCCCGTCATGGTGGCGATGGTCAGGGAGTACCACACGCCGAGCGCGATGATGAAAACGCTTCCGGCGAAGAGCGAGGAGGCGACGACCATCACGACGGGAATCCACGTGGGGGAGGGGATCGCGCCCAGCAACTTCATGAACGGCGCCACCCAGTAGTCGACCCCGCGGTTGTACCCGCAGGCCACCCCGGTAACCAGGCCCAGCCCAGCCCCGACGAAGTAGCCGCTGAAGAGCAGAAAGAGGGAGTTGAGCGTGCAGTCCAGGAGGTAGGCCCTGTCCTGCCAGGCGGCATTGAGGATCTCGTCCACCCACGGGAAGTAGGGCAGCATCAGGGTCCCGCGTTTGAGGGTCAGGATGTCGTACCCCGCTAGAAGGAGGAAGACGAAGGCGTAGAAGGGCGCCTTGTAGCGGAGACGGTAGAAGACGCGGCGGGACCGGAAGGCTGCGGCAAAAAAGGCCAGGCTCGCGAGGATGAGGACGGCCAGAAAATATGCGTAGGTCGGGGTGCTTCGGTTCCCCTTGAGATTGGGGACCCACAGGTACTCCGCCAGGGCCAGGCAACCGGCCAGGACGGGCAGAAAACAGATAAGGTAATCGCAAAAAAGGCGCATCGGCGTCCTGGGGGCGCTCTCCAGCTCCACCAGTCGGTCCCGGGTCAGGTTGTCCAGGACCGTTCCGCCCGATGCATCCTCCGGGTTCCAGTCGTTCTTCACCCAACTTCACTCTCCCCGTCGCGGAGGGCTATGTCCTCCGCTCGTGTCGTTCCATGAAAATCGATCCGCCGAATGGGGCACACCCGCACGGGGCATGCAACCGCTTACCGCAGCCTGAGCGGAAGGAGGCATACGGGCCATCGGGACACACGGCAATGAGCAACGACCGCCGAGTCCTCGGCGTTCGCCTCGATGCGATGGGGCAAACGAAAAAAGGTGTCCCGCCGACACAGGGCGAAACGGAGCAGGGTAAGAAAAGCCTGGAAGGGGAAAAGCTATCGCGGTGAAGATGTCCTCGCCGCAGGCCTTGTACTCGTGATGAGCCGAAACCTGAACGGGAACGACCGCGGGAATTGCCTAAAGAGGGGTTGGATCCTTCCATGCGCACCCCGCGCAGCGGCACAATGCACCCCGTGCATCGTCGGCTGCGAATCACGTCACGGCGTAACGCATGAAGATCCTCCTCTCCGCAACAGGGCCCGCCTCCGGGCCCGAACTGAAATCACTCCGAAATTCACTCTAACAAAAGTCCCATGGGCTGTCAAGGCCGAGGGGAAAGCCCAAATCCGCAGGAAGGGAAAGGTACAAACAACAGGCCGAGGGAATTTTTTTAAGCGGACCATTTATATGGAGGAAATCCAATCCTCGAGGGGAACGCCGATGTAATCAGCATTCCCCTCAGTCCCGGCTCAGGGGGACGGAAAACGAGACCGTGGTCCCCTTGCCGGGGGCGCTGCTGATGGAGAAGTTGCCGCCCTGCACCGTCACGCGCTCCTCCATGTTCTGCAATCCGTAGGAACCCCGTTCCCGGGCGGCCTGCTTCTCGCGCTCCACATCGAACCCCTTTCCGTCGTCCATAATCAGGACCTTGAGCGTCCGCCTGGATTTTCCGATGGAGATACGAATATGCTCCGCCCCGTTTCTGGCGGCGTTGATGACGGCCTGATGCAGGGTCTTGAAGATGTTGCTTCGCTGGCTGACGGGGACGTCCTCCAGCTTTCCTGTCAGCTTACAGGTCACCTCGGCTCCCCACATCTGGCGCACCTGCTCGGCCAGACGTCTGACGGGCAGATCGAAACCGCTCTCTATCCCCGTGGGGCTCAGCCCGAACAGGAGCGACCGCACTTCGTTAAGTCCGGTCCTCAGCTGCTCGACGGCCAGCTTCACCTCGCCCGAGGCCGCCGCTCCGTCCCCCCGGATCAGCAGCTCCTGCGCCATCTCCAGGCTCAGCCCCGCGGCCGAAAAGGACTGGGTCGGCCCGTCGTGAAGCTCACGCGCAAAGGAACGCGCCTCGCGCTCCGCAATTTGAAAGGCCACGGAGAGGGCCTTCTCGTTGTGCATCGCCCCCTGTTCCGGCGAGAATTCCTCGGGCAGGCTGACCAGGTTCATCACCATGCGGAGGCGGTTCCCCATGCTCTCGCTCCTGGTCACGAGGCGCTCGAGACTGCGCTCCTCCCGCAGAAGGTCGTCCTTCTGCGCCGAGAGGATGCGGTAGCGCTCCTCCAGGGAGGCGTGGAGCTTCATCGACTGGGACGCCCGTTCGTAGGCCTCCTTCTCCTGTTCGATAACCCCCTGCTGCGACCAGCGCAGCAGCTCCTCCCGAAGCTGTTCGTACTCCCTGAGGGTCCGGTCTATCTGGGCTGCCAGGTCCCTCAGGTCCTGCGTCAGCTCCCGGAAACGTTTCCTGGTCTGCTCCAGACGTTCGGACTCCTCGCTGCGGATCGAGTCGAGCTCATGAAGGCTCTCCTGGATAAAATGAACGATGCGATCCTCAAGGTCCCCTATTTTGTTCGCCATAAACTACACTCCCCGAGGGAACCGTACCGAACCCCGCGCAAACGGCCCCGCGTTTCCTCTCCGTGCCGACGTACTCCATCATCCCCGCGCCGCCTATTCTACACGAGAAACCGCCGCCCTTGAAGGCCATGCCGCCCCGCCTCGTTCCGAAATTTTCTCAGGGCCACCGCTCCCTCCAGATCAGGGGATGCTCGTCCAGCACCGTCGCCGCCGTCCCATCCGGCAGCAGGACGTCGCGGGTCACCCAGACGGTCTCGAGCTCCAGGGAAGGGAAGGGCCCCGACGGCCACACGGCCCGGATCAGAAGGCCTTTCGGACAGGAGTGAAGGGCCCGCCCCAGCGTTCCGGGGCCGGAGGGCGGCGGTTCGAGGTCGTAGACCTCGGCAATCGCCCCCTCCGGGGTTCGGTCCTCGAAGACCTTCCGGGATCCGGGATCGCCGGTAACGTGCTCCGGGGCCACCCGAGGCGGTTTTCCGGCGGTCAGCTGCGCGCGGATCCAGTGGAGGCAGACCTCGACCTGCGAGGACAGGACCGCCCGCTCCTCCGAGCGCCTCATCTCCGCCGTCAAGGACTCCTGGGACCATGAGAGGCTCAGGAACATCCATGCCAGGAGCGAACCCGCCACCAGGCAAAGAGCCATCACTCCCGCCAAGGCGAGGCCCTTGCGCCGTCTCATAAGTTCTCGGCCCTCCAGGATGCCCGGGAGACGTGCAGCTCGTGGCGCGAAAACGCCGCCCTCCACGGGGCATCCCCGGGCCACGACGGCGGCCTCGGGACGGGGCCGAAGACGGCGGGTCCCCCCGAGGTCAGGACCCATAGCTCGAGGCATTTCAAAGCCGGCCTCCACTCGAACCAGAGGGCCAGCACTCCATTCTCCAGCGGCTGAAAGTAGGGCGGATACCACACCGTCCGCAGATCCTGAAAGCAGAGCATCCCGTTCACCACACCAAAGCGTTCCCCGCGCATCAGGAACAGCTCGTTCACGGGAGGAACATCGACGGGCCCCGGAACCCCGGCCGCCAGCTTCAGGGACACCTCCATCCCCGAATGCCTCTCGAGGAAAAAAGGATACCCCGTCAAGGGTAGGGAAACCCAGCTCCGGAGGTCGCGAAAACGCCCCACGGCCGACGCCGTGCTTCCCCAGTCCCTCAGGCTGCCCGAAAGGATGGAGAATCTCGCCCCGTCCCCCGGGGCCAGGGAGACGGAGCCTCCCCCCACGGGTCTCAACAAGATGTCGGTCGGAACCGCATACAGGAGGCAGAGCCCGTTCCCGCGGAACACCCCGCCCTCCTCCCTGGCGAGCTCGGGCAAAGCATCGCCCAATCTCTTGTAAACCTGCAGGGAACGACTCCAGTCCGTCCAGGATGCGACCAGCGGAGCATTGGAGGATCCGTACCCGAAGGCCCGCCGCAAAGTTCCACCCGTCCGGCACGAGGACAGTCCAAGCCCTGCGTGGAGCACCCGCGGCTCCAGATACGACAGGACGCGTTCTCCCCGGTCCCGCGCCAGGAGGAGCCGGGAGACCCGCTCGGAGGACAGGACGAACCACCGCCCCGCCGCAAGGACAACGGTCCCCACGACCGCACCGACCATCAATGCCGTCAGCACCTCGACGAGCAGAAAGCCCCTGCCTCGCCCGCTCAAAATACCCTCGTCACGACCAACGCCGCGCTCGACAGGCCGGATCGGACCTCGAGCGTCACCCGAACCTCTCCCCCTTTTCCCATCTTGGAGGTCCAGGAAAAGGTGGCATCTCCCCCAGGAAGGCTGCGGGGCATGGCATCGAGAGCGGCGGAACGTACCGGCCGCCGCAGGTGGTTGAACCACCATTCCGCCCCATAGAGGCGGTCAGCGGCGGCTTTCATGTTCACGGGGGCCAGGACCGCAAACCCGAACGCGGAGAAAAGGGACGGCAGGACCAGCGCCAGGACAAGCAGGGCCACCAGCACCTCCACAAGCGTATCCCCTCTTCTCCTCATGCTTTTCTCACCAATTTTTCTCGCCATCTTTTCCTGCCATCCCCGATCTCCTCATGACCATGTCAGGGCTCCCGGAGCAGGGAGCCGTTTTCCTCCCTCAGGGACAGCCGGGTGCACCGGCAGGAGGGAAGGGCCTCCAGCACCCGCCAGTCCCGGCGCTCCACGGCGCGGCCGTCCAGAAGGACCACCCTGCCGTGGTCGGACGAGCTGCGGATCAGGCGCCCGACGGCCTGCCGCAGGAACATCCGCGCGTTGGGAAGCGTGACCCGGACGAAGCCCTTTCCCTCCTCCAGCTCGTTGCGCGCCCGCACCAGCGGGTCCCCCGGATGGGGAAAGGGGATGCGGTCCACGATCACCTGGGTCAACCCCTCCCCCGGGACGTCCACGCCCTCGCGGAAGGACACGCTCCCGATGAGGATGGAGGTCTCGTCCTTGCGGAATCGTGCGAGGAGTTCCCTCTGGGGCAGCTCACCCTGGACCAGCACCGCATAGCCGCCCTCCCCCTCCCGCATCCTCCGCGCAAAGGCCCTGAGGAGCCTCAGGGAGGACAGAAGGACGAGCGTCCGGCCCCCGTTTTCGTCGCACAGCCTCTTCATGACGCGGCACATCGTGTCGTCGTACCCCTCGCCCCCGACGGGCAGTCCGACATCCACGACCCATATCTCCATCTGCCGGGCGAAGTCGAAGGGAGAAGGGACCGCCAGGGTCCGGTCCGGGGTTATCCCCGATTCCCCGGACCAGAACGAGAAATCGCCGGACAGCGTCAGCGTGGCCGAGCTCAGCACGATCTTCTCGGGGTCCTCCTTCTCCAGGACGTCCCGCACGATCTCCGCAGCGGCGACCGGCATGCTCGTCAGGGACTCCCCGTCCCCCCAGTAGGCCCAGCCGGGAAAACGGCCGACCTCCAGGCACCAGAGCAGGGACTTCTTGAAGGAGCGCACCTCGTCTATCCAGTTCATCAGCTCCGCCCCCCCGGCAAGGGCGGACGGGTCGGCAAAGTCCCCGGCCATGAAGCGGTCCTCGATCCCCCGCAGAGCATGAAGCTCCCGGTCCAGGCCGTCCGTCAGGGCCCTGCCGAGACGCAGCAGGTCCGGGTCGCAGGACGACAGGCCCCCGTCCCGGGGCACCCGCAGCCGGACCGCGTCGAAGAGCGCCCTCAATGCCGAGCGGCACCGCCCGGCCTCCTCCCTCACCGCGGAGGGCTCGACGGAGTGGGCTTGCAGCAGGGAGTCGAACCCCTGGAGGACACGGGGGCTCAGGATGGAGGCCAAACCGTCCGCACCGGCACGTATGGCCGAGGCGCTCCGCGCCACGTCCGGCATCCGATGCGCCTCGTCACAGAGCAGCCAGTCGTAGCGCACGGGGAAGGCCCCGCCCCCCTCGAGGATGTGGGAGAAAAAGAGGTGATAGTTGGCGACCACGACGTCCCAATCCTGAGCGCTCCGATAGGCCCGGATGACGAAGCAGCGGCTCCGGTAGGGACAGCTCGTCCCGATACAGCCCCGCCCCCCCGCCGTCAGCCGGGCCAGCACGGGATGGTCCTCCCCGGCGTTCAGCTCGGAGAGGTCCCCGGTCTCCGTCTCCGCCAGCCACGTCGGGATGTCGGACAAGGCCCTGTCGGGCTCCGAAAAGAGCGACGGGGTGGAGTCCGGGGCGCCCGGAGAGAGAAAGGCCGCCCCCTTGCGGAGACAGGCGTAATGGGAGCGCCCCTTCAGGAGCCCGAAGCTGAAGTCCCGGCCCAGAAGTCCCCTCAGACGCGGAAGGTCCTTGCCGATCAGCTGTTCCTGAAGCGCTATTCCGGCCGTCAGGAACAGGATGCGCCGCTCCCCCGCGGCCTCCCGGAGGGCGGGGACGAGGAGCGCGAAGGTCTTGCCCACCCCAGGGGGAGCCTCGGCCGCAAAGGTCCTCTCCAGGGGGGCTCGAAGGAACTCCTGGACGGCCAAAGCCAGTTCGAGCTGCTGCGGGCGGAACTCATACCCCGGCATACGCGACAGGGGGCCGGACGGGGAATAAAATTTTTCGAGCGTGGAGTCCGTGATATAATTCCTCCCGATACACGACAACGGACCGGAGGTCCATCCTCCGTCTCGTTTTGGAGCGGACATCTTGCGCTTCCATTATACAGAATGTTACAATGCCTTGGCTATGCTTTGCCATGGGGCCGAGTTCCGCGGCGATGACGCCGGGGATGAGGATCTCCAGCTTTCGGTTTTTCAGCTTTTCAGTGAGGAGGTGACCTGGAAATGCCCAACAAACAGTCGGCCAAGAGGCGCGTCCGCATCGCCGAGCGCAATCGCATCTACAATCGGTACTGGACGACGCGGTGCAAGAACGCCGTCAAGAAGGTCCTCGAGGCCGTCGAGGCGAAGGACGGCGAGGCGGCGGTCAGCAGCTTCGACATGGCGCAGAGCGTCATCGACAAGGCGGTGGTCAAGGGCGTCATGCACCGCAACACGGCGACGCGGCGCAAGAAGATGATGGCCCTTCGCATCAAGAGCCTTGACGCCTGATTTTCGCTGAACGCGAAGAGGCTCCTGGCACTTTTCAGAAAAACGGTCCTGGAGAAAGAGGGGGCGCCCGCTGCGGCAGCCTCTTTTTTTATTCTCATTCCTGTCCTCATGGGGGCAAAGCCCTCATGTTAAAAAATTGGGAAGCGCTGAAGATTTTTGCCTATAGATGTTTTGCATATTTACTCCCGATAAAACATGCATTTTCATTTTAATCAGCGCTTCCCAATATTTCCTTCAACAAAACTCCTGATTATCGCTTATAATGATGGACGTGTATTTGTCCGCTTTCCGGCCGGACGGCGCGACAGAGGCACTGTTTTTCCGTCTCTTCGACGCGGCACGTCTTTCGGGAAAGGCCACGGTGGGGGGACGGCCGCACGACGGAGGGAGAAGGATATCCCCCTCCCGTTTCTTGGATGGAACCAGTATCTTTCGGGAGGAGGTGAACTTGAGTGGCGGAGAAAAACTTGATAGACGAGATCAAGGCGGCAGAGGAAAAGGCGGCGGCCAGCGTCCGGGAGGCGAAGGCAGCTGCGGTCCGGAGGCTGAACCAGGCTCAGACCGAGGCGGAGAACACCGTCAAGGAGGCTCGCCAGTCGGCGGCACGTCAGTTCCGCGAGAGCATCCAGGCCGCGGAGGAGAGCGCCGAGAGCAAGGCGAAGGCCATCGTAAGCGCCCGGGAGGCGGAGGCCAGAACTTTCCATGCGGAGCACAAGGGGAAGGTCGCGGGCGTGGCCTCGTGGATAACGGAAGAGGTGATGGGTAAGTATGGGCGTGGCTAAGCTCAAGAAAGCGGAGCTTTACTATCACAAATCCGTTCGCGAGGAGATAGCCGCCGTCCTGCAGGACAGCGGCGTCTGCCAGGTCATCGGGGACCCCGAACGGGCGGCCCGCCCGGCTGAGATCGAGGCCCGGCTTTCGGAGAGCGAGGAACGGCTCTCCGACGTCCGTTACCTGATGCGCACGCTGTCGGGACGCTACAGGGACCCGATCCCCTCCATGGACCGCCTGCTGGGGGAGCGTCCGATCGTCTCCATGGCCCATCTGGACAAGCTTGCGCGCGAAACGGATCTGGCGGAGGCGGCAGCGGCCGTCCGCCAAAAGGAACACGAGATCAACGAGCTGAAGCTGGAGGCGACGCAGATCAATGCAAATCAGGCGTTGATCTCCTCTTTGAGCTTCTTTCCCCTTCCCCTCTCCGTCCTGACGGAGGGGACGCGAACCGTGCGCGGCGTCGCCGGCACGGTAAAGGCGGAACAGTTCGGCGCGTTCAAGAGCGCCCTGGCGGAGTTTGCCAGGGATACGGAGGTCTTTCTCCCCGGGGGCGCAGCGACCGCCAGGGAGGTCCAGGCCGTCGTGCTCTTCTCCCGCGACCTCGGGACAAAGGTCCTGGAGGCCTGCACCCGCAACGGGATGTCGATCTTCGATATTCCCGCCTCCATCGTGGGCTCCGTACAGGAGGAGACCACGGCGCTCGCCGCGAAGCTCGCCGAGGTCGAGAGCCGGGAGGACGACATCTCGGACGAGCTGGACGCCCTGGCCGAGAAGTGGATGCCCGTGGTCCAGAAGCTCTCGGACTATTGGAACAGCCTCGCCGGACGCTATCGTGCACAGGGCGAGAGCGACGAGACCGACCGCACCCTGAGGACCCTTTTCTGGGTGCCGGAACGGGACGCCGCACAGGTTCAAAAGGGGCTCGAGGCCGTCAGCCCGAACGTCGCCCTCTTCCTGAGCGACCCGGGCGAGGACGACGAGCCGCCTGCGCTGTTGGAGAACGGCCGGTTCGTCCGCCCCTTCAACATCCTGACGACGCTCTACTCTCCCCCCCTCTACGGCGGTACGGACCCGACGCCCTGCCTGGCCCCGTTCTTCTTTATCTTCTTCGGAATGTGCCTGGGGGACGCGGGGTACGCCCTGGTGATGCTGGGCGTCATCGGCTGGCTTTTCAAGAAATACCGGCGTATTCCCTCGTCGGTCAAGGATTTCGTCACCCTTTTCGCGTTCTGCGCCGTGTCGACGTTCGTCTACGGGGTAATCAGCGGGAGCTTCTTCGGCAACTTCATCGACTCCTTCCTGCCCTTCCTCGTCCCGCTCAAGAACTCCCTGATGCTGGTGGACCCCATGACCAATCCGATGCAGGTCCTTGGCATCTCCCTTCTGCTGGGCGTCGTGCACCTGATGTTCGGACTTCTGATAGCCGCTTACGACAACGTCCGCTCCGGGCAGTACATCGACGCTGTCGGGGACAACATCGCATGGTTCCTCTTCATCACGGGGCTCTGCGTGTTCGGGACGGCCGCGGGCGGCCTGCTTCCCGAGTCCTTCGTCCTCCCCGGCAAGGCCATGGCGATCGTGGGGGCCATCGTGATCTTCCTGTACGCCGGGCGCGGTAAGAAGGGCATCCTCTCCAAGGCGCTCTCCGGCTTCCTGGCGCTCTACGGCTCCACCTCCTACCTGGGGGACATCCTGAGCTACAGCCGGCTTCTGGCCCTCGGCTTCGGCTCGGCGGTCATCGGGATGATCATCAACCTTCTGGGGGGCATGTCGGCGGAGATCCCCTACGTGGGGTGGCTCGTCGCCATCGTGGTCATCGCGGGAGGACATGTCTTCAGCATCCTCATTAACATCCTTGGGGCGTTCGTCCATCCCCTGCGTCTGCAGTACGTCGAGTTTTTCGGAAAGTTCTACTCGGGCGGGGGGACTTCATACGAGCCCCTGACCCACTCTCAGGAGTACGTGGAGATAGACAACCGCTGCGCATCCGGGGCCTGAGTCGAAACGACCGGTCGGCATTCGGGATTTTTTCGGGATTTCAAGCGGGATATCCGTCAATTCGAGCAATACACTCGGAAGGTCCTTCGGGCCTTTCAACATTTTGAAGGGAGAGCTTGACACTATGGAATATCTTGGACTCACAATGGCTTTGTTCGGCGCCGCCCTGGCTGCGGCTCTGTCGGGAATTGGCTCGGCCATCGGCATCGGCATCGCCGGAGGAAGCGCCGCGGGCGTCATGACGGAGGATCCCAACAAGTTCGCCAGCTGCCTCATCCTTCAGGCCCTTCCCGGTACGCAGGGCATCTACGGCCTGCTGATCACCTTCTTCGTCCTCAACAAGCTGGGGCTCCTCGGCGGCGGCGCGGCTGTGGCCCTGAACTGGAACCAGGGCCTCCAGATCTTCGCCTCCTGCATGCCCATCGCCATCGTCGGCTGGATCTCCGCCATCTACCAGGGCAAGACGTCGGCGGCCTCCATCCAGATGATCTCCAAGAAGCCCGAGGCCATGGGCAAGGCCATCATCCTTCCCGCCATGGTCGAGACCTATGCGGTTCTGGCCCTCCTGACGAGCATCCTGATGCTTATGGGAGTCCAGCTCTAGGGCGGGTGGCTCGCATGTCACTTGCCGACATCAAAGCGAGAATAAGCGCGGAAGCTCAGGATCAGGTGCGCGCGATCGAGGCGGAGAACAACGCCCTCGTCGCGGATATCGAAAAAAAGGCGGCCGGCGAGGCCAAGGCCATCCGGGACTCCTATGGCGAGCGGCTTGCCAGGGAGGAGCCCGAGGTCCTGAAGCGCCGGGAGATCGTCGCCGGGCTCGACGCGAAGAAGGTGGACCTGGGAGTTCGCCAGGACCTCGTGAACGAGTCCTTCGCGGCGTCCCTCCGCCAGATGTCCGAGATGCCGCGCGACAAGTACGTGGCGTTCGCGAACGCGCTGCTGAAGAAGGCCATCCGCACCAAAAGCGAGGTCGTCCTCGTCGGAAAAGGCGAGAAATACCTCGACAAGGCTTGGCTTGACGGGTTCAACAGCGCCAACCAAGCATCGCTGACGCTCTCGTCCGAACGCCTGCCCATCGCCGGCGGCTTCGTGCTGAGGGACGACAGGGTCGACGTCAACTGCTCGTGGAACATGCTGCTGGAGGACATCCGTTCCGACATCGAGTCCGAAGTCGTCAAGAAGCTGTTCCCCTAGGGGGTGCCGGCCGTGAGTTACGTGTATGCCGTGGCCCGGCTGCGAGGTATGGAGAACCGCCTTCTGGACACGTCCTTCCTCTCGAGGCTCATGGAGAGCCCGACGCTCGACGATGCGTTGAAAGCCCTGGCCGAGACCTCCTATGCCCAATGGTTCGGCAAGGTCGCCGAGACGGGGTTCGACAGGGCCATCGACGACGAGATGCTCGCCACCTGCAGGGAGCTGGGGCAGTTCGTCCCGGACACCGACTTGATAACCCTTTTTCGGATGCCCTACGACTACCACAACGTCAAGGTCATCCTCAAGAGCCTCTTCAAGGTTCGGGGCGGTGACCCGGAGGGCAGGCGCCACGAGCTTCTCTCGCCCCTGGGCTCCTTGGATCCCGAGGAGCTGACGGCGGCACTGGAGGCCGAGGAATACGCCCATCTGCCCTACGGTCTGGGGTATCTGATCCCCCAGTGCTGGCTTCATTGGGACCAGACGAAGGACGCGCAGGGGGTGGAGCTGCTTCTGGACCATCACCTGTTCGCCTCGATGCTCGCCCTCGCGGAGAGCCTGAAGCTGCCCGAAATCGCGGGGTGGGTCAGACACAAGATCGACGCGGAGAACCTCCGCAGCGCCGTGCGGCTCCAGCGCATGGGCATCGACGCGGCGGGAGGGCTGTCCTTCTTCCACCCGGGCGGGAACATCCGGCCCGAGGACGCCGCCCGATTGCTGGCGGAGCCCCCCGAGACCTGGGGCAAGATCCTCTCCCACACCGATATCGGTGCGGCGCTGGACATCCTTCAGGAGCGGACGGACCTTCGGGCCACGCTCTCGGACGTCTCCAGGGCCCTGGATGAGTACCTGATCCGAGTCCTGGAAAGGGCGCGTTTTTCGATGGACGATCCGGCGAACGTCCTCCTCTACCTGCTGACCAAGGAGGCCGAGGCGCGGAATCTGCGTATCGTGCTGGTCTGCGTGGCGAGCGGGCTGAACCGTGAATTTGCAAGGAGGCTGTTGAGCCATGTCCGATAGCCTTTCCCTGCCGATGGCGGCCATCGGCAGCTACGAGATGGTGCTCCCCTTCCAGGCCGTGGGCGTCAGGCCCTTCATTCTGGAGGCGGACAAGAGGGACACGTTCGAGCGGACCCTCGACAAGCTGGCCCGTGAGAACTACGCCGTGGTCTTCGTCCAGGAGGATCTCTTCGTGGATTTCATCCACAAGGTCCAGGAGATCAACGACGCCTATCCCACCAGCGTCCTGCCCCTGCCCGGGCTTTCCGGCAGCACCGGCGCGGGCCTGGCCTCCATCCGCAACAGCGTCGAGAAGGCCGTGGGCATGGACATCTTTGCGGACAGATAGGGCGGACGAATAGGAAGGGGATCTTTTTTCTTTGAGTTCTTTAAGGAAAACGCATAGCGGAGGCGATAATAGTGCCCAACGAAGGATTGGTTAAAGGGACCATAGAACGGATCGCCGGCCCCCTGGTCATCGCCAAGGGAATGACGGGCGCCAGCATGTACGACGTGGTGCACATCGGCGAGATCGGTCTGGTCGGAGAGATCGTGGAGCTGGAGGGGGACAAGGCCTCCGTCCAGGTCTATGAGGAGACCTCGGGGCTCATGCCCGGGGAGCCCGTTGTCTGTCTCGGCGAGCCCCTGAGCGTCGAGCTGGGGCCCGGGATCATCGAGCAATTCTATGACGGCATCCAGCGCCCGCTCGAGCTGATCGAGCAGGCGGCGAAGAGCCATTTCATCTCGCGCGGGATCAACGTCCCCGCGATCGACCGCAAGAAGAAGTGGAAGTTCGAGCCCCGCGTGAAGGCCGGCGACGTCGTCGAGCCCGGCGACATCCTGGGGACCGTGCAGGAGACGATCGTCGTGGAGCACCGCATCATGGTGCCGAACGGCATGAGGGGCAAGATCAAGAGCATCCAGTCCGGGGACCACACGGTCGAGGACGTCATCGCCGTGCTGGACGACAGCGGGACACAGCACGAGGTGCGAATGCTCCAGCGGTGGCCCGTGCGTCAGCCGCGCCCGGTCGCCAGACGCCTGGCGCCCAACGTGCCGATGAGCACGGGGCAGCGCGTCGTCGACGCCTTCTTCCCCATCGCGCTGGGCGGGACGGCCTGCGTGCCCGGGCCCTTCGGTTCGGGAAAGACGGTCATCCAGCACCAGTTCGCCAAGTGGGCCCAGGCCCAGATCGTCGTCTACGTCGGCTGCGGCGAGCGCGGCAACGAGATGACGGACGTGCTTCTGGAGTTCCCCGAGCTGGAGGACCCGCAGTCCGGGCACCCGCTGATGAAGCGGACCACGCTCATCGCCAACACCTCCAACATGCCCGTCGCGGCGCGCGAGGCCTCCATCTACACGGCCATCACGCTGGCCGAGTACTACCGGGACATGGGCTACTCCGTCGCCTTGATGGCGGACTCCACGAGCCGCTGGGCCGAGGCCCTGCGCGAGATGTCCAGCCGCCTCGAGGAGATGCCCGGCGAGGAGGGCTACCCCGCCTACCTCGGAACGCGCCTGGCGTCCTTCTACGAGCGTGCCGGCCGCTGTATCGTCAAGGGAAAGGACGGGCGCGAGGGCTCCATCAGCGTCATCGGAGCGGTCTCGCCTCCCGGCGGCGACCTCTCCGAGCCCGTCACGCAGAACACGCTGCGCGTCACCAAGGTGTTCTGGGGACTGGACGCGAACCTGGCCTACCAGCGCCACTTCCCGGCCATCAACTGGCTCTCCAGCTACTCGCTCTACACGGAGCGCCTGGACGCCTACTGGGACGAGAAGTTCGACGACGAGTGGAGCGGCCTCCGCGTCGAGGCGATGAGCCTGCTCGAGGAGGAGGACCAGCTGCGTGAGGTCGTGCGCCTGGTCGGCATCGACGCCCTCTCTAAGGAGGAGCGCATGGTGCTGGAGACGGCGAAGTCCCTGCGCGAGGACTTCCTGCACCAGAACGCCTTCCACGAGATCGACACCTACGCCTCGATGGAGAAGCAGTTCAAGATGCTGAAGACCATCGTCCGGTTCCACCATCTGGGCATGGACGCCCTCAAAAAGGGCGCTCCCATGAACGAGCTCTTCAACCTTCCGGTGCGCGAGCAGATAGCCCGCATGCGCTACCTGGAGGAGGCCCAGATCGGCCAGATCGACAAGATTGAGGATACGATAAAGGAACAGATCAACGGGATCGTCCCGGTGGGTGGTGAGAGCAATGTTGCCTAAGGAATACCGGACCATATCGGGCCTCTCCGGGCCCCTGATGATGGTCGAGAACACGAGCGGCGTCCGTTACGACGAGCTGGTCGAGATCGAGCTCGGCAATGGGGAGAAACGCCGCGGGCGCGTGCTCGAGATTGAGTCGACGCGCGCGCTGGTGCAGGTCTTCGAGGGGACGTCCGGGATCGACATCGCCGATACGAAGGTGCGCTTCATCGGAAAGGTCCTGACGCTTCCGGTGTCGCGCGACATGCTGGGGCGTGTCTTCAACGGGCGCGGTGACCCCATCGACGGCGGCGCCCCCCTGATCGCCGAGAAGAAGCTGGACATCAACGGAATGCCGATGAACCCCTACTCCCGCGACTTCCCCTCGGAGTTCATCCAGACCGGCATCTCCACGATCGACGGCCTGAACCCGATGGTGCGCGGCCAGAAGCTGCCCATCTTCTCCGCCTCCGGCCTTCCCCACAACCGCATGGCGGCGCAGATCGCGCGTCAGGCGACGGTCATCAGCGGACACGAGGACTTCGCCGTCGTGTTCGCCGCGATGGGCATCACGTTCGAGGAGGCCTCCTTCTTCATGGAGGACTTCCGCAAGACGGGCGCGCTCCAGCGGACGGTGCTCTACATCAACCTGGCGGACGACCCGGCGATCGAGCGCATCACCACGCCGCGCATCGCCCTGACCGCCGCGGAGTACCTGGCCTTCGAGTGCGACATGCACGTCGTGGTCATCCTCACCGACCTGACGAACTACTGCGAGGCCCTGCGCGAGATCTCGGCGGCCCGCAAGGAGGTTCCCGGGCGCCGCGGCTACCCCGGCTACCTCTACACCGACCTGGCGACGATGTACGAGCGCGCCGGGCGTCTGAAGGGCAAGAGCGGCTCCATCACGCAGATCCCCATCCTGACCATGCCCGAGGACGACAAGACACACCCGATTCCCGACCTCACCGGCTACATCACGGAGGGGCAGATCATCCTGAGCCGCGGCCTTCATCGCAAGGGCATCTACCCGCCGGTGGACGTCATGCCCTCCCTGTCCCGACTCAAGGACAAGGGCATCGGCAAGGAGAAAACCCGCGAGGACCACGCCGACCTGATGAACCAGCTCTTCGCGGCCTACGCGAGGGGCAAGGAAGCCAAGGAGCTGGCGGTCATCCTCGGCGAGGGCGCTCTGACGGAGGAGGACAAGGCGTTCGCGAAGTTCGCCGACGCCTTCGAGGACCGCTACATCCGCCAGGGCGAGTACGAGAACCGTACCGTCAAGGAGACGCTCGAACTGGGCTGGGACCTGCTGACAATGGTTCCGACGAAGGAGCTGAAGCGTATCCGCGACGCCTACATCGAAAAGTACCTGAAACCCCTGCTCGAGAAGAAGGCGGAACAGGGCGCGAAGGCGTAAGGGGGCGGTGGAGCGATGGCACGCATCAACGTCAACCCCAACCGCATGGAGCTGTCGAAGCTCAAGAAGCGCCTGGTCGTCGCCAGACGGGGGCACAAGCTGCTGAAGGACAAGCAGGATGCCCTGATCAAGGCGTTTCTGGAGCGGGCCCGGGCGGGCAAGGCGCTCCGGGAGAAGGTGGAGGCGGAGCTCCAGGAGTGCTACGGCACCTTTGCCTTCTCCCGCGCTCAGACGACGCCCGAGATCCTGGAGCAGGCGCTGATCTTTCCCGGCGCGCGCTGCACACTTTCCGTGTCCTGGCGCAACGTCATGAGCGTCATGGTCCCGAAGTACGACGTCAAGCAGGAGGGCAACCCCGTAAACTACGGTTTTGCCTCCGTGCCGCTTCTCCTGGATGTGGCGCTGGAGCAGTTCAGCAAGCTGATCCTCCGCCTGCTGGAACTGGCCGCGGAGGAGAAGGCCATCCGCCTGATGGCGGGCGAGATCGAGCGCACCCGGCGCCGCGTCAACGCGCTGGAGTACGTCATGATCCCCAACCTGCAGGAGACGATCCGCTACATCAGCATGAAGCTGGACGAGCAGGAACGCTCGACCCTCAGCCGCCTGATGAAGATCAAGGAGATCGTCCGCTCGGCGTGATTCTCCTTATCCGGGCAAAAGGGCAAAAAAGCAAAAGAGCGAAGCTCCCCCGCGCGGGGGAGCTTCGCTCTTTGACAGACCTCTCCGGGGCTTCGCCCCTGACCCCACCCAGGGGACTCGTCCTCTGGGAACCC
>ERZ772957.486-NODE-486-length-31969-cov-10.703704_pt1 | contig 31969 bp, 32 predicted proteins | sample MGYA00580682_ERZ772957 | MGnify/ENA primary metagenome ERZ772957 (study PRJEB29015, sample SAMEA2737921) | human oral metagenome | biome: human oral; feature: human-associated habitat; material: dental | place: China | collected 2025 ...
CGTGAGCTGGGTTCAGAACGTCGTGAGACAGTTCGGTCCATATCCATCGCGGGCGAAAGAAACCTGAAGGGGGCTGCTCCTAGTACGAGAGGACCGGAGTGGACGGACCAACGGTGTACCAGTCATGGCGCCAGCCGTGCAGCTGGGTAGCTGCGTCCGGAAAGGATAAACGCTGAAAGCATCTAAGCGTGAAACCAGCCCTAAGATGAAGTTTCTCACGGAGTAATCCGGTAAGGCGCCTCAAAGACGATGAGGTTGATAGGCGGGGAGTGGAAGCGCCGCAAGGCGTGCAGCCGACCCGTACTAATACGCCGAGGGCTTGACTCGCATAGCCCATCCAAGAGGCAAACCCCACAGGGGTGCAGCCGATTGGCAAAGGGGCTAGCGTGCGAAAACGTCCCAAGAACCAAGCGCGAAGCGCGCAGGTGATTGGCTGACGTTGACCGCTGCTGACTGCTGCAAGGCAGACAAAAGTGGAGAGCATGCGAAGTTTCGTCATCACCCTAAAATGTTCCATTGAGTCTTCTGTATAGTTTTGAAGGCACGCAAACCTTCACAAATCCAGTGGCGATAGCTGAGTGGTTCCACCTGTTCCCATCCCGAACACAGTCGTTAAGCACTCATACGTCGAAAGTACTTGGTTGGAGACGACCTGGGAGGATAGAAAGCTGCTGGTTCAATTCAAAAACGCCTGCTCATGCAGGCGTTTTTCTCTTATCTGAAATGAAGAGCGGAGAGCGTTGGAAGTCCTCGCCGCGTTTTGCGATTTGCGGAAGGCAAAGACGGCGCACTTCTGTGGCATGAATGTCGAGTGCGAGCATGTTTTCCAAAGTCGTTCTCTTTTCTGGCGAATATTTCAACGCGGCGTCTTTCAAAAAATGACTGGTCTTGCTTATGAGAGGAAGCGAACTTTTCTGTTTGATTTCATGCAGCAAGCTTTTTCCTGCACGATTGAATGCGAGTATACGAGCATAGAGAGGTCCATTCTCATCAAATTCATGAATATCCTGTCGACGAAGGTGCAGCATGATGTGGAATATGAGCCGTTGGATTCGACTTTGCGGATGACGACGACTGCGGCATTCATCGAGAAGTTCTTTCATGGTGAGGCAATGAGAAGCGGCGTGCAGCAGTCTGTTTTCAAACCCTTCATTTATACCATAGATTTCTTGTAAATTTTCCAGAGTATAATGTTCAAGCTGAGCAAGAAGCGGACGAAAAAGCAGATTGATTTCTGGTATAGCTTCTTCCGTATGCGCTTCGAATAAGGCTTCCATGCTGTTTGCAGGAAGAACTTTCGCCAGGAGGTTTCTTCGCGGTGCGGCGGTTTGGATTTCTCGGCGAATGGAACTTGCACTGGCATACGTGTCATGGAGTTCTTCATCATGATAAGCGGCGCCGATTCTTGCCACTGCAAAAGGTTCGATCGAAGCGGCGCAGCAATTCAAGGCGCGCAGGTATTCCAAGGCAAGGATGTTGTTCGGCTGCTTGAGGAAAGCTTCGTTTATACCGCTGCTTTGGGCAATGGCATGACTTAATGCAGCGGCATAGGAATGACCTTTTTGTACGTATGCATGGAGCAGTTCCTGCACATCGCTTCTCTTCGCTGAATCCGCTGCGCATTGAAGCAAGGCGAGAGGGCTTTCTGCGCCGAAGGCAAGACCGTCAACGACACCCAAGCGCGAGAGCAGCGATACGCCTCCATGTGCGAAATTCTGTGCGCTGCGCACGGCAAAGGCCGCCGGCAGTTCGAGCACGAGGTCGATGCCGCTCAAAACGGCGTGGCTGGCACGCTGCCATTTATCGAGAATCGCCGGGCAGCCGCGCTGTGTGAAACTGCCGCTCATCAATGCGACGATGCGGGCTTTGGGATATTTCGCGCGTATGGTTTCAATCTGGTAAATGTGCCCGTTATGAAAGGGATTGTATTCTGCGATGATGCCGATGACATTCATGGAATCAACTCCTTGTATGGATGGTTCTTTTAGTGTACCATAGAATTGCATGTTGCAGATGTTTTCAGGAGGCATTGGATGAAAAAAAAAGTAGCGGTAGCGATGAGCGGAGGCGTGGACAGTTCGCTTTGTGCAGCTCTTTTGCAGGAGCAAGGGTATGAGGTGCTCGGCATAACCATGCAACTTTCTGATGATAGTCGCGAGATGAACGGTGTTTCCAGCGCAGCGACAGACGCAAGGCGAGTGGCGGATTTTCTTGGCATAGAGCATGTAGTGGCAGATTTTCGTACGCTTTTTTCCGATAAGGTCGTTGATTATTTTTTGACGGAATATTTGACGGCACGCACGCCGAATCCTTGTGTGATTTGCAATCGCTTCTTGAAATTTGGCGAGCTTCTTTCGTTTGCGAAAGAAAAAGGCGCAGATTTTCTTGCTACGGGACATTATGTCCGTGTGGAGAAAGAAGAGGATGGATCCTTTGCCTTGAAGAAAGGCAGGGATGAAAAAAAAGATCAATCGTATGTCCTCTATCGTTTGCCTCGGGAAATATTATCGCATATTCTCTTTCCTCTCGGAAGTTATAGAAAGGAAGAAACGCGAGCTCTTGCCCAAAAGCTTTCCCTGCCGGTAGCCAATAAGGCAGAGAGTCAGGAGATTTGCTTTGTGCCGGAAGATGACTACAAAGCGTATTTGTCGCAGCACAGGCCAAACCGTTTTCACGCAGGAGATATTGTCGATATGCAGGGACAAATTCTCGGGCAGCACCGAGGTCTTCCCTTTTATACGATTGGGCAACGAAAGGGGCTCGGCATAGCGGCGGCACATCCTCTCTATGTCATCGCTTTGGATGAGGTAAATAATCGCGTGATTGTCGGGAAAAATGAGGAGCTTTATGCTTCGTCGCTTTTTGCAAGCGATGTGAATTGGCTGATGGAAGAACCGACACAAGAGATTTCGGTACATGCCAAGATTCGTTACGGCAGTCGTGAGGTGCAGGCGAATGTTTTGCCTTTGGAGGATGGAGCGGTCAAGGTATCCTTTCTTGAACCCCAGCGAGCTGTTACGCCGGGGCAATCCGTTGTTTTTTATTCCGGAGAGCGCCTTGTAGGAGGGGCAACGATTGAGTCGCGGACATGAAGGCGGCATTTTCAAGGGTTTTTCTTGCGAAAACGCTATTCTTGTTGCATAATAAGGAAAAGGCCTTATCGCTTTGTAATCTTGGGAGGGTGAATCTATGGCGATGTTTTCCAAGTCGCAGAAGATGCGTTTCTTTTTTGCGATATTCCTGCTGCTTTTGGCAACATGCGGCTGCGGGGCATGGTATTTTTTCTATTATACGAAAACGCCGGAGTATGGGCTGGAAAAAATCAGAATGTCTTTTGAAAAGCATGATTGGCAAACATTCGAGAAATACGTTGATTTAGATGCTTTGCTGGGCAACTCTACGGAAACATTGATTCAGGCCATGATTGATACGGATCGTCCGATGTCCGGAGACGCCAAGGCGGCTATGAATGGTTTCGTGCAGATGTTCAAGGCGCCCTTGGCATTGACGCTGCGTACGGAAGTACAGTATTACATTGAACATGGCGAATGGAAAAACAGTGGGGCAGCATCGGAGACGCAAGATCCGATGAGCCTTGATATGGTGCTCACGAGGATCGGACTCAAGACGATACAGTTCCGCAACATTGATTACGTCGCAACGGATCGGGAGACGGGAACGGCACGCGCCGGCGTACGCGTTTATCAGGCGGATATTGGTGAGGAATTCATTTTTGAAGTGAAGCTTGTGCAGGGCGGGGATGGCGTCTGGCGCGTAACGGAAATACAGAACCTTCATGATTTCGTTGCGATGATTGCCAAGGCGCACGATGCGATACTGGCAGATTATCTTGCTAAATCTCAGGCCATCATAGACGCTCACGGAAAATCAGTGCAGGAGATCGAGCAGGAATTCAGCAGCACTTTGCAGAAAGGCTCTCTTGGCAATGATGAAACGCGTCAGGCATTGAAGACCATCATGCTGGAGAAAGCCGCGGCAGACTGGACGCAGCGCAAAGCTGAGCTGTCTGACCTCACAGTGCCGCCCATGGCGGATACGCTGCACCATCTCCGTTTGCGCAGCTGTGATATGCGCATTGCTTACATCCTTGGGTATGCGGCATGGCTGGACGACAAGAAGGCGGCGACCATCCGCGAGGCGCAGGCGAAACTGAAACAGGCGAAGACACTGGAAAACGAAGCAGCTGCGCTTGCACGCCACATGTCGGGACAATCGAATGCTGTTCCACAACCGCAGCAAAAGCCAATAGGGAATGAAACATTGGAAAGCATGACGGAACTGCAATAGGAATCCACGAGAGAGCCGCCGTACTCGGCGGCTTTTTGCATGCTCCCTTGTCAACTGATTCTGACGAAAGGTTGACGAAAGAGGATGCTTTATCTATAATGGGGTTGCATTTTCGATTACCAGAAACATGGAAAAGAAGCGAGGTTTGAAAAGTATGAAACAAGAAGATACGATGTCTGTGCAAAAGATGACGAAGATGGCGCTTTGTGTGGCGCTTTGCTGTGTCGCCGCGTATATTTCCGTCCCGTTGCCGTTCACTACGGCGATGATCACGGCATTGACGCTCGCGATGAATCTTACCGCTTTTATCTTGAAACCGCGAGAAACGTTTGCGGTGCTCTGCGTCTACACTTTGCTTGGGTGCATTGGTTTGCCCGTCTTCGTCGGCGGCACGTCGGGTGTGGGCAAACTTTTCGGCCCTACGGGGGGATTCATCATCGCTTTTGTTATTGCCTACCCAATCGTCAGTTGGCTCAAGGGGACAGGAAATTCGTTTAAGCGTTTCCTTTTGGCAGCCGTTTTTGTCGGTATCCCCCTCACGTATGTCGGTGGATTGACTTCCATGATGCTCTTGATGGATGTCAGCCTTTGGCAGGCTCTCGTCATGGCAGTTTTTCCATTCATTCCAGGAGATGTCTTGAAGGCTGCCTTGGCTGCATTTCTGGGTGTAAAACTCAACAAAATTTTCCGTCAGAGCGAATGATATGAAAAATGTTTACATATTCGGCGGTTTGCGAACTCCGCTTGCAAAGCATGGGGGACATTTCCGTAGTTTACGTCCGGAATGTTTCACAGCAGAACTTTTGAGCGCCTTGTTGAAACAATATAGCATCAACGAGGTGGATGCCATTTTTTGCGGTAATGCTGTAGGAACAGGGGGGAATCTGGCTCGCTTGACGGCGCTGTTGGCGGGCATAGATGAACGCGTGCCTGCTGTGACGATTGATATGCAATGTGCTTCAGCGGCGGCTTCGTTGGATTTTGCTTTTTCGCGACTTGCCAGTGGACAAGGACATCTTTATGTTGCGGGCGGCATGGAAAGTCGCTCCTTGCAGCCTGTGCGGCGTTATGCTGAGACAGATGAGCGCCATGCATTATTTCCGCATGGCGAATATATGACAGCACAGTTTTCACCGAAAGAGCTTACCGAAAATGCCATGTTGCGAGGGGCGGAACGGACAGCAAAGGAAGAGAAAGTGAGCCGTACAGAGCTTGAAGAATGGGCTGTAAGAAGTCATGCTCGGGCCGCTGCTGCACGTCGTGAAAGCAGTCTGCAAGAACTTATCTTTCCTGTTGCAGGCTTGTCGAAAGATGATGGCATACGAGAAACGATGAGTTTCGACTTTCTCAAGCGATTGCCACCTCTCTTTGGCACGGGAGGGCTTACGACAGCTGGAACATCATGCAGAACGAACGACGGTGCGGCACTCGCGCTTCTTTGTTCTGAAGAATATCTGACAAAAATGGAAAAGAAACCAAAAGTTCGACTTTTGGCGATGGAAATGTCAGGTGGCGATCCGCTTTACAGTCCGCGTGGTGCCATGCAGGCTGCCGATCAACTTTTGGAGAGAATGCGACTTTCCTATGAGGATATGGCAGCGATTGAATTCAATGAGGCATTTGCTGTCATAGACGTTCTCTTTGCGCGGCGATACCCAAAGCTTGTTGAACGGTATAATACATTTGGTGGTGCGCTTGCTTATGGACATCCTTACGGTGCATCGGGAGCGGTGCTTCTCCTACACCTGATTGAAACATGGCGGAGGTTATGGTCTTCTCTCCATTGCCGGTGCTGGAGGCGTCGGAGAAGCAATCCTGTTGGAGGTTTGTGAATGAATTATTATCTATTGCTCAAGGAGCGGTCGATTTCTTATGCAGAGAAGCCATTTCTTTACATTGGTGAAGAAATATACAGTTATCGTGCTTTTTTCACAAAAATTGAGAGAATGACACAACACCTTTCGCGCGTTATAAAAGATGACCTAAAGAATGCCGATGTACTTGTTTCTGCTGAATCTTTTCTCAACCAGGCGCTGCTTTTCTTTGCTGTGCAGAAATTTAATGCTCGTCCGATCTTGCTGCACCATGGTCTCGTCGAATCAGATATAGAACATATTGCAAAAACGAATGATTTGCAGGGAATTTTTATCTTAAATGCTGAAAGTCTATCATACAAACGTTTTCCTTATGAAGCTCGACAACATGAATATCCCGATTGCCTTGGGGTCTTGAGTTCAGGAACGACAGGCACACCAAAAGTCATGTATCGTACGTTTGAAAGTTGGGCGGGATTTTTCCCGGTGCAAAATGAAATCTTTGGATTGAAAGAAACGTCTTGTCTTTTCTTTCATGGCAGCCTGAGTTTTACTGGTAACCTCAATGCTTTTCTCGCTGCACTATTCATAGGTGCTTCCGTTTGTACGAGTGAATGCACGAACGTGAAATTATGGATTGCTTTAATGGAGAAACATACAGCAGACATCATCTATCTTGTTCCTGCAAAACTACGTCTTCTGGTAGAAGCTATTAAGGTTGCCATTTCGAGTGTTAGGTCTTTGTTTACGGGGTCTCAAATTATCTCTGCGTCTCTCTTACGCTTGTTGCAGAGAAAACTGCCAAATGCTTCCATCATCCTATACTATGGAGCAAGTGAACTCAATTACATCACTTATGCGCACTGCAGAGACTGTACGCGTGATCCGAGGAATGTTGGAATACCATTTCCAGGAGTGGACATCTCTATTGCGGACGGATTGATTTATGTAAATACGCCCTTTCATGTAAGTGGCATCACATTACCATTTACTTTGCACGACAAGGGATATATGAATGAGCAAGGCGAATTGATTTTCGAGGGACGCGAACAGGCGTGGGTGAACAAAGGTGGTTTCAAAATCAGTCTGGAGCGTGTGGAATTGAAGATTAAGGCTGTTGCAGGCATTCTTGAGGCAGCTGTTCTTCCGGTGGAGGATGAGGTGCGAGGTGCAGACCTTGTCGCATTTCTTGTGCCTTCTGATGGGATTGAAAAAAAGCAACTTCGTCGTATGGTGCGCAGCGCACTTTTGCCTGTTGAGATGCCGAAAAAGATATATTTTCTTGCAGAAATTCCACTCAACGATCGTGGTAAACTGGCAAAAGACCTATTGTTGAAGGAAATCAGAAAATAGCCAGGAATGGAGACGATCAACGCAATATTTCATGGAAATCCATTCACAAGTATGATAGAATAAACAAAATCGAAGAAAAAGCATATTTGTACCGTTGAGGAAGGACGGATAAATTCCGCGCTTCTTTAAGAGAGTTTATATTATGAAATTGCGAGGTTTTATTTTTGATGACATTTGATTCAAGTACAGAGACGGTGGCCGTTCTTTACGATATTGAGAATGCGCCTTTTGAGATGCTGGATTTTACCTTGGGGAAGGCACGGAAGTTTTTTCCTTGCCGTATGATCGTTGTCTCCGACTGGGAAAAGCACCCGGAGCAGAAGCGGTGGAATCGCTTGATGTCTCGCAAGGGGCTTACCTTCCGCCAGATTGATCGAAAGGTCGATGGCAAGAATTCACTGGATTACGCACTGTTCGACATGGCGAAAATTCTGCGTGATGAGGGCGTGCGCCGCTTTCTTATCGTGACGACGGATTCTGATTTCGTAGCGATTGCTCAGATGCTGCGCGAAAGCGACACGCCGTGTCACATCATCGGCGTGGGAACAGAGCAGGCAAGTCAGTCTCTGCGTGATGCTTATGATGAGTTTTATTGCTATCCGCCTGTCAAGAAGAAGAAAGCGAAGGCGCAGGAGCAAGACGCGCTGGAAGAAAAGGACAAGCAGAAAGCAGGAGGCAAGGCGGACAAAAAACAGCAGAAGAAGCAAGCGAAGAAAAATCAGGAAGATGCAGCGAAGGAGTCTGACAAGCAGCTTTCTCTTGCAGGGAAGAATATTTTACAAGTGCGCTTGCCCAAATCTCTTTTTGACAAGCTGCAGAAGAAGAAGCGTCATGAAGATGTTGATATGGAACAGCTTGTGACATATCTTTTGATGCGTGGTTTGAACGACTGAGGCGAGGTGGAGCGTGAAGAAGCAAGAAGAGAGTGTTCTGCTCTACCAATTTTCCGATGAGGCTGCGTTGGCTATTCAAGAGGTTTTGCGCAAGTTGAGAATCCAGGCGAGCGTTCTAGAACCAGGAGCATGGCATCAACGCATTGGCTTCTTATTTGCCTTGAAGGGCTTCAAGCCGGGGACTTCGGAGGAAGAAGCCTTTGATTTTCCTTATGAGGCGGCAGTTTTTCATAACATCAAAGGCAAGCGGCTCGATCAGGTTCTTCAAGCTTTGAAAGATACGGGCATTGCACATATAAAGTTCAAGGCGGTGACGACGCCGTTCAATCTGCATTGGACGCTCGCACGACTGTGCCGAACCATGCATAAAGAACATGCTTATATGATGGAAAGGGATAAGAATTCGGAATGAGGTACGATGATCTCGAGCGGACGAGCGTTCTTGTGCGCAAGGAGAAAAATACGTCAGATGGCAGGAAGCTAGACGATACGCAGGAGCTGCCGCCTTTGTCCCAAGATGCTTCTCCTATTTTTTCGAGGCAGGGGACGGTGCGGGAGCTTCCGCCGCTCACATCAAAAATGGAGCATCAGAGGGTGGATGCTGCAGAGTCTGGAAATAGGCGGCAAAGCAGATTCCGCAAGGGGCTGATTTTTGCCGCTTGTTTTGCGGTGGCTCTTTTTTGTGGGTTTCTTTTGTCCGATATGTTTCGCAATCATGAACAAGCTCTTGAGGACGGCCGCAAGGAGGCGCAGCAGGTTGAAATGCGTCAGCAGGAACTTGCTGCACGCGAAGACTCTCTAAAGAAGCAAAGGGCGAGCATAGCGGAGCAGAAAAGAGCGCTGGAAGAAAAAGAGTTGGAACTTGAACGAAAAGCGCAGCGCGCTGCCGGGCGCACGGAACGCATCGAGCAGGAAAAGGACAAGGGAACGGTTGTCGGCGGCTGGGTGGACAAGGTCACGGGAAAGGAAAAGGAGCGCAAGGAGGCGAATGAGAAGAATGCCGCTGAAATCCAGCAGGCAAACTTGGATATCGCTTCGGTACAACAATCCATCAAGGATGCTCAAGCTGTTCTTGATGAAGTGGACAAACAGCTTGACAATGTCAATGAAATGAAAGATCAGGCAGATCGCTTGAAAACGGTTGCACAAGATACGTATGAGAAAAATCAAGGGACGATCAGTCAGATCTTTCACTATGTGAACGAGGGCGCTGATATGCTGCGTCAGATTCTTCGCTGACGTGCTTTTCAAGATACAAAAGGAGGATGAACGTGAAGAAAATCATTGCCTTTCTCTTCTTGCCGCTTCTGTTCCTTACGGCCGGTTGCGGCGGTGGAAGCAAACAAGAGCTTGGTACGTTGAAAATCGGTCTCATGCCTGATACGGATTCCGTTCCATTCATCATTGCGCAGGAAAAAGGATATTTTGCAGAAGAGGGACTGAATGTGGAACTGCACTCGTTCAAGAGTGCTATGGACAGGGATTCTGCTTTGCAGAGCGGCAATCTTGATGGAGCTGTTTCCGATCTGCTCGCCGTTGCGTTTGCCAAGGATGGCGGCTTCGACGTCAAGGTTACTTCCATGACGGACGGCAGTTACAAGCTTGTTGCAGCGCCTGGGACGGAAAAGCTCTCCGTCAAGGAACTCGCCGGCAAGGAGGTCGCCGTTTCTCGCAATACGATCATCGAATATGTGACAGATCATATTCTTGAAAGCAACGCGATGTCCGGTGATGATATAGCGAAGGTCGTTATTCCGCAGATTCCGACGCGCTTGGAGCTTTTGCAAAGCAGTAAGCTGGCAGCGGCCACTCTGCCGGAGCCAATGGCAAGCGTTGCTGTTCACAACGGATGCCGATTCATCACTGGATCGGATGAACTCGGTATCAACCCTGGCGTCATATTGTTTACGGAAAAAAGCACGAAGGAAAAGCGGGCAGAAATCCAAGCGATGTACCGCGCTTACAACAAGGCTGTAGCTTATCTCAACAGCACGGAGCGTGCCGAGTATATCGACCTCGTAGTGGAAAAGAGCGGATTTCCACCAGCGGCGAAAGAAGCTCTCGTTTTGCCCGTTTATCACACGGCAGCACTGCCCAAGGAGAATGACGTTACGGACTGCATTGCCTGGCTCAAGGGCAAGGAACTGATTAAGAATTCCTACGGGTACGCTGATCTCGTGCTCGATTTATTGCAGCCATGATCGATTTGCAGCACCTGTCCTACGGTTATAGTGTCGATAAAAAATGCATGCAAGTGTTGCACGATATCAATATGCATGTAGAAACAGGGGAGATTTGCTCTGTCATAGGTCCTTCCGGGTGTGGAAAGTCGACGCTTCTAAAAATCATTGCCGGTCTTTTGCACGATTATGATGGGACTGCGATGATCGATGGAGTCCCTGTTGACCCGAAACGGCAGCGCGTCGGATTCATGCCTCAAAATTACGGACTCCTGCCTTGGAAAACCGTGCGTGAAAATGTCGAACTTGGCGGGAGGATACGTCATGAAAGGGTGCGGGAGAACGAGACCGCTTCCATGATGCGGCGACTGGGCATCGATGCATTCAGTGAACGGTATCCAAAAGAACTGTCTGGTGGGCAGCAACAGCGCGTGGGCTTGGCACGCGCCTTTTTGCTTCGTCCCGATGTGCTTTTGATGGATGAACCGTTTTCGGCACTGGACGCCATCACGCGCGAAGAGATGCAGGAGGTTTTCCTATCCCTTTGGCACGAGCAGCATGTGACCACGGTTCTCGTTACGCATTATGTGGAGGAAGCGCTGTACCTTGGACAGAGAATCGTGATTCTTGCCGACGCTCCTGGGCGCATTGCCGAGGTGTTGGATAATCCTCTTTTTGGCTGTATCGATCAGCGAAATAAAGTAGAATTTTTTCGTATGAGCTGTTATTTGCGTGAGCAAATCAAGAAGAGGTGGCGTCGGGCATGAAGCGTACTGTTGTTTACATTGGCGCTGCCGCCATACTGTTTTTTGTCTGGTGGATTCTATCTTCTTTTCTTGCATTGCCGATTGTGCCAAATCCATGGAGTGTTGTTTCCTGTTTGCAGAGCATCTTTTTATCCTCAATTGCCATTCATGCAATTTACAGTTTGGGCAGAATTGCACTGGGACTTGTCCTTGCTGTAGGAATTGGCTACCCCATAGGGATTTTTATGGGATATGCAGCGAGGGCTGATCGTATTTTTTCTCCTTTTGTCTATCTGATGTATCCCGTTCCGAAAATCGCCTTGCTGCCGATTCTCATGCTGCTTGCCGGCGTGGGGGAGATCTCCAAGGTCTTGATGCTCTTTCTTATCATCGTATTCCAAGTCATCATCGCCGTGCGCGATGCCGTGCGTGCGATTCCGCAAGAGACGTACATGCCACTTCTTTCCTTGGGGGCGTCGTTTTTTTCCATTTTTCGCCATGTTCTTTGGCCGGCGTCTTTGCCCAAATTCATTACAGCTGTGCGCGTTGCCATGGCGACGGCGATTTCCGTATTGTTTTTTACGGAGACATTCGGTTCGCAATATGGGTTGGGATATTTCATCATGGACGCATGGCTTCGTGTCAATTATTTGGAGATGTATGCAGGAATCGTTGTGCTCAGTCTGCTCGGACTGCTGCTCTTCTCCATGCTTGATTTTATCGAGATGAGAGTTTGCCGATGGCAATATAAATAAGTCTTTCAGTCTTATTGCAGAGGGCGACAGTCCTGAAATTTGAAAAATTATCCATAAAGAGTGACAAGATGCGCTGCTTGTTGTATAATTTGATTAGAAAGAATTTACTTATGAAAGTTTAGCATCTTGAGGATGGGTGAGATATGCCGATCAGAAATACCATGGAAGAATTCGTTCAGCAGAATATCGATGCTGTTTTGCGTATGTATCCCGATTGCTGCTCCTGCGAAAAATGCAAGGAAGACATCATGGCGCTTGCCCTCAATCATCTTCCGCCCAAGTACGTATCTACGCATAAAGGGGATTTGTTTGCAAGAATCGCGACGATGGATCCGGTGGACAAGGCGTTTATCATTCAGGAGATTGCCAAGGCGATACAGATTGTACACAAGATGCCGCGCCACTGAATGCGTATGAATTTATGGCACAAAGAAAGCGATGTCGTTTGAAACGGCATCGCTTTTTTATTCAGTGTGCTCTTGTCACAGTGTTTTCTTCTGTTTCATTTGTTTTGGGTCGTCTTCGATGCGTGACTAGAATTTTGTCAATACGCGCACGATCCATGTCGACAATTTCAAACGTAAAATCATTCCACTGACAAACTTCTGTTTCTTTGGGAATGTAGCCAAAGTAAGAAGTCAGGAAACCTCCCATCGTTTGGAAATGCGCCTTATCCTCATCGGGCAGAGGCACATCAATATCAAATTTCTCTTTGAAGTCGTCGATTGAGAACAGTCCATCCATATACCAAGCATCCTTGCCGCGTGGAATCATCTGCGGTGCGTCGATTTCGTCGGCGTCGAAGGATGTTCCGATGATTTCATTCATGATGTCCGTCAAGGTAAGAAAACCGATAACGCCGCCGTATTCATCCAGCACGACGGCCGCATGCACACCCGTTTCACGGAATTTTTCCAGCACGCGGAATGTTTCCATAGAACGTGGAACGAAGAGCGGTTGGCAGATGAAGGCGGATAATTCAAGCGGCCGCTTTTCCAAACAGGCGTCGAGAAGATTCTTGGCATGGAGTATGCCACAGAAATCGTCAAGACTGTCACGTCCCACCGGAATGATGGTTTCGGGATTTTCTTTGATGAGCCGCAAATTGTGCTCTATGGAATCTTCGAGATCGATCCAGAACATCTGCGTGCGCGGCGTCATCAAGGCGTAGGCCGTTTGATCGCTCATATGGAAGATATTGTCAACCATTGTCTGCTCTGCTTTTTCAAACGTTCCCTCTTCGGTACCTTGTTCAATCAGATCTTTGACTTCATCCTCCGTAACTGTGTCGGTTACATGAGGATTGATGCCAACTAAGAGAAGCAGGAAATTTGCTGAATTGGAAAGGAACGATACTGCAGGGCGCGTGATGTACTCAAGGACATGCAGCCAGCGGTGAAAACGCCGCAAATACTTTTCTGGATTTTGCCAAGCGATTTTCTTGGGAAGAAACTCTCCCATGAGAAGCGTGAAATAAGATATGGCAATCGTGCTCAAGACGAATGCGATTGTATGCGCGTAGGGAAGGAAATGGAGAAGTTCCTCCAAGAGGGGGGCAATCGCACTGCCGATGACAATGCCGAGCAGTATGCTTGTGAGCGTGATGCCAATTTGTACGACGGAGAGGACATTCTCAGGCATTTCCAAAATTGTCAAAGCGGCAACCGCATTTTTATCGCCGTCATCGGCGAGCTTTTCCAGACGACTCTTGTGGCTTTCTGTGATGGCGGTTTCCGCCAAGGCAAAAAAACTGCTTGCCGATACGAGGAAAACGGTCAGAAGGATCAGCAGCGGCAAATCTGGACTATCCAAGAGGGGACACCATCCTTTGTTGAATATAAAAGTGATACGCCTATTATACCATATTGCAGCAAATCTTATCCATGCTTCCGCAAAGATTAAGGCTTGACAATCTCTCGAGCAGGAATAATCGAATGAACACCGAAATAGATAAAATGGATTTTATATTATTATTTGAAGGGGCGAAAACGAACGATGAGATTTTCCCGATTGAATTTCATCCTTGCAGTATCCCTGCTTGTTATATTCACGTTGCTGGCGAGCGGCATTTTCGCATATCATACTTCCTGCCGCGGACGCATCCTCTACGGAGTGCAGAGTGAGGGGCGCTCCTTGTTTGGCTTGACGCAGAAGGAGGCAGAGCAGTATTTTACGCAGTTGGGGAAGAAGAAACTTGCCAGTCAGACTGTTTCTTTAAGAAGCAACGGCGCTGTGTGGAAAATACAACCGCAGGAGGTGAATCTGCAGCCTGCTGCGGCTGCCGCTGCAGAGGAGGCCTATAATTCTGGGCGCGAGGGGACGTTTGTATTACAAGCAGTGACGCAGATCAAGAATGCTATTTACGGATGCAATATTCCTTTTACGGCAAGTTATGACGAATCGCTCCTGCAGGCAAAATTGGAAGGGATAGCGGAAAAACTCCTCGTTCAACCGGTCAATGCGGCATGTGAAATCGGCGCCAACGGATCGATTCGCCACATTCCAGGAAAATCGGGGAAGAAACTCGACATAGCCGCATCATTGAAGGCGTTGGATAAGCCGTTGAAAGAAATGCAGGCGGCAAACCTTGAGCTGCCTTTGGAAGAAAACCCCCCGTTTGTCCGTACGGAGGATGTTGCCAACGTCAATGCCGTGCTTGGAACTTATACGACGTATTATCGTCACGGTGCGCGTGGAGACAATATTGCCATAGCGACGCAGCAGCTCAACGGCGTCCTGATTCGCAGCGGAGCAAACTTCTCTTTCAACAACATCGTGGGAACGCGCACCGCAAATGCCGGCTATAAAAATGCTGCGGTTTTGATAAACGGAAAGTCCGTTCCGGGCATTGGCGGCGGCGTCTGCCAGGTCAGTTCGACGCTTTACAATGCGATTCTCTTGGCAGGTCTCAATCCAACAGAGAGGTTTTCGCATTTCATTCCGTCTTCGTATTGTCCTCCGGGGCTTGATGCGACGGTGGCGGATGACTTGATTGATTTTCAATTCATGAATCCTCTGCCGCATAATGTTTATATTTTAGCAAGTGCAGATGGCAGAAAAATTACGGTGCAAGTGCTTGGTACGCAGGCAGATCTTCAAGGGAAGCACATCTCTATTGAAACGGTCGGCTCAAGCAGGCGACCTTCGGTATATCGCATTTACAGTGCTAACGGGCAGGTCGTCGAGAGGGAATACCTGCATACGGATTCTTATTCGTAGATTGCTGCAAGGGAATACCGATGACAGTGAGACCAGCAGAATCCTTCTTTCACTATAGCAATGAGGAAATATGCCTATGGAAAAGAAAAAAATCATTGTCGGAGCCACTGGAGCGAGCGGCTTGCCGCTCCTGATTGAATGCCTAAAATTCATTCGCAAAGAGGAAAGTTTTTCTTCTGTCTTGCTGATGACTCGTGGGGCAGAGCTCACGCTTCAGCATGAAACAAAAATGAAAGCGTCCGATGTTGCCGAACTTGCGGATGAAACTTTTGAGATTGACGAAATCGGTGCGGGGCCTGCCAGCGGTTCTTACCTTACGGCAGGTATGCTCATCGTGCCTTGTTCAATGAAAACGCTCGCCGGCATACATGGCGGATACGCCGACAATCTCCTTCTGCGAGCGGCGGATGTGATGCTCAAGGAAAAGAGGACGCTTGTCCTCGCGGTTCGCGAGTCGCCATTGAGTCCGATTCATTTGCGCAATATGCATGAGTTGTCGCTTTTGCCGACGGTTCATATCGTGCCGCCCATGATGGTGTTTTACAATCAACCTAAAACTATAGAAGAAATGGTGCAGCAAGCAGCGGCAAGACTGCTTGCGCCGTTTGGGCTTATGGCAAAGGCATATCGTCCGTGGCAGGGACTTTGAGAGATGATGCAGAGGAGTGAAGCGAAGTGAAATTGACATTTCTAGGGGCTGCTCATACAGTTACCGGCTCTTGCTATTTGCTGGAGAGCGAGGAGCGGAAAGTTTTGGTGGACTGCGGCATGTTTCAAGGCGGTCGCCGCATACGCGAGTTGAATTACAAGGAGTTTTGCTTCAATCCTGCTGAACTCGACTGCGTGATTCTGACACATGCACATATCGACCATTGCGGTCTTGTGCCGAAACTCTATAAAGAGGGTTTCAAGGGGGCTGTATATGCGACGAAAGTGACCTGCGAGTTGGCGCATATCATGCTGCCGGATTCTGCCCATATACAGGAACACGATTCGGAAGTTCTGAACCGCAAGATTCAGCGCAGCGGCGATACGCTGATTCAGCCGCTCTATGCGATGGAAGATGCAGAAGCGTCGCTGAAGCATTTTGTGCCGAAGTCTTACAACGAATTGTTTCGCGTAGAAAACAACATCGAAGTGCGTTTTCGTGACGCCGGGCATATCATTGGCTCTGCCATCGTGGAAATGTACGTGGAAGAGAACGGGAAGAAGACGAAGCTCGTGTTTTCCGGCGATTTAGGTCAGCCCGATCAGCCCATCATCAAAGACCCTACGATCATCGAAGGGGCGGATTATCTGCTGCTTGAGTCGACATACGGCGATCGCCTGCATCAATTCTACGATAAGGAAACAGCCCTACTGGAAGCCGTGCAGGACACGATGGAGCGCGGCGGCAATCTCATCATCCCGGCTTTTGCTGTCGGACGCACGCAGACCTTGCTCTATTATTTTTATAAGCTTTGGAAGGAAGGGCGCATGGAGGATGTTCCCATCATTTTGGACAGCCCCATGGCGATTGCTGCTACGCGCGTGTTCATGGAGAACATGCAGGAGTTTGACGAGACGACGGTCGAGCTGTTGGCGAAGCACGGCGGCGGCTTGCCGCAAATGCCGCATCTGCGCATCTGCGAGACTGCAGAAGAATCGCGGGCTTTGAATTCGCAGGCGAGCTCCGCCGTCATCATTTCGGCGAGCGGCATGGCAGATGCCGGGCGCATTCTCCATCATCTCAAACACAACCTTTGGCGACCGGAGTCGACGATTCTCTTTGTCGGATACCAAGCGGAAGGTAGTTTGGGCAGACGCCTCATCGACGGCGTGAAACGCGTCAAGGTCATGGGCGAGGAAATCGCAGTCAAAGCCAATATTCAAATGCTGGAAGGGTTTTCCGCCCATGCAGATATGAACCAGATTCTTGATTGGCTCGCGCCCATACAGGAGCCGAATCCCGCGCGCGTATTCGTCGTTCATGGTGAGCCGTCCGCTTCAGAGTCGCTTGCCGAGCAAATCGAGAAGCGATTCAAGCTCAAGACATATATTCCGTTCTTTGGTGATTCCATCGTCATGACGGGGCGTGAACATGAGATTCATGAGTCTCATCTGCCGGAAGTTTCCGTCGAAAAGGAAATGGAGGACTTCCTGCGCACGGTTGATTCCACTTATCGCCAGCAGAGACGTCGCCTGTTGCAGTACGTTGTGCGCAATCCGCAGCAGATGGAGGTTGTCGTCCGCACGGTGCAGAAGGGCTGGAACTATATGAAGAAGCTTTTTGCGACGTTCAATCTCTGATGGGTTTTCGTTGACAGCGCAGAGGACATGTGATAAGATTCAAGTCGAATAAAGTGTATAGAGATGTCCTTTGAAATTGGTCCTGTGAGGCTGATAAAGGAAGCCATAAGGGTGCGGCGGCATGAACCGCATCGTTGCCATGCAAAGAAAGCTTTCTTATGCCTTGCATAAGAAAGCTTTTTGTCTTACAAGCACTTAGGGAGTGATTCGCTTGAGCAAGAATCCTGTTTCATTACGCGGCAAGAACATTTTAGGACTAGAAGATTTCTCACCGGAGGAAATCCAGCTTGTCCTTGATTCTGCCAAAGGCATGAAGAATGTGATCCACAGGGATATCAAGAAACTTCCCACATTGCGAGGAAAGTCAATCGTCACATTGTTCTATGAGCCGAGCACGAGGACGCGCTCCTCTTTCGAGTTGGCGGGCAAGTATCTCGGCGCTGATGTCGTCAATATCACAGCGGGGACGAGCAGCATCGTCAAGGGGGAGAGTCTGCGCGATACGCTGCTGACGGTTGAAGCCATGGGAGTTGACGCCATCGTCATGCGCCACAAGGCTGAAGGTGCGGCGGCTTATGCGACACAGGTTGTGTCACCCGTAATCATCAATGCGGGCGATGGAGCGCATGCACATCCGTCACAGGGCTTGTTGGATTTGTTCACCATCTTGCAGTACAAGAATACCTTGCAAGGGTTGAAGGTCGCTATCATCGGCGACATTTCGCACAGCCGCGTGGCACGCTCCGATCTATGGGGCATGCGAAAAATGGGGATGGAGGTTCATCTGGCCGGACCGAAGACATTGCTGCCGCGCTTTCTCAAAGAAGAACCGGGAATCTTCGTGCATGAGTGTATAGAAGATGCCATCCGCGATGCTGATGTCATCAATGTGCTGCGCATTCAGCTTGAAAGGCAGAAAGCAGGTCTTTTCCCTTCCATGCGTGAGTACGCACGCATCTTCGGTTTGAATGAGGAAAGGCTGAAGCTTGCTAAGGAGGATGTGCTTGTACTTCATCCGGGTCCGATGAACAAGGGACTGGAAATATCACCGCGTGTAGCTTACAGCAGCCATTCCGCCATACAGGAGCAGGTGCAGAACGGCGTGGCAGTTCGCATGGCGCTCTTGGCTCTGGCATTGATGGGAGGAAAGCAGAATGAAGCAGATCTTTAAGGGCGGTCGCGTCGTAGATCCGAAGAATGGCGTAGATGAAAAACTGGATATTCTCGTCGAGGACGGCATTGTTCAAAAGGTTGACAAGAATGTGGTGGATGAAGAGGCCGAAATCGTCGATGTCAGCGGCAAGGTTCTCGTTCCCGGCCTCATTGATATGCACACGCATCTGCGTGAGCCGGGGCAGGAAGCGAAAGAGGATTTCTTGTCCGGCTCGAAGGCGGCTGCTGCAGGTGGCTTCACGACGGTCGCCACCATGCCGAATACAAGCCCTGTCGTAGACACCGCCGCCTTGGTGCGCAGTCTGCAGACGCGGGCGAAAGAGGTCGGCCTCGTTCACATCGAAATCATCGGAGCGCTGACAAAGGGACAGAAGGGCGAAGAGCTTGCAGAAGTGGGCGATATGAGCCTCGCTGGAGCTGTGGCGTTTTCCGATGACGGACACTATGTGAAGTCTGCCAAGGTCATGATGAATGGCATGGATTATCTGAAAAATTTTGATAAGATCATCATCGATCATGATGAAGAACTCTCGCTCATCGAAGAAGGTGTCATGAACGAAGGGAATCGCAGCGCGATGCTCGGCATGAAGGGGCGTCCGACCGTGGCGGAAGATATCGCTGTGGCGCGCGATATCCTGCTTGCAGAATATGTCGATTCGCCCGTCCATGTTGCGCACATCAGTTCGGCACGTTCTGCCGAGCTTGTGCGCGAAGGGAAGCGGCGCGGCGTCAAGGTCACTGCGGAAGTTACGCCGCATCACCTAATTCTGACGGATGCCTGTGTCAATCCGCTGGATTCTTCCACCAAGGTCAATCCGCCGCTGCGTGGGCAGAAGGATGTCGACGCCATGCTTGAGGCGCTTCAGGACGGCACGATCGACATCATCGTTTCCGATCACTCGCCGCATGCCGAGGAGGAAAAAGATCGGGAATACATGTATGCGCCGAGCGGTTTTCCAGGTCTTGAAACGACGTTGGGGCTTTTGCTGACAGAGCTTTACCACAAGGGGAAAATGGATTTGTCCACGCTCATTGCCAAGATGACTTCAGCGCCTGCTGCATTGTTTCGCCTGAACGCAGGCAGTTTGGAAGCAGGAATGCCGGCGGACATCACGGTCATCGATCTCGAAAAAGAGTGGGTGGTGGATGCTGATAAGTTCTATACGCGCGGCACGCACTCGCCTTATGTCGGGCGCCGTCTGAAAGGCAGAGCGGTGATGACGGTGGTCGATGGCCGCATTGTGATGCGCGATGGAAATGTCCTCGCCTCAAAAAAGGAGAATGTCGGATGAAAGGGAACTTGATTTTAGAGGACGGCAGCGCCTTTTCCGGTGAATTGCTGGATGAAGCGAAGGCATTCGGCGAAGTCGTATTTAATACGGGCATGACGGGCTATCAAGAGGTTCTGACCGACCCGTCGTATTGCAGCCAGATCGTGACCTTGACGTATCCGCTGATCGGCAATTATGGCGTGGCGAAAAGCTTCATGGAATCGCGCAAATCCTTTGTCAACGGTTTCATTATAGCGGAGCTTTGTGATGTCGGCAGCAACTGGCAGTCGGAAGGAGCGCTGGCGGACTTCCTGCGCGAGCAGGGCGTGCCCTGCCTGCATGGCGTCGATACGCGCGCTGTGACGCGCCACATTCGCTCTGTCGGCGCGATGAAGGGCGTCATCGTGCCGGAAAACACAACGCAAGAGGAAATCGACAGGATGCTTTCCCGAGAAATTCAAAAGGACGTTGTGGCAACGGTGACGACGAAAGAAACGTATGTCATGGCTGCGGACAGTGCGGATGCGCCGCGGGTCGTCGTCATGGATTTCGGCATAAAGCAGAACATCCTGCGCTCCCTGCATGAATTTGGCTTCCATCTCACCGTTGTGCCGGCACAAACGTCGGCGGAAGAAATACTTGCCATGAATCCCGATGGCGTATTTCTGTCCAACGGTCCCGGCGATCCCAAGGATGTACCGGACATCATCGCAGAAGTCAAAAAACTCATCGGCAAAAAGCCCATCTTCGGCATTTGCCTCGGGCATCAGCTCTTTGCGCTCGCCATGGGAGCCGATACATATAAATTGAAATTCGGTCATCGCGGCTCGAATCAACCCGTCAAAAACTTGGCGATGAACCGCGTGCACATCTCATCGCAGAATCATGGCTTTGCCGTCGATGAATCGTCTCTGCAGGGACTGCCGCTGGAGGTCACGCATCGCGCCGTAAACGATGGGACGGTGGAGGGACTGCGCCATACAGAGCTTCCCGTATTCACGGTGCAGTATCATCCCGAGGCGTCGCCAGGGCCGACGGACAACCGCTACTTATTTGAGCAGTTTCGCGCACTTCTCAAGGAGGAAAAGTAACCATGCCAAAAAAAGATTATTTGAAAAAGGTCATGGTCATAGGGTCCGGTCCGATCATCATAGGACAGGCGGCGGAGTTTGATTATGCCGGCTCACAGGCATGCCGCTCCTTGAAAGAAGAAGGCCTTGAAGTCGTTCTCGTCAACAGCAACCCGGCAACGATCATGACGGATACGCATATTGCCGACCGCGTTTATATCGAGCCTTTGACAGTGGAGTTCCTTGAGGAAATCATCGCCAAAGAATTGCCCGACGGACTCCTTGCTACCCTTGGCGGGCAAGCCGGTCTGAACCTTGCCGTCAAACTCTCCGAAAAAGGCGTGCTGGAAAAATATCATGTCGAACTCTTGGGAACAAGCCTTGAGGCGATCAAGAAGGCGGAAGACCGCGAGCTTTTCAAGGAAACGATGCAGAAACTCAAAGAGCCGATTCCGGAGAGCACGATCGTCGAGGATGTGGAATCGGCTGTCGGGTTTGCCAACGAGATCGGCTATCCGCTGATCGTGCGCCCTGCCTACACGATGGGCGGCACGGGCGGCGGCATTGCCGAAAACGAAGAAGAACTTGTCGAAACGGTCATCAAGGGACTTAAGTACAGCATGATCGGCCAGGTGCTCATTGAACGAAGCGTTGCCGGTTGGAAAGAAATTGAGTATGAAGTCATGCGTGACGGCAATGACAATTGCATCACGGTCTGCAACATGGAGAACTTCGATCCCGTCGGTGTTCATACGGGAGACAGCATTGTCGTTGCGCCGACGCAGACGCTTTCCGATCATGACTATCAAATGCTGCGCAGTGCGTCGCTCCGCATCATCCGTGAGCTGAATATCGAAGGCGGCTGCAACGCGCAGTATGCACTCGATCCGAACAGCGATCGCTACTATGTCATCGAGGTCAATCCGCGCGTCAGCCGTTCCTCGGCGTTGGCGTCGAAGGCGACGGGATACCCCATTGCGAAAGTTTCCGCCAAAATTGCCATCGGCTATTCACTCGATGAAATCACGAACGCCGTGACGCAGAAGACAAAGGCGTGCTTTGAGCCGTCCATTGATTATTGTGTAGTGAAATTTCCGCGCTGGCCGTTCGACAAATTCATTTTCGCCGATCACACCCTCGGCACGCAGATGAAGGCGACGGGCGAAGTCATGTCCATCGACCGCAATTTTGAGGGCGCTATCCTGAAAGCGGCACGCTCGCTGGAAATTGGCGTAAAGCGTCTGCACCTGCCTGAGATGGACGATTGGAGCGACGCGAAGCTCAGAAAATCGTTGTCAAAAATCAATGATGAACGCATTTTCGCAATCGCCGAAGCATTCCGCAGAGGCATAGCTGATGTAGACGAAATCTATGATATCACGAAGATCGACCGTTGGTTTCTGCGCAAGATCAAGCGCATCGCTGATGTCGAGATACGGCTCATGCAAGAGGAGATTACCCCAAAACATCTCATAGAAGCAAAAAAAATCGGACTTTCCGACGCGTCCATTGCGGAACTTTCAGGCAAGACGATGAATGAAATCCGCACGATGCGCAAGGCGATGAAACTTCTGCCTTGCTACAAGATGGTCGATACATGTGCAGCAGAGTTCGAAGCAATGACGCCGTATTATTACTCGACATTCAATGCGCAGGAAGATGAAGTGCAGACGGAAACGACGAAGAGGAAGATCATCGTCCTCGGCTCAGGCCCCATCCGCATCGGACAGGGCGTCGAATTCGACTACTGCTCTGTGCATTCTGTATGGGCGCTGCGAGAGATGGGCTATGAAGCCATCATCATCAACAACAATCCGGAGACGGTCAGTACGGACTTTGACATCTCTGATCGCCTGTACTTTGAACCGTTGACGACGGAAGACGTCTTGAACATCGTCGACAAGGAGCAGCCGGAAGGCGTCATCGTGCAGTTCGGCGGGCAGACGGCCATCAATCTCGCTGCATCGCTCCAAAAGGCGGGCGTGCATATCTTTGGAACTTCCGTGGACGACATCGATCGTGCGGAGGATCGAGAGCGCTTCGAAGAAGTGCTGCGCCAGACGAACATTCCTTGCCCCAAGGGAATCAGCGTCACCGATGTGGAATCTGCTGTCGAAGGCGCCGCTGCCATCGGCTATCCCGTCATGGTGCGACCGTCCTATGTCCTCGGCGGCAGGGCGATGGAGATCGTCTACAAGGAAGAGGAGCTGCGCGACTACTTGAACCGCGCGGTCAAGGTCACGCCCGATCATCCCGTGCTCGTCGATCGCTATATGCAGGGAACGGAAGTCGAAGTTGACGGTATATGCGACGGTGTGACGGTTGTCATCCCGGGCATCATGGAGCATATCGAGCGCGCCGGCGTCCATTCGGGTGACAGCATCGCCGTCTATCCGCCGCAGACGCTTCCCGCACGTGTGCTTTACACCATCATCGACTATACAAAGAGACTGGCATTGAACCTCCATGTCAAGGGGCTGCTCAACATCCAATACGTCGTGGTCAACGATGAGGTCTATGTCATCGAGGTCAATCCGCGTTCGAGCCGCACCGTTCCTTTTTTGAGCAAGGTCACGGATGTGAAGATGGTCAATTTGGCGACGCGTGCAGCCATGGGGCACTCTTTGGAGAAGATGGGCTACTTCTCCGGTCTTGTGCCGCCCAAACCGTACGTTGCCGTCAAAGCTCCCGTATTTTCCTTTGCCAAAATGCAGGATGTCGATATTTCCCTCGGACCGGAGATGAAATCTACGGGCGAGGTCATGGGAATCGACTATCACTACGCACGAGCGCTCTACAAGGCGATTACGGGCGCAGGCATGAACATGCCGAAGAACGGCCGCATCCTTTTCACTGTTGCAGATAAGGACAAAGAGGAGTTGAAGCAGCTGGCGAAGGCTTTCTGCGAGCTGGGATTCCAGATTGCTGCGACGGAAGGAACGGCGCGTGCCATACAATCCGTCGGAATAGACTCAGATGTGGTGGGAAAAGTGCATGAGCGCAGTACGGACATCATCCAGATGATCAAGACCGGTCAGATTCAAATGGTTGTCAATACGCTTACGCAAGGCAAGGGTTCTGCGCGTGACGGCTTCAAGATTCGCCGTGCGACGGTGGAACACGGCATCGTCTGCCTGACCTCGTTGGATACGGCGTGGGAAGTGCTTCGCGTGCTCTCCTTCATGCAGCAGCGTCGTCTTGTCTATGCTTTGGCATTGCAGGATTATGTCGGCGGCGGCGACGACCTCGCGTGAGTCGTCTTGTCGGCAGCAAAGTTTTATAGTACAATGGGAGAAAGTGGGAGGGATAGGAAATGACAGATGAACGATTGATTGTAGCTTTGGATGTTCATTCCATGGATGAGGTTCATAACCTTGTCGAAACTCTGGGCGACAGTGTGGGATTCTACAAGGTTGGCATGGAGCTTTTTTACAGCATGGGAGACGAGGTGATCAAATATCTTAAGGACAAGGGCAAGAAGGTGTTCCTCGATCTCAAGCTCCATGATATTCCCAATACGGTTGCTAATGCTCTGCGCGTCTTGACGCATCTGGGCGTCGATATGATCAACGTCCACGCTACGGGCGGCCTCGTCATGATGGAGAAGGCGCTCGAAGCGGTCAAGGATGAGGCAGAAAAGCTCGGCATCGAAAGGCCCAAGCTTGTTGCCGTGACGATTTTGAGCAGCATCAGCTTGAAGGATTGGAGCAGGATGTGGCCGGATATGGATCTCGACGATCAGGCGGTTCATATGGCAAAACTCGTGCAGGAAGCAGGTCTTGATGGCGTCGTCTCCTCGCCGATGGAAGCGGAAACCATTCGACAGGCATGCGGTGAGGACTTTTTGATTGTCACGCCTGGAGTGCGTCCCGCAGGCACAGCCATCAACGATCAAAGCCGCATCACGACGCCGGCAATTGCCCTGAGCAGCGGCGCCACGCACCTCGTTGTCGGACGTCCGATTCGTTCGGCGCTCAATCCCAAACATGCTGCGGAAAACATCCTGAAGGAAATGGGGAGCGTGAAGTCATGACGGAAGCTGAAGTCAAGGACTTGCTGACAAAGACCAACGCCATCATGCATGGGCATTTTCTCCTAACCTCGGGACTGCACAGTCCGCATTATGTGGAGAAGTTCAATGTACTGCAGCATCCGAAATATACGGAACTTCTGTGCAGAGCGATGGCGGAAAAATTCAAGGATCAGGATATTGATACGGTTGTAGGTCCTGTGACGGGTGGTATTCTCCTGGCGCACGAAACAGGAAAAGCACTTGGCACGAGAGCCATTTTCACGGAACGTGAGAATGGAAAAATGACGTTTCGCCGTGGTTTCTCGCTGAAAAAAGGGGAGCGTGTCCTGATTGTAGAAGACATCGTCACGACGGGCGGCTCCATCAAAGAAGTCATCGATGTGGTGCGCGAATTCGGGGGGATTCCCGTGGCTGTAGCCATGCTTGTGGATCGCAGCAACGGCAAGGTGCAATTCGACGGGGTGCCGTGTACGGCGCTCCTGCACATGGATGTCGAAGCGTACGCGCCGGAGGAATGCCCGCTCTGCAAAGAGGGGACGCCTTTGACGAAGCGCGGCAGGACTGGAAAATAACTGTGACGGAAGAAGACAGGAGCGCGGCGGCGCCTCCTGTCTTCTTCACATATTTTGATCTGGGAGACTGTTTTGAAAGAAGAAACTATTCAACAAGTCGAAACGGATGTTTGTGATTGGGCATATCTGAAACGACTTCCTCCAATGCTTGAAGGTTTTTCTTATCGAAGGGATATGCATGTCGAGGAGGACATATATGCGTTGTTTTCCTATGAGAACAACGCCATGCATCGTGCCGCTTCGGCATATTATCATGAAGAAACGAAGGAATATAAGCTGAGCGTGCAGATCGGTCTGACGAACTTTTGCCGCATCGAGTTTATCGCTCCGAATATTGCTGCTTTTGAAAAACGCCTTGATGAGCATTTGAGGAAGCTGCTTGTGGAACTGGTTACATTCGACCCGAAGACCATCAGCAGCATCGTATGCAAGAAAAAAATTATGGAATGGGAATACGGAAAAAGCCTTCCCGCTGAATTGGAGGGCTTCGAGCTGTTCATTGCGCCGGAAAAGCCGTTGAAAATCACAAATGGCTCGTATATCATCTTGGATTATTCTGACTTTTCCATCGCGAGCAACTTCGTCATTTATTACAATATTTTTCGCGATGAATTTTTCGGTGAGGGAAGGGTGCATGGCATTCCTGAAATCAATTACCTGTTTGATTCACACGATCTGGCAGGACTCGCCACAAAGCTGGAACATCATCTTGCTGCACGTCTGCAAGATATTCGACAAAAGGCAACGGAATAACAAGGATAGGAGGAATTCCCTTTCATGTCGTTTTCAAAAGAACTTCTTACATTGAAAGAACGCGTCTTGGACGAACTTGCGCCTTCCTTTCGAAGAATCGAGCAAATGAGCGAAGAAAACACCTTGAAAGTTCTTACTGCAATGCGCGAATGCAAGGTGTCCGATATACACTTCAATACATCATCGGGATATGCCTATGATGATATTGGCAGGAGCAAACTTGAAGAACTTTATGCAAAGGTCTTTGCCGCAGAAAGCGCTTTGGTGCGCACTCAGTTTGTTTCCGGTACGCATGCGCTGGCTACCGTTCTCTTCGGCATTTTGCGTCCTGGCGATAAAATTGTATCACTGACAGGGGCGCCTTACGATACCATGCAGACGGTCATCGGCTATACGGCGTCCAGTTCAGGCTCTTTGAAAGAGTACGGCATCCTTTACGATGAACTCCCCTTGAACGAAGGGCGCGTGGATGTGGAAAGAATTGCCGATGTGCTCGATGAACGAACCAAGATGGTCTTGATTCAGCGCTCACGCGGCTACAGCAGACGCCCTACATTGCTCATCGAAGATATTCGAGAAATTTGCAATCAAGTCCATCGTCTCAGACCCGACTGTATTTGCTTCGTTGACAACTGCTACGGCGAGTTCGTGGAATCCCTTGAGCCGACGCAGGCAGGAGCCGACATCATGGCCGGCTCCCTGATCAAGAATCCGGGCGGAGGACTTGCGCCCACAGGCGGTTATATCGTTGGCCGCGAGGATCTCGTAGAGCTTGCTTCCTATCGCCTGACAGCTCCAGGCATGGGGGCAGAATTGGGGGCATCTCTCGTCAACAACCGTCTGTTCTTCCAAGGTCTGTTTCTTGCTCCTCATGTGGTATCTCAGGCACTCAAGGGTGCGCTATTTGCTGCAGGCATTTTTGAAAAACTTGGTTATACGACATATCCGAGAATAAGCGACGAGAGGGGAGACATCATCCAAGCAATCGAACTTGGCACAGCGGAAAAACTCGTGGCGTTCTGCAGCGGCGTCCAAAAGTACTCGCCAGTTGATTCCTTCGTAAAACCTGAGCCGTGGGATATGCCGGGATATACAGATCAAATCATCATGGCGGCAGGAACCTTCGTGCAAGGTGCGTCCATCGAATTCAGCGCCGATGGACCTCTGAGATCGCCGTACAATGTCTATCTGCAAGGCGGTCTGACCTTTGAGCAAGTCATGTTCGGCATTCTGGGAGCCGCCGAAGAAATCAGGCAGCTTTCTGCAGAATAACGAAAACGCCAGCTAGGAATATTTTCCCTAGCTGGCGTTTGAAGACGATACAGCCGTGTTGAATCGTCAATGGTTCCCTAGAAACGGCGATATGTACCGATCACTTTTCCGAGAATCCTGACATTTTTTTCGTAGAATGGTTCCATTTCGTCATTCTCCGGCTGGAGGCGTATGCAGTCCTTCTCCTTGAAAAATCGCTTGACGGTAGCGCTGCCATCATCAACCAAGGCGACGACGATGTCATTGTTGTCTGCTGTTTCCTGCTGCTTGACAAAAACAAAATCGCCGTCATGAATCCCCGCATTGATCATGCTGCGTCCTTTCACGCGCAAAACAAAGACTTTGCTGTGCGTGCCGATGAGTCCCTGAGGAAACGAGAATACATCCTCTATGTTTTCCTCTGCCAAAATCGGGATGCCGGCAGTCACAACGCCGACGAGGGGAACGGAGACATTTCGTTCCCATGGCTTATCCTCAAGGATGTCGATGGCTCTGGGCTTTGCGGGATCTCGCTTTATTAACCCCGATTCTTCCATTTTTGCGAGATAACCATGAACCGTGGAGCTGGATTTCAATCCTACAGCATCGCCGATTTCGCGCACAGATGGCGGATAACCTTTTTTCGCCAGAAAATCTTTGATATAAGAAAAAATTGTTTGCTGCCATTCAGCAGAAGTATGACGTCGTTTCATTTCGATCACCTGTAAACATAAATACAGAAAAGTAGTTCGCTGTGTCTATTATAACAGATGTGTTACGTTTATACCACGGATTTTGTGTACCGCAGCTGGCGTTATACCGTAATTGTGCGCTTCTTGAAGTCGCGTCATTCCTATAAGCGGAAAAACTTTTTCCACAGGGTTTTTGCGGACAAGGAAACCATCCTCCACATTGAAAAGCGATGTAAATGTGAAGTTCCAAGAATGATGTTGTTTATCTGTTTTGATGAGTAAAGGAGCATGAAGTATTATGGCAAATTATTTCGTTTTTCGTGTAGACTATGACGAGTACTTTCCTTTCACCTACGAAGAGTTGAAACAGGGGCGACTGCGACAGGGCTGGGGTGGCCCCAATATGGATGTGCGAAATCCATTTGATGAGTTCACAGCGGCATGGAAGAAGTGGTCTCCATTTAGTGAAAATATGAAACGTCGCTATAATATGCTGCGTATAATGCTTAAAATCCAGGAAGGCGACCTCATTGTTATCCCGAAGGTCAGTATGCAGCAGATGGCGACAGGGCGGTATTTCACAATTGTAAAATGCAGAAAGCCGTATGAGTTTACCCTATCAGATGGGAAGAATGATTTCGGGCACTATATCGAGGTGGAGCCGCTCGTCAGTTGCAGCTATGATTCGAGTGGGGCTGCACAGGTGCTGAGCAGCTCTTTCGGTAAATATCGACGTGCTGTAAATCGTATTCTAGATGAAGGTGTTATGGATGCGATTGATGTATTGATAATGATGAGAAGCTCCGCAACACAGTCATCTCCCACACGCCTTGGGCTTCTGTCGACCGAAACTTGTCAAGCTCGCGATCTCTATCTTAAAGAGCTGGTCGAAAAGATGCAGTCGTGGCAAAATGCTATGTTTGAGAAGGTGATCGAAAGCTTGTTTGTTCAAAACGGCTACATTAAGGTTAGCAACAACTGCTATGACGGTGAGGGCGGTGATGTCGATCTTGTATTTAAGGCATTTAGTGAACGATCGCTAATGTATGATATTTACACAAAATATGAAGATGATATAATGCCTGAGATCTACATACAGGCAAAGAAAAAGCGTGGGCACGACAGTAATGATGTTGCAGGGGTTAGGCAGCTCATTCAGATGGCAAAGAAGGATAAAAAAGCGAAAGTGTTAATCCTTATCAATCTTACGGATAAGTTCAGCGCAGAGGCACAGGAACTTGCAGATCAAGAGCATGTTGTCCTGTTGAATGGGGTGGATTTTGCATCTATGCTCGTTCGTCATGGATTGGAGAATGGTGTGGGAATCTCAAATAATGGCGATGAGGTGTGAGGAATCGTTCAAGGGGAGAATTAGTATGACGTAAGCAGGAAGCGATCATTCAAGGAGAGTGATATGGCGTAACAAATATGACTCCTCAAAAATTCTCCCAAAAGAGATTCGGCTCCTCGCTGTTTGATATGGGTAGGCGAAAGAAACGAATGTTCTTTATGTCCATACAGTCTTCTACCAATGGACAAATTATGGGATCTGGATGTTGAGATTCAGCTTGCCGCATCCTAGATAGATCATGGTCTTGAAATATTCATCATTCCTGAACCCTCGGGCGCGACGCTTGATGTTTTGTATGATGCTGTTCATCCCTTCCAGAATGGCGTTCGTATAGGGGTGTTTGAAGTAGTGCAGGATCTCGTTCCAATGATTGCGGATCGTGGCGCAAAACTTCTTCATGGGTTCCAGCCTTGCGTGCATCATCCGGCTGCAGAGCTTTTTCAAACGCTGTTCCGCCTCGTCTTGATGGACGGACTGCTCGTAGATTTCCTGCAATTCGATGCGCATAGCACAGGCACGCGCTGTCTTTAAATGCTTCTTCTGGAGCGTTTCCTTTTTCTCTCGCTGTTTTTCCGTCAGATTGGCATCATTCTTCAACCACAGATACTTGGAGTTCTTCAACAAGACGTTCTCCTTGGCTTCCATTGTGCAGGGGCAGTTCTTCGCCAAGCGTGCTTTGGAGATCGCGGCGGCGGGAGGGCATAACCTGTTGATGGTCGGCGTTCCAGGCTCGGGCAAGACGATGCTCGCGCGCCGTTTGCCGTCTATTCTGCCGCCGATGACGCGGCAGGAAGCGCTCGAGGTGACGAAGATCTACAGCATCGCGGGGCTCTTGAAGGATGGCAGCGGCCTCGTCGAGACGCGTCCCTTTCGCAGTCCGCATCATACGACGTCGACGGTGGCGATGATCGGCGGCGGCAGCATCCCGCGTCCGGGCGAGGTGACGCTCTCGCATCACGGCGTGCTGTTTCTCGACGAGCTGCCGGAGTTCGGCAAGTCGACGCTGGAAGTTCTGCGTCAGCCGTTGGAGGACGGCGCTGTGACCGTGGCACGCGTCAATGCGACTTTGACGTTTCCCTCTCGTATCATTTTGGTCGTGGCAATGAACGACGTAACGTCGATAACGATACAATGTGTTGATACGGAAAGGACACTGATTTTTAAGGATTTTACGGTATTGGCAGCATAGGGGAGTATAGCTCGGTATTAGGTTGGAAATAAGAGTGACGGTAGAAGATAGCATTCAAATCATAGAATATATGATATAATTGCAATGAGTGAATAGGGGGGGATTATGATGCAGAAGCCGGTATTTACAATGGAACATATTGCCGCGATGGTAAAACCGCTCGCTGATAAATATCGTGTGAAAGAAATTTATTTATTCGGCTCGTATGCGAGAGGGGAAGCGGACGAAAACAGTGATTTGGATTTTTTGGTTTTTGGTGGAGAGATGTTTAAGAGAACGATGATTTTTGCTTTGGCAGAGGATTTGCGAGAAACGCTGAAGAAGAAGGTGGACGTTTTTGAAATCGGCGAAGTCAACCCGGACAGTGACTTTTATAAAACAATCATGAAAGAAAAGGTTTTGGTAGCATGAAATATTCAGACCGACAAAGGGTTCAGAAGATATATGACTATGCCGTTCGCTTACAGGAGTATATTTTAGAAAGCCGCATTGAAAAAGAGGTGTTGTTGACACAGTTGCCGCTGCAGTGGCTTGTCACAACACCGCTATATAATATGGGTGAGCATTGTCATAATCTGTCCGCAGAGTATAAAGTCAAACATGGTGAAATTCCATGGGCGATGATTGCAGGCTTGCGGCATCGCCTGGTGCATGATTATGATGGAACAAATTGGAACATTATCTCAGAGGTTGTTTTTGAAGAACTGCCAATCTTGATAGAGCAGCTCAGGGCGTGTTTGACGGAAAACGAGAATACGGATGATGTGAGATGACAAACTACCGTTTCTGCCGCAAAAGTTCTGCCTGATTGATGAGAAATGCTTTAGGCAACTTCAGTGGCTTGATTTGCTGCTTTCTGTAATACAGCCCTTAAAACCTCCACCCGAGGGAGAAACCGCAGGTCGCGTCCGGCGTGTGGAATCCCTTGGGTTTTTCTATGGGCGCAGCAGCGAAAATATCGTAGGAAATATCGTTGACCGTTCCGCGAACGCCGAGCGCCGTGCCTGCGAGCACATGCCCGTTGTAGAGATCAGCGCCGTAGCCGTAGACGGCGCCG
>ERZ772957.488-NODE-488-length-31659-cov-4.273162_pt1 | contig 31659 bp, 23 predicted proteins | sample MGYA00580682_ERZ772957 | MGnify/ENA primary metagenome ERZ772957 (study PRJEB29015, sample SAMEA2737921) | human oral metagenome | biome: human oral; feature: human-associated habitat; material: dental | place: China | collected 2025 ...
GGACCATGGTCGGCCCGAATTCAACCGGAATTCCTCGTGCTCCGGCCTACTCAGGGTCCGTGCTCAGACAGGCTCAATCCTTTCGCTTACGGGGCTCTCACCCTCTCAGGCTGGCTTTCCCAACACCATTCAACTAGGCTTGAACTTGGTAACTGTCCGAGGGCTCTGCAGTGCCCTCCAGCACGTCCCTATCACACCGCCCTGCGCAACGCCTGCAGGCTTACACGCAGTCGGTTTAGGCTCTTCCCCGTTCGCTCACCACTACTTAGGGTATCTCTTCGATTTCTTCTCTATCCGGCTACTGAGATGTTTCACTTCGCCGACTTCGCCCCCGCTCTTGCGGGTCCCTGGCCTGCGCCAGGGGGGTTCCCCCATTCGGACACCTCCGGATCAACGATCGCTTGCCTCTCCCCGGAGCATTTCGCCGCTAGCCGCGTCCTTCTTCGCTGTCAGATGCCTTGGCATCCTTCGTATGCCCTTATTCCTTTGCTCTCCAATTCATCTTTGCCTTCTATTTCGTTGTCAATATACACAGGGAAAACTACGGGCAAGATATCGAGGCTCGGCAATCAGCGCCAAACCCTTTAAAAGCACTCCTCGGTTTAAAACCATAAGACTCGTGTCAGCTGGACTTGTCCAACTCACCTGGTCTCCTTAGAAAGGAGGTGATCCAGCCGCACGTTCCCGTACGGCTACCTTGTTACGACTTCACCCCCCTCACCAGACACACCTTCGACGGCTCCTCCCATAAGGTTAGGCCACCGGCTTCGGGTACACCCGGCTCGGGTGGTGTGACGGGCGGTGTGTACAAGGCCCGGGAACGTATTCACCGCAGCTTGGCTGATCTGCGATTACTAGCGATTCCAGCTTCATGAAGTCGAATTGCAGACTTCAATCCGAACTGAGACCGGCTTTAGGGGATCCGCTCAACCTCACAGCCTCGCTTCCCTCTGTACCGGCCATTGTAGCACGTGTGTCGCCCTGGACATAAGGGCCATGATGACTTGACGTCATCCCCACCTTCCTCCATCTTGTCGATGGCAGTCCCATTAGAGTGCCCGGCCTAACCGCTGGCAACTAATCGCAGGGGTTGCGCTCGTTGCGGGACTTAACCCAACATCTCACGACACGAGCTGACGACAGCCATGCAGCACCTGTGTATGCTCACTACCCGAAAGCAGCGTCGTCACCGTTTCCGGCTCCTACCACATACATGTCAAACCCAGGTAAGGTTCTTCGGTTTGCATCGAATTAAACCACGTGCTCCACCGCTTGTGCGGGCCCCCGTCAATTCCTTTGAGTTTCAATCTTGCGACCGTACTCCCCAGGCGGAATGCTTATCGCGTTAACTGCGGCACACCAACATCTCTGCTCGCACACCTAGCATTCATCGTTTACAGCCAGGACTACCGGGGTATCTAATCCCGTTCGCTACCCTGGCTTTCGCACCTCAGCGTCAGTTACCGTCCAGCAAGTCGCCTTCGCCACCGATGTTCTTCCCAATATCTACGCATTTCACCGCTACACTGGGAATTCCACTTGCCTCTCCGGTACTCCAGCACCTCAGTCTCAACTGCATAACACGGTTAAGCCGCATCCTTTTACAGCTGACTTGAAGCACAGCCTGCGTGCCCTTTACGCCCAGTAATTCCGGACAACGCTCGCCCCCTACGTATTACCGCGGCTGCTGGCACGTAGTTAGCCGGGGCTTATTCATGTGGTACCGTCACTTCCTTCTTCCCACATAAAAGAACTTTACAACCCGAAGGCCGTCTTCGTTCACGCGGCGTCGCTGGGTCAGGATTCCTCCCATTGCCCAATATTCCCCACTGCTGCCTCCCGTAGGAGTCTGGACCGTATCTCAGTTCCAGTGTGGCCGGTCACCCTCTCAGGCCGGCTACCCGTCGTCGCCTTGGTGAGCCGTTACCTCACCAACTAGCTGATAGGACACGAGTACCTCCCGTCGCGCATCTCTGCCTTTAACCTCTCGGACTATGGGGTATTAGGGTCCGTTTCCGAACGTTATCCCCCTCGACAGGACAGCTCCTCATGCTTTACTCACCCGTCCGCTACTCCGTATACCACTCCGTGTCTCCACTTCATGGCACCGTCGTACAACTTGCATGTGTTACGCACGCCGCCAGCGTTCATCCTGAGCCAGGATCAAACTCTCAGTTATTTGCTCCACTCGGATCACTCGACAAACTCACAATACCCCCCAATACATACCTCGAAGGGCATCGCTCGTCACTTCCTCTTCCCTCTATGGCTCGCCTGTAAATTTGTCAATGTGCTGCGCTCAAAATACTCACTAAACCCTTGCAATAAGCGGCTTCTCAAAGAAACATACCGCCGAGCGCCAAACAACAAAGGAAATTATACAGCCTTTCTCCCAACTGTCAAGTACCAAAATATAACCCCTAAATCCTCGAGTCGCGACGCTCTTATGAAGAATGAAGCGTGTTGTTGCATAGATTGAGCCAGCTCTCGTCTTGCACCCGTCAGGTGCTGCTGAAGATGACTTCGATTTATTCTCCCTCCAGAAGGGACTTCAGCTCCCTTAGAATGGCATCCGCGTCCTGGAGGATATCCCCCGTTTTCTCCTCGAGCGCCTGGAGGCGCTCGAACAGGGGCATCGCCCTCATCAGCACCGGGAGCGGAAACAATGCGGCGTCGTATTCCAGCAGAAGCCCGCCGGTCCGCTCGTTCACGGAGGCCGCATGCACGCCCCGGACATCCAGAAGGGACCGCTTCAAGAACTCGGCGGTCCCCGGATCCCTCAGCAGCCGCGACCGCAACCGAACCCTCCCGGGCACGAAGCTTTCAATCATGTTCGGCACGGCCTCCATCATCGAGCCTCTCCGTTTCCGAGGGACTCCCCCTGCCTCAGCACCGGGGTCAGGGCGTACAGGGCCGCCCCCACCGTGGTCAGGTTATGCAGGAGGGCGGAGAGGACCGGCGTGATGCCGCCCAGAATCCCCAGCCCCAGGAGGACCGTGTTCACCCCGACGATCATCACATAGTTCCCGTATATCTTCCTCATGACCCCACGCCCCAGACGGCGGGCATCCGTTATTCCGGAGAGGCGGTTGTCGGAGAGCACGACGTCCGCGACCTCCCTGGCGATGTCCGCCCCGCTGCGCATGGCGATCCCCACGTCGGCCGCGGAGAGCGCGGGGGAATCGTTGATCCCGTCCCCCACCATGACGACCCCGGAGCTTCCCGTCCGAAAACGCTCGACAAAACGGGTCTTTTCGTCGGGCAGCATGCGGGCGTGAAACTCGTCGATGGAGAGACGCCCGGCGACGTTCCGGGCAACGCGTTCCTCGTCCCCCGTCATCAGTACGACCCGCCTCACCCCATCCTTGTGCAGGAGGTCCACCACCTCACCGGCGTCGGGGCGCAGGGGGTCCTCGATGCACAGGAGACCGGCCAGCTCGCTGTCCATCGCCAGATAGAGGACGGAATACCTCTCCAGCGCCCGATCGATCTTCTCCCGTGCCTCCGCACCGCAGACGACCCCCTCGTCCTCGAAGACGAAATGGGCGCTCCCGATCAGGACCTTCCTGCCCCTCCAAAGGGAGACGATGCCGTGGGCCACGGCATACTCGACCTCCGTGTGTTCCTCGCGGTGCTGGAGGCCCTCCAGCTCCGCCTGCCGGACGACGGCACGCGCTATGGAGTGCGGAAAATGCTCCTCGAGGCACGCTGCGACCCTCAGGACGTCCTGGCGGGTCCGCCCCCCGAAGGGAATAACATCGGCGACCCGCGGCGAGGAGACCGTCAGGGTCCCCGTCTTATCGAAGACGACGGTATCCGCACCGGCCAGTGCCTCCAGGAACTTGCCCCCCTTGATCAGGACCCCACTTTTGGCCCCCTCCCTCATGGCTGCCAGGATGGCCAGCGGGGTCGCCAGGCGAATGGCGCAGGAATAGTCCACCAGGAGCGCGGAGGAGGCACGGACGGCGTCGCCTGTCAGAAGATAGGTGAGGCCGGCCAGAAGGAAGCTGTAGGGGACGATCTCGTCGGCCATCCGCTCGGCCCGGTTCTGGACCTCCGCCTTCAGCATCTCGGACTCGTCGATCATCTGGGCTATCTTGTGGATTCGGGTCTCGGAGTCGAAGGCCGTGACCCGAACGACGAGCTCCCCCTCCTCGACGACGGTACCGGCGTAGACGCTGAGCCCAGGGCGGCGATGTACCGGCATGGACTCGCCCGTCATCGCCGACTGGTTCACCATCCCCTCCCCATCCTCCACCACGCCATCCACGGGGATAACCGTCCCCATACGGACGACGACGAGGTCCTCCAATCTAAGGTCCGAGAACGGGATCTGGACATCCGTCCCGTCCCGGCGCACCCACAGCTTGTCGATATCGAGCAGCAGGCTGTCGGACAGGCTCTCCCGAGAGCGCTTGTGGGTCCATTCCTCGAGGAGGTCCCCCAGGGCCAGCAACGTTGTGATGACCGTCGCTGTGCGGAAGTCCCGGCGCATAAGCGACACCCCGACGGCCGAGGCGTCCAGGACGGAGACGTTGAGCTGCCTGCGGCAGAGGGCGTTCGTCCCCCTGACGAGCAGAGGGACGGCTCTCAGGACCGTAAGGGAACAGCGCAGTACACTGGGAAGAAGGGCCCGGACGAAGACACCGCCCAGAAGCCCCCAAAGGCCATCCCACAACCCGCCCTCCGAGGAATTCGCCAGCTCCTCCCCATCGATGCCACCGTAAAACTCGGGGCCCATCATCCGTACGGCCTCCAGGACCGTATCCCGGACCCGCGGATCGTGCAGGATCAGCAGGCTCCCGGTCCTGAAAGAGGCCTTCACATGCTCCACTCCGTCCAGCTGCTCCAAAAGGGAGGCGACGACCAGAGACTCCGGCCGGGTAAAAGCGCCTTCGCCACAGCGAAGGCGCAGGCGCCCGGGCAATTCGTGTGCGATCTCGAATTTCATCGAATTTCTTCCATCAGATTTCTTCTATCCGCCTTTGCTCAAACCCGACACAACTCGACATAAAGAAATGGGCACTCAGCAGCCCGTCGCCCTTTTTCTTCCTCGAATGGTTTCCGGCGTCCCGCTACTCCGCGGCGGCCTCCCCGGCATCGCCGTGTTCGTGGGCGTAACGAGCCTCGGCCACGATATCCTCGACGGACTCCTTCATACGGTCCGCCATACAGGTCAGGCGGTCCTTGAGTTCGAGCCCCTTGCTGGCAAGCGCGACCGCCAGATTCCGGCCCCTCCGGCTCTTCATGGCGCACGTCGCGCCCACCCCCAAAGCCACACCCGCCCCGAAGATCAGAAAACTCGTGAACTTCATTACTGTCATCCCCTCAAAAATTAAGATAAAAAAGATAAAAACCATGCAAAAAGCTATCGATGAGCCCATTAACTCATTATTTTTCGTCGTTGTCAAGCCGCCGTCGCTCCGGCAGTCTAAAAGCAGGATAAGCAGGACAAAAATGCGGATTGGAAGGTCACCTCCTTTTGTCCGGGCTCCTCAAACGGACCTCCGGCTCCGCGGGGATCCCGAACAGGGGGATGATACGGTCCAGTCCCGTATAGGTCAAAACCAGCATGGAGATCACGGCGATCCAGGCCAGGTAGTTGTGCAGGATGATGCCGCCGATCGTGACCGTGCCCTCGGCCATGGGGTACACCGCGTAGGTGATTCCGACGAAAAAGGCCATGTAGGCATGCCAGGGGATCAGCTGGGATCCGAAGACGGCCATCGCGTCCGCGAAGGTCGCGTTACGCAGGGCCAATTTGTACATATCCTTCTCGTCACCCTCGATGCTGTGCTCCGTCATGTTCTTGATGATGGGGCTGATGGTGACTATTTGAGCCATCTCGTCCGCAAGGGCGGCGTTGCCCAGAAGGCAGAGGGCCGCGTTGGCGCACATGAGCTGCCGAACGCTCCTCACGACCCTCAGGATGGCGTCGGCGATGGGGTCGAAGGCGTTCATCTTGCGCATGACCCCGCCGAACGCCCCGACCCAGAGCATCATGACGACGGTCCAGCTGCCCGCCGCGGAGAAGCCCGACTGAACCAATGCCAGGAAAGCCTGAATATCCGTAACCGTCCCGGCGAACCAGCCGAAGATCAGGGAGGAAAAAATCCCAGTCCCCAGGCAGATCAGGGTGTTCGTCCCCATCCCGGCGAGCACCAGCACCAGCACCAGAGGGATCGCCATGTATTGAGGGACGCCGCTCCTGACCTGCTGGAGCAGAGTGACGGCCGCGGGGCGCTGCTGCTCCAGGTTGCTCCACACGGTATCCGGGATCTGGTTTATGGCCTGGACCGCCTGGCCGGAGGTGTCCTTGAGCCCAAGCGATACGGCGACGAAATAAAACACAACCGCGCCCGAAATCAGGCAAAGGGCGGACCATACGCCCTGGTGCCGGACCCTGTCGATGATCGAGACGTTCTGGATTCCGGAGCTGACCACCGTAGTGTCCGAGATCAGGCCAATGTTGTCCCCGAAACAGGAGCCTCCTGCGATCGCGGCCACGGTCAGCACCGTGCTGCCGTCGACGATGTGGTTCAGCCACAGGAAGATGGGAGCGCAGGCGGCGAAGGTCCCCCAGGAGGTCCCCGTCGCAACGGAGAGGACCGACGTCACAATCAGGGCCGCCACCGCAACGTATTTGGCCGTCAAGCCCATGGAGAGCGCCATGTTGATGACCGAGGCCGCGACCCCCGTGGCCATGAAGCACTCCGCCACGGCGTAGGCCGCCTGGAGGATCAGGAAGACGATGAGATAATACTTCATGTTCTCCAGGCCCGCATCCAGCAGCGTCGAAAAGGAGAACCGATCCGTAAGCATGGCGATGATCGTGGCGATGATGAAGGCGATAGGCGCGGCAAGCAGGATGTCCATCCCGGACATCATGAGCCCTCCAAGGACGATCATGGGGCTCAGTTTGATTAAAGCAATCACAGGATTCACTCCTTAACAAAATTTTGGGGTTACATTATTTTCCGAGTCGTTTTTTCCTTTCACTCAAGCCTCGGGCCTCAGCCCCTCGCGCGCCATCAGCCAGGCCATGGCCGCAAAGGTCTTGGAGTCCCGAAACGCCCCCTCGGCCAGCCGGCCTGGGATATCCCTCAGGGAAAGCTCCACCACCGAGACATTCTCGTCGTCATCCTGGGGCAGGCGCGACGGCGTCAGGTCCTCCGCCAGATAAAGAATCAGCAGCTCCGTGCTGAACCCCGGCGAGGCGTAGAAGCGCCCGATCTCCATCAATTTGCCGGGTTTGAAGCCCAGCTCCTCCTGCATCTCGCGCACCGCCGCATCGTGGGGCTCCTCCCCCTTCTCCACGAGGCCGGCGCAGACCTCAAGCGTCTCCTCATCGACGGCATAACGGTACTGCCGCACCAGAAGCACGCTGCCCTTCTCCGTAAGGGCCACGATGCCCACGGCCGCATCGTGTTCCACCACCTCGCGCCTCGCCGTGCGGCCGAACTCGAGAATCACGTCGTCCACCCTCAGGTTCAGGATGTGCCCCTCGTAGATCCGCCGACTGAAAAAACGGCGCTCGGCCCTCCCCACCTCCCGTGCACCCATCACGACATCGACACCTTTCTGTTCAAGTAACGCTCTAAATAACGATCTAAATGACGGAAGAACGCCAAAGACGATCCAGCGTTCTCCCCATCGTCCATTTTCATTTTATCAAAGGCATTTTGACAAAGGCTGCACATGGGAGAGCGTGACCGGGGAGTATCACCCCGGAGACAGCCGGAGATATCGGCCTGCCGTTCGAGACACCCATGATGCCGTGCCCGAGCCCTCCGTCCCGCAAGCCCCATAACGCTCCAGCCGCCCCTCCGCGGCGTTGGCATGCGCGATCAGCCCCTCGCCCCTCGCGAGCCGCGAGACGAGGGGCGCCAGGCTCGCCATTCCCTCTTGCGTCAGCCTCTGGTGCGTGCAGACCTTCAGGAACGTTCCCACCCAGACCCCTCCCGTGTAGCGTGCGGCCCTCAGCGTGGGCAGGGTGTGGTTGGTCCCGGAGGCGTAGTCCCCAAAGACCTCCGCCGTATAGGGCCCCAGGAACAAAGAACCGTAATTGTAGAGGGAATCCATCAAAATCCCGGGGTTCTCCGTGTGGACCTCCAGATGCTCCGGGGCCCGGTCGTTCGCGAGGGCGACGGCCTCGTCCATCGAGCCCGCAAGGAGGACCTCCCCGTAATCCTCCCAGGACCGCCGGGCGATCTCCGCCGTCTCGAGCGTCTCCAGGCAGCGTTCCACCTCCGCCACGACGCGCTCGGCCAAAGCCCGGTCCGTCGTCACGACGGTCCCCCTCGCCGTGGGGTCGTGTTCGCACTGAGCCAGCAGGTCCAGCGCTATCAGTCCCGCGTCGGCCGCAGCGTCGGCCAGGATCAAGACCTCGCTGGGCCCTGCAAAAAAATCGATCCCCACCTGGCCACAGCACTGGCGCTTCGCCTCGGCAACGTAACGGTTGCCCGGCCCCACGATCAGGTCCACGGGGGCAATTTGCTCCGTTCCGTAAGCGAACGCCGCGATGGCCTGGGCCCCTCCAATCGCATAAATTTCGTCCACCCCTGCGACGGACAGGGCGGCCAGGGTCTTGGGGTGGATGGAACCGGTCCCCTTCATGACGGGGGAACAGGCCGCGACCCGCTTCACTCCAGCGGTCCTCGCCGGGATGGCCAGCATCAGCGCCGTGGAATAAAGCGGATAGCTCCCACCCGGCACGTAGCAGCAGCACGATTGAACGGGAATCACGCGATGTCCCAGGAACACCCCCGGGACGGGCGAGAACTCCGGAATCTCCCTCAGCGCACCCCTTTGGGCCTCCGCAAACCTTCGGATGTTCCCGGCCGCCCTTCGGATATCCTCGAGCTCCTCCTCGGAGACCTCGCGACAGGCGGCCTCGACCTCCTCTGGCAGGACGCGCATCCGCTCCCGCGGGCTGCCGTCGAACTTCCTCCCATAACGGACCAGCGCCTCGTCCCCATGGCGGCGGACGTCCTCCACAATCGCCCCCACCGCCTCGCACAGCTGCCCATCCGCCGAAGCGGGCCCTCCCTTCCCTGCCTTGATGACCTCCACGCCCAACGCCTCCTTTTGAGCAGGTATTTTATCATGCTAGCGCAACAAATCAACTCGCCAAGGAGAAAAATTACGGCATGTCCCCTTCCTCTGTTCCTGACGTACCGTTCCTCCACGTCCGCTCACCACTCACCCTCCTGCCGAATTTCGTCCTTTTTCGGATGCCCTCGTCGGTAAAAAACTGCATGAAGGAGTCCGGCTCAGGTCCTACAATGTACCCATCATCGATGAAAACGGCTGTAACAATAACAGCTGTAATACAATCTGGAGGTGTTTTTGTCATGTTGCATTCCGGTTCGAGATACAAACGTTATGCGGGGGTCGCCCTGGCCGTTCTTCTGGCCCTGGGGGCCGTCCAGGTTGGGACGGCCCAGGCCGCGTCCGGCGCGGCGGTCATGTCGCCCGTCGTCCCCATCGTAAAGAAGACCTCTCCCGCCGTCGTGAACATCGACGTGGAGACCAAGGCCAGGCGTACCGCGGTTCCGTTCCCCTTCGACGACGACCCCTTCTTCCGGCAGTTCTTCGGCGACGCGTTCAAGAACTTCACCCGTTCCGTCCCCATGAAGGGACGCGGGTCCGGCTTCATCGTGTCCAAGGAGGGACAGATTCTGACGAACAACCACGTCATCGACGGCGTGGACAAGATCACGGTCACCCTCTCCGACGGCAAGACCTATTCGGCGAAGGTCCTGGGCAAGGACCCCACCTTCGACCTCGCGGTCATTAAAATCGACCCCGACGAGGACCTTCCGGTCCTCGAACTTGGGGATTCCGACGCCGTCGAGGTGGGCGAGTGGGTCGTCGCCATCGGGAACCCCTACGGCTTCGAGCACTCCGTGACGGCGGGCGTCATCTCCGCGAAGAACCGCAGCATCCACGCGCAGGACGTGAACTTCGACGGTTTCCTCCAGACGGATGCGGCCATCAACCCCGGCAACAGCGGCGGTCCTCTGCTCAACATGGAGGGGCAGGTCGTGGGCATCAACACGGCCATTCTTCCCTATGCCCAGGGGCTGGGCTTCGCGGTGCCCGTCAACATGGCCAAGCAGATCATGGGCGACCTCGTCTCCTACGGCAAAGTCAAGCGTGGCTGGCTGGGCATCTCCGTCCAGAACCTGACGCCGGAGATCGCGGAGGCCTACGGTGTCAAGTCCAGGAACGGCGTGATCGTCGGCGACGTCTTCCCGGACTCCGCGGCCGAGAAGGCCGGTCTGATGCGCGGCGACGTGATCACGACTATCGATGGGGAGAAGGTCAAGGACGTGCAGTGGTTCGTGAACCGGATTCGCTCGATCGCCCCGGGCTCCACCCTTCCGATAGAGGTGGTGCGCGACGGAAAGACGATAAGATTCAAAGCACGGCTGGACGAGAGGCCCAACACCCAAAGCGGCGAGGAGGAACGGTCCGACGATCTGTCCGAGAGCACGAGCGACGTGCTTGCCAAGGTTGGGCTGGAAGTTGCGCCCTTAACGAAGAACCTGAGCAGAAAGTACAATCTGGAGGTCCGGAGCGGCCTTGTCGTCGTGGACGTCAAGGATGGGTCGTCCGCCCAGATGTCGGGAATCCGCGAGGGCGACCGGCTGCTTCAGGTGAACGGCAGAAAGGTCGAGACCCTCGAGGATCTGGACGGAGCCATGAAACGACAGTCCAAGGCCGTTGTGCTGCTGATCGACAGGGGCGGAAAGACCTTCTTCGTGTCGCTCCAGGCGGATGAGGGAAAATAGCGAAGGGAAAATAGCGAGAAGAGCTCTTTTAATCCCCAAGCAGAAGGCCCTTGAGGACGATACGTTGTCCTCAAGGGCCTTCTTTCAGATTATGGACCGTTCGTATCCTGCGTTTCGGCGGATGGCCAAAGGTTCCCCAAGCAGGCACTGCGGACCATAGATAAGGAAGCACTGAATAAATTGGAATTTGTGAAAGGCCATATCATGAGAAATGCAGTCATCTATATCCATGGAAAAGGCGGAAGCATAAAAGAAGCGTTTCATTATCGATCACTCTTTACAGACAGCGATGTGATGGGTTTCGATTACAAGGCGCGATCACCATGGGAGGCGAAAAAAGAATTTCCCGGGTATTTCGATTGTGCTTGCAGAGATTATGAATCTGTGACGATTATCGCAAACAGTATCGGTGCATTTTTTGCCATGAGCGCTCTGTCCGAGATGCGGATAGAGAAAGCCTATTTCATTTCCCCTGTCGTGAACATGGAAAATCTGATTGCAAACATGATGACGTGGGCGAATGTAACCGAGGAAGAGCTTCGTGATAAGGGTGAAATCGATACTTCCTTTGGGGAAACGCTCTCATGGGAGTATCTTTGTTATGTAAGGGAACATCCTGTCCATTGGACGGCGCCGACGCATATTCTGTATGGCGCAAAAGACAATCTGACGCCTCTCGAAACAATCTCCGCGTTCGCGAATCAAATCGGCGCAACGCTTACCATTATGGAAATTGGGGAGCATCGGCTGCATACGGAAGAGCAGATGCGTTTCATTGATGATTGGATACAACGCTTCAATCAAGATAGCGTGTAAAAACGGATATGATGAATTGACAAACGGAACGTATGCCCCTGAGGAGGATGTATTGTCCTCAGGGGCCTTTTTTGTGTCGGCCCGTACTCTCGCCGAATCCCGTCAAACCCGCTCCGAGGGCCTCATACTTTGAGTTCCTTTCGATACTCCGACTCCAGCGACACCCCGTCGAAGGTCCCCATGCGGTTCATCACGGCCAGGGCGTCGTCCACCACCTGCATGGCGATGGGGCAGCCCGTCCCCTCCCCCAGCCTCATCCCGAGGTTCAAAAGCGGGGTCAGCCCTAATGCCCGGGCCGCAACCGCATAGCCGGGCTCCTTGGAGAGGTGTGAGGCGATCATGAACCCCTTCGAGAGCGGGGAGAGCCTCGCGGCCAGAAGGGCCCCGGCGATGGAGATGACCCCGTCGACGACGACGGGCAGCCGATGGACAGCCGCCCCGAGGAAGACACCCGTCATCGCGGCGATGTCCAGGCCCCCGACGCAGGAGAGAATGTCGATGGGGTCGTCCGGGTTCGGGTGGTGAAGTTCCAGCGCATCCCCGATCACTCGCTTTTTTCTGGCGAACGACTCGTCCGTCAATCCCCCGCCCCGCCCCACGGCGTCGTCGGGATCTTTCAGGCCCAGAGCAGCCATGATGCAGGCCGCCGCCGGCGTGGTGTTGCCCATCCCCACCTCGCCGGCCCCCACGATCTGATACCCCTCGGCCTTTGCCCCTCCGACGAGGCCGATGCCCAGCTCCACAGCTTGGGCCGCCGTCTCCGTCGTCATGGCCCGCGTTCGGGAAAAGTTCTCCGTACCGCTCGGCATCAGCCGATGCGTCGCGTCGATGCACGGGTGCGGAGCCAGGTCCCGCACCCCCAGGTCAAACAGGCGAAGCTCGACCCCAACGTGGCTGCAGAGCACGTTGATGCCGCATCCGGCCCTGTTGGCGTAGAACTCCATCAAGGCCCTCGTGAAGTACTGCGGCGATCCGGACACCCCTTCCTCGTAGACCCCGTGGTCGGAGCCGAAGAGAAAATGGATCTTCCTGTCCGCCGTGTTCTGGAGCTTCCCGGTGATGCCCGCGATGCGGATGGCTATAGCCTCCAGCTCTCCGAGGCTGCCGGCGGGCTTGAGAAGGCGGTTCTGATGCTCCGCCGCCGCCGCCATCGAGTCCGCGTCGAGGGGGCGAATGAGGCTCAGGGCCTCGTCCAGAGAGAGGGTCTCTTTCATCTCACTCATCGTGCTCTTCAACTCCCTTTGTCTTTGCATCCCCAGTATTCGGGGAATCCCTTCCGGTTCAATTTCATCCGGTCTCGTCCGCGTTCCATCCTATCGGTCCCTCCGATTGTATAATACAAGGAAACGCTGAATCCATGAAGCCTCCCGGTGGAACCCCAGCTTGCCTTTTTTGAGGAGAAATCTTGCCGGGGCCGCCGCTATCTCGATAGCGGCGTTGGGGGGGTGGGGGCGAAGCCCCCATATTAATCGAGTAAGGCGAAAAAATTGCAGATGCGGGGAATGACGTTCAGAGAATGGCGTATATGGATTTTGTCCTCATCCTGGGCACAGCTTTGCTGCTGGACGTTCTGCTGGGCGACCCGGGAAGACTGCCCCACCCCGTCGCCGGAATAGGACGAGTCATCGGTTTCTGGGAGGCATGCCTCTACCCCGGGAAGGTGGAGCGGAGGGAGGGACGCCGGCGCGGCGTTCTTCTCTGTGCCGCTGTGCTGGCTACGACAGCCGCATCCGTCGGCCTGCTCCTGTTGGGGGCCTCCGTTGCTCCCGGGGCTCTCTTCGCGGTGGAGGTCTATCTGCTCTACGCGGCGCTCGCGTGGCGCTCCCTGAAGGACGAGACCCTCCCGGTCGCCACGGCGCTCTTCAGGGGCGATCTCGATGTGGCCCGGTCGGCGCTGTCGCGCGTCGTCGGACGTGACACGGATGTCCTGGACGAGGCCGGCATGGTGCGCGCCGCCGTGGAGACGGTGGCGGAGAACTCCGTGGACGGGGTCCTCTCCGTGCTCTTTTTTGCGGCCCTGGGGTATGCTGCCGGGGGATGCGTCGCGGCGGTGCTGAGCGTCTGGACCTTCAAGGCCGTGAGCACGCTGGACTCCATGGTGGGCTACGAGGACGAGCGCTATCGGGACTTCGGTTGGGCGAGCGCGCGGCTGGACGACGTCCTGAACTTCCTTCCCGCACGGATCGGAGGGTTGGTTGCGGTGTTGGCCGGGGCCTGTCTGGGCTATCCTCTTCTGCAGGGCCTTCGCGTCCTTCTGCGCGATCGGAGGAAGCACAGGAGTCCCAACAGCGCGCACGGCGAGAGCGCCTTCGCGGGGCTCCTGGGCATCCAGCTGGGCGGAGGCGGCTTCTATGGAGGGGTCTTCGAGGAAAGGCCATGGCTTGGCGATGCCGTTCGGGATCCCGAGCCCGAGGACATCCTGAGGGCCCACGCCCTGCTGGACGCCGCCGTCGCGCTGTTCGTGCTGCTGGCCCTCCTCGCCCTGCACGGCCTGGCCTGAGCGGAACACAGGAGGAAAGGAGCGCGTTATGACACAGCCCGAGGCAAATTTTTCCCGCCGTCCGCACGGCGCGAACCCCGAGAAGCTGTATGCAGCCATGGGGCTCCCCATGCCGGAGCGCATCGTCGACTTCAGCGTCAATACGAACGTCCTGCCCCCCCCTGTGATGCCGGAGATCGACCTGATTCGCTGTTTGTCCGAGTATCCTGACGACGACGCCCTTGCGCTTCGGACGCTCGTTGCGGAGCGCGAGGGGCGTTCCCTCGACGAGGTTCTCTTCACCAACGGTTCCAACGAGGCCCTCTACCTCCTGGCCTCCCTCTTCGTCGGGACGACCGCCGCGGTGCTCCAGCCGGCTTACGGGGAGTACCGACGGGCGCTCGGGGCCTTCGGGGTGCCGACGGCCAATATCTTCGACCTGCGGGACGTGGAGGGGAAGGCCCTCGTCTTCGTCTGCAACCCCTGCAACCCCACGGGGAACTGCATCCCCTTTGGGGAACTGGAGGCCCGTGCACGGGCGAACCCGCGCACGCTCTTCGCCGTCGATCAGGCGTATTCCGACTTTCTGCTCCCGGACGGCGAGGAGGCATCCCCTGTCTTCGGCGCGCTTCCCAATATCCTGCTCCTGCGGTCGCTGACGAAGCTCTACCACCTCTGCGGGGCGAGGATCGGGTACGTCCTGGCGTCCCGAAGCTGGGTCGAGCGGCTCAAGGGACGCCAGCCGACCTGGAGCGTCAACGCCGTCGCGCAGGAGACGGCCCTGAGCCTCATGAAGGACGGGAGCTATGCCCGGAGGACGCGCGCCTTTTACTCGGCGGAGACGCCCCGTTTCATGGAGGCCGTGGCCCGCTCGGGGTTTCGGGTGCGCCCCTCGCGCGTGCACTTCTTCCTGATCGAGGTGGATAACGACGAGCGCATCATTCGCGCGCTTCTGGAACGGGGGCTCGTGGTGAGGCACACGCGCAATTTTCCCGGCCTGGACGGAAGCTGCATCCGGGTGGCGACGCGCATGCCCGACGAGAACGCCCTTCTGGCCCGGGCTCTCTCGGAGCTTGCTTGACAAGAGCGTGGGGCCGGGCCCGCAGGCTTGCCCAACAAGGAGATCGTTTCCCCGATAAGGAGATCGTTTCAATGAAAGGAATCATGATTCAGGGCACCAGCAGTGATGCCGGAAAAAGTTTCCTGGTGACGGGGCTCTGCCGCCTGCTGGCCGACCGAGGCGTTCGCGTGTGTCCCTTCAAGTCGCAGAACATGTCCAACAACTCCTGCGTCACGTGGGACGGGATGGAGGTCAGCCGGGCGCAGGCCGTGCAGGCCGAGGCAGCGCGCCTTCGGCCCGAGACCTTCATGAACCCCATCCTCCTGAAGCCGCGCCGGGACACCTGCTCGGAGATCGTCCTAGAGGGCCGGGTCTTCGAGGCCCCGGCGGACCGGGATTACTATCGGACCTTCACGATGTCCCACGGCCTCTCGGCGGTGCGGCACGCGCTGCGGCACATCGCCGAGCACTTCGACGCCGTGGTGATCGAGGGAGCGGGCAGTCCCGCCGAGGTGAACCTGAACGAGACGGAGATCGTGAACATGCGCATCGCCCGCGAGGCGGACGTTCACGTCCTGCTGGTGACGGACGTGGACCGCGGCGGGTCCCTGGCCTCGGTCGTCGGCACGCTGGAACTGCTGGGAGAGGACCGAAAGCGGGTCAAGGGCGTTGTCTTCAACAAGTTCCGGGGCGACCCCGCCCTCTTCGCCCCCGCCGTGGAATGGCTGGAGGCCCGCACGGGCGTTCGGGTCATCGGGGTGATGCCCTGGGTGGAGGGGGCGTCCATCGCGGGCGAGGACTCCCTGGGCCTCCGCTGGGGCCGGGGCGGACGGGGAGCGCTGTCGGTCGGCGTGGTCCGGTTTCCCGGGATATCCAATTTCACGGACCTCGACCCCTTCGAACACGAGCCGGACGTGGATCTCGTCGGCCTGGATTCCGGGACGCCGCTCAAGGTGCTGCGCTCCCTGGACGCGGTGATCCTCCCGGGCTCCAAGAATTCGATGCGGGACATGAGCTGGCTTCGCGAGACGGGGCTCGCCGAGGCGCTGCGCGCGTTCGCGGATGCGGGCGGGTTCGTCCTCGGGCTGTGCGGGGGCTATCAGATGATGGGCCGCAGGCTGGAGGACCCCGATCTGCGAGAGAACTCCGAAATGCGCGGGATCGACGGCCTGGGTCTTCTGCCCGTCGTGACCAGGTTCGGAGCCGAGGTCAAGACGACCGTTTGCGTCTCGGGCGCCCTGAACCCCAAGTTCGCCCCAAATCCAAATCGAAACTCAAATACTGCGGGGGTCCCCATCCCCGTGAAGGGGTACGAGATTCATTTCGGCAGGACCATCCCCGACGCGGGGGCGTCCTGCAAGCCTCTTTTCATCCTGGAGGATGGAATGAAGGACGGACGTGCGGAAGGGCTCGGGACGGAGGGGCTCCGGATCGCGGGGACGTATCTGCACGGCGTCTTCGAGAACGACCGCTTTCGTGGCCTGTGGCTCAACGCCCTCCGGTGCGCCCGCGGCCTGGAGGAACGGCCGGCCGCCGACACCGCGGCCCGGAAGGAACAGGCCTACGACGCCCTCGCCGCGGCGGTCGAACGGCATCTTGACGTCAATGGAATCCTCGGGCTCATGGGGCTCTCATAGCCACATGTCAAACGTTTCCCAGGTGGACGTGCCGCAGTTTTCCCCGCGCCCGTCCGGCCAGGGAGTACAGGAGCTCCGTGTCCGTCGGCGGCGCGAAGTGGCGCCAGGCGGGAAAGCAGCGCGAGAGGTGCAGGGGAATGGAGGGTGATAGGGCGGCGATCCAGTCCATCATGGCGTCGAACCCCTCCCCCGGATCGACGAGTCCGGGGACGACGAGGTGCGTCAGCTCCACGTGCACGCCGCCCCGCACCCAGGCCGTGACATTGGCCTTCACGGCGTCGAGCGAACCTCCCAGACGCCGGTAACGCTCCTCATCGAAGGCCTTGAGGTCGACGTTGGCCGCATCTGTGCAGGTCAGGAGCTCCATGGCCACCGGCTCGGACATGACGCCGTTTGTGACGAGGACGACGGCGATCCCGTTCTCCCTCAGCAGCGGGGCCGCCTCGAGGATATACTCCGCCTGGAGCGTCGGCTCGTTGTAGGTGAAGGCCACGGATGGAAGCCCGAGGTTTCGGACCTCCAGCACCAGATCCTCGGGCCGCAAAGCAGCCGCAATGCGAAAGAGGGCCTCCGGGCGTTCGGGGTGGGCAATCTCGTGATTCTGACAGAAGGGGCAGGCCATCGTGCACCCCACGCTGCCCAGGGAATAGATGAGGGTTCCCGGCCTCCAATGGGCCAGGGGCTTCTTCTCGATGGGATCGACGGCCTGCGCACAGAAACGTCCCAGCCAGGGGGAGACGAGGGTCCCGCGCACGTTCAGGCGAACGCCGCAGAAGCCGGCCGCGCCGCTCCGCAGCGTGCAACCGCGGAAACAAAGCGTGCAGCGCACCGCGTCGCCCTCCCGGCGGGTCCACCATCGCGGCGTAATTCTCCTCTCCTCCAAAGCATCGCCCCCCTTTCGCCGTCGAGATCTTTTGCCCGGGGTATACAAAAAACGCCGCTCGTCGCGGCGTTTTTTGCGGAATATCCAAGTGGTCCAGGCTACTTCGCGGCCAGCTTCATCTCCTGAATGGCCTGGGCCAGGCGGGACACGCCCTCCTCGATCACGTCGGGCTTCGAGTAGGTGTAGTTGATCCGTGCGGCGTGGACGCCCGCCTCCGGGTTGATGCAGAACGGAGCGCCCGGCAGGATGGCGACCTTCTTCTCCAGGGCCTTCTTGGCGAGCTCCCCACTGTCGATGTTCCCCGTGTTCAGCCAGTAGAAGAAGCCGCCCTCGGGCTTCACCCAGGTGATGCCCTGAGGGGCAAGATGCTTCCGGAAGCTCTCCTCCATGGCATCACGCTTCACCCGATAGTCCTGGACGATGTTCGGAAGGTGGGAGTCCAGGTAGCCCTTGCGGCAGTACTCGTAGGTCAGCACCTGCGTGATGGGGCTGGAGCAGAGGTCGACGGCCTGTTTGAAGACCGCCATCTGGCGGATGATGTCCTTGGGGCCGCTGACCCAGCCGATGCGCACACCGGGGGAGAGGATCTTGGAGAAGGACCCGGCATAAATGGTGAGGCCAGCCTTGTCGAAGGAGAATATCGACGGCAGGTGCTCCCCGTCGAAGCGCACGTACCCATAGGGGTCGTCCTCGAAGATGGCGAGGCCGTAGCGCTCCGCGATTGCAGCCAGCTCCTTGCGCCGCTCCACGGTCATGGTCGATCCCGCGGGGTTCTGGAAGTTGACGATGGTGTAGATGAACTTGGGACGCTTGCCCTCTTTGCGCAGGCGCTCAATGAGGGCGGGCAGCTCGGAAACGACCATCCCCCCACCATCGACCGGGACGCTCGCGAAATCGGCGCCGTGGTTGTAGAAGGCCGTGAGGGCGGCCATGTAACTGGGATCCTCGACGATGACGGTGTCGCCGGGGTCGATCATGGCCCACGCGAAGAGGTCGAGCACCTGCTGGGAGCCCGTCGTCAACAGCATCTCGTCCAAGCCGACCTCGCGTCCCAGCCGCGGGGCCGTCCACTTGGCAAGGAAGGAACGAAGCGGGTCATACCCCTCCGTCGTGCCGTACTGAAGCAGCGACGTCCCCTCGCTGACCAGTTTCTCGGACCCCTCGGCGAACTGATCGATGGGGAAGACCTCGGGGGCCGGCATGCCTCCAGCAAAGGAGATCATCCCCGGCTGCTTGATGACCTTGAGAAGCTCCCTCACCGGCGAGGGACGCGTCTTTCGGGCCGCGGAGCTGAAAAGTTCCTTCCAATTGTCGCTCATTTCGACTCCTCCTTGACATGATAGATTCGCCGGCACGGACGCCGGAGTACCGCGATGTCGAGAAATTTGAGAAACATCAACAATTGATGGATTAATACGGATTGATTATAACATCAATTTCCGAAAATCCTTGAAAAGCTTCCGTCGGTTAACGCCCCTCCTTCGGTCAATGCCCCTCCTTTTCTATCCTCATGGCCCTCTCCTCGAGGTGCTTCAGGCGACGTTCCGTCGGGGGATGCGAGTTGAAGCCGCTCCGAGCCGTGGCGTAGCCGTTGTCCTTGAAGCTTTTCATCGCGTTGTAGAGGCCCCAGGGGCTGTATCCCGCCTTGACCGCGAGGTCCATGCCATAATCGTCGGCCTCCACCTCCTGTTCGCGGCTGAATCCGCTCTCCGCAAGGTTCATGCCGACCGCCCCGACGACCCGGGCCACATCCCCGGCCTGCCCCAGCAGGGCGCCCACGATGTTCCATCCAACCTGGCGCTTAGCGCCCCGGCTGTAATGCCCGCGCCGGACGTGCCCAACCTCGTGCCCCAGGATACCGGCGATCTCGTCGGGCGACGAGAGGATCTTCATCAACCCCTCCGTGACGTGCACGGTGAACCGCTTCATGGATTCGAACTTCACCCAGGCGTTGGGGGCCTCGTCCTTCTCGTAGTACAGGGGGACGTCCCGCATGTCTCCCGCTGCCGCGATACGGTTCCAAGCCGCCTCGACGGTGGCCTTGTCTATGGCGGCCCGCCCATCGGCCGGCAGGAGAAGCAACGCCAGGCTCAAAAGAAACAAAACGATCGGCAACCTCCGCTGCATGGACAGCTCTCCTCTCTTTCCGTCGACGTGGTCTCCCCTCCTCGCGATCCCTTCGCGTCGGGGAAGCTCGCCCTCATTCCATCCTATTTCATTCTATCCTACGATCTACGGTTGGGACCTAGGCGAAATTCGGCAATTTGCGGGTGGGAGGAGGAGCGTGCGAAGCGGACGGGTCCTCCTGTTATAATCTCCCATGAAGCTCGTTCTAATTTCGGGAACTCGCTGTAATTTTCCATGGATCCCGATATGATTTTCATGATTCTCCGTGAAAAAAATGATTCTCGACAAAGATGGTCCTCGGCAACGCAAGGGCCATCGGGAGGTCTCATGTTCGGTCGCAAACCCCAGACTCCGCCAAACGCACAAAAAACGCTTCGGGTGCTCACGGCTGCCGCCCTGGCCATCGCGCTCCCGACGCTCCTGATCCGTGGACTGCTCCTCCCCTGGAGCGAGGAGGGCGTCCTGTTCGCGCTCTACGGCGCCGGGGTGGGCTTCTCGTCCGCCATCCTCCTCAGCATGCTCCTTCTGTGGCTGATGAAAAAACGCGGGGCCTGACCGGGGCGGACGATGCGGGTCATTCCCTACCTCAGGGTCTCCGAGCTCGACGGATCGATGCGGAGCTTCCTCCAACTGGGGGAGGACGTTCGCTTCGTCGTCCCGTCCCGTCGGGACCGAAACTGGTGGAGGGAGCGTGCGGGCCGGGACGAATTCGGCCTTGACGGACCTCCGGAGGATATCCTGTGGAACTGGCAGGACCTCTATGAAAACGTCTGCGACTTCTGTGAGGCCGGGCGATTGCGCCCGATCGAGCCGCCCGACCACCGCCTGATCCTGAGCCGCCTGCTCCGGGAGCTGCTGGAGGAGGAACCCGAGCTGCTGACCCTGTGGCCGGGCTTGGGACGCACAGGGTTTCTGGATGTCCTCTCGGAGGACATACGGGAGCTGCTCAACGAGGCCGTCCTGCCGGGGCAAACGGAGGCCGGCCTTCAGGAGGGCGACCCCACGGCGCGGGTACTCCCCGCAATCTATCGGAGGTATCTGGATTACCTGTCCGCCAACGGGTTGATGGACAGCGCCCAGGTCTGCACCATGACGCTGGGCCTTCTGGAGCGCGAGCCCCTGCCCTGGGGCGGGGACCTCACGATGGTGTTCGCGGGCTTTCTCTCCTTCACCCAGGCCCAGGTGCGCCTGATCAAGAGGCTGAACGGCCTTTGTCGAGAGGTCGTCGTACTGAAGCCCGAAACGGGGCTCTCCGAATTTCACGATGCCGCACATCAGCTGGAGGGGCTCGTCTGGGAGGAATCTCCCCAAAGCGTTCCGGGGCGCATCCTCCAGGTGCGGGCCCGCGAGAGCGAGCTCGAGGCGGAGGCCGTGGCACGTCTGCTTGCCCTCTGGAGCGCCGGAAGGGGCCCCCTGGCCGAGGAGATGGATTTCCCCGGATTCGGGTCCGTCGGCATGATGTCGCCCGCAGGCGACGAGGACCCCGTGACCGAGGCCCTGAGGCGCTACTCCGTTCCCTACGCCGCGTCGGAGGGGCCGTCGATCGACCAAACCCCTCCGGGACGCTCGCTGTCCGCCGTATGGCCGCTCTGGGCCCAGGGGCTTCCGACCTACGAGACGGCCCTGTTTCTGGTTCAGCCCTGTCTCGCCGGGGACGCTTTCTCCGTCGCCGAGGCTCTGAGGGCCGGACCGAGCGGTCTCGCGTCGTGGAGGGCTTTCATCGAAGAGGTAGAGGAAAAGGGCGAGGTCCCCGAGGGGACACGGGGCGGAACGCCTCGGCACGCCCTCGCGGCCCTGTCGGCGGTGGAGCGTCTCTGCGGGGCCCTGCAGCGAGGGGGAAGCCCATCGGACCTGATGGGGGCCTTCCATCGATTCCTGACGCGAAAGGGGCTCTGGCTCGACAGGATGAAGGCCCTGCCCCTGGGCTACCCCGAGCTGGATGGCGCAATACGCGCGACCGCCTCCGCCATCGAGTCCGTGCACGAGAAGTACCTGGCGCTCCGGGAGCTTCTGCCGGACATCGGCCCAGCCGGAAGGACGCCCCTGAAGGGCGACGACGCCATGGAATTCCTTCTGAGCTGGTGCCGCCAGACCCGTATCCGCCCGGAGCCCCCGCTCTCGGGGGCGCTGACGCTCTACTTGGGGGCCCCTCCGGTCCTGGCCTCCCATCCCGTCTGGGTCATGCTCGGCGTCTCCCAGGGGAACTGGCCGGGCCGCATTTCCGGATCGCCGCTTCTGGGGCCCTCCGAACGGGAGCGGCTCGCCGAGGCGGAGGCTTGGCTGCCCTCCGTTCAGGACAAGCACCTTCAAAGGGAGGCCCTCTTCCGGCGCCTGATCCGGACGGGAGAGTCCCTGACCATCCTCTCCAGGGCCGATACGGACGAAAACGGACGCCCCGTGCCGGACACGCCCTTCCTGGACCGTTTCATGGAGGACATGAACGCGGGCGTCGAAGCGGAAGCGGAAACAAACGGATGGACGCTGAGAGAACTGCCGACGGCGGGCATCGAGATCCTCCTGCCCGACAGCGGCCATATCTTTCCGGAGGTCGACGCCGATCCTCTCGCAGCCGCCCCGCGCCCTGGCGTATCCGTTGGAGGAGTTGAAGGATCTGAAGGAGTTGAAGGAACGGAGCCGCGGAACGATCCTCCGACGCTTGCGGTCAGCGATATCCAGACGCTCCTCGAATGCCCTCTGCGCTACTGGCTGCAGCGGAGGGCCGGACTGAGGGAAAGGTCTCCGGAGCTCGCCACCGCGGCGGAATGGGGCTCGCTGACGCACAAGTTCTGGGAGCGGGTCTGGAGGCGATTCGGCCGTGGGGGCAATCCCTTCCCGGAGGTCGTGGAGGAGGAGTGGCGCTCGCTCTCCTCGGCCGATGAGGATTACGAAACATTCGGAAGGCTGATCCGGGACCGCCGTCTGGCGCGTACCCTGGAGGTGCTGCGGTTTCGGATACGGAGGCTGACGGCGCTCCAGGCGCAGATCCTGGAGCGGCTGGAGCAAGGCGGATTCCGCCACAGGGCCGTCCTCCTGGAGGAGGATGCCGCGCTTTCGCTGGAGGTCGACGGGGTCCGCTTCTCCGGTCGGTGCGACCGGGTGGAGATCCTGGAGGATGGGGACGGACGCACCCACGCCGTCATCACGGACTACAAGGCGGGAAGGAGCGTTCGGTACGAGGAGGGGATGAAGGACCTGGAGCGGTATCCCTGGTATGAGGGCGGGCCCTCAAAGCTCGTCCGCGGACTCCAGCTCTCGGCCTACGCCCTGATGTACGGACCTCGCGAGGCCGACGCCCCGCTTGCGGGGGTCAACTTCCTGGGCCATCGGGATGGGGGGATCGCCGGGACCTTCTCGGCGGCCCTTCAGGGCGTTTATGCCGGAATCCTGGCCGGAGAGACGAGAAACAACCGCCGTACCCTGGACGAGCGCCGGGAGGAGGCCGGCCACGCCATGGCCTGCGCGGCACGATTGCTGAGGGAAGGGCGGTTCGCGCCCTTCTACGATTCGCCCTCCTGCCGGTACTGCGACATGAAGGGCATCTGCCGCAGGGGCGAGGCCGTCGGGGAACCCCTGACGAGTGAGGAGGAGAGCGCGGACGCGTAACCGGCCCACCGGGTCCTTTAACAGGCGGCCGGCGGATTCGGTTTTGCTATAATGAGGCCAGTCAGGAGAGGCCGTTTCGAGGAGGCACAGAATCAACTAGGAGAGGGGGAGAGTGTAACCATGCTAAGTATTTTGGACAAGGTGGAGGCCAGGGGGATCGCCTTGGGGCGAAACGAGGGTATCGCCTTGGGACGAAACGAAGGCATCGCATCCACTGCACGGAGGATGTTGAAATTAGGCTTTACCCCGGAGCAGATCGCCCAGGCAACCGAACTTTCCCTCGAAAAGATCGAAGCCTTGCGGTAAGAGGATGCGGCCCAGCAGGGCCGCATCCTCTTGCTTCGGGAACGTCGGGAAACGGCTGCTCACACGTTCCACGGCTCCCCTGTTCCCGATTCCGCTTCCCTATCCCTCCCGCCCGTGCCTTTCGTCCCGCGCGTAACGCGCGATGGAGAGCAGGTCGGAGAGGATGCCCTGTGCGGTCTCGCGCCCGCCTCCTCCGCTCCCCCGGAGCGTGACCGGCCCCAGAGGGTCGGCGAAGAGCGTGACGATGTTCTCCGTCCCGTCGAGGGCGGCGATGGGATTGGACAGGGGAAGCGACGCCGGCCGAACAGAGGCCCTCAGGGCGCTGCCCTCCCGCTTCAATTCGGCCAGGAGCTTGATCCGCTCTCCCCGCTCCTTCGCGTCGCGGATCATCTCGGGGGTCACACGGGTTATCCCCTCCCTGTCGACGTCCTCCACGCGCATGTTCGCACCGAAAAGGGCATGGGCGAGGATGATCAGCTTGACCGCCGCATCCCACCCCTCGACGTCCAGGGTCGGGTCCGCCTCCAGCACGCCGGCGGAGCGGGCTTCGGCGCAGGCCTCCTCATAGGTCCTGCCCTTCTCCATCTCGGTCAGGACGTAGTTGGTGGAGGCGTTCAGAATACCCTGGACCCCCTCGATGGCGCAGCCGGCAAGTCCCTCGCGGGCCATCGCGAGGAGCGGCGTTCCGCCCTGCACCGTCCCCTCGAAGAGCAGCCGCACTCCCCTCTCCCTCGCCAAACGATTCAGCTCGTCGTACGCCAGGGCGATCGGGGCCTTGTTGGAGGTCACGACGTGCAGGCCGCGCTCCAGCGCGCACCGTACGTGGGACAACCCCGGCTCCCCGCCATCGAGGTTCGTGGGCGTGGCCTCGATCAACACCTCGGCACCCGATCGGGCGAGAAGCTCCTCGAAGGGGGCTCGAGTATCCTCAGCTTTACAGGCCGTCCCCAGCCGCCCGGTTTCCGCGAAGGTCCGCAGGACCTCCCCGAGGGAAAGTCCACTGGGCATGAGCGCCGTTCCATGCGAGCGCGAGGCAATCAGGCAGACCTGTGCCCGAAACCCGCAGCGCTCCTCCAGCCTCCCGCGGTTCTCGTGCAGAAGTTCGACAAGGCCCCGCCCCACCGAGCCGAAGCCCGCCAAAGCCAACTTCCATATTTTTTCAGCCGCCATGCTCCGACCCCCGCCGTTTTTACATGAACCGCTCGATGGGCCCCGCCTGTTCCTCGATCACCGGAACGTAGGTCTGAGGCCTGCGGCCGAAGCAGACGTCCATCTGTTCGTAAAAAGTCACCGCATCCAGGTTGACGAACCGCTGCTCGATCGCCCGCTCCGTGGGCACGTAGCGGATGTGCCCGTCGTGGACCTCGACGACCGTCACCCCGCTGAACCCCTCGTCCAGGAGAATGACCCCGGCCGAGCCTATTTCCTTGCCAAAGTTGACGTCGTAGGCGGAGGTGGCCCCGCTGCGGACGATGTGGCCGGGGATGACCTCGCGCACCTCGGGGATCTCGAAGACCCCCGGCACGAACATGCCCGAGACCTTCATGAACTGGCGGATCGCGGGGTCCTTCCGCATCATGGCCTCGAGACGGGTACGGATGTAGCGCCCCGCGCCGGCCAGGCGGACGTGCCCGAAGGAGTCCGTGCTGTCCCCGCTGTCCGAGAAAACCCTGCCGTCCTCCCCCTTCACACCCTCGGCCACGACCATGACGTAGGTCCCCGAGTGCACGTCCGAGTTCAGGATGCGCCGCATGTAATAGTGTTTTACGTGCTCGTACACCGCGTCGAAGTCCACCGTGATCTCGGGAATAAGGATGCAGTCCGCATCCGCGGCCACGCCCCCGCGGAAGGCCGTGTGTCCGGCGTAGCGGCCGAAGACCTCGACGATCATCACGCGGTTGTGCGTCTTGCCCGTGGTCTTGAGGTCCTCCACGATGCGCGATATCTTGTTGATGGCGGAGTCCCCGCCCACCGAGTAGGTCTGGAGGTCCAGGTCCATCGTCTTGGGCGCGTGAACGCAGGCGATGCCGTTCTGCGCCAGGTCCACCACGACGCTCCCCGTGTCGTCCCCGCCCGAGATGAGGAGGCCGTCGAGATTGAACTTGCGCAGCCCCAGCAGGATGCGGTCGTACTTGTCGGGGTCCGGGATCTTCGATATCTTCACCCGGCTGTGGCCGGCGTCGCTCCCCGCGAAGGCGGAGTTGACGTGGTCCGTGCGCTCTTCGTCGAGGAAGACCAGCCGTTCGAAGTCTACCAGGTTGTAGAGCCCCGCGTACCCGTTCGGGATGATGTACGTCCCGATGCCGCGCGCCATGGCGGTCTTGGCCGCGCCGCGGACGACGGCGTTCAGTCCGCCGCAGTCCCCGCCCGATGTAATGATGCCGATGTTCTTCATCTTCTTGCCCATAACGTTTCCCCCATGCCTCCCTATGACGTTCGCAGCATTCCTGAAGTAAGGCTATTTTACCAAGGGAGGGCAAGGAGTTAAACCATGACGAGAAAGAGCGGGGCGTGCATCCCTCCGGGAAATTTCCGGCCTATAATTGTTTTGCCTGCACGAACTTCCAATCTTTCAGTATCATGGATCATAATCGCAGGTTCAGCGGAATCAGCGGCAAAATCCATTCAGAACGATTTTGGAAAGGCGGTTGTGAAGGTGCTTGGAATCTTTGGAAAAATAGGTGCTGCGCTGAGAGGGCAGGTAAAGAAGTTCCTGACCGAGGGAGCGGCTGCGGCGTTCATCAAGCTGTGCAGGGCGGGAACGCCCGATGCGGTTGCGAAGGCCATCCGGTCCGGGGCGGACGTCAATGCAAGGGACAAACGCGGCACGACGGCGCTGATGTGGGCGGCCTGCAACTTGAACCCGGGGGTCGTGGAAGTGTTGCTCGAGGCCGGGGCAAACGTCGATGCGAGGTGTGAGGACAGCGTTACGGCCTTGATGGTGGCCGTTGAGGAGAACCCCGAGCCGAGAGTTGTATCGGCGCTGCTGAATGCCGGGGCGGACATCGACGCAAAGAACAAGGAAGGAAGTACGGCGCTGATGTGGGCAGCCCATGACTCGAAGTCGGAGGTTATGGCAGTGTTGCTGGAGGCCGGGGCGGATATCGACACGCAGGACAGGGTCGGACACACGGCGTTGATGTGGGCGGCCTACAACTCGAACCCGGCCGTCGTATCCGCGTTGCTGAAGGCGGGGGCGAATGTTGGGGCGAGGGAGAAGGACGGACAGACGCCCCTGATCATGGCGGCCATGAAAAACCCGGACCCGGCTGTGACCTTGGAACTGCTGAATGCCGGTTCCGAGGTTGATGCAAAGGACGACAGCGGAATAACGGCGCTGATGTGGGCGGCAGCCTACAACTCGAACCCGGATGTTGTCGTGGCCCTGCTGAAGGCCGGGGCGGATGTCAACGCGAGAGCGAACGACGGCGCAACGGCGCTGATAGCGGCGGCGGAGAACAATCCGTCCCCGGATATCCTGTCGGTACTGTTGGAGGCGGGAGCGGACGTCGACGCGAGGGCGGACAACGGGGACTCGGCGTTGATAGTGGCGGCGGCCAAAAATTCCAACCCGGACGTCGCAGCGCTGCTGTCGAGGTCCGGGGCGAATGTCGAGGCAAAGGACGAAGGGGGCTGTACGGCGCTGTTGCGCGCTGCGGCGAAGAATGAAAACCCAAAGGCTGTGTCCGTGCTCTTGGAGGCCGGTGCCAATATTGAGGCGAAAGACGAGGAGGGCCGTACGGCACTGATGTGGGCGGCAGCGAAGAATCCCAATCCGGATGTCACGGCCTTGCTGTTGGAGACGGGTGCGGACGCCGGCGTAAAGGACAAGAGCAAAATGACGGCGCTGGACTACGCGGCGGCGGTGAATCCGACCCCGGACGTCGTGGCTATGCTGCTGAAGGCCGGAAAGGGCGTCAAGTTGGAGCGAGAGGACGGTTGGACGCTGCTGATGACGGCCGCCCAGCACAACTCGAACCCGGTCGTCGTGTCGATGCTGCTGAGGGCGGGGGTGGACGTCAACGCCAAGGACGAGAACGGACATACGGCGCTGATGCAGGCCGCAGGGAACAACAAGAATCCAAGGGTCGTATCGGTGCTGCTGGAAGCGGGGGCGAACGTCAATGCGGAGGACCGGAACGGGCAGACGGTGCTGGCGGCGGCGAAGAGGAATAAGAATCTCGAGGCCAGGACGGCAATCGTCAGGCTGCTGACGAGCGCGGGCGCAGCGAGGTAATTCCTTTTTCAAGTGGAGGGATGGAGATGCTTGGAGGAATTTGGAGGAGGACGAGGGCACTTCTGTTTGGGGGCGCGACCATGGCGTTTTTCGCGCGCTGCAGGACGGGGACCCCAAAAGCGGTTAGGGAAGACCTCAGTTTCGGGGCGGACGTCAATGCGAAGGATGAGGACGGCTGGACGGCATTGATGTATGCGGCGCATAACCCGAACCCCGAGGTCGTGCCGGTGCTGCTCGAGGCAGGGGCGAACGTCGACGCGAGGGATAAGAACGGGCTGACCCCGTTGATGTATGCGGCGGCAAACAACCCCAGGACAGATGCCGTATCGGCCCTTCTGAGGGCCGGCGCGAACGTCGACGCGAAGGACAAGGGCGGACAGACCGCACTGATATATGCGGCGGCGTTGAATCCGAACCCGGATGTCGCGGTGCTGCTGTTGGAGTCCGGCGCGGACGTCAACGTAAAGACGAACGAGGGCGTTACGGCCCTGATGTCCGCGGCGCACCACAGTTCGAACCCTGAGGTCGTGCCGGCACTGCTTAAATTCGGAGCCGGAACGACGAGCAATAGGGGCACGACGGCGCTGATGATGGCGGCGAACAATCCCGAGCCGGGGATCGTCCTGGCGCTCTTGGAGGCCGGGGCGGATGTCGACGCAAGGACCGAGGATGGATTGACGGCATTGATGTATGCGGCCCGCAACCCCAATCCGGAGAACTTGTCGGCATTGCTGAAGTCGGGGGCGGACGTCAATGCGGGGACCAATGAGGGGTATACGGCGTTGATGGCGGCGGCGCAGTACAACTCCAATCCGGACGCCGTGATGCTGCTGGCCGGGGCAGGCGCGAACGTCGACGCGAAGGATAAGGGCGGACTGACCGCGTTGATGTGGGCGGCAATCTACAATTCGAACCCAGCTGTCGTGACGGCGTTTCTGGAGGCCGGTGCGAACGTCGACGCAAAAAGCGAGGACAACTCCACGGCTCTGATGTGGGCGGCAGCCCATAATTCCAATCCCGCTGTCGTTTCGACCCTGCTGAGGGCCGGAGCGGACCTTGGCGCAAGGAACGAGGACGGCTGGACGGCATTGAGGTGGGCTGCCTCCAACCCGAACCGGGACGTCACGGCGATGCTGCTTAAGGCCGGGCTGGACGTCAATGAGAGGGATAAGGAAGGACAAACGGCGCTGATGGGTGCGGCGGCCTATAACCCGAATCCCGCTGTCGTATCGGCTCTGTTGAATGCCGGGGCCGACGTCGACGCAAAGGACGAAAACGGCTGTACGGCACTGATGGCGGCAGCGCTCGAAAATCCGAATCCAGGTGTCGCATCCGTCCTGCTGAAAGGCGGCGCGAACGTCAACGCAAAGGACAAGGGCGGCTGGACTGCGTTGTTGGCGGCGGCGGCAAACGACAGACCGGATATCGTGTCGGCATTGCTGAAGGCGGGTGCAGATGTCGACGAGAAGGACGAGCGTGGCTGGACAGCGCTGATGGCGGCAGCGGCGACCAACACGGGCCCGGAAGTCGTATCGGCATTGCTGAGGGCCGGAGCGGACCCCAACGCAGAAGGCGAGGACGGCCGAACGGCCTTGATGATGACGGAGGAGAACGAGGATCCCGAGGCCAGGACGGCGATCGTCGAACTGCTGAAGAACCGGGGCGCCGCCACGTAGCCGGAACGAGGGAGACCCTGCGGCCTCCCTCGTGCCCGGAACCTTACAGGCTGTCGCCGAAGTCCTCCCTGAACTTCGCAGCCAGCCGATCCTGCCAGTCCCCTACCGCCTTCAGCCTTCCGCTGAAGAAGCGCAGGATTTTGGGCTCCTCCGTCCACTCGAGTCCGCCGACCAGATTTCGGTTCTCGAAGAGCCAATGGATGCGGTCGACGGCGTACTTCACCTGGGACATCGTGAAGACCCTCCGCGGCAGGGCGAGCCGCAGCAGTTCCGCATCGGCCAGACGTTCGCTTCCGTCCTCGTTGCGCTCCTCCGACAGCGTCCCCCGCTCCATGCCCCTCACCCCGCCCGCGATGAAGACCGCGGCAGCCAGGGCGCCCGCCGTGTACCGATTCTGGGGCACGTGGGGCAGGAATGCACGCGCGTTCAGGTGGCAGCCCAATCCGCCGGCGGGTTTCACCACGGGGACGCCCCGCGCATCGAGCTCGTCGGCCATGAAGGCGATGAACTCCGGCCCGTGACGGATCATGTCGAAGTCCATCGTCTCCTCCAGCCCCACCGCCATCGCCTCGATCTCCCGCACCGACATGCCCCCGTAGGTCAGGAATCCCTCGAAGAGGGGGATCAGCGGCTGCATGCGCTCGAACAGTGCCCGGTCGGCCGTCAGAATCGCCCCGCCGCGCGCGCACCCCAGCTTGCGGGCCGAGAAGTACACGATGTCGCAGAGTTCCGCGATGCGGCGCGTGATCTCGCGGATCGTGGCTCCGCGCTGGGCCGCCTCGCGCGTCTTGATGAAATAGAGGTTGTCGGCCAGAAGCGAGGCGTCCAGGACCAGCGGAACCCCATGCCGGCGGCAGACCTCCAAGGCCCTCTCCAGGTTCTCCAGCGACCAGGGCTGGCCGCCGATCAGGTTCGTCCCCGCCTCCATGCGCACGAACGGGACGTTGCCCGCCTCGCGTTTAAGCAGCGCGTCGAGGGCGGCCGTGTCCATGTTGCCCTTGAAGGGGTCGGTACTGTCCAGGTTCAGTGCCTCGGGAAGAAACATCTCGACCACGCTCCCCCCGTTGCGCTCGATGTGGGCGCGGGTGGTCGTGAAGTGGTAGTTCATCGGAACGACGCCGCCCTTCCCGACGAGGGCGCTGGCCAGGATGTTCTCCGCCGCCCGTCCCTGATGGACGGGGAGCAGGAACGGCTTGCCGAAGATATCCTGCGTCACCGCCCTCAGACGCTCGAAGCTCATGGACCCCGCGTAGCTGTCGTCCGCCGTCATCATCGCCGCCAGCTGTCGGTCGCTCATGGCGTTGACGCCGCTGTCCGTCAGCATGTCCAGAAAGACCTTGTCGTTCTTCAACAGGAACGTGTTGCTGCCCGCCTCCCGAATGGCCGCAACCCGCTCCTCCACCGACACCAGCGTCAGCTTCTGGACGATGCGCACCTTGTGCATCTCGAGGGGGAACGCCGCGCCGCCAAAGAACTTCACCTGTCCGTCCATCTCAAAAACTCCCTTCATGACATGGTATGAAATAATAAAAAGAGGGCTCCTTACCATCGAATCCGGTAAAGAGCCCTCTTGCGAACCTTTTCTGGATGCCCGTCCCGCACGTGCTACAAGCTACGGCTCCAGCCTCCTCGCAAAGGGCCTGGTTCCGTAGTAATAATACGAACCCGAAAGAACAAGGGACGAACCCATAATACACAACATACGCACAACCTCCGAGAAACAGCGGGACGGCGATAACTGCCCTATAACACTGTGTGCAACAATACCACGGTAAAGGAAATCCGTCAAGGCCGTCTTTCGCCCGGTGTCGTTGTCCTGGAGACAAGGAGGAAAGCGTTTTGTCTTCCCTGCCGGTATGAGTTGGCCGCAGTTTGTCCATTCATGACACGCCGTGCTCCCCGCTTATCGACTTGGATTTACAATCCGAATCCAACCGAATGCAACAGCAGGCGATGCGGGAAGGTCGACCTGCCGCTCAAAAATCGACTTGAGATCGAAACTTAATTATTTCACCGAGGATCTCTTGAAAGTCTTCGCT
>ERZ772957.491-NODE-491-length-31515-cov-5.482327_pt1 | contig 31515 bp, 32 predicted proteins | sample MGYA00580682_ERZ772957 | MGnify/ENA primary metagenome ERZ772957 (study PRJEB29015, sample SAMEA2737921) | human oral metagenome | biome: human oral; feature: human-associated habitat; material: dental | place: China | collected 2025 ...
GGGGGGGGGGGGGGGGGATAATCGAGGGGTCTATCTTAGCGCGCTTATTAAAATGCAGCATTCGGAATCCGCCGGGAAAGACAAACAAGGAGATTTTTTTATGAAAAAGATAGCAATGATTGTTCTATCCGTATGCATTCTGGCAAGCGGAGCGTTCGCTTTGGACATGGGAGTAGGAGGCATTTTCGAATACAACTACGTTCCGGGATTTACAAAAATGGGTAACAACAGTGGAAGCACAGAAATGCATGCCCTCGGATTCAAGGCGTTTTTTGACGCTCAGTACGCCGCAGTATCGTTCGGAGTGGACGGCACAGTCGGAAAGGTCAAAATTAAAAACAAGACAACCGGCGTAACTACTGAACTCAACCAGCAAGCCACGTTCCTTAACCTCGGAATAATGGGAAAATATCCGTTCTCCGCAGGAAACGCAAAAATCTACCCAATCGTAGGTTTCGACTTTGACTTTGCGATTGCTGCAAAGGCTGACGGAAAGAAAATGGAACTCACCGCTGAACAAAAGAAAGGCATGAACAGGTACTGGTTCGACATCGGACTCGGTGCGGACATCCCCGTAGCACTTGACGGAAAACTCTGCATACGACCGCAGGCTCTCTTCGGCGTTCAGATGAACATGACTGACGACGTGAAAACAGCAAAGAAATTCGCTGAGAGCCTAGGACTCAAGTACAGCAACGTAGTATTAAAGACACAAGTCGGTGTGGGCGTAATCTACAAGTTCTAATAAAAAAATGCACCCGTCCTGCCGTGATTCCGAGGCGGGACGGGTGTTTCGCTTTCAATAAAAAATCGTCTACAAGTTTGCGCCTACAGCCGCCGTCAGGCCAGGCGACCAGCCTCCGCTTTTTCGTGCTGGGCTTCAAGAATTTCCATCACTTTATCCACAGTCTTCTGCTTGGGGTCTGATTCCTGCTCCGGAAGCGCCGCCAGCACCTCGTCCCTGAATTTTCTGCATTCGATAACCGGACTTGCGGTAAGAACAAGTTTGTCGTGTTCAACCAAATCGGCAAGCATATCGTCGGGCTTTTCCATGTTTATCCTAAGGCAGTTTCCGTTGTTCGAAACCAAAATCATCACGTCAAAAAGGCGAAGATAACTGTCAATTTCGCGAAGCCCTCGTTTAGTTTCGGGATGCCCCGGACGATAACGTGTACCGCTAGGAAAAACAAGTATGATTTGACCTTTACGTTTACAACTATCCATTTGGCGCATTGCCGCAAAATTGATTTTCTTTGCCTTCTGAGCCTCAGCTTTTATTTGCTCTTCGGAAACGTCGCTGTTTTCAACCTTGTCCAAACTCCTTGTAGGATAAATTACAACCCGTGTAAACGCCTCCGTCCAGCAACGGACAGCCGGATTCGCTTCATTCAATTTCATTCCGGCGATTGCCACGATTCTTTTTGCAAAATCTTTTGACCAATCTTCGCCGTGCTTATCCAAAAGATATATCACGGACGGCAAATCGATGTTTGTAAAATGCTCCATCATTATTACGCCGGATTTTCCCTCTTTTGTGACAGCATCGTAAAAAGCCTTCCAGTTTTCGATGTTCCCAAGACACGAATCCTTGCGGAGCGTCTCGTCCATCATTTTGAAACAGTATTCAAGAAGAGCAGGATTAGATTCCTGATATATGTTAGTTTCATCGATTTTGTCAGGAGCTTTGGAAATCTTAATCATTTCCTTCATGTAATGCCCATATGCTTCTATTAACGGAATTCCCATAATGTCCTCGATATTTAGTTTTTCGGCGGGCAAACTAAATCCGCCATAAGCCATAAACTTTCGGTCCGCTTATTATAAATTTCACTATTGTACCTGTCAATTGTAGAAAAAATTCGATAGCGCATCCGGAAAAATGGAAAGATTACAATTTTTCTTCTATAATGAAAGAATGAAAATAGAGCATTTGATATTTGACATGGACGACACGCTTTATCCCGGAACAGGCAAAATGAACGCCGGAATCACAAGGCGGATGCTGCAATATGTAGCGGATTTTTTTGGCGTGAATTACGAACAGGGACTTGAACTTCGCAAAAAGAACATAGGAAATTTTTCTACAACGTTGGAATGGCTGATGTCGGAAGGGCTTAATGATATCGAAGATTTTTTTGCCACTGTTCACCCGGATGATGAAGCCGACGAACTTACGCCCGACCCTAAGTTGCGTCCTTTTCTTGAATCCATAGACATTCCGAAAATTCTTCTTACAAACGCACCGCTTGAGCATGCGGAACGGGTTCTTGAAAAACTGAACGTAAAAAATCTTTTTGACCACATATGCGACATAAGATTTTCGGAACTAAAAGGAAAGCCGTATCCAAAGGCATTCAAAAATGCGCTTGCCGTCTGCAACGGAACAATCGACGACACCCTGTTCATCGATGACCTTGTAAAATACACGGACGGATACATGGCGTTGGGCGGAACTGCAGTTCAGGTCGGGAAAAATCCGGGGCATCATCTTAGCAAAGACGCATCTTCTGCCTGCAAAGAAACGCCGCCACATCCCGGAAGGACGCTTCACATCGACTCGATTTATGAAATTCCGGCATTGATAAATGAACTGAAAGACGAACAATAAACGAACACGTATTTTTATATTAATCTTAAATTATTTTGATATTGTTCTTATACAAACTTTATCGGCTAACAACGGAATTAATTATATCACACAATCAGAAAAAATGAATATTTTCCGTAAAAAGAAAAATCTTTCGGCAAAAAAATGAAATTTTTCAAGTTCTGTAATTTAGGAAGATTCTTTAAAACCGTTTTTAAATACAATTTAAATTCCGCCTGTAGAAGAATTTTTGATAAAACTCAAACTCTCGCCGGAAAATGAATAAAATTGTGCAGGCAAAGCCGCTTTATTCATGCGGATTGATTAAAAAATCTGAAAAATAAACATATACACGCCTCAAAATTCGGTATAACATTTCAGTATGTCTTTAGAATCTTTTATTCCGTGCGGAAATGTGGAAATCGACCAACTTTTGCGTTTTACCGCCCTTGTTGACAAAATGACAGGAATCATGCGGCATACACTTTTAATAGACGGAAGCCGGCGTGAAAACGATGCCGAGCATTCGTGGCACATTGCGCTGATGGCGCTTCTGTTTAAAGATTATGCACCAAAGGACACAAACGTGGAACGCGCAATAAAAATGTGCATAATCCACGATTTGGTTGAAATCTATGCGGGCGACACGTTCGCTTTTGACAGCGAAGGAAACAAAGACAAAGAAGAACGAGAGCGCAAGGCGGCGGACAAACTTTTCAGTCAGATTCCGGACGGAATTGCGGCGGAAATCCGTTCTTTATGGGAAGAATTCGACAGAATGGATACGCCCGATTCAAAATATGCGGCAACGATGGACAGACTGCAACCGTTTTTACACAACACTTTAACCTACGGGCACACTTGGCTCGAAGGAAAGCCGAGCGTTGACGACGTTCTAAAAAGAATCGGAATCGCAAAAGAAACCGTTCCTGCTATGTGGGATTGGATTGAAAAAAATATCGAAAACGCCGTAAAAATGGGCTGGTTAAAACGATAAAAACCTGAAACGAAGCAGATTTTGTCAAAACAAAACGATTTTTCGAATCATAGATTTGCGGATTATCAAATATCAAATTTGTTTAAGCGTTTTTAATTATTCGCAAAAATCTGAAAATCCGCCGTTTGCAAAAACCTTTTGACGTTCAAGAATGAAATCCACAAGATTTGAAGCAAAATCGCCGTTCTCAAAAAGCGATGCCGAAAAATCTTTGAATCCGAACTTCAGTTTTTCGTAATTTGCAAAAAAATCCGTAAGCGCATTTTCCAATTCGCCGGAATCCGCGGCGCTTTGATTGTAAAGAATCCAGCATTTTTCCACGATTGCAAAATCATTTTTTTGGAAATGACGCCCAAGCCGTTCCAAAAGCGCACGGACTTTCACAAGTTGATATTCTTCGCTTTGAGGATAGGCGTGCCAAACAAAAGGGCAGCCGCAAAGGGCGGCGCGGCTAAGACTGTCTTCACCGCGCACAAAAAGCAAATCGCAGCCGGAAAGCAGCGCATCCCAATCGTTTTGCGCAAGAAATTCCAGTTTTTTAAGGCGGAACATTTTGCGGTTTTCATTTTTTTGCAGTTCGTTTTCGTAGGCGTTTTGAAAAGCGCCGCCCTTTTCTTGTGCAAGATTCACGATAAGCGTTCCGCCGAGTTTTTCGTTCAGATTTTGAAACGCACGAATTATCGGACGGCAATCCCGCGGATATGCAAAAAAAATCGTCTCGAATAATTTTTTATTGGAGGAGGAACGGGGGGGGCGTTGCGGGGGGGGCGAGAAGCCCACCCTGATAGAGGGGGTAGGCGAAGACGCGGAACTTTTGCAGAGCGGAAGTTCTGCGGCTGAGCCCAGGGGGAGATTCTTAAAAGAATCTTCCCCTCCTGATGAAAAAAAAGTATTGAAAAACGGTTCGTCAATAATAAGTCCGCCTGTTTTTGGAGTGAATCCCATCATAAAATTGACTTTTTGCACGCGCGCACTTCGGGTAAGACTTTTGAGCTTGTGAAAAGTTTCGGCGTAATCTTCGGCGGTAAGGTAATCCAGCATGATTATGTCGGTGATTGTAGGAAGTTTTTCGTCAAAAAGGAGCGTTTCAAGCCAATCCGGGCGGCCGCATTGAAAACATTCCAGGATAACCGCAGGCGGCGACTTTCTGAACTCGCTAAGGCAAAGCGAATTTTCGTCCCATTTGAAAATTTCTATTCCAAAACAGGTTTGGCGCTTTTTTTGCGGAACAACATCGGGAACGAGTTTTGAAAAAACATTCAGGTCGTCGACAATGAGCCTTATTTTTATTTCCGGCACCGGAAATTTTGGCACAAGATTTTTTATCGCTTTTACAAGCCGCCAGACAACTCCGATGTCGCCGAAATTATCAACCACTTTGCAAAGAATCGTAATATCAAGCATTTTGAATTATTTGAACCCACGAGCGGGAATCCTTTTTTGATTTTTCGAGCGAGAGCAATTCTATAAGATTGTCCAGCGCATTCCGGATTACATCGGCGCTCTCGGTTTCTTTTGTGTACTCGATTTCAACATACGGAAGCCCGTTCACAAGTTCCAACTCAAGATGGAACTCAAGCGGACGAATATTTTGTGCATTGGAATCTTGAAAAATGCGGGTGGAATAAGGAGTGCTGTAGGACGACTTTGCTGAAGAAACGGAATTTTCACTGACAGATAAATCCTTCGAAGAGTCGACGGGATTTTCGAAAGCCGGTAAGCCGCCCGGAACGGGAATACTTTTCGCCCCGCAAGATTCATTTGCAAAAGCGGAATCGGCAGCGGGAACAGAATTTTTGTCCGCGGCGTTTTTTGCGTTTTCAGAAACGGCATTTTCTCCGCTTACCCCGCAAACGCCCTCAGGAACAAGGAGTGCGCCGTTTTCCGCCGCCATCGCAACGCATTGAGTTCCAACCGCAATTTTTTCTTTACGGAACCAGTTTCGGAAGTTTGTCCGAGCAAAAAATTGTCTAAGCACATCGGGATTTTCGACAAAAGTTTCGTTTTCCTCGTTAAATTCAATTCCGTTTTGAATTTGTTTTGTTTTTACGGCAAAAAACGATTTTGCATTCTCAGGATTTTGCTTTCTTTTTGAAAAAAGCCAGCTGCGGATTTCCTCAAAACTTTTTTCCCCGGCAAATTCAGAAAAATTCTGCATATTTGTTTGCGTCCGCAGCCTGATTACGCGGGGCTCGTTTTCCAGGCGAGATTTCATATCTTCAAATTGAGAATAGTATTCGTCGGTTTTAAAAACTATTTCCGGATTTTTGAATAAAAGAGCGGGATTCTTTTTGCCGCCAAGAATCCACGCCATGATTTTCATAAATTCATTTTGCGAGAGCGGGATTTTTACTTCAATTTCGCGACCCATGGCTTATTATACATTTTAAAATAAAAAAGACCATCGGACGCGCAAACCGCCGACAGTCTTTTTAGCAAAAATCAGTTTCCTTTTGCGGGGAACTCAGCCTGAACTTCGGCAATATCCGCTTCGGTGGCTTTTACCCAATACTGGAACACCTGAATCGGTCCGACCGTTCCTGCCATCGCAAGAGTCGGGGTTTTTGCCACATATTTTTTGTTCTTTTCGCCCGGCTCAAGATATTTAATTACGCAACCGTACATTTTTCCGTCTTTCGGATTCACGATTGTTCCGCCTTTCCAGTTTCCCTCGGATTCCTTCTGCATATTGTAAATCCAGGGAGTTCCGACTGTCCGCATCTGATTTACAGCTCCCGCCACAGGAAAATTCTTGTAAGTAGGCTTGCAAGCCGAAGCGATGACGTCCTGCGGCTTATTGACAACCGCTGCGATTGTTCCAAAAAGCTGTCCGTCCTGCTCATAAATCCGCCATACGCCGGTAACTTTTCCCGTCTGATCGTCAATGCTCTTCCATATGCCGAATGCCGGATCTGCGGCAAAACAGTTCACTGCACCAAGTGTCAGTGCGGCAAGAACAATAAAAAGTTTCTTCATTACAAATCCTCCAATGAATGATTGCGGAAAGTTTATCATCTCTTTGAATAAAGTTCTATCAGGGAACGAAAAACGCTTTGCATTCAAGCGGCATTTTGTCCGGCGGGACAATAAAAAGCTGAACAAAACTTATTTAAAACTCGGAGAGCTGCCTTAAAACTACGAACTTGTAAGACATCCTCCGATTATTTTGCGCCGTATAAAAATCCTTAAAAGTGCACGCACCGCACAGAAATCAAACCCGATGCATTGCGCTGAAGACTTTTTCGTTCATTATGTTGATTTCTACAGACATTTCTTGGGCTTTTTTTGCCATTTGCACGCGGAATTCGTCTATAGAAATATCCGCGCCTTCGAAATTTACTATCATCATCATCACAAAATTCCCGGAAAGAATTGTCTGCGTAATGTCCTCGATATTTATTTTGTGCTGTGCAAGGTAATTGCTTACACTTGCGATTATTCCAACTTTGTCGCTTCCGACTACGGTTATGATTGCGTTCATGCGTTTATATTAGTTTATTTTTTTTTGAGTTTCAATCGATATAATCCTGTGAAACGCAGAATGCAGTGAAATGCGGAATGCAAAATTCAATGCCGAACGGGAAATTCTTCTAAAAAATGAGCAGAATGCTTTCAGTCCATTTCGACGGCGGCAAATTTTTCTTTATAATCCAAAATCTGCGGCTCTTCCCCGAACAGGAACAAAACCTTTCCGTCGCGGATTTCTGCCGTAACTCTGCCGCCTTTGCTGAGTCTGCCGAAAAGCACTTCGTCAACCAGCGGAACGGCAATCAATTCTTCAACGGTTCGCGCCACGTTCCTTGCCCCGTACTCTCTGGAATATCCCTGCTGAGCTAAAAAATCCAAGCATTCATCCGTAACTTGCAGCCGTACCTTTTTAGCCAGCAAACGGGACGCAACTATTTCAGTTTCTTTTTTTACGACTTTGAGTATGATTTCCCGATTCAGATGAGCAAAAGGAATTACCGAATCAAGGCGGTTTCTGAACTCAGGAGAAAATTCTTGTTCAACCGCTTTTTTGATTGTCGCCGAATCTCCAAAAAAATCGTTTTCAGCCGAGCCTGCAAAACCAACCGGAGATTTTTCCATATCCCTTGCGCCCGCATTGCTTGTCATTATGATTATGCAATTCCTGAAATCAGCCTTGCGCCCCTGGTTATCCGTTAAAAATCCGTAATCCATCATCTGAAGGAACACATTATATATGTCGCCGTGAGCTTTTTCGATTTCGTCAAACAGAATCACGGAATGCGGATTTTTCCGAACAGAATCCGTAAGAATTCCGCCTTCTTCATAACCGATGTAACCGGCAGGCGCTCCCAGCAGGCGGCTTACAGTGTGCTTTTCCTGATATTCGCTCATGTCAAAGCGCAAAAGCGGCTCCGAAAGAAGACGGCTGAGCGTACGGGCAAGCTCCGTTTTTCCCACTCCCGTAGGGCCTGCAAAAAGAAAAACGGCTTCCGGTTTTTCAGGATTTTTTAATCCTGCACGCGCCTTTTTAACCGCTTTTACAACCGCTTTTACGGCTTGGCTCTGTCCGAAAATCTGACTTTCAAGTTCCGTTTCCAAATCTTTTAATTGGGATTTTTCGCCGCCGGTAACATTTTCAACAGGAACATGAGCCATTTTTGAAATAACTTTGCGGATAATCGCCGTAGTTACAAGCGGCTTTTTCTTTTCGATTTCAGAAATTTCATGAATCGCCGCTCCCTGCGTTCCAAGATTCTGTCCGTCAGGTTTTTGCGAATATCCGCCGAAAAGGTCTAAAGGATTAAACTCGTCCTCGCCGTTTGCCAAAGCCGCAAGCGGAATGTTGGAAATCTTTATCGGAGGCGTTCCTTCAAATCCGCCGCTCGCCTTTATTTTTACAAGAGCACCCGCTTCGTCAATCACGTCTATGGCTTTGTCCGGGAGCCGCCTATCCGAAAGATACTGAACCGAAAGTTCCACCGCAGATTCTACCGCAGATTTGTTGTAGCGGACGTTGTGGAATTTTTCGTATTTTGGCAAAAGCCCTTCCACAATTCTTACAGCCTCGTCGCGGGTCGGCTCAAGAATATCGACTTTCTGAAAGCGCCTGGAAAGCGCCCTGTCTTTTTCAAAATGCTTTGAATATTCTTCAAATGTTGTTGAACCGATAACCCGCAATTTTCCGGTTGAAAGTATGGGCTTTAACAAATTTGCGGCATCCATGTTCGAGTTTCCGTTCGTTCCTGCGCCCATAATCATATGAATCTCGTCGATAAAAAGTATCGCGTTTTTTAATGAGACCATTTCATCGATTACCGCATGAAGACGTTCCTCAAAATCTCCGCGGAATTTGGAACCTGCCAAAAGTAAGCCCATATCCAAAGAATACACGGAAGATTCTGCAAGTTCCTTGGGAACTCGCTTATCGACAATGCGCTGCGCAAGTCCTTGTGTGACGGCTGTTTTTCCAACGCCGGCTTCGCCAACGTGCAGCGGATTGTTTTTTACGCGGCGGCATAAAATTTGTATTGTGCGCTCGATTTCGTCTTCCCGCCCGATTAAAGCGTCGAACTCGCCGTTTTTGGCAGCTTTTGTCATATCAACGCAAAAACGGGAAAGTGCGCTTTTTCCAGATTTTTTTGACGAAAACCCCGAATCGTCCTCAAATGAAGAATCTCCGTGCGCCTCGCCTTTAAGATAAGGTTCCGCCTTTGAAATCGCCTCCAAAAGATTCGGGCGGTTTATGCCGTTCAGGCTCATGTAATACGAACAGTAATTCTTTTTTTCGTCATACATACTGACAAGAATATCCGTGATGTCAACAACAGTTCTGTCGCATTCTACGCACCGCAAAACAGCCCTGCTCATCACGGACTGAAAACCCGCCGATTCCGCAGGCGTAACTCCGACATCATCGACCTTTTGTATCGGCACTTTGCTTGTAAGGAACGATTTTATGTTCCGCTCAAGCATATCCGGATCAGCACCGCTTTCTGCAATTATGTCCTTTACGATATTCGTATGAAGAGCCGCAAAAAGAAGATGTTCAGGCGTAAGGATGGAATGTTTGAAATTCCGTGCGTAAAGCATGGCTTCCGTAAGAATTTTTCCCAAAAAAGGAGTCAATTTCATTGTCTTTTTACCTCAACCCTAAGGGGATAGCCGCTTTTTTTGGCGGACGAGACGGCAAGCCCCGCCTTTGTTACAGCGATGTCGTAAGTGTAGATTCCTACAACCCCCGAACCTTCGTCATGAATCTTGTGCATCAGGGAATTTGCTTCCACCTCCGTCTTGTCAAATATTCGGACAAGAGTTTTCACTACAAAATCCATCGTGGTAAAATCGTCGTTATACATCACAACAATACATTCAGGGGGAAGAAAAATTTCAACTTCGTTCGAAAAACCTGTCTCCGAACCCTGTTCCGAAAACATTTGCGGCATGATTTTAATATAACACAAATAATAAAAAATGGGCTTTTTTTCTTTCCGATTCACACAAAATCCGAAAAGAAATAAAAGCCCTGGCAGAATCAGTCGGCTATTGCCCGAACCCTTGTAACCGTGTCGCAGGCGGCAAGTTTTTCGATTATATCTTTCGGAACTTCGCCGTCCACATCGATTAAGTTGTAGGCAATGTCTCCGCGCGCCTGATTTATCATGCCGGCAATGTTCAGTTTTGCCTCGCCAAGTATTTTAGTGAATTTGGAAATTATGTCCGGAATATTTTTATGGCTTATGCAAAGCCGCGTTCCGCCCGAAGGAATAGGATTTTCGGTAAAAGTCTTCGGGAAATTCACGGAATTTACGATAAGTCCGTTTTCAAGAAAATCTTTCAGCTGCTCCGCCGCCATGCACGCACAATTTTCCTCGGCTTCCGGCGTAGAAGCGCCAAGGTGAGGCAGAACGATTATGTTCTTTTGGTTGAGCAATTCTTCCGCCGCAAAATCCGTAACCATGCAAGCGATTTTTCCGTCCTTCACGGCTTCAAGAACGTCCGTGTTGTTCACGAGCCCGCCGCGAGCAAGATTCAGGATTCTGACTCCGTTTTTCATCTGCCTTATTGACTGAGCGTTTATCATTCCCTTTGTTTCGTCAGTTTGCGGAACATGGAGCGTAATATAATCCGCATTTTTGTAAATTCCTTCCAAAGTTTCAGAATGTTTTACGTTCCTATCCAAAGACCATGCGGATTTTACCGAAAGAAACGGGTCGTAACCGATTACGTTCATTCCGAGCTGAATTGCCGTATTTGAAACCATTGCGCCAATCGCACCAAGCCCGATAACGCCCAAGGTTTTCCCTTTCAGCTCAGGGCCGGAAAATTGCGATTTTCCTTTTTCGGCAAGATCGGGGATTTCGTCGCCTTTTCCGCGAAGTTCGTTAGACCACTGAGCGGCATACACAACAGGACGGCTTGAAAGCAAAAGTCCAAGAACCACAAGTTCTTTTACGGCATTTGCGTTCGCTCCGGGCGTATTAAAAACAACAACACCTTTTTCCGTGAGCGCCGGAATCGGAATGTTGTTGGTTCCCGCGCCGGCGCGTGCAACCGCCTTTACGCTTTCAGGAATTTCCATTCCGTGCATATCCGCAGAACGAACCAAAATTGCGTCGGGATTTTTTATTTCCGAAGCAATTTCATAACTGTCCCGCTCAAGATGATTTAATCCGACCGTCGCGATTTTATTAAGTGTCTGAATCTTGTACATTTTTCCTCCGTTATGCGTTTTCTTTTGCGAATTTTTTCATAAAATCCACCAACGCTTTTACTCCGTCCAAAGGCATGGCGTTATATATTGAAGCGCGCATTCCGCCAACAAGCCTGTGGCCTTTTAGATTCACAAGCCCCGCCTGTGCAGCTTCCTTTACGAATTTTTCGTTTATTTCCTTTTCTTTAGAAAGAGCTGCTTCGTCCGCATTTTCTTTAGAATATTTTGTCAAAAAAGGAACATTCATGAGGGAACGGCTTCCCTTTTCCGCAGTCGCTCTATAAAAATCGCTTGAATCAAGAAAATCAAAAAGAAAATCCGCCTTTTCACGATTTCGTTTTAACATTCCTTCCGCACCGCCCATTTTTTCAATCCAGTGCAGAACTTTTCCAAGAACGTAAATCGTATAACACGGCGGAGTGTTGTACATGGATTCCGCATCTGAATGTGTTTTGTACGACAACATCGTGGGAGTTCCCGCCCGAGGATTTTCCGGAATCAAATCGTCCCGGATTATGACAAGCGTCACACCCGCCGGAGCCAAGTTTTTCTGCGCGCCCGCAAAAAGAACTCCGAATTTCGAGACATCCAAAGGCTCGGAAAGAACGCACGAAGAAATATCCGCCACAAGCGGGATTTTTCCGGTTTCGGGAATGTATTCGTAATGCGTTCCCATGATTGTGTTGTTCATGCAGATGTAGGCGTAATCGTAGTCGCCTGCAATTTTGGAAACATTCGGAATATAAGAATAGCCCCTGTCTTTTGACGAAGCGATAACGTCCACCTCAAGTCCAAGTTTTTTTGCCTCCGCGGCAGCCTTTTTTGCCCAAACCCCGGTTTCAATGTAAGCCGCCTTCCCGGTTCCGATTCCAAGATTTTCGGCAACCATCGCAAACTGAGTGGACGCGCCCCCCTGAAGAAAAAGAACCTTATAATTTTCAGGCACGTTCATAAGATGACGGACAGATTTTTCCGCATCCTGAATGATTGGTTCAAATGCCTTGGAACGGTGGCTCATTTCCATTACCGACTGACCGGTTCCGTTAAAATCCATCATCTCCTCTGCACATTCTCGAAGAACTTCTTCCGGTAAGCACGAAGGCCCTGCGCTGAAATTCCAAACTCTAGACATCAAAAACTCCTGTATTCCGAAATCTGCGCAAAACCCGAAATCAGGCAAAACCTTTTTCAAGCAAAACCGCGGACAATTCGGCAATTTTATAGATTCAACAAAGCCGCAATGGGCGATGCGTTTATAATCTTTACATTTTCAGGAACAGCAAAAACCGCCCTGGTGCAATTCACAATTCCTTTTATACCCGCATTCACAAGACGAAAAACCATTTTTTCCGCCTCGGATTCAGGGCAGCACAAAAGCGCATAGTCAATCTTCCGCTCAGGAATGACAATTTCTATGCGGCTTGCAGGATAAAGTTCAAAAACGGAACGCATGACTTCCACCCTGTTCAAGCTGGAATCAAAACCCGCAACCACAGAAAATCCGCTTCCTTCAAAAATGCCGTCATCCAAAAGCGCCGCACCCAACCTTCCCAAGCCCACGATGCAGCAGCGTTTTTGCGCCTGACTTCCGTCTTCCCCGGAATCGGAAAAACCCAACGCATTTTTCAAGTCCCGCCGCAAAACGTTCACCTCATAACCGTTGGAAACGCCGCATTTTATGCCCAACAACCTAAAATCGTAACGAATCAAACTGTCCTTGCAGCCAAGATACTTCCCGATTTCCAAAGAAGTGATTCTGGGCTTTTTTAGGCTTTCAAGCAGCTCAAGCAACATGACCATACGTCTTTTCGTCGGCTCAGGAAACACGCACATTATAAAAACTCCCGAACAAAACAACAATGCGGATTAATAGAATTTTCAATCCGTAAGGGCAAATTTAGAAGAATTTAAGCGGAATTTCAACATTTCTGTGAGATTTCTCACAGAAATGCAAAGATTCAAACAAATCGTTCGGTTTATAAAAAAAAGCCCGACCGGCAAAAAACAAAAAACCGATCGGGCAAAAATAAGGAGGCGTATTTTATTTTTCAGAACGGCGGCCGCTCAAATAAGCGACGGTCACTCCTGAAAATTGACGAGCCGTATCGTAATACGGAAGAACTTCTTCCGCAAAAAGTCTGTCAAGACGCTCCCGATACGACATTATTTTTCCGACATAATTCAAAGTGGATTGCGGAGTAAGATTCTGCTTCACCTTTGCAGAACCGGCGTTATACATCGCAAGCCCCGAAATCTCGTTTCCGGCAATTCCAATGCAGAACTTCAAATGTCCCATTCCGTATTTTGCGCTCACTCTCGGATTAAAAAATTCTTCCTCATTCAATTGCGGAAAAGACCTGTTGTTCAGCTGGAACAAACCTCTATCTATAGACGCATTTTTGTTCCTGTTTACAGCGTTCGCCTTGTATCTGCTTTCCGTGTAAGCCAACGCAAACGCAAGCGAAAGCGGAATGTCATTTCTGTCAGCTTCCTCAAGAATCGGAATGGCAGTCTCTCTGCTTCCCGTTACATGGAGGTAAAACCATTCGACAGCACTTCTTGACGAAGGATGCCTGTAAAGCGAAAGTGCCGTATCTTCGCCCGCACCCGCAGAATAAAATCCACCATCTTCTACAATTTTTCCAAAATCAGGCGACACAAAATCGCAGTCGTCGGATTTTGCGATAACTTTTTCCAATTCGGCGGGACTTGGCTTGACGACGATTTTTGAAGGCAATCTCAACGCAATCGTTACTGCCGTCACCAAAAACAAACCACAGACAACCATAATGTTTCTGCAAGATTTTCCGAATTCCGTCATCTCATACTTCATCATTTACTTTTTCTCCCAACAACCACAATTTTCAAAATCTAAGCGAATGATTGCACAAAAGAAAAATTAATTCAAGGGAAAATCAAGTTTCTTTTAAGAAAAATCGATATTTTTTATGAAATCTTTGCGGTATTTCGCAAACATTGATGGTCAGTACAAAATAAACGTGGATTCAGAAATATTCGCATCCGATTCCGCACCGCAAATCTTATCTCTTTTCAAAAAATACAGATAATGACCATGCCTCTTGTTCATCTCGTCGATAAACCGCATGGTCAAGCTGTTTTCGGAAAAATTCGCATCCAACGTCAAAAATTCTTCAGGAACGGCAAAACCTATCACGCCTACGCAATCTTTTATCCTTCGGGCAGAATGAACCATTGCGGCAATGTAAAAATCGGCGGCTTCCGAATCGGCGACCGCCTTTTTCATCCTCGGAACGATAAAACAAAATCCGCTTTTTTCCTCGCCTTTTTTTATGAAGTCCCTAAGATTCGCAAGCAGCTCTTCATTGTAAACGCCATCGCCAAAATCCACGCCTTCCCAATAAATTTCAATCGCCGTAAGCCGATTTCCCAAAATCCCATCCATAGCGCCCTTCGCTATGTCTTCCGTATTCAGAATATTCAAATTCTCCATGGGATAGAGCGAATTGTCTTCGATTCTCACAAGTTTATTTTTTTCAGCCCTGAACAACGGACTCAGTTTCATAAAAACTCCTGCAACGCACGGCATTTCCTCAGAAAACGCCTGCAATTCATTAAATCCTATGTTAAATAAAAAGACCTTTGCACAAGACAAAGGTCATAATTTACAAGCCTATAATCCAAACCGACTATTCCGTAAGGATTTTGATAACTTCAGCCCTGTCCTGCGTGTTCAGAATCTGCTGGCGTTTATCAGCACTCTTGAACAGAAGACTGACCTCCGCCAAAAACTGAAGGTGCGGACCGGTCTTGTTTACAGGAGAAAGCGTCATTATGAAGATTCTGCAAGGTTCCTGATCCAATGAATCGAAGTCTACCGGATTGTCCGAGATTCCAATACAAGCCACCAAGTCGGTTACGGAATCTGTCTTTCCATGCGGAATGGCGATACCGTGCTTCATGCCCGTAGACATTTTTCTCTCACGGTCAAGCACACACTCCTTCGCAACGGCTTTATCAGAAACCTTTCCAGCCTTTACAAGGAGATCAAGCATTTCGTCGATGATTTCTTCTTTCGTAGTTCCCTTCAGATGAAGGCTTACGGTATCAGTTGTTAAAACAGTTCTCAAGTCCATAACACCAGTGTATTTACAGATTTAGTTTCTGTCAAGGAAAAAATCACGCTTTCTTTTCCAGTTCGAACGAATTTTATCATTTTTGTTATGAAATATTTCCATTTTTTACAGGAAAATCGGGAGTATGTGCCAGCGCCAGTTTTCGAAGGGACAATCGCAGTGATTTTCAATTGTTTTTCCCCTGCTCCGCAAAATCCGAACACTCCACTTGACTATTTCCGTAAAAAATTGATATATTGCTTAGGCATTCGGGCCATTAGCTCAGTGGTTAGAGCAGAGGACTCATAATCCTTTGGTCCAAAGTTCAAGTCTTTGATGGCCCAATCATGGGGTAAAATGTACAATACGTATTTCCGCCATGACTACCTCCTATGAGCAGACATCCTTGATCAAGATGTCTGCTTTTTTTATAAAAGGAAAATGAAAGTCGACAAAGGATTCCGCAGGCACGAAATTGCAAGAACGCATACCGGAAATGTAGACCATTTTGACTCTCCGCTCGGCAACCTCGAACTTATAAGCGATGGCGAACATCTTATATGGATTTGCTTCGAAAGCGGGAAATTCAACATAAAAGAATATGATTCTTTTGTGTTGCAAGAAAAATCCGATTCGGCAATCGAAAAAACAAAGGAATGGCTTAGCGTTTATTTCTCAGGTATTGAACCGAACTTCACTCCGCCGCTAAAAATCGAAGGCTCGGATTTCATGAAAGTTGTCCTAGAAATCCTTTGCTCCGTCCCCTTTGGAAAAACAATCACATACGGCGAACTGGCAAAAAAGACCGCAGCCGCACTCGGAAAACAAAAAATGTCCGCTCAAGCAATAGGAAATGCGGTAAGCCGCAATCCGATTTCGATAATCGTTCCGTGTCATCGTGTAATCGGTTCGGACGGAAGCCTTACGGGATATGCAGGTGGGCTAGAAAGAAAAGAGTGGCTTTTACGAAACGAAGGGTTATTTTAAGTGGCAAAAATATTGCCGCTTAAAAACACTGCGAGTTCCCTTTCTGCAAACTCGCTTATTGAACACATTTTTTCATTTTATTGCAAAAATGCGGAAATTCGCCAATCATCGTCTCTTGAAAAGGGCTTGCGGTTGTCGAATTTTAAGTAAAGAATCGCCCTGCCGGCAATAAAATCAAGTGATTTTCCAGCGTTCTTTTTCTTTTACAAATCTTTTTGAATTTATTTCAAGCATTCTGCCGTCTTCACCCAGCATTTTTATCATCGATGTGAGCGGATTTACTTCGGAAATCTTGAAATTCGTTCCGTCGTAGTGGATATGCAGTCCTTCCGGCGGAAGTTTTTTTCGGGCTTCGTTATACCAGTCGAACTCATAAGAAAGGCAGCACAAAAGCCGTCCGCATTGCCCCGAAATTTTTAGCGAATTCAGCGAAAGCGACTGGTCTTTCGCCATTTTTATAGCCACCGGTCTTAATTTGTCGGAAACGCTGTGGCAGCAAAAAGGTCTTCCGCACACGCCGAGACCTCCGCAAATCCTCGCCTCGTCCCTTGCGCCAATCTGCCGCAATTCAATCCGCATTTTGAAAATACTTACCAAATCTTTCACAAGTTCTCTGAAATCAACTCGGTTGTCGGAACTGAAAAAGAAAATCGCTTTTTGCTCGTCCGTGAGAAAATGAACGGAAACAAGCTTCATGTCCAAACCATGTAACGCTACTTTTTCCTTGAACACACGAAACGCCTCGTCTTCCTTGGATTTGTTTTCTTCCGCCTTGGAAAAATCATCCGAATTCGCCTTGCGTTCTATTGTAACGATGTCAGCCGCTTTGATTCCCACAGTTTTTTTTGTCTGACCAATCACTTTCGCCATGTCTCTGCCGTATCTTGTCGAGACAATCGCAAAATCGCCTGTTTTTATGTCAAGTTTTTTTTCGGTCTTTGCATAAAGACTTTCGTACGAGTAGTCAAGTTTCAGGACGAACAACGGCTGCTCAAATTCAAGCGAATCCGCAGCGGAATCCTGTTCGCTATCCTCAAGAATCGAAAAATTTTCGTCCTCATCTATATCGCTTTCAAAAATATCACTCATAACATCTCATTATAAAGGCTAATCCGCAAAAAAATCTACAATCAACCCTTTTATTTCTCCCACCTTGTTCAAAAGCTGAATTTTGTCCGCATGATACTGAAGAATCATTCTTGCCATTTCATCCAATTTTTGGTTCACGACCCTTATCTGAAAAAACGGATCTTGCGGACGGCGGACGGTGTTGAATACGCTTTTTTTGGTTACGATACGACTCCTGAGCCTCTTGTTCTTTGTAACATCAAAATTATTCTTTTCAATATATTTGAAAAATTGGCTCACTGTTTTTCTGAATTCCGTGAAATTTTCAGCCGTCTGATTTTCCTCAAGTTTATCCGCCGCAATATCAAGCGCATCTTTCAAGAAAATGACCGCCGTTTCCTGATCCATTCCGGCGATTTCCGAAGGAAGCCCCGCGGATTCAAGTTCCTCGATTTCCTGATTTTTTTGCACCAAAGACGAAAAAGACGATTTTTTTGCACCCTGAGTTCTTAATTTTTCATGCTCTTTTTTTGCTTCTTTTGAAGCCACTGCCGAAGCCGCCGCTGCAGAAAAATAAAGGGAGGAACCCACGGAATCCACAGAGTTCATCAAAGAACCGCCTTTTCCCTGATTGCTTTTGCCTGAAGAAAACTTTCCGAGGACTTTTCGTAATTTTCTTCGTTTTCAATCGAAATGCAATGTCCGTGGAAAATCACTTTGTCTTCCATTTGAACTCGCCTTGACATTATGTTTCCGATTACTGCAGACGATGAAAGCAGTTTTATGCCTTCTTTTGCCGTTATGTCTCCAATTATGATTCCGCCCACGATTATCGATTTTGCCGTTACGTTTCCGAGAATCCTGGCTTTTTCGCTGATTATGACCGCTCCGTCCGTCTCAAGATTTCCGGCGATGTCTCCATCGATTCTGATAAATCCGTTGACTTTCAGGTCGCCCCGAACGAACGAACCGTTTCCTATCAGAGTGTTGATTGATATGTCGTCAAAACGAAGCGCCATTTTATTTAGAAAGTTTTACGTTTATATATTTGCTCGGATCTACTACATCAGAACCGATATGAACTTCGTAGTGAAGATGCGCGCCCGTGGTAACTCCGGTGTTTCCGATGTAGCCAATCACCTGCCCCTGATTAACATACTCGCCTTTTTTTACTCTGGTTGCGCTCATGTGCGCATATCTTGTATACATTCCATGCTTGTGACGAATAATCACGTAGTTTCCAAAACTGGAATCGTAACCCACCGTAACGACCTGCCCGTTCGCCGTTGCCATTATAGGGTCGCCTGAACCCCACGTGGAAAAGTCCAGTCCCTTGTGAATGTACCAGCGACCCGAGATTGCGTGTATGCAAGGTCCGAAGGGCTGTGAAATATGAACGTTCGGGTGGTTCACCGGCCAAATATTGGGTATCTCACGGAAAAGAGAACTTTGACTGTCGAGCATTTTTCCAATCTGTTCGATAGGCTGAACGGATTCTTCCAAATACGAGGTCAACGAACGAATATCGGAAGCCTCTTTTACAGACGCAGATACATTGTCGTTTTTTCCGAAAAGCGAAGAAAGGTCTCCGGAATTCATCGCTCCGTGCGAAACCCTGCTTTCTCCGTCAAGCCCAAGCAATGAAAGAGACTGCGAAAGCGATGCCTGAAAACGTTTTGCCGCCTGCAGAAGATTTGTATTTTCGTCCCTGAGTTCGTCAAGGCTTGCCAATGTTTCCCGGTTTCTGTTCATCAGGCCATTGATTTCAATCTGCGACGAAACCGCCCGTCTGTTGAAATAAAGAAAAGACGAAACAATCCCCACGATTAAAACGACGCCCAAGGAAAGAGCGAACACGTTCGTCTGAAGATTTATAACTTTTCCCTGCGAATGAGGGACAATCATTATGGTCAATTTGCTGTCAAAAATTCTAAACAGCCTGATAAAGAAATTTTTTACAGTTTTCAGAAAAGAGACAAAACCATTGTGTACATTTGAAGCAAACCGCTTTTCAATTTTCTTGTACTTCTGCGTCCTTGACAATTTAAACTCCAGTAATTTTTTCTGAATACCAGTAGTCGAGTATATCACGCCAGATAATTCAATGTCAAACCATCGCCTTTATCACTCTTAAAATTTGACAATTAGACAAACCTGTATTATCTTTATCGGTAGAAATTGCCTAGAAAGGCACTGTTTATTGGACGAAAACGTCCTATCACTCATCATTTTTGGAAGAAAGCAATGCAGTTATTTGATACTCACGCTCATATCGGGCTTATATACGATAGTCCCATCGAACAGTTGCGCGTCATCCGGCAAGCAAAACAGGCGGGTGTCGCAAGAATTGTGAGCATAAACAACAGCCTCCACGATTTCGCAAAAATTTATCCGAACCTAAAGGCGATTCCCGGCGTGTACCATGCGGTCGGAATCGCTCCGTCGGAAGTTACAAACCCCGGAAAAGATTATATAGAAAAAATCGAGGAGAACCTGAAACTTCCTAACGTTGTTGCGGTCGGTGAAACCGGGCTTGACTACTACAAACAGTTCGGCGACAAAAGAAGTCAAATCGAACTTTTTATACAGCAGCTGGAAATCGCACAGAAGCGAAACCTTCCGGTTATAATACACAACAGAAATGCGGGAAAAGATATTTATGATATTCTTTCGGAGCGCATTCCTGATTCCGGAGCGATTTTTCACTGCTATTCCGAAGATGCCGCTTATGCAAAAAAATGTCTTGGCATGAACGTATATTTTTCGTTTGCGGGAAATCTTACATACAGAAACGCAAGGAATCTCCACGAAACTGTGATGGACATTCCTTTGGACAGAATTCTTCTTGAAACTGAAAGCCCGTTCATGATTCCTGCCGAATACAGGGAAAAGAAAAGAACGATGCCTGCATACATGGTCTCTACCGCAAAATTCCTTGCGGAAATGCTGGACAAAGACCTTGAAGAAGTCTGCGCTCAAATCTGGAAAAACAGTTGCAAAATATTCAAACTTCCGGAATAGGCATGCTTTATCATCCTGTGAATATAGGCGGGCTTAGGCTCGACGGGAATGTGTTCCTTGCGCCTGTAGCAGGATACAGCGACCGTTCATACCGCTCAATCTGCAAGGAGCAGGGAGCGGCGTTCACCTACACGGAGATGGTATCGGCGGAAGCCTTAGTCCGAGGCAACCTAAAAACTGAAGAACTTATGGCGCGCGCCAAAAACGAAAACGTTTACGCCGTTCAAATTTTTGGTGGAGATTCTGAAGTCATGGGGAAAGCCACAAAAATCGTGCTTGAAAAAACAAACTGCGAATGCATAGACATAAATTGCGGCTGTCCCGTTCCAAAAATCGTAAAGACCAACGCCGGCTCAGCATTGACGAGAGACCCCGTGAGGCTTGGCGAAATTGTCCGTTCCGTGGCGACAACAGCCGGCGACAAAGCCGTGGTAACCGTAAAAATCCGTTCGGGCTGGGACTCAAAGACAATCACGTACAGAGAAGCTGCGATTCAAGTTCTTGATAACGGCGCAAAAGCCATAGCGATGCACCCTCGGACAAGAGCGCAAGGTTACGAAGGTTTTTCCGATTGGGAAAAACTAAAAGATTTGGTGCAACTCATAGACGGGAAAATTCCTGTTTTTGGAAGCGGAGACCTTTTTAAGCCGGAAGATGCCAAGCGAATGTTGGAAACAACAGGCTGCGATGGCGTGATGTTTGCGCGCGGAGCCATGGGAAATCCGTTCATATTCAAAAAGACAATCCAACTTTTGACTTCCGGCGCATATGAAGAAATTCCTGCGTCCGAAAGAATCAAGACCGCATTTTCTGAACTCGAAATGCTTTCCAAAGAGACTTGCGAAAAGCACGCCTGCATGGAGATGCGCAAAAGATTCTGCGCATATTCAAAGGGAATCGAAGGAGGAGCGGAACTTCGGGCAAAAACAATACATGCCGAATCAATAGAAGATTACCGAAAAATCTACGATTCCTACCTTAAATAAAATCCCGGAAAACGTATTTGACTTCCGCCCCCTCGTTGAAAAATTATTATAAAACCTATAACATATTATAAAGAATGTGCGCATCGGAAGGGAAAACAAACGCGGCTCGGCAAACATTAGATCTGCGAACAAATTCAAAAATCCGTGAAAAATCTTCCGACTTATGCAAACACACATTTTCGAGAAAATTACTGAACTCCAAAAATTCAGGTTGATATTTTCAGGAGAATATTTTCATGGAAGAAATCCTTGATTTGCTGAGACAGAACGCGCGGCTTGCGCTTGAAGACATTGCCGCAATGACAAAAAAAACTGTCGAAGAAGTAAAAGCCATCGTCAAAAAACTTGAAGATGATGGAATCATTCTGAAATATGTGGCAATCGTAAACCCTGAAAAAAGCGGCGAAGCAAAGGCGAAAGTTTCTGCGGAAATTCAGATTCAGGTTACCCCCGAAAGAGAACACGGTTTTGATGCTTTGGCTGACAGAATTTACCGATTTCCGCAGGTAAAATCACTTTACCTGATGAGCGGCGGCTATGATTTCAAAGTGATAGTCGAAGGCGACAGTCTGCAGGATGTAGCCGGATTCGTCTCGAACAAATTGGCGACCTTGGACGGAGTTCGTTCCACTAAGACCAGTTTTATCCTGAAAACCTACAAAGAAAACGACATAATATATGTCGCCGACGAAAGGGACAGAAGAGAAGCGCAGGCATAACTTATCATGACGAGGAGAAAAATCGGACTTCAAACGCATACGTTTGAATCAAAAGAAAGCCTTGCGCAGCAAAAATCGCTTGCTTTAAGGAAAAGATGAACACAAGAAAAGACAAATTCAGCCGCCTGATGGAATCGATTCCTCCAAGCGGAATACGTAAATTTTTTGAAATGCTTATCGGTCACGATGATGTAATTTCTCTTTCCGTCGGAGAACCTGACTTTTCAACTCCGTGGGAAATAAGGGAAGAAGCGTTCTACCACATCGAAAAGGGACACACATCGTATACGGGAAACCGCGGACTTCCGGAACTCCGTGAAGAAATCTGTAGATACATGACACGGTATAACCTACACTACACCCCTGAAAGTGAAATTCTTGTAACCGTGGGCGCAAGCGAAGGTGTCGACGTTTCGCTTAGGGCGATATTAAATCCCGGCGATGAAATAATTGTATGCCAGCCATGCTACGTGAACTATGTTCCCCTCGCAGTTCTTTTGGAAGCAAATGCAATTCCCGTAGACACCAGCACAAACGGATTTTATCCGACGGCACAGCAGATTGAAAAAGTCCTTTCTCCGAAAACAAAAGCCATCATGCTCTGCTCGCCAAACAATCCGACCGGAACGATGATTCCGTCCAAAGAACTGGAAAAAATCGCCGAGCTTTGTGTAAAAAATCAAATATGGTGCATTTCCGATGAGATTTATTGCGAACTTTCATACGACGGCGCAAAACATGTTTCGATAGGCTCGTTTCCGGGAATGAAGGATTATGCGATTATTCTGAACGGATTTTCAAAATCCTTTGCGATGACGGGCTGGAGAATCGGCTACATTGCAGCACCTGCAGACCTTATCACCCAAATGACAAAACTTCACGGCTACAACGCAATCTGCGCCCCGATTTTCAGCCAATATGCCGCTACCGAAGGATTAAAAAACGGCTGGAATTCGGTTGAAAAAATGCGTGTAAGTTATCAGCAAAGGCGAAACTTGATGATAAAGGCATTCAACGACATGGGACTGTCTGTTCCAGAGCCGAAGGGAGCTTTTTACCTGTTTCCTGAAATTACTTCCACAGGACTTACAAGCGAAGAATTTGCGACACAACTTTTCCATCGATATAATGTAGCCGTTGTTCCAGGAAGCGTATTCGGACTTGGAGGAGAAGGTCATATTCGGGTTTGTTACGCAACGAGCATAGATAAAATCAAGTTGGCGTTGGAAAGAATTTCGGAATTCGTCAAAGAATGCCGTAACACTAAATAAACGGAGATAAATTTATGGGAATATCAATTCTTATTACGGTAGTGGCGGTTGCGCTGGTTGTTTTGTTGCTCATGACGATAAGCGGCGCATCTAAGAAAGGGGGTTCGAGAAAAGGACTTAAAAATTCCAACAAAAGCAAGTCTGCATTGGCAAAAGAATGCATAAAAAAACTCACACGAGATCCGCACAACGTGCAGGCTTTGCTTACCCTTTCGGACATCTATTTTGCTGAACAAAATTACGAGAAAGCCTATCCTCTGTACGAAACGCTTACAAACATCGCAAGAATGCACATCGAAATCAATCAGATGACAAGCGTAACCCGCCTGGGAATATGCGCCTTCCATTGCGGAAAACCGGACGAGGCACTTTCCGCATTTTCGAGCGCATTGCGTTTGGAACCCCAAAATTACGACTGCAATTATTACCTTGGCCGAATCCTTTTTGACCGCAAGGAATTTGAAAAATCGGTAGTGTGCTTCAAACGCGCACAACACAGCCGCCCCGAATCAACGGAAGTAAACCAGCAGTTGGGTTTCGCCCTTTTCGGAAGCAAAAAATACAGAGATTCCCTTACATATTTGCGAAAAGCATTGGACGAACATCCGGGCGACAAAGAAATTCTTTTCAAATTTGCGTCCGCCTTGGACGAATGTAATATGGGCGACAAAGCTTTGAAGATTTTCATGCATTTAAGACCAGACCCCGTCTACGGAGCGCAAGCCTGCATAGCCTGCGGTTCAATCCATCAGAAAATGAACCAGCTTGACAAATCTCTTGAAGACTATTCCATCGCACTAAAACTGGAAACGATAGATACCGAAACAAGGCTAACCGCCAGCTACAAAATGGCTCAACTCTATCTTTCGCAGCACAACATTGCAAAAGCACTTGTACTTCTAAAACAGATTCAAGCGATAAGCCCAAGCTACAAAGACGTGAATGCGTTGGTACATCGTTACCAAGAATTGAACCAAAACTCAAATCTTCAGGCATACCTTATGAGCGGAACCAGCGACTTTGTGGCGTTGTGCAGAAAATTTGTCGTAATATATTACTCGGATTCCAAAGTCCGAATCGATGATATATCCGTCGCCGCCGACAACATCGAAATCCATTGTTCCGTAGAGTCCGCAAACTGGAGCGGAACGGAATTGTTCCGATTCTTCAGAAGTTCCGGCTCAATCGGAGAACTTTCCGTTCGAGACCTTCATAACAAAGTCAAGGAAATCAAATGCGACAAAGGCCTCTGCGTAACCGCCGGAGTATTCACGGAAGAGGCAAAAAAATATGCCGAAAACCGACCGATTGACTTGGTAGAAAAAAATAAATTGGTCAGCGTGCTGAAAAGAATATCCTAAAAACAAAAAATTTAATGCCCGAAGACAACCAAATTTCTTTCCCTTGCGTCAGGTTCGCCGCTTTCCGTAAGAAACGGCACTCGCAAGGGAAAAATTTTATATTCACGGACAATTTCCCGTATTTTTTCCATCTCTTCTTGAATGTTCGCTTTTTTTGCCTTAAAAGCCGCAATTATTCCGTTTTTTTTGGTTATCGACAGCAATGTCATCGCCATTTTTTTGTCCAACGGTCTGAACGCACGGAATGTTACCAAATCAAAACTTTCCGGCGGAATTTTCTCGGCCTCGGTCTTCATCACGGAAACATTTTTTAATCCAAGAATCGCCGCCTCATTTTCAAGAAAGGCGCATCTTTTATCCATTCTTTCAACAAGGACAAAATCAAAATCCGGCAAGGCGGCAGCAAGAGGGATTCCCGGAAATCCGCCCCCCGAACCGATGTCAGCAATCCTGATTTTAGAGTTGCCGAGCGATTTTAGTTCCGATTGCAGATTTTCGGCAATTTTTTCGATAATCGATGCGGCGCTTAGACTGTCAAGAACGTGTTTTACCGCAATTTCGTCGTAGCCGCTTGTATTTGTAAGATTGTATGCAGAATTGAAAAGAATTATCTCGCCGATGTATTTATCCATCGTAAAAGCAAGTTTTTCGCTAAAAAGATTCAATTCCCGCAATCCGGAAATAAGTTTTTCGCTTCCGGGCATTTTATTCACCGATATCAAGCAACAGGTCGATTTTTACGGCGGAATCTTTTGAACGAAGGCTCACAAGATTTCCTGTTTTTGAGGCAGAAAGAGCGGTCTCTTCGGAAATCCTATAGAGAAACGAATTTTTGTTTTCATAATCCTGGACAACAGCCGGCTCAACGTTGTAACCCATGAACGCACCGCCTTTCCCGTCGGATTTAAACAAAAAATAAAACGTTTCCGACCTGGATTTATTGTCCGCAATATAACGTCGGTCGCCGGTAAGCAAAAACGAGCCGTCCTTTTCTTTTTGGCTGAAATAAACCGTTTTGCAAGTGTTCAAAATATTGTGTCCGTCAACAAAAAATCTAAGAATCGCCGGACCTTTTTGTTCATTCTGATTGTAAGCAACAATTTCGTCCGCATTTTTATCGAACAGTTTTTTGTCCGATTTTTCTTGCCGCTCTTTTATTCCGTTCAGTTCGGAAATTATGTCGTTCAGCAAAGTTCCGGAATTTTTTGAATTCGATTTTTCTGCGCCCGCCTCCAAAAGTCCGTATACATTTGAAAAAAGTCCGCTCGAATTCATCGAAAGAATATCCATGGCGGAAAGTTTCCCCGAACCTACGGAAATAATTTCCTGATTTTTTAGCAAAGTTTTCGCGTCGTCAACAGATTTTAAAATAGCGGAAGCGTCCATGTCTTTTGAAATTTCCGATTTTACAGAAACCGGCGGATTGGGTTTTTCTATTTTGTATTCCTGCTGAAATTTCGGCGTATAAAATTTGCTTCCTATGGTAGGAACAGAAATCGAGGGCATCGCAGGACCAGCAGAAACAGAAAGCGACGGCATTTCAGGCATCGAAAGAGAATTCGGCGATTCGGGAAAAACCATTTTCGGAAAAAACAACGCATTTGCAAACACGAACAGAAAAACCGAACTTTTCAGAAAAATCCTAGAGATTTGCAATGGCTTCCTCCACAAACTCAAGCCTTTTTGAAAGCTGCTGAATCGTTCTTTCAAGGCGGCTTTTTTCCCGCTCAAGACGCTGCAAAGGTTCTTCCTTTTTGCATTCTTTTGATTTTTGCTTCATCATCTGACGAACGCCGGCGGGACTGTTTCCCTCGGCAAAATCTTTTTCGACTTCAATTCTATCATCCTTTTTTCTGATTGCGGCAATCATTTTCATATTATCAAAGCCAAGCGAAGGATTTACATCAACGGACGCAACTCTTGTGATATCTTTTGCGGAATTCCTTGGAATCTGCAGGATTCGGTCAAGATAGTCCTCGTACCGTATGTTCGCTTTTGTGCAAAGTTCATGCGCCTGAATCAAAAGTTTTCCGAATTCGCGCATAAGTTTTCCGTTCGCCTCAAGATATTCTTTGCGGATTTTTTCAGTAAGTTCTTTCAGTTCCGGCGAATCTTCGATTGAAAGCGTGTAATATCCCTTTTCTTCGGCAATTTTTATCAGTGTGTTGAACCTTGCCCAAAACGCCTGATTATGAACTTTTGAATTGTACGGCTGATTCGCATAACCGGTCGTGTTCAAAAGTTCCTCTGCATTCAAATGATGGGTGTATTCGTGGACGGCAGTGTAGATTAATTGATTTTCCGTCTTGAAGTTTTTGTTATGAAGAAGGATTTCATGCGTATCAGAGGCATACAATCCGTTCACACGCTTGCTTTCTTTTCCCGTCTGAATGACGGTAAAATCCAAATCGGTAGGCGCAATGTCCAAAAGGATTTCTTTGATTCGCTGATTTTCCATGGAATGAATATAACATTTTTCCGAACGCAAGTACAGATTTTGAAGTCGAGCAAAATATGCCGGAAAATCGTTTTTAGACGGATTTTTTATCGCTTGCAAAATAGTTTTTCCAAAGTCGGATTTTAATTTTGCGCCATAAAATTTTATCCGAGCAAAAATGAAAAACACTATCTTTTTTTTGAAAAAAACAATAGAATGTTCCTCGATATTAAAAGTTTGGAGGTGATTATGAAAAAAATAATCGCATTATTTGTAACGGCAATTCTGTTTAGCGTTCCGCAAATCTTTTCTCAAGAAACAGAGACATTCACTAACCCGGAAACTTTCGGAGAAAACTCAATCGGAGACCCCATCGCAAAATCCGAAAAACCGGAAGCAGCGATTCCTTCTGAAGAGGCAAAATCTGTTTTCGACAGAAAATTCAGCATGGCAGCGGGCGGCGGACTTTCCACAATGGAAGGGATGTTCGGAAAGTTCGTTTTGAGACCAGGCAATTTTGATATTGACCTTGGACTTGGACTAAATCCTATAAAATCAAATCTTCTTTCGCTAATTTTTTCCAGCGGCTCAAACCCAACAGAAACCACGGTTATTCTTATCCCGCGATTGGACTTGGATTACAATATCACCGGATTCCGCAGAGGATTCAACTATAAACTTGGACTTTCCTATGCCAGCATAAATCCGATTAATCATAACGGGCTTTCGCATTTATTCTTCTTTGGACTGAATTCTAAATATTCATGGATAAAAAAGAACGGGCTTGAATTCGGATTTTCAAATCTGTTTCCGATATACGGTCTTTCCGTAAGCGGCAAAAATGTTAAAGAATTCGGCATATGGGAATCGGGAACGCCATTTGCTCTTGCACTGCTTTATGCAGGACTTATATCAACATCATTTGATATAAAATATAATTTTTAATTTTGGGAAATCTGTGCCTGCAATAAAAATTCGCTATCATTTTCTTGAAGTTAATAATAGAATACGACCAACTAGAGAGTTGGAGGTAACATGAAAAAACTAATCGCATTCTTTATAACGATAGTCGCATGTAGCGTTCCAGGCTTTTTTGCCCAAGAGACAAAAACTTTTTATGCCACGGATTTTTACGGAGCAAATCCAATCGCAATCACTAAAACAAAATCCGGCGAATCCGAGGCGACCGTTTCCGGCAGAAAATCAAAATCTATTTTCGACAGAAATTTCAGGGTGTCTATAGGGGCTGCATTTTTTATGATAGACGGACTACAGACAAGATTCGCTTTAAGACCGAACCGTTTCGACATTGACTTTGGAATCGGGCTTAACACATTTACGCCAAATTTTTATGTATTTTTCGCCGGCATCCGTGCTCCTGCCCAAAACGATGGCAGATGGCTGAAACCGCAGTTTGATTTTGATTATAATTTCACAGGATTCCGGAAAGGCTTCAACTACAATATGGGGCTTTCATATTCCGGTTGGCATCTTATTGGGGCACAAACACAATTCAATCTATTTCTGTTTGGTATAAATTCAAAATTTTCTTGGATAAGACGAAACGGTTTTGAATTCGGTATGTCAACCCGCTTGCCGATATATGGATTTGGAATATCGGCAGGTGATTTTTTTAATGTTGGCATATGGAATCCCGGCGGAGTTGTGGAACTGCTTACCTCCATCGGCGGAATAGCACAAACCACCCTTGAAGTAAGGTTCAACTTCTAATTTTCAAGCCAACCGGCATACGCAGAAATTATTCCTGCACACACGGTAGCGGCAGTTTCCGTTCTCATGGTGCGATTTCCCATTCCGCAACGCAAAAAGCCTTTTTTTTCAAGAAAAATTCTTTCGTTGCCAGTCCAGCCTCTCTCACTTCCGATTGCCGCCACAAAACTTTTTAAAGGACTTTGCCGAATTTTGTTGTCTTCCATGGCAGAGACCAAACTTCTCGTAGGATTTGCATTATCAAGACAAAATTTCAGATATTCTGAAAAATCCTTGCGATTTTCCAAGGCTTCCACACATTCCGCCAAATTTTTGTGCATAAAAAGTTCAGGAACATGCGTACTTGCCGCCTGAACCGTTCCGTCCAAAAGCATTTTGTACGCAGTTCCGTGAGCGACAAGATTTGATTGCATATACGATTTTTCGCCGAGTTCCGTTCCAGTCAAATGGATTTCTTTTGCCCCGATGGCGGCGACGTCACGCAACAGCCTTTTCAACTGAATAGGGCGAGGAAAGCCTACAATCATTATGAGCGGAAAAAGACATTTTCCGTCGCCGTTCGGCGTAAACCGGAACGAAAGAGCTCCGTCGGAAATGTCAGTGATTTCCGCCGTTCCCGAAGAGCCGTTTACGATTCCGGCGGAAAAACTGTCCCCGATTTTTTTATGAAGAATTTTGATTAAATGCTGAGCGCGCGCATCTTTTATGGAAAGCGGCGAAAATATTTCTTCCTTAGAGAAAAGGCAGATATTCATGGTTTTAATTTTACAGAAAAGAAACGGCATGGAAAAGTCGAAAAATTCAAGAAAATCGAAAACGCCCTCTCCGTTCCGGAGTATGAGAAAATATGAATAATTCATAGAAAGAAAAACTTTTTTGATGTATTATTTTTTTGCTCAGCATGGAAATTACGGTTTGACATTTATCTTGGACGGAGGCACATTTTCCATGTCGTCCTATGAACAGACCAAAAACAGAGGAGGTATGAGATGAAAAAAATAGTTGTTGCCGGCGGTGGCGTGTTGGGAAGCCAAATAGCGTTTCAATCTGCATATTGCGGATTTGATGTGACAATATGGCTTAGAAGCCAAGGGAGCATCGGAAGAACTCAGCCGAAATTGGACAGCCTTAAAGTAAAATATGAAAAAGCGATAGAAAAAATGGCGAACGAGGGCGACAAACCCGGCTCATGGAGTTATGGAATTTCTGACAAAGAAAATTTCAGCAAGGAAGAATGCATCAATAAAGTTCAGAAAGCCTATACGGGAATAAAAATTGAACTGGATTTGAAAAAAGCGATAAGCGATGCCGACCTTATAATCGAGTCAATGGCTGAAGACAAAAATCAAAAAATCGAATTCTATAAAAAACTGAACCCCATAACCGAAGAAAAAACGATTGTCGTCACCAATTCATCTACACTGCTTCCGTCGATGTTTGCGAAATTTACAAAATTTCCCGAAAAATATCTTTCGCTCCATTTTGCAAATGAAATTTGGTATTGCAACACAGCGGAAGTCATGGCGCAGCCAAAAACGGACAGCAAATATTTTGACGAAGTCCTTGAATTTGCAAAGGCGATAAGAATGGTTCCGCTTCCTGTTCGCAAAGAAAAAGCGGGATATCTTCTAAATTCGATGCTTGTTCCTTTCCTTTGCGCCGGAATGGATTTGTACGCAACAGGCATTTCCGATCCGGAAAGCATAGACAAAGCGTGGACAATCGGGACCGGAGCCCCAAAAGGACCGTTCCAGATTTTGGATATAGTCGGACTTACTACAGTTTTTAACATAAACAAACAGTTCGAAAAAATTCCTTCGTTCCTTGCGCCATTCCACTTCAAAGATATCGGAAAAATGCTGAAAAAATACATTGACCAAGGAAAACTAGGCGTAAACTCAGGCGAAGGATTTTACAAATACAAGTAAAATAACGGCACTTGCGGACATTTCACGTTTTGCTCATTGGAAAATCTTCATGACTTGGAAGAACAGGCACAATTTTAATAAATGGGCATTTGTCCGTTTATTAAAATTGTAGGTACAGTGCAGGTTTTCAGGATGTGAGGCAGGCGGCGAGGAAAACAAATCCTTAAAGATAAAATCGTTCCCCGCCGCCTGCATTTTCCGAAGAAGAAAAACGCCATATAAAAATATCCATCAAAAAGATGAACATATCCCTTAATCCAAATCGAGCAAAAGCTCAATTTGGATTAAGGGATATACGAAAAATAAAATTTGAATGACACAAAAAATGCCCATCAAGAAAATGAACACATCCCTTAACCCCAATCGGGCTGCTGCTCGATTGGGGGGTGGGCATACGAAGAATAAAACCTGAACGATACATAAAAATGCCCATTAATAAGGATGAACATATCCCTTAATCCCAATCGAGCAGCAGCTCGATTGGGGGGTGGGCATATGAAGAATAAAACCTGAACGATACATAAAAATGCCCACCCTATTGCTTTTTCCGATTTCGGATATATAATTTCATAACCATCTCTAAAACATTTTCGACAAAAAGGAGTTGAAGAAAGTGCCAAACTACACTATTGTTACCCCCCCCCCCC
>ERZ772957.493-NODE-493-length-31424-cov-6.798846_pt1 | contig 31424 bp, 23 predicted proteins | sample MGYA00580682_ERZ772957 | MGnify/ENA primary metagenome ERZ772957 (study PRJEB29015, sample SAMEA2737921) | human oral metagenome | biome: human oral; feature: human-associated habitat; material: dental | place: China | collected 2025 ...
TGAAAGACACGCCTACGCCCCTTTCAATCGCGTTCATCAGTGCAAGTGGCGAAATATGCGAAACACGCGATATGGCACCGTTCAGTGAGGCAAGTGTAGAGTCGTCGCAACCAGTGCACTATGCGCTCGAAGTGCCTCAAGGCTGGTTCAAGAAGAACAACATTGGGCCGGGATGTTCTATAAAGCTGCCATAACCGAGGCTGACGACCCCTACCGCACAAACGCAGCAGACCAATTGGCCTACGGTGAGCTGACAACCCATGGGGGGGGTGGCGTAGTAATAGGCCAGTTCGGGATAACAATGGATACCATTTGAGTTATTCAATAAGGAATGATGCTGTGCGAATAACAAGCCAAGTGTTGTCTTTTGCGTAAGTTTGCAATGCGCAAACAATCTCAAAGGGGTTGTTGACGTAGCAATGGCAACAGAGATATTGGTGCTGCTCATAACGACAATTATCTTATCCCGAACTCGCGTATAAATGAAATTAATCCCCGAAATCCTTGTATTTTTTGGGATATTTCATATCTGACCCTTGACAAGGAAGCGTTGTAATCAACTCACAATTGAAGCGTGACAAAAATTTCACTACTACTTGTGTAATTCGAAATAATTTCCGAATTTTGTCCATGTGTAAGGCCTCAGTAGGAATTTAGTGGGGATACACAAATAATGGCTCTGTAGAAATGTCATTAACAAACTTCTTTTCATACCATGTAATTATCTAAATATTCGATTTTATAACGATTTCAAACCACCCCGTTAGTTGATTGTTAGGATTCTGTAACTCGGTACGGATTTCTTTAATGGCAACCCACCTATAGCATTCTACTTCCGATTGGTTTATTACCAATTGTCAATCTGGAAGCATATTGCTATACCAAGGCAAAGATTACCCAACAGCTTGTTTCTATAGTCATTTTTGCGTGTATCGTATGCTTTCAGTAGATAGAAATCATCACTTACCGAAGCCATGAGGGCTATCCTTGGCGTGATATGATACTTAAAGCCTGCACCGATAGAAAAGAACAAATTGAAATCCGATTGCTCGTCAGCTAACGAATATTTCAAGTTTGTGTCTGTGCTTTTCTTACGAATCATCCCGAAGCTACCTAAACGCAGATTAATAAAAGGTGAACACCTTTTGTCAAATAGAAAAAAATGTGTACTCACATAAACGGGTATCGTTGATAGGCGATATTGCTTGTGATAGCTATATCCAACACCAGCACCTATTGTTAGGTTCTCGTTCAGGAACTTCTCGTGCATATAGTTGAGGGAGCTACACTGGATTTCATAATCGCAAAGTCCAAAACCGCTTGTCAAGCTGACAACATTCAGACATCCGTTACCGGGAGTATAGGATGACTGAGCTTGTGATACCGCCGGAACTGCTAACAGTGCTATAAGCACCGACTTAAAAAAACTTTTTATAATTGTTGCCACACATGCATCCATTATATAACTATCAGGGTGATGTCCCGACATTTCTATTTACAAAGATACCTATTTAAAATTAACACTATTATAATTTTCGTTGTAATTAAACGACATTAACACAACAAAGTAAAGACCTCAAGATTCTGATTCATGTATCATCGCTGTGATATGAATAGTATTGTTTGGAGTGAGAACACCAGTATTATTTGAGCGATATTATCACATAACCACTTCCTTTATACAAAAGGACAATATAATCTTTACCTTTTAGAAAGTTGGGAATAAGGTATAGGAGAATGAAAATATTTGCTGTTTCGCTTTGAGGTTTAGGAGATTTTCTCTAATTTCGCAACCTAAGATGAGAAAAAATATGATATCATTTGAAAGCGACTACAACAATGGTGCCCATCCATTAGTGCTGAAACGGCTCGTAGATACAAACAAGACAAAGACTCTTTCGTATGGGTATGATGAATATAGCGATGCTGCTAAAGAGAAAATCAAGGTTGCTTGTGAGAATCCTGACGCACAAATATGGTTCCTTGTAGGTGGTACGCAGACCAATGCTACAGTCATTGACTCCATTCTGCATACTTATGAAGGAGTGATAGCAGTGGATAGTGGGCACATTGCAACGCATGAGGCTGGTGCAATAGAGTTCACAGGGCATAAGGTTATCACGATTCCTGGTAAGGAAGGGAAGATGGAAGCAAAGACATTAGACCAGTTCATGGATGATTTTCTGCATGATGATAATGCTGCACACTCCGTCTATCCAGGTATGGTTTACATCACTATGCCAACAGAGTATGGCACGCTTTACAGCGCGAAGGACTTGGATGATATCTATCAGGTTTGTCAAAAATATCATATTGTACTCTATGTTGATGGTGCCCGACTTGGTTACGGGCTGACAGCTCCTACAAGTGACATCACGCTTCCTTACCTTTCACGCCATTGTGACGTCTTTTATATTGGTGGAACAAAGGAGGGAGCGCTCTGTGGAGAGGCAGTTGTCTTCACACATAACAATGCTCACGAGCACTTTTTCAATATTGTTAAGCAGCACGGAGCGCTCATGGCGAAAAGTAGACTGATTGGTTGTCAGTTTGAAGCACTCTTTACTGACGACCTTTACTTCACTGTTTCGCGTCATGCCAACAAGATGGCAGAGCGCATGAAACAGCTTTTTAAGCGTAAAGGATATGAGTTTTATATTGATTCCCCAACCAATCAGCAGTTCATTATCCTGCCGAATGATGAGGTGAATCGCCTTGCAAAAGAAGTGATTTTCACCCATTGGGGAAAATATGATGAGCATCACACAATCTGTCGGTTTGTTACTTCGTGGGCAACAACGGAAGAAGAGCTGGCAGAATTGGAGAGATTATTAGGTTAAGCATCAACTTTGTGGGATTGTTTTTACATGAGCCTGTGTTAAAGAATCAAAGCGCTATAACGATTTTCATAGTAGAGTTATCCCAAATGCGCACCTTCATTGAAAACAAAAGAGAAGAGAACTGCAGCTTTATGTCGCAGTTCTCTTCTCATTATATGTGCCATCTAATTGCACACTCTACGTATATTCGCGCTGCAATTAGAGGTTAGGATTCATTGCTTTCCACTGATCAACAGCAGGAACGATGCCCAATTCTACGATTTCATCGCGCATTTTGCAAAGATGCTCATAAGACTTTTGCAAGCCTGCCATCTCTTCTTCTGTACCTGTTGGTGCAACAAAATGAACGCCAGTCTTATCAATTGTAGTTGGCATAGCCATCATAACATTCTTGAAGCCCAACTTATCGTTGTTTACATAGCAACCTGCGGGCAATGTAAATTCCTTACCGCCCATTGCTGCTTCAATCATTTTTACTGCGTTGTAAGCAGGACTCTGGAATGAGCTGCGCCCACGAAGTTTGATGATGTTCGAACCTCCTTGCACTGTGTGGTGCTTGATTTCTTCCCAACGCTCAGCAGAAAGGTTCATATCACTCAACGGCTTGCCATCGACTTTCACTTGAGAAGCGAACACAGCCATCTGCTCACCATGACCACCATAGGTGTGTGCACCAGTTACTTTGTCTTGCTGTACACCAAACTCTTCGGCTAAAGCCTGCTGCAAACGGGTTGAATCCAAAGCAGCTAACGAGGTGAGTTGGTTGGGTTTCAAACCTGAATGAATCAAAGTTGTTAAGGCTGTTACATCAGCAGGATTGAAGATTACGACTACATGCTCTACATTAGGACAATATTTTTTAATATTATCGCCAAACTCAGCCGCAATCTTGCAGTTGCCTTTCAGCAGGTCTTCGCGTGTCATACCCTCCTTACGAGGTGCACCACCTGAAGAAATAATGTACTTAGCACCCGTGAAAGCTTTCTCAGGGTCAGTTGTATAACTGAGCTTAGCACCTGGGAATGCGCATTGTGCCATTTCATCATACACGCCATGCACACCTGGTTCGAAGATGTCATAAAGACAAATGTTAGGTGTAAGACCGAGCATTAAAGCACTCTGTACCATGTTTGAGCCAATCATTCCACCAGCTCCTACGATGACAAGTTTGTCGTTTGATAAATAATTCATAATTTAATTTGATATTTATTGAGATAAAATTTTATCCTTTTGCTTGTCGCAAAGTTAATAAAAAAATGATGATTGATGTTGTTTCTTATGGGTTTATTTGTTGTTAATTCTTAAAAGCCATACCTTTGCAAAGTAGAATTAGCAAAATAGAATAGGGTTATGACAATAGCAGAACGATTACAGGCATTGCGCGAAGTGATGCAACAAGAACATCTCGGTGCATTTATCTTTCCCAGCACCGATGCGCACCAAAGTGAATATGTAGCCGATTTTTGGAAAGGGCGGCAATGGATCTCAGGCTTCACGGGCTCTGCAGGCACCATTGTAGTGACGCAAAATGCTGCAGCACTTTGGACAGATTCGCGTTATTTCATTGCTGCGGAAAAGCAATTAGCAGGCACAGGCATTCAGCTTATGCGCCTACGCCAGCCCGAAACGCCTACGATGACGGCATGGATAGCCACACAATGTCTACCGGGAAGTGAAATTGGTATTGACGGAACAGTGTGGAGTTATGCTGACACCGAGCAGCTCATAGCCGATTTACGTGCGGCTGGCGGCATGACCTTGCGTGTGAATTTCGACCCATTGCAGCGCATTTGGAAAGATCGTCCTGCACTGCCTAATACTCCCATCGTGTGTCAACCTCTACAATATGCGGGTGAGACTACGGCTTCAAAACTGCAACGAATACGAGAGAAGTTAGCAGAGTTGCATTGCGACGGCATGCTCATCTCGGCCTTAGACGACATTGCTTGGACGTTGAATCTTCGCGGGACAGATGTGCACTGTACCCCTGTTTTTGTAGCTTTTCTGCTACTCGAAAATGAAAAGACCACACTCTTTGTGGCGGATTCGAAACTAAGTCCTGAAGTACGTGCCTACCTTGAGAGCGAACATATCGCAGTGAAACCTTATGATGCTATTGCAAGCTATCTCAAGAAAGATTATTTTGCCTATAACCTGCTACTCGATCCACACGAAACCAATAGTTATCTTGTTGCTTGCGCCAAGCCGAATGTGGCACAAATTGTTTTTCGTCCATCCCCTATTCCACGGATGAAAGCGATTAAAAATGCAGCCGAAATAGCCGGCTTTCACGAAGCTATGCGCAAAGATGGTGTGGCAATGGTGAAGTTTTTGAAATGGGTCGACGAAAATGTTGCCCGAGAAGCACTCACAGAACTTTCACTCAGCCAAAAGCTTCACGAGCTACGTGCAGCACAACCGCTGTTTAAAGATATCTCATTTGACTCGATCGTAGCCTACGAAGCGCATGGAGCCATCGTGCACTATACGCCTACAGCCACAAGCAACGCGCGCATAATGCCCCATGGATTCGTGCTGATTGACAGCGGTGCGCAATATCAAGATGGGACGACCGACATCACGCGCACCATTGCCCTTGGCCCTATCTCAGACGAGCAGACACGTATTTACACCCTCGTATTGAAGGCCCATATTCAACTTGCACTTGCTGTATTCCCTCAATACGCCTGCGGTACGCAAATTGATGCTTTAGCACGCGAGCCACTTTGGCGTGCAGGCTACAATTTCCTTCACGGTACAGGGCACGGCGTAGGGGCCTATCTCTCCGTACATGAAGGACCACAACAAGTGCGAATGGAATATAATGCTACACCTTTAGAAGCAGGTATGACCATCACGAACGAGCCAGGTATCTATGTAGAAAATGCTTTTGGCGTGCGCATTGAGAACACGATGCTCATCGAACAGCATAGCCAAACGCCTTTCGGCACATTCCTTTATCTCAAACCCCTCACATTATGCCCCATTGACACGCGCCCCATTTGCACACAATTACTCACCAACGAGGAACTACAATGGATCAATGATTATCATCAACACGTTTACAAAGCCCTCTCTCCTACTCTCAACGATGATGAACAAGAATGGTTAGCCAAAGCAACAGCGCCCATTTCAGTTTGCTAAATTTTTAAAAATAGTACTGCACATCGGTCTTGCCTGATGAATTTTCCGTAATTTTGCAGGCGCAATAAAAAGAAGCGTTCAAGTGAAACGTATATTCCACCCTCATATTACACCTGTAGCTAAAGCTGCATTGGTGCTGTTTGTGTTGCTGGCAGTCTATTATTTCTGGACACGGCAGCCTCTCTTTGGTCTCATAGCGACACTCGTTGCGGTGCTCGCCACAGACCGTGCGCTCCATACAACTTACGTCTTTGCGCAAAACAGCTCAGGTGTAGAGGAACTTATCATAACCCATGGTCGCCTTTCACGCAGCCGCGTCATCCGTGTTTCGGACATCGTGAGAATAACACCTATGCGCACAGCCTTCGGTCTTAGCCGTTATCTGCTGCTACACTATGGCACCCATCATCTGCAAAGCGTGCAGCCCGATGATGTGGAAGGGTTTATCCAAGAATTAAAGAAGCGACAATGAAACGCATAACCTATCTCCTTCTACTCTTTCTTTTTGCCCACATCCCTACCTTTGCTCAGGTAGACAACGATTCGATTGAAGAAGACGATATCATTCAGCACGCCGACTCGGCACTGCTCAACATGCTCGTCCCCGACTCTATCGTGCGCCCTTGGCCCGAAAGTGTGCAGCATCAGTTGCAACAACTCATGCAAAGTGACATGTTACAAACCTCGCAGGTGGGACTGATGGTTTACGACCTCACGGCCGACAGTGCACTCTTTGCTTACAATGAGCGCCAACTCATGCGCCCTGCCAGCACCATGAAACTACTTACAGCCATTACAGCCATCGACCATTTGGGAGGTGACTACCTGTTTAAAACAGAGTTGTGCTACACTGGGAAGATTGAGAATCGAAAGTTAACGGGTGACATTTATTGTGTGGGAGGGTTCGACCCACGGTTCAACACCGACGATTTGCATGCTTTTGTCGAGGCCATTCAGAAAATGGGTATCGACACCATTGAGGGGCACCTCTACGCAGACAAAAGCATGAAAGAAGCGAAAGACTTTGGTGAGGGCTGGTGCTGGGACGATAAAAATCCAGTGCTCTCGCCCTTACTAATTAGTGGTAAAGACACGTTCATGAGTCGTTTTCTCAATGCACTCATGGCAGCTAACATTGTTGTCGATGCACCTATTGACGAGAAAACAAAACCAAACGATTCCTATTGCATTGTGAATCGTTTCCACACGATGGACCAAATTCTCATGCGCATGCTCAAAGATAGCAATAATCTCTACGCCGAATCCATGTACTATCAATTAGCGGCAGCTACAGGAAGTCGCCCCGCCACAGCCAAGCATGCACGCGAAGCAGAAAGAGTGCTCTTGCGCAAGGTGGGACTCAACCCGGCGAACTATAGATTGGCCGATGGTTCGGGGCTCTCGCTCTACAACTATCTGTCGGCCGAAGCCGAAGTGAAGCTGCTGCGCTACGCCTACCAAAACGAGAACATTTTCCACCACCTCTATCAAGCCTTACCCATTGCCGGTGTCGACGGCACTCTGAAGAAACGCATGCGCAGCACCTTTACGCGCAACAATGTAAGGGCAAAGACCGGCACACTAACGGGCATTAGCAGTTTGGCGGGCTATTGCAAGGCGGCCAATGGACATTGGCTCTCTTTCGCCATCATCAATCAAGGTGTGATGCATGCACGCAACGCCAAAAACTTCCAGAACCGCGTGTGCACCATTCTCTGCGCCCCTAATTGATGTTCTGGGGAATTTCATCAATGGTTTTCACGATGGAATCGCCCGTAGGCAGATGGAAGAAGCCCACGCGAATGACATGCCCAAAGTCGGCATTGCCACGCACACGCAGATGCACAGCTTTCCCCAACAGCAAAGTGTCGCGCCGAGACGGATAGGACACTAATTGCAAAAGATGCTTTGTGCTGCCATCGCCCACATAGAAAATATCGACACTGTCATGCGTGACGGCGACCACAGAATCGCATGGAACGACTTTCTTTTTTGCGGCAACAACCGGTTCAAACACTTGCGCCGCAACCGTATCGCCCAACGGTTCCTCTTTTACAAAGCGACACGACACTGCTGAGCACATCAGCAAGAGAAATCCGGTAAAACCTATTAATAATCTTTTCATATCTGTTCAATTCATTTCTTTGCGCGAAACTCTTTTTCGGCCAGCACAATAAGAATATCGCCATAGGTGATGTGCTCGGGACAATGCTCTTTAAGCACCTTGCGCTCCGTCAATGTGCCCAAGCGTTCAACAACAGGATTGACACAATCGTAACGTTCCTGCCCGATGATCGCAACTGCCGACAACTCACCCTGCGCCACATAATGGGCCAGATGGCCCTCAATGGTCGAAACCGTAAGGCTGCGCTCCACGGCAATATCGCCAATGGTCTTTCCTTCCTCAAACAACTGTCGCGTTATTTCGCGCGTATTCACTTTCGCGGGCTTCTCCGCTTTCGGCTTTTCAGTCGTGCGCTGCCGCCGCCTCTTGGTTGGTTCGGGAGAGGATTCCACCTCGTCAATCGCCTCCAAGAAACACTTTTGACGCAACTTTAAATAGCTTTCCACCTGGAATCCGGCTTTGAGAATAGCCGTCAACAAATAATATTTGCTCAGGTAAGCCACACGCAGTTCGGCATAAGTCGTCTGCAAACGCTCCACCCCCTGCTTATTTCCCACTTTTGCCTCTTTCGTCTGTGCTAAAAGCGGACGCAAATAAGTATTGAGCTGCGCGATGAAGTAGCCGACACTTTTCTGCATGCGCTCTATAAACGCCTCGTCTTGCAAGGTTTCGAAAGACTGTTGGGCGATAAATTTCAGCCACTTCGCAGCCACATCAGCCACCTGCGTTTGCATGCTTTGCAATGTGGCTTTGTGCAGCATTTGCAGTTTGGGATAGGCATGCAACCATTCGATAGCCGCCCGATTGAGCGCTTCCTCGGCCTGCATGAGGTCGCGGAAATTAAATAGTTCCAACAGCTGCTGCCGATAATAATCTTGCTTCAGGTAAGGCAACTTCACTATGCTTTCTTCGGCCGCATGCTCTTGCTGTTCGATATAGGCATCCACCCGATGGTCATTCATGATGGCATGGGCGTGCAAGGGCGAAGCCAACACCAGCCCTTCGATCGTCTTGCAGCGACTGAGCGCCACATAAACTTGTCCCGAAGCAAACGAAGCGCCCGCATCAATAATGGCATGTTCGAAAGTGAGTCCCTGACTCTTATGAATGGTGATGGCCCAAGCCAAGCGCAGCGGATATTGCGTAAAAGCACCTTGCACCTCGGGTTCAATCTCTTTGGTTTTCTCGTTAATCACATACCGCGTGTTCTCCCACACTTGCCGTTCCACCGAAATATCGAATTCGTCGCCCTCGCAATGCACCAAGACGCAATCATCATCAATCGCCTTCACCCGACCAATGCGCCCATTATAATATTGATGAGCCGGCGAAGCGTCGTTGCGCACAAACATCACTTGCGCACCTTTCTTCAACACCAAGTGCTCGCTCGTGGGATAACTATATTCCGGAAACGTGCCCCTTATCTCGGCTGCAAAGCAAAATGCAGGTTCTTCTATGGCCGCCAACTGTTGCTCATTATAATGATCGGCCATGGCATTGTGCGTCGTCAACCGAATATAGCCCGCTTCCTTCGGCGGAACAAAGTCGGGCTGATAACGTGCGTTCAATGCCGCAAGATCATCTGCTGTAGCCACTCCGTCACGCACATGATTCAAAATTCGCAAGAAGGTTTCGTTTTGCTGCCGATAAACTCTCTTCAACTCAATCGTCACATAAGAAACCTTAGCCAAAGCGTGGCTGTCGAAGAAGTAGGGCGTGGCGTAATGTCGATTCAGCAGCATGGCGTCCTCGTCGGTCACCACGGGCGTGAGTTGCTGCAAGTCGCCTATCATCAGCAACTGCACGCCACCAAAAGGTTGCAACGGATTTCGAAACCTTCGCAGCACGGCATCAATGGCATCTAACAAATCGCTGCGCACCATACTGATTTCATCAATGATAAGCAGGTCGAGCGTCTTGAGGATGTTGCGTTTGATGGCCGAAAAAGCAAATTTCTCCTTGTAGGTCATGTGGGGCACATAGGGCGAGAACGGCAACTGAAAGAACGAATGGATGGTCACTCCGTGCGCGTTGACAGCCGCTACGCCCGTTGGCGCCACTATGACAAAACGCTTCTGTGTCTCGGCCACAAACTGCCGCAAGAAAGTGGTTTTGCCCGTGCCGGCCTTGCCCGTGAGAAAAACACTCGTGCCCGTGTGCTCTACAAAATCCCACGCATAGTTCAATTCCTTATTTTCCTTTTCCACGCTCATGCTGCTTGAATGATGAAACGAAATGCCTTGATAAAGCTCTACAAAGTTAAAGGTTTTATTTCAGAAATCGTTAACTTTGCAGCGGTATGGAGCAGAGTAACAACATTTTCACCCCCACTTTATTAACATGGTTTGCACAGAATGCCCGCGATTTGCCTTGGCGACACACCCAAGACCCCTACGCCATTTGGCTGAGCGAAATCATCTTGCAGCAAACACGCATCGCACAAGGGACAGCCTATTGGCAGCGCTTCATGCAGCGTTGGCCCACGGTGAACGACCTCGCCCGCGCCAGCGAAGACGAGGTGCTGCGCGCGTGGCAGGGCTTAGGCTATTATTCGCGTGCGCGGAACTTGCATCATGCCGCCCAACAAATCGTCCAACAAGGCACATTCCCCAATAACTATGCCGACCTGCGCAGGCTGAAAGGCGTGGGCGACTATACGGCAGCTGCCATCGCCAGCATGGCCTTCCATCAACCCCATGCTGCCGTCGACGGCAACTTCTATCGTGTTTTCGCCCGCTATTTTGGCCTCAGCCAGCCCATCAACACCCCTCAAGGCAAGCAACTGTTTGCCACGATGGCACAGCACTATCTGCCGCCCCGTCAGGCTTCGGCCTATAACCAAGCCATCATGGATTTCGGAGCCACGGTGTGCATACCCAAAGCACCCTCCTGCTCCGCCTGCCCACTGCAAGAGACCTGCGCGGCCTTTCGCGAAGACCGCGTCGACCAGTTGCCCGTGAAATTGCGCACGCTCAAAGTGAAACAGCGCCAAATGGATTGCTTTTATGTGCATTGTCACGGTCAGATAGCACTCCACAAGCGCGCTGCCGGCGACATCTGGCAAGGTCTATGGACAGTTCCCGAGGCCGACCACCTCACCACCTCACTTCGACAACAAGCCACGCTACTAAAATCGAATGTAAAACACGTGCTCACACATCGCGTCATCCACGCCAACTTCTATCGGCTTGAATGCCATGAGCGCCCCACCCTCCCCGCAGATTTCATTTGGATTGACGAAGCCGACATCGACCACTACGCCATTCCCCGCCTCATGGAAATGCTCCTCGAGAGCTTGGCTTAGTCCCTAACAAACAGAAACATTGTCGGCGAGCACCTCGCCACGACTATTTACTCATGTTTGTGATGCAGCGAGCACCTTTCCTGCGATAAACGGCACGGAATATCGGCGGCGAGCACCTTTCCTGCGATAAACAACGCGGAATATCGGCGGCGAGCACCTCGCCAGCAACCTTTTCTCGTTTTAGTCCGTCGGCGAGCACCTCGCCAGCAACCTTTTCTTGTTTTAGTCCGTCGGCGAGCACCTCGCCGGCAACCTTTTCCCGATTTAGTCCGTCGGCAAGCACCTCGCCAGCAACCTTTTCACATTTTAGTCTGTCGGCGAGCACCTCGCCAGCAACCTTTTCTCATTTTAGTCCATCGGCGAGCACCTCGCCGGCAACCTCAATCCGGAATGACGGCCGTTTCGCTGCCACGCCCAAATAAATTTGTGCAGACAAAGGCTTTTTGTTAACTTTGCGAGGCTAAGAATGGCAAATGGAAACACTGGCTAAGCATCAAAACATCGTAAGAATGCTGCTCGTCGGCCTTTCGCTATGGGCAACGACGGCCATGCAAGGCGCACAGAAGGGAGCGCGCCGCACAACGCTGCTGCAACGCATCTATGCCTATGCCGCACAAATGGACGCGCTGCCCGACAGTGCGCGGCAGCATGCCGTTTACACCAAATTCTCGCTCCACATCCTGAAGAGGAACGCCATTTTGCTCACCATTCCCACGATGTGGAACATTGCCCGCGGCCGCGAACGTCATTTCTTAGGCGAATATATCGACAGCGTTTTCGCGGGGTCTCAGTCTATCGAGAGCCGCCGATGGCTCACCCACTCCACCATGCGCAGCCAGCAAACGGGCTTGACGGCGGCCATGAAATATCTCGCGCCGCAACTCTATGGCGAAACCATCTTTCGGCGCGACATCCTCTCGCCGTTCCACCCGGCCAATGCCCGTTTCTACCGCTACCAAATCAGCTACCAACACGACGCGCGGGCTCGCATCAAATTCCGTCCACGCGTGAACAACACGCAATTGGTTTATGGCGAGGCTGTGGCCGATTTCAACTCGGGCCGCCTCATCAGCGCACAGCTGCAAGGCGAATACGACATGATACGCTTCACCTTGCAACTGCAAATGGGCGCTGCCGGGCGCGAGAGTCTGCAAGCCACAACGGTCGACCTCGCCTGCCATTTTAAATTCATGGGCAACAACATGCAAGGCACTTTCCACAGCACCCGACTGAAGGATGCCGCCAAGCCTGCGGCGCTGCCCACCGATGCGCAGGCCGCCATCGCCCAGCTGCGCCCCACGCCGCTACAGAATGACGAGCTGCAGCAATATGCCCGCGACTCCATGCAACGCCGGCAGGCATCGCAGCAACCTGCCGATTCGCTCCGCAAGACTACGAATTGGTGGGAACAAATTGGGTGGAACCTCATTGGTCGGCACATGGTGAAGCATCTGACGGGCAATTTCGGCAAGAACAACGAGGGAATGGTGCGCATCAGCCCCATCCTCAATCCGCTTTACATGGGCTACGACTATCGGCGCGGCATCACCTATAAGGCCAACGTCAACCTGACTTATGCGCACAGCCAAAATCGGTCGTTCAACGCACAATTCGGCGCGGGCTATGCCTTCAATCAGCATCAGTTGTATGTCGACGCCCATTTTTCCTATCATTATCAGCCCCGGCGAAACGGTTATTTCAGCATCCATGCGGGCAGCGGCAACCAAATTGCCAATGGCGAGGTTATCGAGCAGGCTCCCATCCCTGTGAGTGCCGCGCTAAAGGCCGGCTATCCCAAGCTCACATGGTTTAAAGACCATTACGCCGAGGTGGCGCATCATTATGATTTTAGCCCGCATTGGGGCATGCGAGCGGGCATGATGTTCCACCGTCGCACGGCCATGGAAAAGCGCATCTACCTGGAGCATCATCTGCCCGCGCATTTCACCTCGGCCGCTCCTTTCATCGAAATGCAGTGGCGCCCGTCGGGCTATCAAGGTCCCATCGTCACGCTCGATTATGAACGAGCCGTCAAAGACTTCCTGCGCAGCAACATCGGCTACGAGCGCTGGGAAAGCGATGCGCAATGGAAGCTCAACCTCAGCAGCCTGCAATCCTTGCAAATGCGATTGGGCGCAGGAGGATATACCCGCCAAGACCGCAGCGCCTATTTCTTAGACTATGCCAACTTCCACGAGAACCATATTCCCGGCGGCTGGAACGACGACTGGAGCGGCACGTTCGAATTGCTCGACGCCTATCAATACAATGCCTCGCGCTGGTACGTGCGCACCAACATCACCTATGAAAGTCCATTGCTGCTTTGCTCGCGCCTGCCGATGGTCGGTCAGTTCGTCGAGATGGAACGCTTTTACTTTAGCATGCTCTCCTCGAAGCTGTGTCGTCCCCACCTCGAAATCGGCTATGGCTTCACCACACGTTTTTTCTCCATGGGCGCATTTCTCGGCAGTGAAAAAGGCAGAATTAAAGATTTTAGTTGTAAATTTGGCTTCGAATTATTTCGTCATTGGTAAATGGAAAACTTAACTGTATACAAAGCAAGTGCTGGGTCGGGGAAAACATTCACCCTCGCCGTTGAATATATTAAACTCTTGGTTGCCGACCCTTTTGCGTTTCGAAAGACCTTGGCTGTAACCTTTACCAACAAGGCTACCGAAGAAATGAAAATGCGCATCTTGAGCCAACTCTATGGCATCGCTCATGAACTGCCTTCCAGCCAACCCTATCTGAAGAAAATAAAGGAAGAGACAACGCTCTCTGATGCACAAATCCGTGAGAATGCGGCTTTGGCACTCCGCCTGCTCATCCACAATTACAGTTATTTCAGGGTTGAAACCATCGATGCCTTCTTCCAAACCGTGTTGCGCAATTTGGCCAAGGAGTTAGATTTAACCGCCAATCTGCGCCTTGAACTCAACGATAATCAGGTAGAAGAAGAAGCCGTCGACATGCTCATCGAGGAGCTCAACAAGACGTCACGCCTCTTGCATTGGATTTTAGAATATATCCAAGACAACATGGCCGACGACAAGTCGTGGAATGTCATTGCGCAAATCAAGAAGTTTGGCATGAACATCTTCAAAGACTATTATAAAGACCATCGCAAACAACTCGCAGTCGTCTTTCAAGAGAAAGACTTCTTTAAAAACTACACCGCTCGCTTGCGCACCATCAGGAAAACAGCCGAAGAGACGATGAAGAAGCGTGGAGAGGCGTTTTTCGAAATCATTGAGGCGCACGGAGTCAGCGTCGACGATTTCAAATCCAAGAAAAGTGGCGTTTGCGGCTATTTTAGAAAGCTCATGGAAGGCGACTTTGTTGACAGCGAAAAGGTGTACAACGCCACGGCAGCCAAAGCTACAGAAAGCGTCGATGCCTGGCTGACCAAAGCCAATGCCGTTGCGGGAAATCCCATGTATGACTTAGTAGAAACGCAACTCATGCCGCTGTTGCAATCCACAGAGAACGAACGAAAACAGCAAGCCTTGTTGTATGCGACCGCCGCCTTAACCCTGCAGCATCTCAATCAGCTGCGGTTGCTCGAAGGTATAGAAAATAAGGTGCAAGCTATCAACCGCGAAGTCAACCGTTTTATGCTCAGCGACACGCAGGCACTACTGCAAGCCATGATTGACCACCAAGACTCGCCCTTCATCTTTGAGAAAATCGGTACCCAGCTCGAGAACATCATGATTGATGAATTCCAAGACACCAGCACGGTGCAGTGGAAAAACTTCAAAGTGTTGCTGCTCGAAACCATGAGCCGAAAAGGCATGAACATGATTGTGGGCGATGTGAAACAAAGCATTTACCGATGGCGCGCAGGTGATTGGCGGCTCTTAAACAACATTGAGACACAGTTCAATCCGCAAATGGTTACAGAGAAATCGCTCAAAACCAACTACCGTTCACAACGCAATATCATAGCCTTCAACAATACCTTCTTTCAGAAAGCCAATCAACAACTCCATGCTCAGCTGCAAGAGTTGGACGAGACACAGGCGCAGCAAGTAGAACGTGCCTATCAGGATGTGGTGCAGGAAATTCCTGCACACAAGGAAGCATTGGGCATGGTAGAAGTTACCCTGTTTCCCAAGAGCGAAGACTACGAGGCGCAGACGTTAGCAAGTATCGTCGACAAAGTTGATGCACTGCTGCAAATGGGGGTGCAAGAAAAAGATATTGCCATCTTGGTGCGCAAGAACGATACTATTCAAACCATCGGCGACTACTTTCTGCAACACCGTCCCGACATCCATTTGGTTTCCAACGAAGCTTTCCACCTAAGCGCCTCTCAAGCTGTAAATATCATCATTCAGGCATTGTCGGTTCTCGACAATCCCGATGATATTTTAGCAAAAGCCTCGCTATCGAAGAGTTATCAGGTATACATTCAAGGCGCAACATTCGAAGCCTTCAACGCCATGTTGCAAGAAACCGCATTAGATAAGCTCCTTCCCCAAGCTTTCATCGCGCAAAAGGAGCAACTCCTTGGACTTCCTATTTCTGAAATGGTTGAGACGATCTATCGCATCTTCGAGTTGCAAACCATCAAAGGACAAGATGCCTATATCTGCGCTTTCTACGACAAGCTCAACGAATACACGCAAGACAACATTGCCGACATTCACAACTTCCTGCAACTGTGGGAGAATAGCCTGTACAAAGTGTCAATTCAAAGTAGCAACAATGAAGGAATCAAACTCGTAACCATTCATAAGAGCAAGGGATTGGAATATGCCCATGTGCTACTTCCCTTTTGCGATTGGGATTTAGAACGGAATGATAGTATCGTGTGGTGCGAGCCTCAACAACCGCCTTTCAGCGACTTGCCAGTAGTTCCCATCAGCTACAACAAGACAAAGATGCTCCATTCATTTTATGCAAAGGACTACATTCAAGAATATGTGCAAAACAGTGTCGACAATCTCAATCTGCTCTACGTGGCGTTTACACGTGCAGAACAGGGCTTGTATGTCTTCTCTAAAAAGGGCGACAAAATCAACAGCCGTTCAAAACTGATTGAAACCTGCCTCGAAGAAGTAGCAAAAGAATTGGATACATCGCAAATCACCGGGGAAGATGATGCTCAAGAGGCCACCTACTTTAAATTTGGAGATAAGCTCCCCGTAGCAAAAACAGATGTAAAACAGAAGGTGGACAACATCTTCTTGACACCAGCCGAGAATATTCCAGTAACCATTGCCCACAACGATGCGCAGGTTTCGTTCAGACAAAGCAACAGCAGCGAAGCCTTTCTGCAAAAGGGGCAGGAAACAGAAACCGACAAACAAAAGGGCTATATCCAATTGGGCAGTATTCTACATGCTATTTTTTCGAAGATTCGCACGCAGGAAGACGTCCCCAACGCATTAAGAACGCTTGAAGAAACAGGTGTGCTCTATGACAATATCATCACCAAAGAAAAACTTCTTGCCTTGCTCCATCAACGTTTGGCCGACCCACGCATAGCGCCATGGTTTACAAACCGGTGGACCATTCTGAATGAGTGCACCATCTTGCGCTACAATCCCGATACACAACGCACAGAAGAAAGGCGTCCCGACCGCGTCATGATGGACGAGCAAAAGATAGTTGTCGTCGATTTCAAATTCGGCACGCCACACGCTGAACACCAGCAGCAAGTGCGCGATTACATACAACTGCTCTCCGAGATGCATCCGCAATCCATCGAAGGCTATCTTTGGTATATTTTCTCTAATCAAATTATTCCTGTGAAATGAACACCTTTTTACACTACGTAGCACAAGATATTCTCGACAAATATGGCTATAATCTCTCAAGAATAGCTGTTGTTTTTCCCAACAAACGCGCGGCCCTTTTTCTCAACGAGGAATTGGCACAGTTGGCTCATCGCCCATTGTGGAGTCCATCTTACATCACGATTAGCGAACTTTTCACACGCCATTCTGAGAGGATTTTAGGCGACCCCATCAAGCTCATCTGCGATTTACATAAAGTGTTTGTCCGTTGCACGGGCATGAACGAAACGTTAGACCATTTCTATGGCTGGGGACAAGTGCTGCTCAACGACTTCGACGACATCGACAAAAATATGGCCGACGCCCATCAAGTGTTTGCCAACCTTTCGAATGTGCACGAATTAGACGACATCTCCTATCTCACCGACGAGCAAAAGGAAATGCTCAAGCGTTTCTTTAGCAACTTCTCCGACCAATCCGAGACAGCACTGAAAGAGAAGTTTCTGAAGCTCTGGAGCAACCTCGAAAACATCTACACCACCTATAGAGCGCACCTCTCGGCACAACAACTGGCCTACGAAGGAGCACTCTACCGTGAGGTCGTGGAAAATCCGTCTATTGATTTTCAATATGAAGCCTATCTGTTCGTTGGTTTCAACATGATGCAAGTGGTTGAGCAACAACTCTGCACCCGTTTGCAAAAAGAGGGTAAAGCTTTTTTCTATTGGGATTACGATGACTATTACATGCGCCGCCATGGGGCATTAGAAAATGAAGCGGGCACATTCATCCGCCAATATCTGAAATACTTTCCCAATGCGCTCGATGGCAACAACAAGGCCATTTACAACGCATTCGAACAGCCGAAATCGATTACATTTATCAGTGCGACCACAGAAAATATCCAAGCGCAATACATCAACCAATGGCTCAGCGAAAACAATCGCATTGCCGATGGACGCAAAACGGCTATCGTTTTGGCCAACGAAACCCTGCTTCAGGATGTTATCCACGCCATTCCGGAAAGCGTGGAAAATGTAAACATCACCACGGGGTTCCCGCTTGCGCAAGCGCCGGCAGCCGCATTTGTGAAGCTGCTCATCGGTCTGCGCACCATAGGCTACCGCAAAACCAACCACACGTTTCGCAAGAAATGGGTCGACATGCTGCAACGCCACCACTTCATGCGCTACATACCGCAGCCCGAAATGCTGTTCCAAATCGAGACATTCGATGCCGCCAACACCAACCGCTGGATACGCAATGTGCTGCAAACCATTGCCGAGCAATATGCCAAGGACGACCACCATGACCCTTTCATGCAAGAGTCACTCTTTCGCATCTACACCATTTTCAATCGGTTGGACGACCTCATGCAGACAGGCGATTTGCAGGCCGACATGAACATCTACACCAAACTCATTCAGCAGATTATTTCGACCAACAGCATCCCTTTCCATGGCGAGCCCATCGTGGGCACACAAATCATGGGCGTGTTGGAAACGCGCAACCTCGATTTCGACCATCTCTTAGTGCTCTCGTGCAACGAAGGCAACATGCCCAAAGGCGTCAACGACACCTCGTTCATTCCCCACGCCGTGCGCAAGGCTTTCAACCTCACCACCATCGACAACAAGGTGGCCATTTATGCCTACTACTTTCACCGATTGTTGCAACGAGCCAGCGACATCACGCTCACCTACAACCAGGCGACGAGCAACACCACGACGGGCGAAAAGAGTCGCTTCATGCTGCAACTCATGGTGGAGAGCCCCCACACCATTGCGCGGAAAAACCTCAACGCACAACAGTTGCCGCTGCGACAGCAACGCCATTCCGTGCCCAAAAACGATTTCATCATACAAACGCTCATGCAAGCGCGAGGCCTCTCGCCCACAGCGCTCAGCAACTACCTGCGCTGCCCGTTGCGGTTCTACTATCGTTTCGTCCTCAAGCTCCAAGAGCCCGACGCCGTGGACGACGAAATCGACAACCGCATCTTTGGCAACATCTTCCACCGCGCCGCCGAACTCATCTACCAACCTTGGAATGGCGGCGGAATGGTGCAGGAAGACGACCTCGCCCAACTGTTGAAAGACGAGGCCCGTTTGAGCCGCATTTTAGACCAGGCGTTTCAAGAAAATCTGTTCGACAAAGCCGGACAAAAGACCCCAGAATACAACGGCTTGCAGCTCATCAACCGACAGGTTATCTTCGATTATCTCAAGCGTCTTTTGCAAACCGACAAGCTGCTCGCCCCCTTTAAAATCGTGGGATTGGAGCACACCGTCAACCATTCGTTAGACATTGAAACGGCCGATGGACACCACAGCATCTCGCTCTTTGGCAACATCGACCGCATCGACGAAATCAGACGCAACGGGCAATCACTGCTGCGCGTCGTCGATTACAAGACGGGGCGCAACACCAAGAAGCCGCTGCAAACCATCGACGAGGTGTTTGATGCCGACAAACTGCAACAACATGCCGACTATTATTTGCAAGTGATGCTCTACGCGGCCAATTTGCGCATCGATGCCAAGCTCAATCCCCAGCAGCTGCCCGTCAGTCCGGCGCTGCTGTTCATTCAGCATGCCACAGCGCAAGATTACGACCCCACGCTGCTATTAGGAAAAGAAAAGGTGGATGACATCCAGCCTTACGAAGCCGACTTCCTAAACTTGTTGAAAGAATTGATTGAAGAGATTTTCAACCCCGATATTGATTTCAATCCCACCGAAGATAAAGCACAATGCACGTCGTGCCCCTACCGGTCCATCTGCTTATAACACATGCTCGGAATGTTGGGGAAACAACCGTTCGGCCACGGCGGAAGGGTCGTCCCAACGATGCAACAGAGGTTTGCACGCGTACGAAATTGTGTTGCAACCATGCAAAAGACCATTCTGCCCACCGAATGGGTTGTTGCAACATGCAAAAGACCATTCAGACCCTCTGAATGGGCGTCTAATTTCGAAAACAACCCTCGCAGACCCTCTGAATGGGCATCAAATTTCGAAAACGACCCTCACAGACCCTCTGAATGGGCGTTTTTACATTTTCAAGAGCAAGAAACAACTGTGAGCACCTGTTCGTTGACACTGAAACGAACATCGACGCCATAGAACAGCATGCCATAGACCTTTTGTGCATCGTGCTGATAAGGCGGACGCGGATCTTCGGCCAGCACAGCCACCAACTCGTCCAATCGTTGGGCATCCAACCCTCGCGTCTGCAACTGCTTGCGCAGAGCATCGGGCAACACCACCGTCAGACGTTGCCACGCATGATCGTCGACAAAGCCGCTGCGTGCCTGGGGATGGGCATCGGCATAGGTCACATAGGGCTTGATGTCGAAAATGGGCGTGCCATCCATCAAGTCGGCTCCACGCACATGCAACACTGGTCCTTGTGGGCTCTCCCACTCCACGCGCTCCAACTGCACCGACGACAACCCCAACGGATTGGGACGGAAGGGGCTGCGCGAAGCAAACACGCCCACACGCTGATTGCCACCCAAACGCGGCGGACGCACCATGGGGCTGTGGGCGGCGTGCTTGTTGGCATGGAAAGCCCAAATGAGCCACAGAAAATCAAATGCGTCGATGCCACGCAACGCATCGGCATTGCGATAGGCGGGCACGAACACAATCGTTCCGCGCAACGCTTCGACAATGCCGCTTTGTTTGGGCACGCCAAACTTCGTGGCAAACGGCGAATGGAAATGGGCTATGGGTTCGAGCGTCATGGACGATAGAAGATGGCCGTGACAAAGAGAATGAGAAAGGTGGCGCCACCCACAAAAAGGGGCACCTTCAACCCTTGCAGCTGATGGGTTGGGCAGACGATGTGGTGTTTGCGCAACACCAAAGCCATGATGCCGCCACCTAAGAAAGCTAAAGAAAATCCGCCCAACAAATCGCTGAAATAATGCACACCAAGATACATGCGGCTATAACACATCGCGATGGCCCAAAAAACCAGGAAACCCACGATGCGCCGACTACGAAGAAAATAGGCCATGACAAAAACCAAGGCCCACGCGTTGCCGGCATGTGAGGATGGGAAGCCATAAGGGCCGCTGCGATAGCCATCGATAATATGTATCGAAGCACTCAGTGGATTGGCCAAGTTGCAAGGGCGCAGGCGTGCCATCTCGGGGCGCAGAAAGTGGGACGTATAGAAGTCGGTGAGCAACAACAACAGACCGATGGAGACAAACACCACGCAGCAGGCCTTCCACGAATAATTTTTCCACACCACAAAGAGCAAGGAAACATAAAAAGGAAGCCACACGCATTTCTCGCTCACCAGCCACATCACCGCGTCCCAAAAGGGCGTGTGGGCGTGGTTGATGGCCAAGAGAATGCTGACGTCTGTCGTTTGTAATGTTTGTAAAAGCGTTGTAAACCATTCATTCATCGTTTCGCAATGTCATTATAGAGTTCTTGTAAATAGGCTTTTCCAGAGGTTTCAAACGGCTCTGCGGCACCACTCCCCGCACGATAAACCACACGCTGCGCCGCATTGTCATACACCATTTGCTGCTCGGCTGTCACCATGCCCCAAATGTCGGGTGAGGTGAAGAAAGCAAAATGGGGCGCACGCGCGTCGAACAAATCTTTGCTGAAAAGAAATGGTTCGTGCGGCAAACCTAATTGCCCTAAGAGCGTGGCAGCCAAATCGTGCTGCGAACCATATTGCGACACCACCTGCGCCCGCTTCACCGCTCCGCCGAGCCACAACATCGGGATGTGATAGCGTTGCGGCGTGGTGCTGCTGATGTTCTCGGGATAGCAACCTAAATGGTCGGGCAAAATGATGACCAAAGTGTTGCGCCACTGCGGCAGCTTCTTCAGTGCGGCAATGAAGCGTCCCACCCACGCGTCGGTGTAGGCAAAGGCGTTGAGGATTTTGTTGGGCAAATGATGGTAAGGCACATCGAAGGGCTCGTGCGAACTGCTCGTTTGAATCACGTTCAGCTGGGGTGGCAACGTTTGCGCCCGAGCAGTCTTCTTCGCATCATCCAGCGCACGCTGAAACACCAGATGGTCGGGCACTCCCCACTTGCTGAGCCGCGCAGAAAGTGGAAAATCGCCATCGGACACAATGTGGGTAAAGCCCATGCCCGTGAGATAGGAGCGCATGTTGGTAAAGTTGGCATCGCCACCATAATAATAATGCAAGGCGTAGCCCTGCTGCTGCAACATTTTGCCGATGGACGGCAGCTTGTCGGTCTTGGCAGGATAGCGCATAAGACTTGTCGTGGGCTGGGCCGGATAGCCACTCAAAATGGAGAGAATGCCACGATCGGTGCGGAAGCTGTTTGCATAGAAATTATCGAAAAAGAGCCCTTCCTTGCGCAGCGCATTTAAATGGGGCGTGGCATCGGTCTCCATCACCTTGCGGGAGAAGCTCTCCAAAATCACAATATAGATATCGGGACGCCGCGTGCAGAGCAAAGTGTCGCTATTCGCACGCCGCGTGCAAACCATCGAGCGAAAAATGTGGCGCGCCTGCTTCTCGGGCATAAACCGATATTGAGCCGCGAAATCAACCTGCTTCGAATAGCTTTCCAACAAACTGAAAACGGGATTGATGGCCGCATGATTGAGCCGCATGTTAGCACTGAAATAAGCCTCGCCGGTATTCATCACCGAAACGGTGAGCCCGCCACGCATGGGAAGAATGAGCAGACCGACACAGAGCAGCAGCACAACGCTGTAGCCCAAACGCCGCTGCAACGGATACCACGGAAGGCGCGCACCACCAACAAGGCTCATCATCAGCCGCCACACGAGAACCGCCAGCACCAACGCTGCGCCAATGCCCAACGCCACAAACCAGCCACTCACACTGGCCAAAGCGTCGACGGGCGAAGAGAGGAAATAATAAAAAGGTGTGGTGTCTAAAGGGAAACCCCAGTAACGGTATAAAACGAGATTAAGCAGAAACGTGACGGCATAGATGCTCGCTGCCAGCGCAAAATAAATGCGCCAAGGCCAACGCGACATGCGTGTGAACCACAGTTGCGCAATGAGCAACAAACCCGGAAAAGCAGTGAAATAGGCTGCAACAGAAAGGTCTAAAGGCAATCCGTGGCGCATCACTTGAAACACGATGTCCACACGCTCGCCGCGAAACAGGTCGCGATAAACCACCATGAAGCATGGCTTTTGCAAAAGGAACAGAAGCAACCAAGCCAAATAGAAAGTTACCAATTTCAGTATGCTTTTTTTCATTATCGTTTTGCTATAAATCGTTTTGTCGATAGTTTTCTCAAAGTCGCTGCAAAGGTAGTTGATTTCACAGGATTAAACAAATCGTCATTCTTATTTTTAACAACTTAACACTTCCCGACACCCTTTCCCTGTTTAGGATGGCCCTGTCGGGAGTTCCCGACACCCTTTCCCCGTTTCGGTTGGCCCTGTCGGGAGTTCCCGACACCACTTCCCCGTTTCGGTTGGGCCCGTCGGGAGTTCCCGACACCACTTCCCCGTTTCGGTTGGGCCTGTCGGGAGTTCCCGACAGCTCATTCGACCACAAGACGCCATAAAAAGCACGGATGATTTATGAAGCCCCGACGGCCGAGAAGCAAGAAATATAGCATTTTCCTTTGCTTTTCCACGTCTTTCGTTTATCTTTGCACCCTGTAACAAAACAATGCAGACAACATTATGGCGATAAAAACAGAAAATAACAACGAGAAGAAAAGCATCAGTTTCGTAGAACAGTTGGTTGAAGATGATTTGGCTGCCGGTAAAAACGGCGGTCGCATTCAAACGCGCTTTCCCCCAGAACCCAACGGATATTTGCACATCGGCCACGCAAAAGCAATTTGCATGGACTTTGGGGTGGCCGAGAAATATCGTGGCGTTTGCAACCTACGCTTCGACGACACCAACCCCAGCAAGGAGAATAACGAATATGTGGAGAACATCCTGAGCGACATCCGATGGCTGGGCTTCCAATGGGGAGAGATTTTCTACGCATCAGACTATTTCGAAAAACTTTGGGACTTTGCCATTTGGCTTATTAAGAAGGGGCTGGCTTACGTCGACGAGCAAAGCAGCGAAGCCATTGCCCAACAGAAAGGAACCCCCACGACACCGGGCACAGAGAGCCCCTATCGCAATCGCCCGATAGAAGAAAACTTGGCTTTGTTTCACCAAATGAATACGCCTGAAGCGGTGGAAGGCAGCATGGTGCTGCGCGCCAAACTCGACATGGCCAACGATAACATGCACTTTCGCGACCCCATCATCTATCGCATCATTCAGACACCTCACCACCGCACCGGAACAAAATGGCATTGTTACCCGATGTATGATTTTGCCCACGGACAGAGCGACTACTTCGAGGGCGTGACCCATTCGATTTGCACCTTGGAGTTTGTGCCCCATCGCCCACTCTATGATAAGTTGGTCGATTTCTTGAAAGAGATGGATGGAACGGCCGACAAGTTGCACGACAACCGGCCGCGACAGATTGAGTTCAATCGTTTGAACCTCACCTACACCGTGATGAGCAAACGTAAGCTCCACACCTTGGTTGATGAGCATTTGGTGAGCGGATGGGACGATCCACGCATGCCGACACTCACGGGCATGCGCCGTCGCGGCTACAGCCCTGAGAGCATCCGCCTGTTTATCAATTCAATCGGCTACACCAAATTCGACGCGCTCAACGACATGGCATTACTCGAAGCCAGCGTGCGTGAGGATTTAAATAAAAAAGCCATTCGCGTGAGCGCCGTGCTCGACCCGGTGAAATTGGTCATCACCAACTATCCCGACAACCAAACCGAGGAGATGGAAGCCATCGATAATCCCGAAGACGAGCACAGCAAGAGCCACACCATCACCTTTGCAAAGGAATTGTGGATTGAGCGTGCCGACTTTATGGAGGATGCGCCGAAGAAGTTCTTCCGCATGACGCCGGGCAAGGAAGTGAGACTGAAAAACGCCTACATCGTGAAGTGCACAGGCTGCACGAAAGATGCCGATGGCAACATCACTGAAATCCAGGCCGAATACGACCCCAACAGTAAGAGCGGCATGGAAGGCGCCAACCGAAAAGTGAAAGGCACGCTGCATTGGGTGGCTGTCAACCATTGCCAACCTGCCGAAGTGAGAGAGTACGACCGACTGTTCAGCGTGGAAAATCCTTCGGCCGACGAACGCGATTTCCGCGAACTGCTCAACCCAGAGAGTCTCACGGTGCACACAAATTGCTATGTTGAAAACTACGCTGCCGCACGCAAGCCGGGCGAATATTTGCAATTCCAACGTACAGGTTATTTCATGGCCGACTTAGACACAACTCCAGAACATCTTGTGTTCAACAAAACCGTAGGATTGAAAGACACCTGGGCGAAACAAAGCAGCAAGAACTGATTCATCAAAACATCCATACACCATGTCCTCGAATCCACTTGACTTGAGCGATGAGGCGACCTTACAACAGGCATTATCGCAATATGAAAACGCCCTGAAAATGGGTGAGACTGTGTATATCGACTCGACACTGCTTTGGGACATCGCCCTTGAGCATTTCGAATACATTTGGAGCATCAACACCCCTACGACAGCTATTTCTGCATGTGCCGTGTGGTTGAGTCGGGCGACCGAGATGCCATTGACGTGCTGGTGTACAACATCGAACCCGTGCCCTTGGGTGCAGATCCCGGCAAATACTATGTCAATCTGAAATATCTCTTAGACAAATATGGTTATTCCGTCGACTACTACGAAGACGAAAATGAAAACGAAGAAACATGAATTGGATTACAAGCCTCTTAGGCAACCTCAACTACGGCACAATTTGGCTGCTCATGCTCTTAGAGAGCACCGTCATCCCCGTCCCCTCTGAACTCGTTGTTTCGCCCGCTGCCTATCATGCCGCTGGTGGAAACCTCAACATTTGGTTGGTGATTTTGTTTGCTACCATCGGGGCCGACTGTGGCGCCACCATCAACTATCTTGCAGGCTACTATTTGGGTCGCCCTCTCATCTATCGTTTCGCCAACAGCAAATGGGGAAAACTCTGTCTGCTCAATCAGCAAAAGGTGGAACACAGCGAGAAGTATTTCTACGATCACGGCATGGTGGCCACCATCACTGGGCGCCTCATTCCCGGCATCCGACACCTTATTTCCATCCCCGCAGGCCTGTCGAAAATGAAATATTGGCAATTCCTGCTCTACACCACCCTCGGTGCCGGTGCATGGAACTGCATCCTGGCCGCCTTGGGATGGTATCTGCACACGGTGGTGCCCGAGAACCAGCTGCAAGCCGAAATCGAACGCTATGGCGAATACATCAAGTTCGTCATTATCGGGCTTGTCATCATTGGGCTCCTCTATCTGCTCTTCAAGCGCATGCGCAAGAGTAAAAAGGGCAAAGCACAATAAGGAACAGACATCGACAAACTGAAAAGAGGTACACGCAGCGTGCACCTCTTTTTTCATGCAGTGCGTCGCGTCACAAAACCACTGTACGGAGGCAAAATGCAGTGCAAACGATAGCACGAACCACTGCACAGAGGCGAAATGCAGTGCAAACGATAGCGCGAACCACTGCATGGAGGCAAAATGCAGTGCAAACGATAGCACGAACCACTGCACGGAGGCAAAATGCAGTGCAATCGATAGCGCGAACCACTGCACGGAGGCGAAATGCAGTGCAAACGATAGCACAAACCACTGCACGGAGGCAAAATGCAGTGTAAACGATAGCACGAACCACTGCGCGGAAGCGAAATCAACGCTTCGTGCTACGAAAAAAGAGCACAATCTCGTGAGGAGATTGTGCTTCGATTATAAGATTGAGGCAAATGTCAGCCCCTATTCCCACTCGATGGTCGAGGGCGGTTTCGACGAGATGTCGTAGCAAACGCGGTTGACACCCTTCACCTTGCGGATGATTTCATTAGAAACATCGGCCATGAAGTCATAAGGCAGGTGTGCCCAGTCAGCCGTCATGGCATCCATGCTTGTCACTGCCCGCAGCGCTACAGGATGCTCATAGGTGCGCTCGTCACCCATGACGCCTACCGACCGAATCGTGGAGAGCAAGACCGTTCCCGCCTGCCAAATGTTGTCGTAGAGGGTTGTTCCGTCGGGCATGTGGTAGTTAAGCATCTTACTGATGTAAATGTCGTCGGCTTCCTGCAAGATACTTACCTTTTCGCGTGTGATTTCGCCGAGTATGCGCACGGCAAGTCCCGGACCGGGGAACGGATGGCGCTTTATCAAGCGTGTAGGCATCTGCAATTCATGGCCCACGCGGCGTACCTCGTCTTTAAAGAGCCATTGCAGCGGTTCGCAGAGCTTTAACTGCATGTCTTTTGGCAGACCGCCCACGTTGTGATGGCTTTTTATGGTCATACCAGTGATGCTTAGGCTCTCGATTCGGTCGGGATAGATGGTGCCTTGCGCCAACCACTTCGCGTCGACAATTTTACGTGCTTCGTCATTGAACACTTCGACGAAATCCCGACCAATAATCTTGCGTTTCTCTTCAGGATCGGTCACGCCCGCCAAATCACTGAAGAATTTTTCGCTTGCATCGACGCCAACCACGTTTAACCCTAAGCCTTCATAGTCCTGCATGACCTGTGCGAACTCGTTCTTGCGCAGCATTCCGTGGTCTACGAAGATGCAGGTGAGGTTTTTACCGATGGCTCGGTTGAGCAGCACGGCGCAGACCGATGAGTCGACGCCACCCGACAGACCGAGGATGACTTTGTCGTTTCCCAACTGTTGTTTGAGCTCGCTCACGGTGGTTTCGACGTATGACGCCGCGCTCCACGACTGGCGACTGCCGCAAATGTCAACTACAAAGTTCTTCAACAACAGGCTGCCTTGCGCCGAGTGGTAAACCTCGGGGTGAAACTGCACGCACCACACACGCTTGTCTTCGTTGGCAAAGGCAGCATACTCGACGTCGTCGGTTGAACCAATTACCTTGTAGTCACTTGGTATGCCCGTGATGGTGTCGCCGTGACTCATCCAAACTTGCGAGCCGCACGAAAAGCCTTTAAAGATTCTCGACGTGGAATCGACAGACGAAAGGTGGGCGCGCCCATATTCGCGCGTACCTGCTTGTTCCACCTTCCCGCCGCAGGCGTTTGCAATGAATTGTGCGCCGTAACAGATGGCTAATACGGGATACTTACCAATTAATGCGCTCAAATCGGCCTGAAAAGCTTCTGCATCGTGCACTGAATAGGGACTTCCGCTAAGAATTACGCCGATCACCGACGGATCGTCTTTGGGAAACTTATTATAGGGCAAGATTTCGCAGAAGGTGTCTAATTCGCGCACGCGCCGGCCGATTAACTGGGTGGTCTGCGAGCCGAAATCTAAAATAATAATCTTCTGTTGCATGTATATAGGGATTTTAAAGAGTGATTTGACCTGTATCGCTAAGTGACTCGACAAATTTGTGGGCGGCGTCGAGTGTTTCGACCTTGCCCACGTCAAGCAGCTGCAAATTTTGCGCAACACAACCTTTGATAGCCACCTGCCTGCAATTTTTTAGATAAAAATCGATGATGGAAAAGCGATTTGCAAATGATTCCATCAAAGGAAAGAGCGTGGGCGAGAACAAATGGATGCCCGAGAACGCAAATAGCTGGTAGTTGTGCTGAATGGCATCGATTGAGGCTTGTTGCACCTCAGTAAAGGGGCTTTTCACCTCGCCCGTTGCAAGATTTACCCAGCCAACGAGCCGCATCTGGTCGTTGAGGAGCAGATAGCGTTGTGTGACGCGCTGACTCACCAAGAGCACGGCCGATGCCTGCTCGTGAGGGACGCCGCACGTGGGACACAGCATCATGCGATCGGTGGTGTAGAACGCGCGCAGATCGATGTTGCTCAGAATATCGACGTTATGGATTAAAATTGGCTCGTCAGGGCGAAAAAGCTGTTGGGCATGCTTCAACCCACCGCCAGTCTCCAATAACTCGGCGGTTTCATCGCTCACACGGATATCGACACCAAAATTATCGTTGGTTTTGAGGTAATCGATGATGAGCGGGGCAAAGTGATGCACGTTGATGACGATGAGGTCGCATCCCGAGGCCTTTAACCTCTCGATGACACGCTTGAGCAGTGGTACGCCGTCAATCTCGATGAGGGCTTTGGGCAGTCTGTCGGTGAGCGGCTTTAAGCGGGTGCCCAATCCCGCTGCAAATATCATTGCTTGCATAATGTTGATGAGGAAATGTGCTTGCAAGGTGGATTTTTGTCAATCTCCATGCTGCACTGGTGTTGCTACGCTAATTTCGCGCCTTTAATACTTGTTCAATGTGCTGTTCTCGATGTAAAATTTGCACTTCGATACCAAACTTTTCGTGGATGTGTTGTGCCAAATGCTGTGCGCTGTAGACAGAGCGATGCTGACCGCCTGTGCAGCCAAATGAGAACATGAGATGGGTGAAACCACGCTGCATATAGCGCGCTACATGGTGGTCAGCGAGCTGATAGACGTGTTCTAAGAAATGTAATATCTCGCCATCGTCCTCCAAGAATCGAATCACGGGCTCATCCAAACCGGTAAGCGCTTTATAGGGTTCGTAGCGACCAGGATTGTGTGTGCTTCGGCAATCAAACACGTAGCCCCCACCATTACCCGATGGATCTTCGGGAATTCCTTTGCGATAGGAGAAACTACACACGCGAACAACCAAAGGACCTTTGCCGTCGTACTTAGAAAAGGTGGCGGGACCGTCTTCTGGGTGCGCTTCGTACACAGTACTATCGGTGGTTTTATATCCATCTGTCCGTGCCTGCATAGGTGTGGGGGTGTCTTGGAACTGCGGCAAGGCTACGAGCCGTGTCAACATCTCGACTAAGTAAGGATAAGGGAAAAGCGTGGCTTGTGCAACAAGTAACTGGCGCAAACTCTCTATGGCAGGCTGAATAGAGTCTAAGAAATGCTTCTTCCGCTCAAAATAACCGCGAAAGCCATAGGCACCAAGCACCTGCAACAAGCGAAACAGTACAAACAGCGACAAGCGATTAGTGAACTCGTGAACGGGCGGAACTTCTATATATTGGCGCAAGGAGTTATAATAGGCTTTGATGAGCTTCACCTTCAGTTTATCGGGATACTTCGCCGAAGCCTGCCAAAGAAACGAAGCTAAATCGTAATAATAAGGCCCGCGCCGACCTCCTTGGAAGTCGATAAAGTAGGGATTTCCCTGCGCATCGAGCATTATGTTGCGTGCTTGGAAGTCGCGATAAAGAAAACTCTCACCTACCTCTTCGGTTAAATCCTTGGCAAACATGCGAAAGTTGGCCTCCAACTTTAATTCGTGAAAATCTAAACCGGTTGCCTTCAGAAAACAGTATTTAAAGTAGTTCAGATCAAAGAGCACGCTTTCTACATCAAAGGCTGGCTGCGGATAACAGTTGGTCCAGTCTAATCCGCGCGCACCACGAATTTGGATGTTGGGCAGTTCACAAATGACATGCGTCAACAACTCTTGCTCATCTTGATTATAACGTCCACCAGCTTCGCGTCCGCCTCGAATGGCATCGAAGAGCGATTGTGTGCCTAAATCTGTCTGCAAATAGTGCAATTCATCATCGCTCACAGCCAATACCTCGGGAACAGGCAATTTTCTCAGCAAAAAATGACGGTCTAAATAGATAAATGCGTGATTTTCGTCACGACTTGTTCCGATAACACCGACAATACTGTCGCCACTGTCTGATATAAAACGATAATATTGCCGATTGCTACCAGCCCCGTCTATTTTCTCAATCTTTGTAGGTGCATGACCTGCAAACTTCGTATAAAGCGATATTAATTGCTCCATGGTTAATTCATTTTATTGCGATTTCGCCGTTTATCTTCCCACTGAGCTAAAAGAGCATCAATCAATAGTAGAATCATCATGATACCCAATGACATCAAGAAAGAATGGGTATTGACGAGCAACAACACGGACAAAACAGCAAATAATGCAACGCGTTTCCAGTTGAATTTTATTTTCATGCCTGCAAAGATAAAGATAATACAAGGAAATTCAAAAGAAATAAATAAAAAATCGGATGTCATCACGACAACCGATTTCCAAAAACAAACTACTTAAAAACTAATCTACTAAAACAAATCAAAAAAATATCTTTGGAGCTTTACTCCTTAAGTTTCAACCTTTGTGGTGCAAAGATAGGAAAATAAATAACAAGCTCAAAGCATTTACTTCGTTTTTTTTAATTAATTAACCCCATTTTTGCAGAAATAGGAGTAATTATT
>ERZ772957.495-NODE-495-length-31404-cov-4.792497_pt1 | contig 31404 bp, 24 predicted proteins | sample MGYA00580682_ERZ772957 | MGnify/ENA primary metagenome ERZ772957 (study PRJEB29015, sample SAMEA2737921) | human oral metagenome | biome: human oral; feature: human-associated habitat; material: dental | place: China | collected 2025 ...
CGGCGCACCTCGTTGGCCAACTGGCGGATACGCTCGGGGCGCGTCTGCCGGTCGCCGCCCGTGAGCGTGCGGTTGATGAGGTCGACTTGTGCCAGCGAGAGCCGTTCGGCCTGTGGGAAGACGGGCTGGTAGTCGCGGTTCAGATGGCTGAACTCGTCGAGTGTGACGTGGATCTTCTTGTAGTCTTTCTCCTTGATGACGAGCGTTCCAGCCGCCAAGTCGCCGACCCGCTGATTGTTCTTAGTCAGGGCAATACACAGTATGCCGACGTACGAGGTGTACATGTCGATGAGCAGAAACAGCCATCGAAACAGGTAAGCCGCCACGGTGGGCCTGTCTCCGTTTTTCATGACCACGCGCATGCCCAGGAAACGCTTGCCGGGCGTCTGCCCGTTGTTGAACGTCTCCCAAAAGAAGGAGTAACCGAGCGCGGGAAGGTAAAAGACGGAGAGGATCAGGAAGGAGCCAAACGCATCTTGCTCGCCCCCAGTCATTTGCATGTAGGCGATCCAGAGCCCAAACACGGCCGCGCAGTAAACAAGTAGCAGCACGGTGTCGATCAGCCGCCCCAGGACGCGCGCGCCTAAGCTCGCCGGTGTCTGGTCGATCTGTACGTATTGGCCGGTGACGATGGTAGAATCAGACATAAAAATCGGAGTAGTTACAGGTGGATGTTATGCGTCGCAAGGTGCGGAGCGTCGGGTTAGGCAGCCCTCCCGTGCCTCAGTCCGTAGACCTCGGCCCATTTCAGGCACACCACAAACGACGGAAAGGCTCTCCGCCCAAGCGTTGGATGCGCAAAGATAGACGCTGCCCGAAACTCCCTGAAAAGTTCAGGCGCTCTCACCCGACGATTCCCCTTTTTGTCAAGGTTTCGTGAGGTATGTTTTGGGGAGATGCGTTTTGGGGTAAGGGTTAGGTGGGAACGTTTTTCGAGATAGTGTTTTAGGGTAAAGATTCGTGGGGTATGTTTTTCAGGATCGCTTTTTTGGTCAGGTTTTGTGGGGTACGTTTTGAGAGGGTGTGTTTTGGAATAAGGTTTTGGTGGGTACGTTTGTCAGGATAGCTTTTTAGGGCAAAGATTCGTGGGGTACGTTTTGGGGAGGTGCATTTCGGGTTAAAGGTTAGGTGGGGACGTTTTTCTAGATGACTTTTGGGGGCAAAGATTCGTGAGGTACGTTTTGAGAGGGCCTGTCTTGGGTCAAGGTTTTGGCGGATACATTTTTCGGGATTATATCTCAGATCTATTTCCCGGTCGCACTGATTGCGCTGAACATCAAACGCGATGAAACACCTCCGAGACGGTATTCGGATCGTCCTTTTTCCCGAAAAACGGATTCAAGACCTACTTCTGACCGTGCATCTCGCCCACTTTTCCGTGCGATTCCTGTGTGACTCTCCCATTTGCGCCCTAAAATACACTGCGGTATCGGGATGAATTCCAGACGAGCCACGATAGGCCATCGTGGCGGCTGATTAGGTCCAAAAACAGCCCCTCCCCTCCTACTTCTATATGATCGATAATAACAATTATGTTAACCTATAATCATAGGGGAGAGGATATAAAAAGATCCGCGCGACACCCTCCGGATCCATGGAGGGGCCGCGCGGACAGCCAAAAATATTGGACGAATTTACTTCGACATCTCTGCGTTGATCGCGTCGAACTCCTTGTTCATACTCAGATTGTAATAAATGCCTCTGAGTCCGATCATGTATTCTCTTTCCTCTGGTTTCAGCTTGTGTGCCTTCTCAAAGAACGGCAGCGCTTTGCGAAGCATCGCTTCAGCCTTGGCTTTCTCCGCCTTATACTGATTCTGGTCGTTCAGTGAATTGGCCTTGTCCAGCAAGCTCACGCCTTGGTTGAAATAGAGACGCCCCACGCTGAAGATGTTCGATGGATTCTCAGGATCCAAGTCAAGCGCTTTCTTGTAAGCCTCTTCTGCCTTGGCTTCGTCCTTCAGACCGACCTCATAGAGGCTGCCGAGGGCGAAATAGAGCTGCGGGTTGTTGGGGCTCTTGGAGATGGCTGTGTTCAGCAGCTGCATAGCCTGCTCATTGCGCTTGGTGCTGATGTAGACATTGATCATGTTGTTCAGGAAGTAGCTCGAGTCGGGGAAGAGCTTCATGCCCTCCTCCAAGGTCTTCTCCAAGCCGACGGTGTCCTTGAGCACCTGATCGTATACGTAACAGAGCGACTGATAGACATCGAAACGACGGTAGTCCGTTCCTTTTGCCCGGTTCAAGTCCTTGATCGCCTGCTGAGGATTGTCCATTTGCATGGCGGCAATGGCTGCGTAGAATTGCACGATCATAAAGTTGGAATCTCTTGCGGCCGCTTTTTCGCCTTTCATAAAGGGCAGGTCGGCGATCTCGAGATATTGCTCAAAGAAATCGTGGGCCCTTTTGTAATTCCTCTGATCGAAGAAGTACGCGCCTCCGTTCAAGTAGTAGAGGATGTTTGCGTTGAGCGTGCCCTTGATGTTCTTCGTGTATTTGGGCTTCACCTTGCCCTTCTCGTTGGGCAGTTGATCAAGCCGATAGGACTCCTTGAAGTACGGCAGGATGTTTCCAAGCGCCTCATACATGACGGCTTCGTCGGGCTTCTGTCCGAGGATCTGCTTCATGTTTTCGGTACTGAATTGCGTGTCTTCAATGAGGCCGGCCACATACCAGGTCTTTGCGTCGTCCTTTGTCTCAGCGTTTTCCATGGCCCCTTTGATCAGGGCCCGGGCTTCGTTGAAATCCGGTTTGGAATCTTTCGCAATGCGTTCTGCATCGGATACGGCCTTCTTCTGACCAAAGACGACGGTCGTCATCAGACACAAGCCGATGGTTACTAATACTCGCTTCATGTTCTCTAATTTTTAATTGTGTATGAATGGATGATTGATAGCTTCGAGGGATCACGCGTTGTCGGTCGGTGTGTTCGGCGCCTCGTCAGCCGACTCTTCCACGCCGCCAATCCGATCCTCTTCCGATTCGGAGACCACTTTGCAGACGGATGCGATCTCGTCGTTGCGTTTCTCCAAGTTGATCAGGCGGACGCCCTGCGTGGCGCGGCCGATCACGTTCAAGTCGGCCACCTTCATGCGAATCGTGATACCGGACTTATTGATGATCATTAGGTCATTGTCCTCGGTGACGTTTTTGATGCCGACCAGCTTGCCCGTCTTTTCGGTCACTTGGATCGTCTTAATGCCCTTACCTCCGCGGTTCGTGACGCGATAATCGTCGATGGCGGAGCGCTTGCCGTATCCCTGTTCAGAGACGACGAGCACCGTCTCTTGCTCAGGATGCTTGATGCAGATCATGCCGACTACCTCGTCGTCGTCGCCATCGAGCGTCATGCCACGCACACCGGCGGCCACACGTCCCATCACGCGCACTTTGCTCTCATGGAATCGGATCGCGCGACCATTCCGGTTGGCGATGATCACTTCGTTGTTTCCGTTCGTGAGGCGCACTTGGATCACACCGTCGCCCTCGCGCAGTGCAATGGCATTCACGCCGTTCTGACGCGGACGGGAATAGGCCTCGAGCAATGTCTTTTTGATCAGTCCGCGCTTGGTGCAGAAGAGCAGGTAGTGCGAATTGATGAAGTCTACGTCACCGGTGAGGTTCTTAATGCGGATAAAGGCATTCACGCGGTCGTCCGAGTCGATGTTGAGGAAGTTTTGGATGGCGCGCCCTTTGGTGTTTTTCGCGCCTTCGGGAATCTCGTAGACCTTCTTCCAGAAGCAGCGCCCTTTGGCGGTAAAGAACAGGATTGTGGCGTGCATCGAGGCCGGATAGATGTGCTCAACAAAATCCTCTTCGCGCGTTTCGGAACCCTTCGAACCCACCCCACCGCGAGTCTGCGCACGGAACTCACTGAGCGGCGTGCGCTTGATGTAACCCATATGTGAGATGGTGATGATCATTTCGTCGTCGGCGTAGAAGTCTTCCGGGTTCAGCTCTTCGGAGGCGTAGACGATGTCCGTCTTGCGCTCATCGCCGTATTTGTCGATGATTTCTTGGAATTCGTCGCGGATGACCTGCAGCAGTCGGTCTTCGTTTTCGAGGATCTCCTTGAGGCGAGCGATCAGTTTTTCGATCTCCTCGTATTCGGCGCGGAGCTTCTCCTGTTCTAATCCGGTGAGTTGGCGTAGGCGCATTTCTACAATGGCACGCGCCTGAATTTCGGATAGTTCGAAACGTTCGCGGAGCCGGTCAATGGCTTGCTGCGGGCTGCTGGAGGAGCGGATGATGGCGATGACCTCGTCGATGTGATCCGAGGCGATGATCAGCCCTTGGAGGATATGGGCGCGCTCCTCGGCTTTTTTCAGCTCGAAGCGTGTGCGGCGCAGGACAACATCGCGGCGATGATCGACGAAGTTGCCGATCAGATCCTTTAGGTTCATCAGCTTCGGCCGACCGTTCACGAGCGCGATGTTGTTCACGCTGAAGGACGACTGTAGGGCCGTCATCTTATACAGCTTGTTCAGCACGATGTTGGCGTTCGCCTCACGCTTCACGTCCACCACGATACGCATACCGCTGCGATCCGACTCGTCGTTCACGTTCGACACGCCGTCGAGCCGCTTCTCGTTCACCAGATCAGCGATGGCGCGGATCAGCTCCGCCTTGTTCACCATGTAGGGGATTTCGCTGATGACGATTTTATCGTGCGCCGCGCCGCTCTCGATCTCCGCCTTACCGCGGATGACGATGCGCCCGCGCCCCGTCTCGAACGCCTCCTTGATACCGGCGTAACCGTAGATCGTGGCCCCGGTCGGGAAGTCGGGCGCTTTGACGTGCTCCATCAGCCCCTCGACATCGATCTCACCGCGTGCGTCCACATAAGCCTGACAGGCGCGAAGCACCTCCGTCATGTTGTGCGGCGGCATGTTTGTCGCCATACCCACGGCGATGCCCGATGCCCCATTGATAAGCAGGTTCGGGATGCGCGTTGGCAACACCGTAGGCTCTTGCAGCGTATCGTCGAAGTTGAGCTGGAAGTCAACCGTATCCTTATCTATATCCCGCAACATTTCCTCAGCCAGTCGACTCATGCGCGCCTCGGTGTATCGCATAGCGGCCGGGCTGTCGCCGTCCACAGAGCCGAAGTTACCCTGCCCATCGACCAGCGTATACCGCATGGACCAATTCTGGGCCAGTCGGACTAACGCAAAGTAGACCGAAGAATCGCCGTGCGGGTGATATTTTCCCAGCACTTCGCCGACGATTCTGGCTGCCTTTTTATAGGGTTTGTCTGAAGTATTTCCTAGCTCGTTCATCCCGAAAAGGATGCGCCGATGCACGGGTTTGAATCCGTCTCTAACGTCCGGTAGTGCCCGGGAGACGATGACCGACATCGAGTAGTCGATGTAAGCCGATTTCATCTCTTGGTTGATGTCGATCTTGATAATTCTATCCTCTGCCATCTATTACTAATGTATAGCGTTGCGTGAAAAAACAACGCTAAAGTACAGGTTTTCGGATAACGGGCAAGAAAACCTCCTAAAACGAACTTCAACGGGCTTACTCGTCCGTGCGACGTGCCCGCGGAGATCGTTTTCCTGACGTAACGGACGAGATAAGGCCTAAAACCTGTCTCCGAGAGGCTTATACTCCCCGAATAAGGCCTTACGGAGCATATTTCCAATCGTTCGGAACTTCCCGAACCAGATTATAACTCTGATACAGTCTTTCGGAAACTTCCGGAGCTATTTGAATCATATATAGAAGGCCTCGGATATTCCCGAACAGAATAAGCATCATGTATAAACACCTTCGGGAGCTTCCGATCGATTGAAATCAAATTTTAATACTATTCGGATACTTCCGAAAGATAGGATATGCATATTAAAGGCATTCGAGAGTATCCGAAAGTCTTAAAAATAGAGTATAGACTTATCGGTAAGATCCGAAGAGTTTATACGGTGTGTTTATTCCTTTCGGATAATTCCGAGAGTATGATATAGATATGTACATACTTTCGGAACTTCCCGAAATAGAAGTACAGGATGGAACAGTCGTTCGGGAAGTTCCGATCGATTGAAAATGCGGTCTATGAGGGCTTAACGAGGTGGAGCGGGCTTGTTTTCGTACTCCGTAAGGGCTTAACGGGGCGGAGCGAGACTGTTTTCGTACTTCATAAGGGCTTTGAGGTGGCGAAGAAGGGGCACGAGGTGGCGTGCGGAGCCTTCGAGGAGGCAGAATGGGCCGAAATAGTAGGGATTTCGAACAGCGTCTTACATTTGCCACGTATTTACACGCAAGAAGTATGAATATTGGTTACACAAAGGGGTTGACCCTTCTTCTGCTTGTCCGAATGCTCTCAGCGTGCCATTCGGAGGGGAAAGAGATCGAAGAGAATGCAATTCGTTTCGAGTCGGTGGTGGTTGAAAAGACTTATCCCGTGGAAAACAAGAAGGACACTACAACCGAGGGGCGCGTGCTGAAGATCCATTTCACGTATCCGACGGAGTATGCTAACCGGGGCGTGCTTGAGGCTGTGCAACAGCAATTCGTCCGGAGCATGCTGGGCGATACGTATGCGCAACTGCCAATTAAGGAGGCGGTGAATAAGTATGTCGAGGATTACGGCTTGCACCTGAAGGACAAGGACGTTTCGGACTTTGAGCAGGACACGGAGGACCGCACGGCGGTGATGGACTTCGAGGGCGAGGAATTCGACACCTCCGACCGGCCGTCGCTGCCGGAATATGAGCTGCTGAACGATAGCATTCTGTTTAACCAAAAAGACGTGCTGTGTTACTCCGTCTATCGGGAATACAACGCTGGGACACCCTCGCCAGTCCGCACGTACACCAATTGGGTGATCGACCTGAAGACGGGCAACCGCGTGACGGAAAGCGAGATTTTCAATGAGGACTACAAGGACGATCTGGCGAAGATTATCGTGGACGCCATTGCACTATATAACAATGTAGACAAGGTGGCCGATCTGGAGAACATCGGCTTCTACAACATCAATGAGATTTACCCGAACCGCAATTTCTATGTGGATGACATCGGGATCACCTATACTTTCAACGAAAGCGACATCGCCGCGGGCGCGCTGGGAGCCACTTCGGTGCGCATCCCCTACGAGAAAGTCCGCCATCTGATGCGCCATGACAGCCCGATCGCACATCTGGTCTTTTGACGCACGGAATGGAGGCTGTCAACCGTTATTATCCCGACCTGAACGAGACGCAACGTCGGCAATTTGAAGCGCTGGGTGCGCTTTACACCGACTGGAATGCGAAGATCAACGTGATCTCGCGTCGGGACATCGAAAATCTGTATTTGCATCACGTGCTACACTCGCTGAGCATCGAGCGGATGATCCGTTTTCGGGCGGGATCGGCGGTGATGGACGTGGGTACGGGCGGAGGGTTTCCGGGCATTCCGCTGGCCATCCTTTTTCCCGAAGTGACGTTCCATTTGGTGGACAGTGTGGGAAAGAAGATCCGCGTGGCGCAGGCCGTGGCGGAGGCGTTGGAGCTACGGAATGTGACGACGTGCCACGAGCGCGTGGAGGACGAACGAGGCCGATTTGACTTCGTGGTGAGTCGGGCGGTGATGCCACTGCGCGACTTGGCCGCAGCGGTGCGGAAGAACATCCGCGAGGAACAACAAAACGCGCTGCCCAACGGATTGATCTGCCTCAAGGGCGGGGAGCTGCAACACGAGATTGCGCCGTTTAAGAAGCAGGCCGTGCGCCTCGACATCGATGCCTATTTCCGGGAACCTTATTTCAAGACCAAGCAAATCGTCTATATCCCCCTATGATTACGATCAAACAGTTTGAATTCAATCCCTTCGGGGAGAATACCTATGTGCTCAGCGATGAGACACGGGAGGCCGTCGTCGTGGACTGCGGCTGCATGATGGCGCGCGAACGGAGTGCGCTCTCAGATTACATCACGGAGCACGGTCTGACACCGGTCAGGCTGCTCTGCACGCATCTGCATTTCGACCACATCATCGGTAACGCCTTCATCCGCGATACGTACGGGTTGCTGCCCGAGGCTTCGCAAAAGGATGTGGAAGCGTTGCCGTCGCTTGAGGAGCAGATGGCTGGACTGGGTTTGCCGCCGAGCAAAGCGTTCGAGACGGTGCCGGTGACGAAATACCTGTCCGAGGGCGACACGGTGCGCTTCGGGCAGTCGGAATTACAAGTGCTGGCTACACCGGGCCATTCGCCGGGTAGCCTTTCCTTTTATGCGTCGCAGGATGGCTTCGTGCTGTCCGGCGACGCGTTGTTTGAAGGCAGCATCGGTCGGACAGACCTTTGGGGCGGCGACTTACGGACGCTCATCACGGCCATCCGCGAGAAGTTGCTGACGCTGCCTGACGCTACAGTCGTCTATTCGGGCCATGGCCCTGCGACAACCGTTGGCATAGAGAAAAACGAGAATCCTTACTTATAATCATCATACAATCAAAAGAGACATGGATACGAACAAATTTTCCAACCGTCATATCGGCGTTACGACCGATGACGACAAAGCTGCGATGCTGAAAGCCATCGGGGTAAACTCGCTGGATGAGCTGATCGAACAAACGATACCCTCGGACATCCGCCTGACAAAACCGCTGAACCTGCCCCCCGCGATGACGGAGCGCAAGTTCGCTGAACACATCGCCGAGCTGGCAGGCAAGAACAAGATATTTACCTCCTACATCGGTATGGGATGGTACGACACGGTTTGTCCGGCGCCCATTGTGCGCAATGTGTTTGAGAACCCCGCGTGGTACACCTCTTACACGCCGTATCAGGCCGAGATCTCGCAGGGTCGTTTGGAGGCGCTGCTGAATTTCCAGACCGTGATCTGCGAACTGACCGGGCTACCGCTGACCAACTGCTCGCTCTTGGACGAGGCTACGGCTGCTGCTGAGGCCGCTACGATGTTTCATGGTACGCGCAGCCGCGCACAGGCCAAGGCTGGGGCGAACACGCTCTTCGTCGATGAGCACGTGTTTGAGTCGACCAAGGCCGTGATCCATACGCGCATGGAGCCGCAAGGCATCGAGGTGGTGACGGGCGACTTCAAGACGTTTGAGTTTACCGACAAGGTATTCGCCGCCATCGTGCAATACCCGAATGGCGACGGTGAGATCGAGGACTATCGTGCGTTCGTAGAGAAGGCGCGTGCCAAGGATGTGCGCGTGGCTGTGGCAGCTGACCTGATGAGCCTCGTGCTGCTGACGCCTCCGGGCGAATGGGGTGCGGATGTGGTGTTCGGTAGCAGCCAACGCTTCGGTATTCCGATGTTCTACGGCGGTCCGTCGGCAGGTTATTTTGCTACGAAGGACGAGTATAAGCGTACCATCCCCGGACGTATCATCGGTATCTCGGTCGACGCTTACAATCACCCCGCTTATCGTCTGGCATTGCAGACGCGCGAGCAACATATCAAGCGCGAGAAGGCCACGTCGAACATCTGTACTGCACAGGCACTGCTGGCTACGATGGCCGGATTCTACGCCGTTTATCACGGTCCCGACGGACTGCGCGACATCGCCTCACGTATTCACGCTTACGCCGGATTCTTAGCCGAAGAACTTGAGAAGCTGGGCTATAAGCAGGAGAACAAGAACTTCTTCGATACGCTCAAGATCGCGCTGCCGGAGGGCATAGAGGTCAAGACGCTGCGCGAGATCGCACTGGAGTGCAACATCAACTTGCGCTACTTCGAGGACGGTCACGTGGGCATCAGCCTTGACGAGACGACGCAACCCAAGTCGCTGGCCGTGCTGCTGCAAATGTTTGCCGGTGTGGCAGGCAAGACGTATGCCGCCAATGTGGACGACATCAACCGCGGTCGCTACTTCGATGAGAAGTTCGTGCGCACCTCCAAGTTCATGGAGCAGGAACTCTTCGCCAAGTATCACACCGAGACCGAGCTGATGCGTTACATCAAGCGCCTTGAGCGCCGCGACATCTCGCTGGCTCACTCCATGATTCCGCTGGGTTCGTGCACGATGAAGCTCAATGCCGCTTCTGAAATGCTGCCGCTCAGTCGGCCGGAGTTCCAGAACATCCACCCCTACGCCCCCGTGGATCAGGCGGCCGGATACATTGAAATGATCGAGAACCTCTCCGCGGCACTGATCGAGATCACCGGTCTGAAGGGCGTCACGCTGCAACCGAACTCCGGCGCTGCGGGCGAGTACACCGGTCTGCGCATCATCCGCTCTTACCTCGAAAGCATCGGACAGGGACACCGCAACGTGGTGCTGCTGCCGGCTTCGGCTCACGGTACGAACCCCGCCAGCGCCATCCAGTGCGGCTTTACGACCGTCACCGTACGCTGCGACGAGAAAGGAAACGTCGACCTGGCTGACTTCCGCGCCAAGGCCGAGGAGAACCGCGACAATCTGGCCGCGAGCATGATCACCTACCCCTCGACGCACGGCATCTTCGAGACGGACATCAAGGAAATGTGCGACATCGTGCACGCCTGCGGCGGACAGCTCTACATGGACGGCGCCAACATGAACGCCCAGGTAGGTCTGACGAACCCCGGCACGATCGGCGCTGACGTCTGCCACCTGAACCTCCACAAGACCTTTGCTTCGCCTCACGGCGGCGGTGGCCCCGGTGTAGGTCCTGTTTGCGTGGCTGAGCACCTGCTGCCCTTCCTCCCCTCCCACCCCGTTGCCTTTGGTAACAGCCTCAACACCGTGGCTGCTGCGCCTTACGGTAGCGCCGGTATCCTGCCTATCACCTATGGCTATATCCGCATGATGGGTGCCGATGGGCTGACGGAAGCGACCAAGGTGGCCATCCTCAACGCCAACTATCTGGCCGCGAAGCTGGAGAAGGACTACGGCATCGTTTATAACGGTGCGCGCGGACGCGTGGGCCATGAGCTGATCCTCGAATGTCGCACCATCAAGGAGCAATCTGGCATCGACGAGAGCGACATCGCCAAGCGCCTGATGGACTTCGGCTATCACGCCCCCACACTCTCCTTCCCCGTGCACGGCACGCTCATGATCGAGCCAACCGAGAGCGAAAGCAAGCACGAGCTGGATCGCTTCGTGGAAGTGATGCAGTGCATCCGCCAGGAGATCGACGAGGTAGAAAAGGGCACGGCCGACAAGGAGGACAATGTGCTCAAGAACGCACCGCACCCCGAGTATGAGGTGACGGCCGACGCGTGGAGCCATCCCTATCCGCGCACCAAGGCGGCCTTCCCGCTGGAGTGGTTGCACGACGGCAAGTTTTGGGTCAACGTAGCCCGCGTCAACAATGCCTATGGCGACCGTAACCTGGTGCCCACCCTCTGCGGCTGCTGCCAGTGCTGATCGGTGACGTACATATAGCGTAACAGGTAAGCCCGGTCACTCCTTTCGTAGAGAGCGGCCGGGCTTCCTTCACTTTTAGATCCCCTTATGATGAAGTATTTCCAAGAAGCCGACATCGCTGTCACGGTCTGCGACCGCGAGGGACGGATCATCGATATGAACAACCAGTCGCGCGAGGTGAACCTCAAGCCCGGACAGGAGCTGATCGGCGCCAATGTGCTCGACTGTCACCCCGAGCCCGCCCGCACGATGCTCGAAGACATGATGCGCAACGAACGCAAACACGTCTACACGATCGAAAAGAACGGTCGCAAGAAGCTCATCTACCAGATCCCCTGGTACGAAGACGGCCAATACATGGGATTCATGGAGCTATCCATGGTCATCCCCTTCGAGATGGATCACAAGATCCGAGGTCAGAGGGTAGTAGAGGGTAGAGGGTAGAGGGTAGAGCCGGGTACTTGAAAGACTCAGATTTCTATTCCTGATCCTCTCTCCACCCTCTATCCTCTACCCTCCAACCTCTACTCTCTACCTTCTACCCTCTAAACTCTACCCTCTACCCTCTACCCTCTAAACCCTACCCTCTATGCAACCCATCACAATGATCACCGGTGCTACCGCAGGCATCGGTCGGGCTACGGCCCACGTATTGGCCCAGGATGGCCACCAACTGATCCTCACCGGTCGCCGCCGCGAACGCCTCGAAGCCCTACGCGACGAGCTGGCGCGTACCTACCCCAAGAGCCGTTTCCTGGCGCTCACCTTCGACGTCCGTCGCCGCGACGCCGTCGAGGAAGCCATCGCCAGCCTGCCCGACGAATGGCAGGCCATCGACACGCTCATCAATAACGCCGGACTGGCCGTCGGGCTTGAGCCGCTCCACGAGGGCGACCCCGACGACTGGGAACGCATGATCGACACCAACATCAAAGGCCTGCTCTACGTCACCCGCGCCGTTACCCCCGGCATGGTCGCCCGCCGCACTGGACACATCGTCAACCTCGGCTCCATCGCCGGCCGCGAGGTCTACCCCGGCGGCGCCGTCTACTGCGCCACGAAGCACGCCGTGCGCGCCCTCAGCCAAGGCATGCGTCAGGACCTCCTGCCCTACGGCATCCGCGTGAGCCTCATCTGCCCCGGCGCCGTAGAGACGGAGTTCTCCCTCGTCCGCTTCAAGGGCGACAACCAGCGCGCCGCTGGCGTCTACGACGGCTACACGCCGCTCACGGCTAACGACATCGCCCGCACCATCCGCTTCGCCCTCACTGCCCCCGCGCACGTCGACCTGCAGGACATCCTCGTCATGCCCACCGCCCAGGCCGACGCCCGCACCATCCACCGCACGCCGAAGGGCTGAAATACCGTTCCGAGGTGGGTGTCGATACGTCCGGAACGTGGTTGCGATACGTCCGGAACGTGGTTGCGATACGTCCGGAACGTGGTTATGATACGTTCGGAACGTGGTTGCGATACGTCCGGAACGTGGTTGCGATACGTTCGGAACGTGGTTATGACCACCTCGGAACGTCATTAGACCACGTCCGGAACGTATTACGACCACCTCGGAACCTATTAGAATACGTTCCGAACCTATTAGAACCACCTTACCAACGTATTCCAATAGGTTCCGAACGTATTCCGACCACCTCCCTAACGTATTCCAACCACCTCGGAACGTATTACGGGGGTGCAAATTCGCCCCCGGAGAGACTCGATTCGCATGCTACATTTGCGCCCTCAATTAAACAGGATTCGTAACGCATAGCACATCATCACAATGGCTGAACAGATTACCCCCCAAGAGGAAGGCAAAAAGAGCCTCAACTTCATCGAACAAATGGTAGAAAAAGACCTCGCTGAAGGTCGCAACGGCGGACGCGTACAGACGCGCTTCCCACCCGAGCCGAACGGTTATTTACACATCGGTCACGCCAAGGCCATCTGCCTCGACTTCGGCATCGCCCGTAAGTATGGCGGCACGTGCAACCTGCGCTTCGACGACACCAATCCCATCAAAGAAGACGTCGAGTATGTCGACTCCATCCAGGAGGACATCCAGTGGCTCGGCTTCCGCTGGGAAAACATCTATTACGCCTCCGACTATTTCGGTCAGCTCTTTGAGTTTGCCCTCTGGCTCATCGATCACGGTCATGCTTATGTGGATGAACAGACGGCCGAGGCCATCGCCGAGCAGAAGGGATCGCCCACTGTAGCCGGCCGCGAAAGCCCCTTCCGCAACCGCCCCGCGGCGGAGAGTCGCGACCTCTTCCTGCGCATGAATAGCGGCGAGTTCGACGAAGGCGCCATGACCCTCCGCGCCAAAATCGATATGGCATCGCCCAACATGCACTTCCGCGACCCGATCATCTATCGCATCATCAAAACGCCGCACCACCGCACAGGCCGCACCTGGAACGTCTACCCGATGTACGACTTCGCCCACGGCCAAAGCGACTATTTCGAGGGCGTCACCCACTCGCTCTGCACGCTCGAGTTCGAGGTGCACCGCCCGCTCTACGACTACTTCATCGACCGCCTCATCGAAAGTCCCTTCAAGACCGAGGACAATTACCGCACCCGTCAGACGGAGTTCAACCGCCTCAACCTGACCTACACCGTCATGAGCAAGCGCAAACTGTTGCAGCTCGTCAAGGAGCACCGCGTCAACGGTTGGGACGACCCCCGCATGCCGACCATCTGTGGCTATCGCCGCCGCGGCTTCACCCCCGCCTCGATCCGCAATTTCGTGGACATGATCGGCTACACGAAGTACGACGGCGTCATCGACGTGGCCCTGCTTGAGCATGCCGTGCGCGAGGATTTGAACGCCACCGCCCGCCGCGTAGCCGCTGTGCTCCACCCCGTGAAGCTCATCATCACCAACTACCCCGAGGGGCAAGTCGAGATGATGGAGTCCGTCAACAACCCAGAGAACCCCGCCGAGGGCACACACCCGATCGCCTTCACCCGCGAACTTTATATCGAGCGCGAGGACTTCATGGAGGAGGCTCCGAAGAATTACTATCGCCTCACGCCCGGTCAAGAGGTGCGTCTGCGCTGCGCCTACATCGTCCGCTGCACCGGTTGCAAGAAGAACGAAGCGGGCGAGGTGACGGAGGTCTATGCCGAATATGATCCGCAGACAAAGACCGGTATGCCCGAAAGTAACCGTCGCGTCAAGGGCACCATCCATTGGGTGTCTACCTCGCACGCACTCAAGGCCGAGGTGCGCCTCTACGACCGACTCTTCACCGTCGAGAACCCGATGGAGGAGAAGGATCGTGACTTCCTCGAGCTGCTCAATCCCAACTCCCTCGAGGTGCTCACCGACTGCTACGTAGAGGAAGATCTGGCCACGGCCCGTCCCTACGACCATTTCCAATTCCAACGCGTGGGCTACTTCAACCTCGATCCCGACAGCCGCGACGGACGTCTCATCTTCAACCGCACCGTCTCCCTGCGCGATACCTGGAGCAAGAAGAAGAACCGATGACCCCACTGGAACGATTTAACGAGATGCGCGAACACGGCACGGAGGCTTACTTCGATGCCGACGAGATTGTAGAGCTGATCGAGCATTTCGACGAAGAGGACGATCGCAGAGGCTACACGCAAGCCCTGGAGTTAGGGCTCAGGCTACACCCCGAGGATGTGGAGATACAGACGATGAAATGTCGGCTCTACATGTACGACCGTGACTATGACAAGGCCCTGCAAATGATCACCTCGCTGCGCAACCATGCCGACGCGGAGACAATGATCCTCAACGCTATGGAGCTGGAATGCCTCTATGCCACCGACCGCGCCGACGAGGCCACAGCCATACTCCGCACCCTGCCCACGGACGAGAACACGGAGGCGATCTACGAGGCCCTGTCCGGCTTGCTTGTCGAAATGGATCGCGACGAAGAGGCCCTGCTGGTCGTGAACCTCGGTCTGGAGCTTTTCCCGGAAAACCTCACCCTCAAGGAGGAGCGTTGCTATCACACCGAGCGCCAGAAGCGTTGGCAGGAGGCCGCCGAACAGTGCGAGGAGCTGATCGACCTCGACCCCTACTCCGGCGATTACTGGTTCATGCACGGCCGCATTATGATTAAGCTCGGCGAATACGACCGTGCCATCCGCTCGCTGGAGTTCGCTCAGACTTGCGACGAAGACGACATCGAGGCCAAGCTGCTCCGCACCTTCCTGCTCTACTTCACTCACAACTACGAGAAGGCCGTCGAGGCCTACTTCGAACTCATCGCCGACGAGCGGTTCGTCAACGAGCAACTGCGCAGCTTCACCGAGAAATACGATCTCAGCTACGACGACCTGGAGAAGGCCAGTCAGGAGTTTTATCGCCTTTTCGGTTCGCTGCAAGACCTGGCCAAGACGCTCGTCGGCACATCGAGCGCCGCAGAGGCCACGGAGGCGTTCGACTTGGATCTCAAAAAGCAGATCGAGTACATCGTCGGCAAACTCATCCTCGAGGCCCGTGCCATTCGTAAGGGCGGGCGAGAGTGGGACGCAGAGCTGCTGGAGGATCTGCGCTTCCTCCGCTTCGGCGATCTGGAGCGCTCCGATTCGGGCAATAGCCCCGAGGGCAACCACCTCTTCGACGACATTTTGAATCATAAATTCTATCAGAACTGACCACACATGGGACGTACAATTAAAGACTACGCCCTGCTGACCCTCAAGGGTATTGGCATGGGTGCAGCGGACGTCATCCCGGGCGTCTCCGGCGGCACGATCGCCTTCATCGTCGGCATCTACAGCGAACTGATCGACTCCATCAAACGCATCGGATCGCCCGCCTCGCTACGGCTACTCTTCACCTTCCGCCTCGGCGCTTTCTGGCAGGCCATCAACGGCAACTTCCTGCTGGCCATCGTGGCCGGTATCGGCATCAGTATCTTCTCGTTGGCCCGACTGGTGACCTACCTGCTCGTCCACCAACCCGTGCTTGTATGGGCCTTCTTCTTTGGACTTGTACTGGCATCCACGTGGTTTGTCTCGCGCGAAGTCACCCGATGGGACGTTAAGAGCATTGCGGGATTCGTCGTGGGCGCTGTGGCTGCCTGGTTCATCACCGTCATGACGCCGGCAGAGACGCCCTCCGCGCTGTGGTTCATCTTTCTCTGCGGTGCCATCGCCATCTGCGCCATGATCCTGCCCGGCATCTCGGGCAGCTTCATCCTCGTGCTGCTGGGCAAATACTTCTACATCATGGAGGCCGTCAAGACGCTCAACCTGCCCGTCATGCTTGTCTTCATCGCCGGTGCAGCCATCGGCATCTCACTCTTTTCGCACGCCCTATCGTACGCCCTGCATCGGTTTCACAACGTCACCATTGCCGTTCTGAGCGGCTTTATGCTTGGGTCGCTTAATAAGGTGTGGCCGTGGAAAGAGACGATCGAGACCTATGTAGACAGTCACGGCGAAGTGCGTCCGCTGATCGAGGCCAACATCCTGCCCGACCACCTCGTCTGGGAAGGCATCGCTCTGGCCGTAGCCGGATTCGCCCTCGTCTGCGTGCTCGAACTTACCGCCGGGAGAAAAGCGAAAAATGCCGGGTAGCCGTGAGTAGCCGTGAACATCTGCCCGGCCTTTTTCGTTTCCCTGACATGCGCAGCGAGCGCGCTTAGTTTTTCTCCCGATTATTCATCAACCCCCTAAACTCACAATGGAAAAGGAATATTATTACCTCAAGAACGGCATGAAGCAGGGCCCTTTCACCCTCGATGCTTTGAAGAAAGAACCTATCAATCCCGACACGCAAGTGTATCATTCCGAGGCGCTGGACTTTGCGCCTGCACGCACGTTCCCCGAGTTGCAGTCCTTCTTCGCCGAGGACCGCGGTACCACCGTCGACGAGTCGAACTACAATCGTCGCGAGCCAAACTACAACACCTCGGCCAGCACCCCGTCGCCACAGACGGCTTTCGAGGCCGCCGGTAACGGTGCCTCCTCCTCTACCTACAACCCGAACATGCAGCGTCCGCCCATGCCGGAGAACTACCTCGTTTGGGCCATTCTCGTCACCATCTGCTGCTGCCTTCCTCTCGGCATTGTGTCCATCATCAATGCAACAAAGGTCAGCTCGGCCTATGCCGTAGGTGACTATGTGGGCGCCGAAAAGGCCTCGAAAGACGCTAAGAAGTGGGCCATCTGGGGAGCCGTCTCCGGAGGCGTCTTTGTGTTACTCTACCTCCTCTTTGTTGTCGTAGTCGCCGCTGCAGGGTTCATGGATGCCTAATCCGTCATACTCGCCATCGGTTTCACTTACGCGGTGCGCCTGTCTTCTTCACTCAATCGATAGACGGGCGTGCCGCTCGCTTTTTGCCCCTCCCCCAATGCCACACCCCACTCGTCGACGACTGCTGATCTTCAGCCTGCCGCTACTGCTGATTGCTCTGGTCGCGCTGGCCATCGTCTACTACCGTGTCAGCCCGACCTCCTCGGTCTTCTTTCCCAAATGCGCGTTCCTCATGCTGACCGGACTCAAATGCCCCGGCTGCGGTTCGCAGCGTGCAGTCCACGCCCTGCTGCACGCTGACCTCGCGTCGGCCTTCGCGCACAATGCCCTGCTCGTCCTTTCCCTGCCCTACCTCGCCCTACTGATCGGCACCCGCCTCTATGTCCACCTCCACCCCGCGAGCAGCCTCCGATCCACCCTCGAGAGCCCCCTGGCCATCCGCACCTACTTCGTCATCACCATCGCCTTTTGGATCGCCCGCAACGTGTTCGGGTTCTGAAGTCGGTGAGAGCGACAAAATGGCGCTCCACAAAAAAGCCCGAGGCGATGCAACCCCGGGCTTTAATTGTAAAACAAGTAGCAGAAAGATGTCTTAGCGGACGGCAGCCTTGTAAGCACGACCGTTACTCAGTATGATGATTGGTCAAACGGCTTGCGGCAGACTGAAAAACGCTTGCGGAAGTTCCGCAAATCAAAAAAAGGACGTTTTGACGCTTGCGGAAGTTCCGCAAATCGAAAAGAGAACGTTTTGACGCTTGCGGAAGTTCCGCAAATCGAAAAGAGGACGTTTTGGTGCTTGCGGAAGTTCCGCAAATCGAAAAAAGAACGTTTTGGCGCTTGCGGAAGTTCCGCAAATCGAAAAGAGGACGTTTTGACGTTTGCGGAAGTTCCGCAAGCACTGTTTTCTTCATTTTGATGTATGCGGAAGGTCCGCAAGTTCTTCGTACGAGGCTACAGGGTGCTGCATCAGCGTATCTCCTCATAATCGACGTATTCGCCTTCATCGTCGGCGAAGACTTTCTTTCGGTGGGGCACCGTTTCGTCTTCCTCAATAAAGGTGCGAGACGAGTACGAACGCGACGAGGTGTCCGAGGTGCCACCAGCGGATGTGCCGCCCGAGGCGTACGGATTGCCCGCGCTATAGGGACCACGACCGCCGAAGAAGAGCGCCCGGATGATCCGTAACACGGACGTGCCGAGCATCACAACGAGGAATACAACGACGAAGACGAAGAATAGAAAAAACGTAAGCATATAATTTGGGTTGTGGTTTTGTGCGGGCAAAAGTAGGGCGTTAAATCCGGGAAGACAGGATAAGGCCCCTTACCTTTGCCGCGATTCAAAACCATTAACTGTTTTCCTATTATGAAGAAGTATTTAGCTGAGATGATCGGCACGATGGTGCTGGTCTTGATGGGCTGCGGCGTGGCTGTCAGCCTGAATTGTTCGTCCGACTGTGCCGACACGGCCAACGCAGGCACAGTCCTCGGTACGGCACTGGCGTTTGGCCTCTCCGTGGTAGCGATGGCCTACACCATTGGCGGCATCTCGGGGTGCCACATCAACCCGGCCATTACGCTGGGCATGCTCCTCAGCCGACGGATAAGCGCCAAGGACGCAGGCATGTACATGCTGTTTCAGGTCATTGGTGCCATCATCGGTGCGTGTGTGTTGTGGCTGCTGACGTCGGGCACCGAGTCGCTTGCGGGTGGTACGGGCGCTAACGATCTCCAAGGCGGCATTTCGGTCACGAGCGGACTGCTGGCCGAGATCTTCTTTACCTGTGTCTTCGTGCTGGTTGTGCTGGGCGCAACGGCTCGGACGAACGGCGCCACGTCGGGCTTTGCTGGCCTGGCCATTGGCCTGTCGCTCGTGCTTGTCCACCTCGTCTGCATCCGTTACACGGGTACGTCCGTCAACCCGGCACGTTCCATTGGCCCGGCGCTCTTCCAAGGCGGATCGGCACTGGCTAACCTGTGGATCTTCATCGTCGGCCCGTTCGTCGGCGCAGCCCTGGCGGCCCTCATATGGCGCATCATCGATCCAGATAAAGCGGCCTAACCTTCCGCGAGGGCAGCTCGAACCTATGAAAAGCCCCGGCATACAAGGACGTATGTCGGGGCTTTCTCTTGTCAATCCATAAGGGGCGGAGTCACTCCACCACCACCTTGCGCGCCGTGCCATCGCTCAGGGAGACGATATAGAGGCCGGGCGGGAGCGCCAGACTGGCTTCGCCGCGCTGGACGCGGAGCGTGCCGACTTGCACGCCCGTCAAGGTGTACACACGCGCCGTCAGGGGGCGTTCGGAGGTGACGATGAGCAGTCCGCGCTCGGAGTGTACCGTCGGACGGGCATCGTTGGCGACGAGGAGCACGTTGGCCGTGGGCGCGGTGAGCGTCACGTCGTACGTGAGGGTGAGCTTCGGGTAAGCCGCGTTTGTCACCTCGCAAGTGAGCGTGTGGCCAGACAGTGCGGCGGGGAAGGAGAAGCGTCCCTCGTGTGACTGGGTCGGGGTGACCTCCGTCGTGCCGTCGCGCCAGGTGTAGACCGATGTAGCGCCCTGCACGGCGTATTCACTCGAAAGATCGACCCTGTCAGCCGGTGCTGTGATCGTCCTCCGCGCCTGCGGCGTGTAAGAGCGGAGATACATCGGCTTGGGCAGCGCAGAGAAGCTGAAGCGGTTCGACTCGCACATGATCTCCAGCGTCTTGAGCGGCAGCAGGGGCAGCTTGAGCGTGTGCATGCCGTTGTTCATGGTGGAGATGAAGTCGATGTAGGGGCATGCCGAGACGTCAAGCTCGGCGATGGCGTTGTTGTAGAGCGGCAGGTTCTGCAGGGCACGACAATCGGAGAGGTCGAGCCTCGTCAGTCGGTTGTCGTAGGCAGCCAGGCGCAGGAGCGACTTGCACCCCTTGACGTTCAGCTCCGTCAGCTGATTGTCGTAGCAGAAGAGCTGCTGCAGGTTGGCCAGGTTCGATACGTCGAGACGCTTCAGTTTGTTGCTGCGCACAGAGACGAGTTTGAGGAGCGGATTGCGCGAGAAATCAATCTCCTCCAGACTGCATTTGGCGGCGTAAAACTCCGTCAGAAGGGGGTTGTTCGAGAGATCGAAACGCGTGAATGGGTTGCCGCTCAGGCAGAGGAACGTGAGGCGTGGGTTGCGCGTCACGTCGAGCGTGGCGATGCGGTTGTAGCGACAGCAGAAGTGCTGGAGGTTGACGTTCGTGGTGATGTCCATGCGCGTCAGCAGGTTGTCGTAACAGTCCACATGCACCAGCGCCGAATCGCGTGTCAGGAGCAGCGACGTGAGGTTGTTCACCTGGCAACGCAGCACGCGCAGCGAGTCGAAGCCGGAGAGATCCAGATCACCCGCCAGATACTTGTCATTCCAAATGATCGCCGTCAGTCGTCCGCCCGGCCCCCACGTCAGGCCCATCACCGTGGCCCAATCGATGGCGTTGGTGTCGGCTATGCCTAACTGCTGAAAGTTTTTCCGGCCCTCGTCGGCGGCGTTTTGCCGCAGGAAGGCCCTCAGTTGAGCTGTCTCACCGGCATGAAAAGGCTGCCCCACGAGGCGCGCGGCACACGTGAGGCAGACCATGACGGCGAGCAGCATGATGGCTCGCTTTTTCATATCAAGAATGTGTTACCAAATCGTTACCCGCTTCTCTTTCGGGATAAACATCGGGCTGCTTTCGGTGATGCCGAAAGCCTTATACCAGGCGTCGATCTGCGGCAGTTCGCCGTTGACGCGCCACTTGCCCAGCGCGTGCGGATCGGTCTTCGTGCGACGCAGGATCTCCTCATCGCGGATGTTGCCCGCCCAGACGAAGGAGTAAGCCAAGAAGAAGCGCTGATCGGGCGTGAAGCCGAGCTTATCCTCTTGCGGCTGGCCGGCCGTAGCCTCCTTGAAGGCTTGGTAAGCGATCTGCAAACCGCCGAAGTCGGCCAGCGTTTCGCCGAGTGTGAACTTGCCGTTGGCGTGTACTCCGGGCGCTACGTAGATGCTGTCGTAGAAGTCTGACATCACCTTGGCGCGCTCGTTGAACTTCTTCGCGTCGGCTTCCGTCCACCAGTTCTTCAGGTTGCCGTCCTTGTCGAACTGGCGACCCTGATCGTCGAATCCGTGCGTCATCTCGTGACCGATCACTACGCCGATAGCACCGTAATTGAAGGCGTCGTCGGCCTGCATGTCGAAGAAGGGGTATTGCAGGATGCCGGCCGGGAAGCAGATCTCGTTCGTCGTCGGGTTATAGTAGGCATTGACCGTCTGCGGCGTCATGTACCATTTGTCGCGGTCCACCGGCTTGGTGGCCTTGTCCAGCATTTCGCGCACCGCAAAGCGACTCACGCGATCCATGTTGGCCAGATACGTCTCCTCGGGTTTGATCTCCAGCGGCGAATAGTCTTTCCACTTGTCCGGGTAGCCGATCTTGACATAGAAGGCGTTCAGCTTCTCCAGCGCCCGTTGCTTCGTCTCGGCGCTCATCCAGTCTAATTTCTCGATGCGTGCGGCGTAAGCCTTTTGCAGGTTATGCACCAAGTTCACCATGCGCTCTTTGGCCTCGGGTGGGAAATATTTCGCCACATAGAGCTCGCCCACGGCCTCGCCTAAGCCACCGCTCACGCTGCCCTGTGCGCGCTTCCATCGCGGCTGCATCTCGGTCTTTCCGGACAGCACGCGCCCGTAGAAATCGAAGTTCAGTGCGTACACCTCATCGCTCAGCGACGAGGCTGCGTTGTCGATCAGCTTCCACTCCAAATACGACTTGATGGCCGAGAGCGGCTCGGCGGCAATCACCTTCGAGACCTCCTTCATCGGCTCCTCTTGTGAGACGGACAGCTCCTTGATGTCCACCTTCAGCGTGGCCAGGAATTTCGTCCAGTCGATGTTCGGCACCAGCTTTTGCAGGCCGCTGACGGGCATCTTGTGATAGTTCGCGTACGGATCGCGGCGCTTGACCTTGTCGAAGTGCGACCGGGCCAGACGCGTCTCAATGCGCATCACGTCCTCCATGCGCTTCCGCGCGTCGGCCTTCGAGTAGCCGAACATCTCGAACATCTTCACCACGTGCGCCTTGAAGGCCTCGCGGACCTTTGTCGTGCTCTCGTCGTTCTCAAGGTAATAGTCCCGCTCGCCGAGCGAGAGGCCGCCCTGATACGTGCCGAAAAGGTTCCGCTTGCTGTCCATCACGTCCGCCTCCACATAGACGCTGAAGAAGGGGTCTATGCCGATCAGCATCAACTCCGGCAGGAAGGTCGAGAGCTCCCTTTTGTCCTTGATCGCGCCCACGCGGTCGAGCCACGGCTTGAGCGGCGCCACACCCTCGGCATTGCGCCGCGTGCTGTCCATCGCCAGGTTGTAGAGGTCGCCAATCTTCTGCGCCACCGTCCCCGGCTCATTCTTCCGCCCCGCTATCTCCTCGATCAGCGACTTGAGCTGTTCGCGGTTATTCTCGGCCAGCATGTCGAACGATCCGAAGCGCGAATACTCGCCCGTCAGCGGGTGCGTCTTCATCCAGCCGCCGCAGGCGTACTGATAAAAATCGACGGCAGGATCCGCCGTCTTGTCCAAATTCTCAATGCGGATACCCGCATCTCCGGCCGGCGTCGCTGCCGGCTGCGCTTGTGCATTTCCTGTCATCATCAGTGGAATGATTGCTGCTACTTGTAAATACTTTCGATTCATGTGATATGTAGTATGATTAAAAGAACGTCTCTCTTGTGCTGAGGCTTCCGCGCCTCATTCTTCGCTTCTCATTTCGTGGTCACCCCGCTCTCCTCAAACCGCCCGTTGCGCCAGGTGTAGACCTTCCATCCGTCGATGAAAAACCGATTCGCCTTCTCCTGCAACGCCTGGTCGAAATATTTCGGCGTGTTGTATCGCACGCTCATCGTCAGATCGTCGGGCGACAGCTTGTAGTGAAACAAATCGATGTCCGCCGCCGCGCAGATCTCCTTGAAATCCTCCGACGTCGTGTCCGCGTCCGCCCGGAGGAAGTCCCTCATCGTGGCCGGGCGATACATCCCCTCGGTCGGCAGCGGCGTCCAGTCCGTGGTGAAAAATTCCACCCTCGAGTCCTGCCCCTGCCTCACGATCCCCACCGACGTGATCAGGCAGATCACATACGTATGGTTCACCAACGGCAGCCGCCGTATTTGGATGAAATTCCCCATGCTCGTCTCCAGCCACAGGTAGTCGTCCGTCATCTTCCAGATCTCGGCCATGCCGCCCATCTCGTTGTTCACGATCGCCTTTTCGCCAGCCCGATGCATGTCCACGAGCGTCTTCCGACTCGCCTCATTGAGTAAAACCAATTGCGTATCGGGCATCTTCAAAAACAGCTCCGCTACGTCCTGCGCCTGCGCAGCTGCCGATAGAGCTGCCGCCAAAACCATTGCGATCCAACGCTTCCTCATTGTCATTATCCTTCAAATTGCTGATTTTTTACGGGTGCCAAAAGTACAAACTCCCCCTTTGCCCAGCCCGCGCCCCATCCCAGCCCGTCGTAGCCCCACCATGCCACTCGACGCCTCATCCCAGCCCGTCGCACCCTCGTCATGTCACCCGACACGTCATCTCCTCGCGTCGAAGCCCCGCCATGTTACTCGACACGCCATCCCTCCGCGTCGAAGCCCCCCAATTTATCCCCCGCGGGCATCCCCTCATGTATGGCTAAACCATCCTGTATATAGTCTACATCCCCACCATGCCCACATCTTCATTCTCTTCATTTAATCTGATCTACATCATGTACGGCCTGTCATTCTAATAGATCTATCGGATAAGCATACTGTAAGACCATTCTTCCGTCCGTCATTCCCGCATGTACATAGTGTCTAAGTACACACGCCGCCATCAATTTATCTTATACATACTGTCTAAGTCAGATATACACCAGAAAGAATAGCCATACATGGTGTGTGAGCACAAAATCCATCGTCGTTTATATTCATACACCATGACTATCTCTATTGTCCAGCGGATTTTATATTCATACACTGTGTATAAGCCATAAATTCGGCATAGCTATTTTCTATACATCGATTGAAGCCCCCTCAAGAGACTCGATGAGGCCTCAACGCGTAGGCATGCCCCCTCGTGTCACACGACGAGACCGCGACAGCCCGCCATGCCCCGCCGACTCAGTCGACAGCGCTTCGACGACCTTCCATGCCCCGCCGTGTCGCTCGATGCCGATCCGACGATGTGGGCAGTCGCCCCGAGACAAAAAATGAGGGTGCTGCGGCCAGAATTCTCTCCTCGATCACGTTTTTCGCAGGAAAATCCTCCGGTAACCCCTCTCCGCAAAGCGTTCAGAATAAAACGGTTCTGTTGCAGGGAAACAAGTTGCCGTTTCTTTTGTGATTTTTTTAGTGCTGCAGATTTGGCGTAGAGTCAAAGATTCGTTCATCTTTGTGGCCGCTTAAGAAAAAACAAGGCACGGTGCCATAGCTCAGTTGGTAGAGCAAAGGACTGAAAATCCTTGTGTCCCTGGTTCGATTCCCGGTGGCACCACTTCAAAAACCTTCATAAGCAGTACACAAATCAAGTGTGCTGCTTTTTTTATTTCCCCCTATCGAACTGCGGCGCCCATCGGGTGCGCCATCGTCCTTGCCTATACGTTTACACAAACGCCTCCCCCACCCGATTGCTCACCACACCTTACTTTTGCCGCCATGAATTTTGAAGTGATCCAAACGGACAGCCGATCCAAGGCACGCGCGGGATGCATCACGACCGACCATGGCGTGATCGAAACGCCCATCTTCATGCCCGTCGGCACCCAAGGCGCGGTCAAGGCCGTGCATATGGCCGAACTCCAAAGTGAGGTCGGCGCGCAAATCATCTTAGGAAATACGTATCATCTCTACCTCCGCCCGGGCGTCGACACGCTCGAGCGCGCCGGTGGGCTGCACCGCTTCAACGGTTGGGGCGGCCCGATACTGACGGATAGCGGCGGCTTCCAAGTCTTCTCGCTGGCCGACCGCCGCAAGCTGACGGCCGAGGGCGCGGAGTTCCGCTCGCATATCGACGGCAGCAAGCATCTCTTCTCGCCCGAGCGTGTGATGGACATTGAGCGCTCCATCGGCGCGGACATCATCATGGCCTTTGACGAATGCTGCCCCGGCGACGCCGACCACGCCTATGCCGAGCGCTCGCTGAACCTTACGGAGCAATGGCTCGGCCGTTGCCTCAAGCGCTTCAAGGAAACGGAGCCGCGCTACGGCTACCACCAAAGCCTCTTCCCGATTGTGCAGGGCTGCGTCTATCCCGACCTGCGCACACGGGCAGCCGAACGCGTGGCGGAGGCTGGCGCAGAAGGCAACGCGATCGGTGGGCTGTCGGTGGGCGAGCCTACGGAAGTCATGTACGAGATGATCGAACTGGTCAACGCCATCCTGCCTGTGGACAAGCCGCGCTACCTGATGGGGGTCGGTACGCCGGTGAACATCCTGGAGGCCATCGAGCGGGGCGTCGACATGTTCGACTGCATCATGCCGACGCGCAACGGACGCAATGGCCAACTCTTCACCGCCCGCGGCACGATGAACATGCGCAATCGCAAATGGGCCGACGATTTCTCGCCCATCGATCCGGACGGCCACTGCGCCGTGGACTTGCTCCATAGTCGCGCCTACCTGCACCACCTTTTCCGCGCCGAAGAGCTGCTGGCGTTGCAGATCGCTTCCATCCACAACCTCGCGTTCTACCTCTGGCTGGTTGGCGAGGCTCGACGACACATCTTGGCGGGCGACTTCACGACGTGGAAGGCCGGCATGGTGAAACAACTTTCGGAACGGATCTGAATGCTACGTATCCCCTCCCTCAAACTCACGCGGATAGACCGATACATCATCGGCAAGTTCCTCGGCACGTATGTCTTCACCATCCTGTTGGTGATCGCCATCACCGTCGTCTTCGACTTCAACGAGAAGATCGACCATTTCGTCGGCGCCCGCGCCACGGCTACGTTGCGCGGCATCGTCTTCGAATACTACCTCAACTTCATCCCCTACTTCATCAGCATTTTCAGCCCGCTTTTCACCTTCATTGCCGTCATCTTCTTCACCTCGAAGCTGGCCGACAAGTCGGAGATCATCGCCACGCTGGCTTGCGGCGTCAGCTTCCGTCGCCTGATGCGCCCCTACCTCATCGCTGCGGCCATCATCGCCTCGGCGAACTATCTGCTGAACGCCTACATCATCCCCCCGGCCAACATTGTCAGGATCAACTTCCAAAACAAGCACATCCGCGACAAGAAAGTCTCGTCGGCCCACAACATCCAGCTCGAGGTCGAGCCGGACGTCTTCGCCTACTTCGACCGCTACGACGCCATCGCCTCGATGGGCTATCGCTTCTCCCTCGACCGATTCAAGGACAAGAACCTCGTCTCGCGCCTCACCGCCGAATCCATCCAGTACGACTCGCTCTACCGGTGGACCATCCTCAACTACGTCATCCGCGACTTCGACGGCATGCGCGAGCATATCACCACCGGCGAACGTAAGGACACGACGCTCACCTTCATGCCCTCCGACTTCCTCATCTCCGAGGGCGACTGCGAGACGATGACCATGCCGCAACTCGCCGCCCACATCCGCCGACAGAAGGAGCGCAAGCTGAGCAACACCCAGTTTTTCGAGATCGAGTATCACCAACGCATTGCCACCACGCTCTCCTTCTTCATCCTCACCGTCATCGGCGCCTCGCTTTCCTCGCGGAAGATCAAGGGCGGAATGGGCCTCAACATCGGCATCGGCTTCGCCCTCAGCTTCTCCTACATCCTCTTCTCCAAAATCACCTCCACCTTCGCCGTCAGCGGCTATGTCAGCCCCATGATCGCAGTCTGGATCCCGAACATTATCTACCTCTTTATCACCATCCACCTTTACCGCAAAGCCCCGCGGTAAAACTTAATCATCCCCTACCCTATGCGTGCCTCCGCCCTTCAATACCTCTATTTGCAGAAGCCCGTGACGACGATCATCGTGCTTTGCCTCGTCACCATCCTGCCCTGGATCGCCACCGGCGACTTTTCCACCAAAGGCGAGCCGCGCGAAGCCTCCGTGGCCGTCTCCATGCTCGAAACCGGCAACTGGACCCTGCCGAAGGTCTACGCCGACGAGTTCGCCTACAAGCCGCCGATGGCGCACTGGATGATGGCCCTTGCCTCCCTGCCTGGCGGCCGCGTCACGGAGCTGACCGCCCGCCTCCCCTCCGCAGTGGCCTACACCGTGCTCGGCGCCATGATGCTCATCTTCTTGGGGCGGCGTGTGCGCTTTCAGGAAGCCTTCATCGCCGTCTGTGTCATGCTCACGTGCGTCGAGATCCACCGCGCCGGCATGACGGCCCGCGTCGACATGGTCCTCACCGGCTTCATCGTCGCCGCCCTCCTACAGATGTACCGGTGGGAAGAAAAACTCGCCCTGAAAGGCCTACCCGTCATCATCCCGCTTTTACTCAGCGGCGCCGTGCTCACCAAGGGGCCGGTCGGCATCATCTTGCCGCTTTTCATCTTCGGCACGTACCTCATCCTGCTTCGCCGCCACAGCGCCTTGCAGATCTTCAAGGCGCTGCTTTACATCGGCGTCAGCGCCGCCTTTCTGCCCTTGCTCTGGTACATCGCGGCGTGGCGTCAGGGTGGCGAGGCGTTCCTCAACGTCGTTTTAGCTGAAAACTTCGGCCGCTTCTTCCACCTCAGCGAGGCCGCCATTTCGTACGACCTAGGGCACAAGGAGCCCATTTGGTACAACTTCGTCACGCTCGTGGCCGGCTTCCTGCCCTGGACGCTCCTCCTCGTCTTCTCCCTCTTCGGCTTCAACCGCAAGCCGAACGACAAACGCGGCGAGCACCCCACGCTCGGCAGCCGCGTCCGCCACATCGTCGCCGGCCTTCTGGCGATGGATCGCGTACGCCTTTTCAGCCTCGTTGCCGCCGTCTGCACGCTCGTCTTCTACACCATCCCGAGCAGCAAGCGGAGCGTCTACCTCATGCCCGCCTATCCCTTTATCTCCCTCTTTGTGGCGCAGGCGATGCTCTACGTGGCCGAACACCGCTCCCGCTGCACACGCGTCTTTGCCGCCGTTCTGGCCGTCGTCGGCTGTGCCGCATTCGGCGTGGCCGTGCTCACCGCTGCCGGTGCCCTGCGCCCGGTAGAGATCGTCGCCAAATTCACTGACCGCGCCGACACGCTCGAGACGGTCAGCGCCGTTGCGCAAGGCTTTGCCCATCCCTCGGCCGGCACGATCGTCATCCTCATCATCTTGGCCTTGGCCCTGCTGACGGTCGGCTATCAAATGTCACGGCGGATCAACATCAAGATCCTCTACGCCTCGCTTTTCCTCAGCGTCGCCCTGAACCTCTTCGTTGACGGCGCCATCATGCACAACTTGCGCAACCGCACCTCCTCGCGCGAGTTTGCCGACCGCATTCGCAGCGAGTTTCCGGCCGAGCGGGATCGGATCTACGTGATGAACGACCTCCGCGCGGGCTTCACCAACCTCTACGGCCTCAATTTTTACCTCGGCAACCGCTTCCGCAACTTCGACGCCGAACGTCCCGCCGAGGGTGCCCTCCTCTTGGCCGACTGCGACGAAGATCTGCTCGCTGAGCGCTTCGGCCGGCTGTACACCTTCCGCCGCATCGCCCACTCCACGCGCAGGCTCTCCGACGTCCGCAGCAGCGTGACGCTCTACCGCTTCGAGCGCATCCGCCCGTAATGCTTCGAGAGGGCAGCCAATCATTGTCCGCCCATAAACGGCAAATCGGGTAGGGAAATCTTTATAGGATCTCTCTACCCGATTTGCTGTTTGGGGAACACCTCAAAAGAGCCCGTTCAGCTCCTCGGTTCGGAAGAATAGCGGCATCTCGCTCACTGCTTTCGAGGGATCTTTCGGTTCAAATGAACCGAGGCGATCGGAATGCTCCATGGCCGTATTCAAATACGGCTTCAACTTCGAATAGATGTCATTGTTTTTCGGCTTATCATTGTTTTTCGGCTTGTAATAGCCCTCGTTTTTATCATAGTCTTTTATGTGCTTCTTCAATTCTTTTGCCAATTCATCGTAGTCACTGAAAGATTTGGCCGTATGTGTGTAATGAAGCAGGAACCAGAACTCAAGGCAGGGGTTATTCACGATCACCCGGACCCGCTTCGCGTAGTTCTTACCATGAAGCACTTTCTCTCGGCATTCAATAAACGTCCGCATCGGGTCTTTTTTACCTCCGGTTGCCTCTCGCTGCTCCTTTGTGATCTGGTCCAAGTCGACGATCCAAAAGACCTTGTCGTACTCCCCTTGGGCCAGCTTACAAACAAGCTCGCATTGGTCTTCGATACGCTTCTTATCAGGGAGTTCTGGCTTGATGGTGAGGCGTATCTGCTGCTTATCCTGCTCTTCCTGCTTATCCTGTTCTTCCTGCTTATTCTCCAGCTCATACTTCTTCATCATTTGTAGATACCAGATCTCTGTCTCCCCGTCGGCCACGATGGCAAACGCCGGATTCGTTTTTCGCTTAATTCTTCCCATGATTCAAATCGATATGCGTGTCACCGAGGATTGGCGTGCCACTCAGTTTGCCGCTTTTGTAGGCGTTCAGCACGTTGGTCTTTTTTCCAATTACCGAACGGTCGAAGTCGGCCAGCGAATAGAGTTCGGTAGCATCGGCGTTAGACTTATCCGTAAACCAAATGGCATCGTTTCGGAAGAGGTCGCGGTCGTCCAGCAGCTCCCGATTGTGCGTCGTGGCGAGGATCTGTGAATCCTTCGTGTTGAGCAGGTAGGAGACGATGAAATGCCGATAGAGATCGGGGTGTAGTGAGGTCTCTAATTCGTCGATGAGCATGGCGCGCGGGTCTTTGATAAAAAGGGCCAGTAGGCCGGCAAATTCATAATACCGCCTTGTACCGCGCGACTCTTCCTCCAATGGCAACTGATATTTCTCGCCGTTTACGGTATGCTCGAGCATGACCTTTTTAATGACCGCTTTCCCATCTCCTTTGAGCACTATGTTATCATCCATCCACATCGCCAATGGATCATTGATAAATGACAGAATGTCTTCAACTTCGTGTGAGCCATCTATCTCTCGGCTTTGGATGACAATATCGGAGATATGCAAATCGGCTTGTTGCAAGATGGGGATCATGTCTGACGACAGGAGCGTGCCTTCCTTCATCTTGTAGAAGATGAGATCTTCGAAGGAGGTTTGCGGCTGCACCATACGCTTTAGGTAAAGCTTGAACCAGTCCACCACCTCTTGCAACTCTTTGGAGTCGACGTTGGTTTTCAGATATCCCCCCAGCACGGTGTTGTTCCATAATGTATTCGCAGTAAGACTCTGCTTCACGGCTTTGCTTTTCGTCATCTTGCTGCCGAATTTGATTTCGACAAACTGCCGCTCGAGGTCCGTCGTCCGTTGATAGATGCGGGCTTTGTTGGGGGTATAATAGGCATAGAGTTCCTCGGCCACGACGGCCTCCTGCGTGAACTCCACCCGGTAGGCGTATCGCACCTCGTTACGGATAAATTCGATGGAGAGGACGGTGGGCTGTTTCGGGGTGTCGGGATCGAAGAGGTAGGGCTCGAAGTCCAGGCGCTCTGTTTTCTTGTTTTTGGGCTTGATTACCAACTGCCGGAGAAAGTCGAGCGCTTTGAGCACCGTCGTTTTACCCGAAGCGTTGGCTCCGTAGAGAAGGGCCAGCTTGAGTATTCGTCGGCCTCCGCAACGGGTGACGTACGCCTCTTCGAGGTGGTCGGACTTATCGGCCTCGAACGAAAGCGTCTGCTTGTCCTTAATCGAACCGAAGTTCTGTATGCTGAAATTGAGAATCATGGGTCTACTGCTTTTA
>ERZ772957.497-NODE-497-length-31243-cov-7.399384_pt1 | contig 31243 bp, 25 predicted proteins | sample MGYA00580682_ERZ772957 | MGnify/ENA primary metagenome ERZ772957 (study PRJEB29015, sample SAMEA2737921) | human oral metagenome | biome: human oral; feature: human-associated habitat; material: dental | place: China | collected 2025 ...
TTGGTTCTGCCAAATAAAAGATGTTAAAACTTACACTGCTTGAAAAATTATTTTTTGTCTGCATACAAACACTTTCTGTTTAATTCGGCGGCAAAGGTAATACTTTTTAATGATATAAGATGCAAAATAGAAAAGGAAATTTTGCATGACAGCGAAATGAAAGGTGATTTTTATGCGCGTTCGGGATAAGATGCGGCCTCATCTGCCTTAACTGTCTTTCCAAAAAGCGGGCGTGAAAATCACCAAAATCGTGAAAATCTCCAAACGGCCGATGAGCATCAGCGCCGAGCAGAGCCATTTGATGCCCGCCGGCAACATCGACCAGCTCATCGTGGGGCCAATCTCAATGCCGAGCGTGGGGCCTACGTTGCCGATGGAACTCAGCACAATGGTGATGGCGTTGGTGTTGTCGACGCCGGCCTCGATGATGATGAACGACGCGACGAGGCACAACATCAGGTAGACGGCCAGGAATGCCAGCAGCGTGATGCGCTTTTGCTGCGAAATGCTCGCGCCGTCGATGTGCATCGGCAACACAGCGTTGGGGTGGAGAATTTGTTTGAACTCGTTGCGAATGATTTTTATAATCATCAGGCTGCGAATGCTCTTAAAACCGCCGCTTGTGCTGCCCGAACAGGCGCCAAGAAACATGCAGGTGGCCAGCACCACCCAGGTGACGTGGGGCCACTTGGCGGCGTCGTCGTTGAACAGACCGGTGGTGGTGATGAACGACACGACTTGGAATATGCCGCAACGAAAAGCTTTCTCCACGTCGTAGCCGTTGTAAAGCATCAGCTCAACCATGATGAAAAGCGTGAATGCCAACACCACGAAGAGATAGAATTTAAACTCGGCGTTCTTCCACATCGGTTTCAGACTGCGGCGTAGGGCGGTGGTATAGAGCAGCGTGAAATTGGCGCCCGAGAGGAAACAAAACAGTGTGGCGACATATTCGATGGCGGGCGAGCGAAAGAATTCGGCGCTGTTGTTGTGGGTGGAAAATCCGCCCGTGGCCGTGCTGCCCATGGCATAGTTGAGGCTGTCAAACCAGCCCATGCCAAAGGCCATGAACGACAGCACGCAAGCGAGGGTGAGCAAGAAGTAGACGGTCCAAATCCACTTGGCACTGGTGCTCAGTCGCGGATGGAGCTTCGAGCTGATGGGGCCTGTAGCTTCGGCTGCAAATACCTTCACCGAGCCGCCCACAAACGACGGCAGAATGGCGGTGGTGAAGAACACGATGCCCAAACCGCCAATCCATTGCGTCATGCTGCGCCAAAAGAGCAGGCCGTGGGGTAGCGCGTCGACATTGTCCAAGATGGTGGCGCCTGTGGTGGTGAACCCCGACATGGTTTCGAAATAGGCGTCGGTGAAACTCGGAATGTAGCCGCTGATGACAAACGGCAGCGTGCCAAAAAGACTGAAGATGACCCACGAAAGCGACACCACGAGGTAGGCGTCGCGGCGGCTCATGGTATTGTCGGAGTGGCGCCCGAGATAGCGCAGCACGATGCCCGTGAGCAGCGTGAGCACAATGCTGATGGCAAACGGCATTTCGTCGTCTTCGCCAAAACCAATGGCCATGGCGAAGCAGGCCAGCATGATGGCTACTTCGATGAACAGCAGCGAGCCGAGAATTTTAAAAATGGTGTCGCGATGAATCATTTGTTGAACAGATTCTCAATTTTCTTCAGATAAATGTTGTGGCAGAACACCATCACCGAGTCGCCGGCTTGAATGGTGGTGTTGCCCGAAACGAGGATGCCTTCGCCATTCCTCACCAATCCGCCAATGGTGACGCCAGCCGGCAACTTGAGGTCTTTCACCGCTTTTTGCGTGATTTTGGCGCCTTCTTGCGGGATGAATTCAGCCACGTCGGCGTCGGCATTCATCAAAAAGCGCACGTTGTGCACGTTGGCATCGAGCATCATTTGATAGATGTGGCTGGCAGCGATGGCTTTCTTGTTGATGATGGTGCCGATGTCTAAACTCTCGGCCATGTTCACATAATCCATGTTCTCCACCATCGCCACGGTTTTCCTTACGCCCATGCGTTTGGCGGTGAGGCAAGCCAAGATGTTGGTTTCGGCATTTCCTGTGACGGCCACGAAGGCTTGCGTGTTGCGGATGCCTTCTTCTTGCAGCAGTGCCAAGTCACGTCCGTCGCCGTGAATGATGAGGGCACGGTCGTCGTCGAGCATCTCGTTGAGCTTGGTGCAGCGCTCTTCGCTGGCTTCGATAATCTTAATGTCCAAATAGTCGGGCATGGTTTTCACAGCGCGCACGGCGGTGCGTCCTCCGCCCATGATCATCACGTTTTTCACATCGACATAATGTTCCTTGCCCACGATTTTGCGCACGTAGGGAATATATTGCCGCGTGGTCATGATGTAAACCATATCGTAGAGCTTCAGTGCGTCGTTACCGCCGGGGATGATGGTGTCGCCGTTGCGTTTGATAGCCACCACATGATAAGGGTCGTTGGGGCCGCTGATGTCCTTGAGTGGTTGGTTGAGCACCTCGCACGTCTCGCGCAGCTTGATGCCCAACATCACCAAAGCGCCGTCGTGCACGTCCCAGCGTTGGCGCACCCAACTCATCTTCAATCCGTTGATAATATCGGTAGCGGCCAACATTTCGGGATAGATGATGGAATCGATGCCCAATTGGTCGAATGTTTGCACGAGCGTGTCGGTGGTATATTCGTAGTTGTCTACCTTGGCCACGGTTTTCTTTGTTCCGAGCGATTTAGCCAAGGCGCAGCTCACGATGTTTTTGCTTTGATCGGGTGTGACGGCGACAAAGAGGTCGGCATCTTCGGCACCAGCCTCTTTGAGTGCTTGCAGGCGGGTGCAAGGTGCCTGCATCATCATCAGGTCGAAGTCGGAGCCAAACTTTTCTAAGTTCTCGCTGCTTTCATCCATGAGCACGATGTCTTGGTTGTTGCGCGAGAGCAGTTTGGCTAAATAGGTGCCAATGGTGTAGGCGCCAGCAATGATAATTCTCATTTGTATGCTTGGTTTATGGCATCAACGATGCTATCGACATCTATGTGGCAGATGTGTTGCAGTTCATCGACGGTGCCATGTTCAATAAATTCGTCGGGGATGCCCATGCGTGTCACGGGCTGCGCGTAACCGTGGTCGTTCATCCATTCCAGCACGGCGCTGCCCATACCACCTTGCACGCAACCGTCTTCGAGCGTGATCAGGCATTCGTAGTGTTGGCAGATGTCGTGCAGCAGCTCATCGTCTAAGGGTTTCAGGAAACGCAGGTCGTAATGCCCCACGTTCAGCCCCGATTGTGCGATAGCTTTCGTGGCGTTGTTGCCGATGGGACCGATGCTCACGATGGCCACGCGATCGCCTTGACGCAGACAGCGGCCGGTGCCCACGTTGATTTCGGTGAGCGGACAATGCCAGTCGGGCAACACACCGTGGCCGCGCGGATAGCGGATCACAAAAGTGCCTTTGTCGGGCAGTTGCGCTGTGTACATGAGCCGGCGCAGCTCATGCTCGTCCATGGGACTGGCGATGGTGAGATGAGGGATGGGGCGCAGTGCAGCCATGTCGAAGGCGCCGTGGTGCGTGGGACCGTCTTCGCCCACCAATCCGGCCCGATCAAAGCAGAGCACTACGGGCAGACGCAGCAGCGTCAGGTCGTGGATGATGTTGTCGTAGGCGCGTTGAGCAAAGGCACTGTAGATGTTGCAGAAGGGTTGCAGCCCGTCTTTGGCCATGCCGCCCGAGAAAGTGACGGCGTGCCCTTCGGCAATGCCAACGTCGAAAACACGTTGCGGCATTTCCTTTTGCATGATGGTCATCGAGCAACCCGTGGGCATGGCCGGCGTGACACCCACGATGCGCGGATTGCTTTGTGCGAGTTCTAACAGCGTGTGGCCAAATACATCTTGGAATTTGGCTGGCTGATTGGCGTTGTCTTGCACAATGCGCTCGCCTGTATCAGCATTGAATTTTCCTGGTGCGTGCCACACGGTGGCCTGCTGTTCGGCAGGTTTGTAGCCTTTGCCTTTGATGGTGTGCAAATGAAGCAGCTTCGGACCTTTCATGTCTTTGAGCTGTTGCAACACACGCACAATTTCAACAACGTTGTGGCCATCGAAAGGGCCGAAATAGCGGATGTTCATGCCTTCGAACACGTTTTGCTGATGGCTCAGCGCACTCTTCAGTGCATTGTTGAAGCGAATGAGTCCTTTGCGTCGGCTGTCGTTGAGATAACCTTTGCTGCGCAGCCAACTGCTGGCTTTAAAGCGCAAACGATTGTAGGTTTCCGTGGTGTCCAATTGCAGTAGATATTTCTCCATACCGCCGACAGCACGATCAATCGACATGTCGTTGTCGTTAAGCACGATGAGCAAATCGTTAGGTGTGCTCGATGCATTGTTGAGCCCCTCGAAGGTGAGTCCACCACTCATAGCGCCATCGCCTGTCACGGCCACTACATGACGCCCTGTTCCATTGGCAGCCACCGCCATGCCGAGTGCGGCAGAGACGGCATTGCTGGCATGTCCACAGGCAAACGTGTCGTATTCGCTTTCCATCGGTGTGGGGAAGGGGCAGATGCCGTGGAGTTTTCGGTTGGTGTGAAACTGTGCACGCCGTCCCGTCAGAATCTTATGCCCATAGGCCTGATGCCCCACATCCCACACGATGCGGTCGTTAGGTGTGTCGAACACATAGTGTAGAGCCACCGTGAGCTCCACCACACCCAATGACGAGGCAAAGTGTCCGGGGTTTTTCGACACCTTTTCTATAATGTCTTGGCGCAGTTCGTCGCACACCTGTGGCAACTGTTCTATGCGCAGTTTCCGCAAATCGGCGGGGAATTGGATTTGATTTAATAATGTAAAATCAGGATTACTCATTGCTACGATAGTCGCTAATGTTTAGCTTTGCAAAGGTAAGCAATATGGTGGGAAATGCAAAGAAAAGCCATTTATTATTTGCTTTTCGCGGGGAACAGCGGCGCGGAACGGGTGCACCCGTAGGCCTATGAACGGATAAAACGAGAAAAACAAAATATGAAAATCATCTTTCAAACATATTTCTCGTTGAAATGACTCTCTGGAACAACGAGGAATCTTATTTTTCTCTGCCGCAACTCCACCTTATTTAAATTATTTGTGTAATTTTGTAAGCACTTGCGCCGGCAGGGCTTGGCGCACGTTCCGTTTCGAACAATAAAACATCAATCGAGATAACAACAATGAAGAAATCGCTTTTTCTGCTCTTCGCATGGTGCATCGCCGTGGTTGCCACAGCGCAACAAAAGGCGCGCGTCTATGCCGTGGGCTTCTACAACCAAGAAAATTTGTTTGACACCTGCCACGATGCCGGCAAAAAAGATTACGACTTTCTGCCCAGCGGCTCCTACAAATGGGATGGGCTGAAATATGGCCACAAGCTGCGCAACATGGCGCGCGCACTGGCCGACATGGGCACCGACGTGCTGCCACATGTGGGATGCGCCGTCATTGGACTGAGCGAGGTGGAGAATCGCCGCGTGCTCGAAGACCTTGTGCAGCAGCAGCCCCTGGCCGAGCGTGGCTATGCCTTTGCCCACATCGAGGGACCCGACCGCCGCGGCATCGACTGCGCCCTGCTCTATAATCCGCAATTGTTCAAAAAACAAACCGAGCGCCTGATCCCCTACGTGATGCGCGAGGCCAAAGACAGCGCTTTCTACACCCGTGGCTTCTTCACCGTGACGGGCGAGCTGGCCGGCGAGCCAGTGGCCTTCATCGTGTGCCACTTGCCAAGCCGATTCAGCGGTTCGAGCTACCGCGAATGGGGTGCCACACAGGTGCGCGCCGTGAAAGACTCGCTCCTGGCGCTCAACCCCGCCATGAAGGTGATGGTGATGGGCGACATGAATGACGACCCCACCGACAACAGCATGCGCCAATGCCTCGCGGCTAAGGCTGAGGTGGCGCAGGTGGGACCGCAAGACATGTACAACCCATGGTATAATATGCTCGTCAAGCAGGGCACGGGCACGCTGCAATATCGCGGCGCGTGGAACCTGTTCGACCAGATTATCCTCTCGCCTAACCTGCTCAATGCGCCGGGTACGAAGGACTTCTCGACGCTGAAGTTCTGGAAGGCGCGCATCCAACGCATGCCCTATCTCTTCGAAACCGAGGGCAAATATAAAGGTTCGCCCAAGCGCACCACGGCCGGTGGCGTATGGCTCGATGGCTATTCCGACCACCTGCCCGTGTGTGTCTACCTCGTCAAAACGCTACAATGACGCAGCCCATGGAAACGCCCATCCCACAACCCATCGAAACGCACCCCTTCGAGCCGTGGCTGCCCAAAAATGCGCGGCTGCTGATGCTCGGCACGTTTCCGCCAGCACCCAAACGTTGGTGCATGGCGTGGTATTATCCCAACTTTCAAAACGACATGTGGCGCATCTTCGGCCACGTGTTCTTCGGCGACAAGCTGCATTTCGTCGACCAAGAGCACAAGACGTTCCACCTCGAGACACTCAAAACCTTTCTCGCCGAAACGGGCGTGGCCATCTTCGACACGGGGCTGCGCATTCGTCGCACGAAGAACAACGCCTCCGACAAGGACCTCGAAATCGTGGAGCAAGCCGACATCGACGGGCTGCTGCGTCAACTGCCCCAGTGCAAGGGCGTGCTGGCCGCCGGACAGTTGGCCACGCAGGTGTTTATGCAGCATTTCGGCATCAAGCAAATGCCCAAGATGGGATGCTTCGCCGAGTTCAGCTTCGAAGGGCGCACGTTGCGCCTCTATCGCGTGCCGAGCAGCAGCCGCGCCTATCCCATGGCCGTGGAGAAAAAGGCAGCTTTCTATCAGAAAATGTTCGACGATGTGCTGCGCTGACGCCCGGCGCATCGCCTTCGCTTAACAACATAAAACGCAAAGAAAATGTTTGAAGACAAAACCACCATCATTGGCATCGCCGGCGGAACCGGCAGCGGCAAAACCACCGTCGTGAAGAAAATTGTCGAGGCCTTGCCTCCCCATTATGTGGCCGTCGTGCCCCTCGACTCCTACTACAACGACACGTCGCACATGACCGACGAAGAACGCCACGCCATCAACTTCGACCATCCCGACGCCTTCGACTGGAAACTGCTCCACAAACAGGTAAACGACCTGCGTGAGGGGCGCGCCATCGAGCAACCCACCTACAGCTATCTGCAATGCAACCGGCTGCCCGAAACCATCCACGTGGAGCCCAAACCTGTCATCATCATCGAAGGCATCATGACGCTGCTCAACAAAAAACTGCGCGACCTCATGGACCTCAAAATCTTCGTCGACTGCGACCCCGACGAGCGACTCATCCGCAACATTCAGCGCGACACCATCGACCGCGGCCGCACTGTCTCCATGGTCGTCGAACGCTATCTGGAAGTGCTCAAACCCATGCACGAACAATTCATCGAGCCCACCAAGCGCTTTGCCGACATCATCATTCCGCAAGGCGGCGAAAACACGCGCGGCATCTCCATTCTGCGCAACTACATCGAGGGTTTGGTACCCAAGGAATGAAATCGCAACAGGGCAATTCCTCGCCCCTTTTCTTGGCTATTTCTCATAAAAGAAGTAACTTCGCAGCCTAATTCATTATTAAATAATAATTATGTCATACAATTTATTGAAAGGAAAGCGCGGCATCATCTTCGGTGCACTCAACGACATGTCGATTGCATGGAAAGTGGCTGAACGCTGCGCAGAAGAAGGAGCATCCATGGTGTTGAGCAACACGGAAATGGCACTCCGCATGGGCGAACTCGATGGTTTGGCAAAGAAAATCAATGCACCCATCATTGCAGCCGATGCTACCAACTACGACGAATTGGAAAATGTGTTTGTCAAAGCGCAAGAGCTGCTCGGTGGAAAAATCGACTTTGTGCTCCACTCAATTGGTATGAGCCCCAACGTGCGCAAACGTCGCACATACGATGATCTCGATTATAACTGGCTGAACAAGACGCTCGACATCTCAGCCATCTCATTCCACAAGATGTTACAGGCCGCTAAGAAGGTCGATGCCATCGCCGAATATGGTTCGGTGGTTGCCCTCACTTATGTAGCTTCGCATCGCACATTCTTCGGTTACAACGACATGGCTGATGCAAAGAGCCTATTGGAAAGCATCGCTCGTAGCTTTGGCTACATCTATGGCCGCGAAAAGAACGTGCGCATCAACACCGTTTCGCAATCGCCTACCGCTACCACCGCTGGTAAAGGCATCAAAGACATTGACAACATGATGGACTTTGCCGACAAGATGTCGCCCTTAGGCAACGCTACAGCCGACGATTGCGCCGACTACTGCGTGACACTCTTCAGCGACCTCACACGTAAGGTAACCATGCAGACGCTGTTCCACGATGGCGGTTTCTCGAATATGGGCATGAGCCTGCGCGCTATGAACCAATACAGCAAGGACCTTGACGCCTATAAGGACGAACAAGGTAAGGTGATTTACGGTTAATCCGTTACGCCGACACACTACATCAAACAAGCAAGTTGCAAAGCTGGATACATCTCCTTCGCTTCGCAACTTGCTTTTTTATGCGCCGCTCCTTATTCTATATCATAGAGCCTCTCCTTATGATATAATCAGCTTGTGCGCCACCTTATAATATTTCGCGCGCTATCCACGCACAAGCTTCTGCATCAGCCAATGCATGGTGGTGGTTCTTTAGCTCGTAACCACAGACGCGTGCCACAGTGTGAAGCTGATGATTGGGCAGATTGGGATAGGCTCGTCGAGCAGCTCTGAGCGTGTCGTAAAACTGATACTCGGGATAATCCATGCCATAAACCTTGAACACCGCACGCAAACAGCCTTCGTCAAACGAGCTGTTATGCGCCACAAGCGGCAAACCTTGAATGTGGGGCGCTACCTGCTTCCACACTTCGCTAAACACAGGTGCATCGTCGGTGTCGCAGCAAGTAAGTCCATGCACCGCCGTACAGCGATAGGTGTAATAATTGGGTTCGGGTTGGATGAGCGAATAAAAACTATCGACAAGTTCGCCACCACGCACCACAACTACGCCAACCGAACAAACACTGCACCGCTCGAAATTGGCTGTTTCGAAATCTATGGCTGCAAAATCTTTCATTTCCTTTTCACATTATATGAATACTTGAGCCTACAAAAGTAGTAAAAAATGTATAAAGGTCGACGGCATGCCATTGAAAAAGCTGTAACTTTGTGCAAAGCAAACAAAATAAAGAAGATATGAAAGAAATACAAAATCGACGCACCATCCGTCAATATTCCACACAACCTGTAAGCGACGAACTGCTTCATCAATTACTCGAAACAGCAGAACGCACACCCACTATGGGTAATTTGCAACTCTATAGTGTTGTCATCACGCGCGACGCTGCAGAGAAACAGGCCTTAGCGCCCGCACATTTCAATCAGCCCATGGTGACACAAGCCCCCGTGGTGCTGACCATCTGTGCCGATTATCGTCGTACAACGCGCTGGGCCGAACAGCGTAAAGCCACACCGGGCTATGACAATTTCCTTTCGTTCCTCAATGGAGCAACAGATGCTTTGCTCTACACTCAAACCTTTTGCAACCTCGCCGAAGCAGCAGGACTTGGCACGTGCTTCCTTGGAACAACGCTCTATTCGGCTGAAGCCATCATCAACACACTGCAACTTCCGGCATTAGTCTTCCCCATTGCCACCATCACATTGGGTTGGCCGGCCGAAACACCCAAACAAACCGACCGACTGCCACTGCGTGCAATCGTACACAACGGCCATTATGCTGACTACACACCACAACGCATTGACGACTGCTATGCCGAGAAAGAGGCGTTGCCTGCCAATCAAGACTTTGTGACCATCAATCATAAAGAAACTTTAGCACAGGTTTATACCGACATTCGCTACACCAAAACCGACAACGAAGCGTTCAGCAAAGGACTGCTCAAAGCGCTTCACCAACAAGGTTTTCTAAACGCCACACCTCCATCGATAGATCAATAAAACTTCTCGTCTACCGAGTTTACACTACGTCTACTGCGCCCATTGCTTCATTTGACATATATCAAAAACAATTCTGTTTGGATAGGAAATACTTCTATCAGGAAAACTATTAGTCGAGTTTTTTTTTATTCCTTTGCAAACGAATAGCAATTAGAGTGAGCTTGTTACAGCGATCACATTGCTTTTCGCATGATAAACAAAGAATATTAATCATAAAAGTAAAATCGATATGAGAGTAATTATCCAATCAAATTACGACAATTTGTCTAAATGGGCCGCACGTTACGTGATTGACACCATCAACAAGTATCAGCCTTCAGCTAAGCATCCCTTTGTTTTAGGCCTACCGACAGGCTCATCACCCGAAGGTATGTATGCCGAACTCGTGAAAGCCTATCAGGATGGCGAAGTATCATTCAAGCATGTCATCACCTTTAACATGGATGAATACGTGGGGTTGCCCGAAACACATCCCGAAAGCTATCATGCTTTTATGCGCCGCAACCTCTTCGACCACATTGATTGCCCCGCTGAAAATATTCATATCTTAAACGGAAATGCAACCAATCTGCAAGCTGAATGCGAAGCCTACGAACGTGCCATTCGCGAAGTTGGTGGCATCAATCTGTTCATCGGTGGTATCGGTCCCGACGGGCACATTGCATTTAATGAGCCATTCTCTTCGCTCACTTCGCACACACGTGTAAAGACACTCACTACCGACACACGCATTGCAAACTCACGTTTCTTCGACAACGATCCTGAGAAAGTGCCGGCCTATGCACTCACCGTTGGTGTGGGCACCGTGATGGAAGCCAAAGAGGTGCTCATCCTATGCAATGGCTATGGCAAAGCGCGCGCACTGCAAGCAGCCATCGAAGGTCCTGTAACACAGCTATGGACCATCAGCGCCTTGCAGACCCATCCGCATAGCATCATCGTGACCGACGAGCAAGCGGTTGCCGAATTGAAGGTTAGCACCTATCGCTACTTCAAGGATATAGAAAAGGTATAATTAAAAAGACAAATCAATTAAAACGAATAAGAAATGGTAAGATTGAATTTAAGCTCACAAATTGTGCTCAACAAAATTCCACAAGAGCTCTACAACCCCAAGAACATTCTCGAGCGTTCTGAAATTACACGCATGGAGAAAATCACAACCGACATTCACGTCTCCATTGAAGAAGGTGCCAAAAGCATTGCCAATGCCATCGAGGCAACCATTCGCGACAAAGAGAAAGAAGGAAAGTTCTGCGTCATGGCCTTGGGAACAGGCACATCGCTTCGTCCCGTTTACGACGAGTTGGTGAAAAAACATAAAGCAGGCTTGAGCTTCAAAAACGTTGTTGTCTTCAATGGATATGAATATTATCCCCTCACAAAGAATAGCAACTGCACGAGCATTTCTCAGCTCAAAAAGATGTTTTTAGATCACGTGGACATCGAACCACAAAATATCTTCTCACCCGATGGCACCATCAGTCAGGATGCAGTCTTAGGCTATTGCCGCCTCTACGAACAGCGCATCAGCACATTTGGCGGCTTAGACATTGCCCTCTTTGGCATTGGCCGCAGCGGAAACATCGGTGCAAACGAACCCGGTTCCGGCCTATCCTCTGTCTCACGTCTCATTCTCATCGACAACCTTTCGCGCGAAGAAATGACCAATAGTTTTGCCAGCGGCGAACAAGTTCCGCCCTGCTGCATCACAATGGGCATCGGGACCATCTTCCAAGCCAAAGAAATCTTCATCACGGTTTGGGGCGATGAGAAAGCCAAGATGGTGAAGGAAATTGTCGAAGGTAAGATTAGCGACAGCGTTCCTGCATCGTTCTTGCAGACCCATAACAACGCTAAAATGGTCATCGACCTGCCGGCTGCTTCACAACTCACCCGCATCAAGCATCCTTGGCTGGTCACATCTTGCCAATGGAATGACAAATTAGTACGCTCGGCCGTGGTTTGGCTCTGCGAGAAAACTCAAAAACCCATCTTAAAACTAACGAATAAGGACTACAATGAGAATGGCTTGAGCGAACTCCTCGCACTCTATGGTTCGGCCTACAATGCGAATATCAAAATATTCAACGACCTACAACACACCATTACGGGTTGGCCCGGAGGCAAGCCAAATGCCGATGACACCTATCGTCCCGAGCGCGCAACGCCCTATCCCAAACGCGTGATTGTGTTCTCTCCCCACCCCGATGATGACGTCATCTCCATGGGCGGGACACTGCAACGCTTAGTAAGTCAAAAACACGACGTGCACATTGCCTATGAAACCAGCGGCAACATCGCTGTAGGCGACGAAGAAGTAACACGCTTCATGCATTTCATCAATGGCTTCAACCAACTCTTCGGCAATTCTAAAGACAAAGCCATCTCTGAAAAATATAACGAGATTAAAGACTTCTTCAAAAACAAGAAGGAGGGCGATTTAGACACGAGAGACGTCCTCACACTCAAAGGCTTAATCAGAAGAGGTGAAGCGCGCACGGCCTGCACCTTCAACCACATTCCTTTAGACCATGTGCATTTCCTCGACCTTCCTTTCTATGAGAGTGGCAAAATCGAAAAAAATCCCATGACCGAAAAGGATGTGCAGATTGTAAGAAAGTTCTTGCAAGAGGTGAAACCCCATCAGATTTATGTAGCCGGTGACTTAGCCGACCCACACGGAACCCATAAGAAATGCACCGATGCCGTCTTAGCCGCTCTGGATTTAGAGAAAAATGCAAAGGCCGAATGGCTCAAAGACTGCCGCGTGTGGATGTATCGCGGCGCATGGGCTGAATGGGAAATCGAGAACATTGAAATGTGCGTGCCGATGAGCCCCGAAGAACTTCGTGCAAAGAGAAACTCCATCCTCAAGCACCAGTCGCAAATGGAGAGCGCACCTTTCTTGGGCAATGACGAACGCTTGTTCTGGCAACGCGCCGAAGATCGCAATCGCGGAACAGCCGAGCTCTACGATAAATTGGGCTTAGCTTGCTACGAAGCAATGGAAGCCTTCGTCGAATACAAACTTTTATAAGCAAATCCACCGCTGCCCTGCTTGATGTTTTTACGTCAGCAGGGCAGTTTTATTTACCCTAAATCCATCCGTTAGCTTACGCGCGAATGGTCTTACAACCCGGTTTAGGGAATGACTGGCATAACTTTATGCTTTTATCAACCCAAACGGGAACAGCTGGCATAACCTTATGCTTTTGCCAACCCAAACGAGGAAGTGCTGGCATAACTTTATGCTCGTGTCAACCCAAACAGGGAACAGCTGGCATAACCTTATGCTCGCGTCAACCTAAACGAGGAAGTGCTGGCATAACCTTATGCTCGTGCCAACCCAAACGAGGAAGTGCTGGCATAACTTTATGCTCGCGTCAACCGAAACGGAGAACAGCTGGCATAACTTTATGCTCGCGTCAACCCAAACGAGGAAGTTCTGGCATAACCTTATGCTCGCGTCAACCCAAACAAGGAACAGCTGGCATAAGGATATTACAGGGCATTCCGGCATGGCTCTTCGTTCGAAAACCACAAAACCCGCATGGCTTTCTCAGAAAAAAGCCGTATTTTTGCCCTGTCGAACAAGCATTTTATAGCAACAACAGTGCGCTTGCATCAGCACAAACCAGCTGAAAATGCTCCCTATAAAGCAGTCCTACATCCAACCCATTAACAAATATCACACATGGAAAAGGTTATCAAAACCTACGACATCAGCTACTTTGCGTTCTTAAATCAACCGGCTGTCTATGCCGACGACAATTACTTTGTCGTTGCACCTGCGGAACAATATCCCGAATTAACGGGCAACATACGCATAGGCTGCCTGCTGATCTTGTTTTGCTTACAGGGCAATGTTCAACTCTCGCTCAACAACGAAACGTTTCATTTGGCAACTGGCGATTGCATCATTTGCCCACCCTATGCCATCATCAGCCGCCTCGAAATAGCCGAAAACACCATCACCTCCATGGTGGGCTATTCCATCGAGTCTGTTGCTTCGATGCTCATCGGCGGCGAAGATATGTGGCATCTATTCGCGCTATTAGCCAAGAAACCCATCATCAACAACACGCAACGCTATATTTATCAGCGCATGGACTACTTCCTAAGCATATTGCGCTACCGCACTTCCAACAATGATAAATATCAAAAAGAACTGTGCTACCACCTCTTCGCCATGTTGTTTTTTGATGTATTGAACGATTTTCACTTGCCCCAAGAACAACCAAAAGCACACACGCCCACCAATCGAAAACACTATCGGGCAGAGATTATCTATAAAGATTTTTTAATTCTGCTGACAAAGGATAATGGCCTTCATCGCGATGTGAAATACTTCTCCGACAAACTTTTCATCAGTCCAAAATACCTTTCATACACCGTGAAACGCTTCGAGGGGAAACCTGCACAAGAGGTGTTGTTGGAGCGTGCCGTCAACCGTGTGAAGAGCGAACTGAAATACACCGATACACCTCTACAAGCTGTCTCAGATCTCTTCCAATTCGAGAACTATACCGCCTTCTGCAAGTTCGTCAAAAAGAATTTAGGCGTGTCTGCATTGGAATATCGAATGGGGAGACATCGGTAATAGCCTATCCACTCACTCTAATGTTTTGATTACTATTCTATCTTCAAGTTACGACTTTTGTCCACACCATTTTTGACTCATAGTCCACACTCATTTCTAAAGGAAACTCTTCTCCTTGTGAGGTATTCTCACCACACCGAGGCTGCGCCGCGCGTGAAATCGGGTATCATTACGGGCATAGAGCCATGCGCTATGGAGCGTTTTGAAAGTTCGGCGATGCAACACCACTCCGCCAAATCGTACACATCCATATCCAACGGCAAACCTTGTTGCAGGCATTGCGCTAATCGCAAGTCCATGAAGTAGGACATGCCGCCACGCGGATCGAGCTGTTTGGCTAAGTTGATGGCCTCAGACGAAAAGGCCGGTGCATAGTGTTTGAGCAGCGTTTCTATTTGTGAAGCACTCAAAGGCGCGTTGCTATTGTCTAACGCTATACCAACTTTAGCAGCAGCTTCGGCAGTGAGTAACACTTCAGCGACAGGATATTTGGCGGCATAGCCCTGTGTACCCACCGCTTGAAACATGCGGCTGTAGGGTCGTGGCGTCATCACATTATGTTGTATGAGGATGGTTTTACCCTTCACCGTGCGTATCATTGTAGACGTCTGGTCACCATTGGCAAAGCTGTTGCAAGGCTCGCCCATCACCTTTTGATACATCTGCCTACCCTGGAATGCGTTGGTTTGCATCGCTGTGAGATAGTGTAGCCGGTCGGTTCGGTGTATATCCAGCAGCCTACAAGCAGGTCCAATGCTGTGAGTGGGATAAATATCTCCACCATTAAGGTGAGCATACGCCATACGCCAACGTGTCCAACGCTCGCCAATGGGATGTGCGTAGCCACCTTCCACATGCACAAGTTCGCCCAACAGTCCTTCTCGTGCCATCTGACACACGGCCATTTCAAAATAATCATACACTGCATTCTCAAGCATCATGCAATGTTGCTGTGTACGTTCGGCTGTGTCTACCAACTTCCAAATATCATCTAAAGTGAGTGCTGCGGGCACTTCCACCGCTACATTCTTTCCTTGCTGCATGGCATGGACGGCTATAGGCACATGCGAAAGCCAATCGGTGCACACATAAATCAAATGAATTGTCTGCTGCCGACATAAATCACGGTAAGCGGTTTCGCCCCAATAAACAGCAGGACGCGGTTTCCCTAATTGCTCAACATGTCGTGCTACCTCCTCTGCCGCTTGCCTTGAAACATCGCAAACCGCAGCAATCTCACATCCGGGAATATGGCACCAGCGCGTCACTGCTAACTTTCCTCGTGCCCCAACTCCCACAAAAGCCACTCGCAAATGGGGCATAGGAGGAAGCGTTAACGATAGAACATCGCGCTGACCCACAGCACGAGCAGGAACAGGAGTTTCTAAAGGATGCACAGCAGACATCATTTTCATTGTACTTGTATTTTTTATTTCTGTGCAAATTTACCTAAAAAAGTGAGAAGAAAAAAGATGGCAAGATGAAAATATTACACTACCATTTCCTGCGCCCGCCAATCCCTATCTGTGTTATTCGCTCTTTCAGAAAGCAATGTGCATCATTATCTTCTGTTGCCCATCTACCCAATACGTTGTTGCAAACATTCGTTTTATGCGGTCTTGAATTGTTCGAACTTCTTTCGCAGACATAACAACAAAGTATGCTATTGTCCATACCTTCGACAGCATACAAATTGCAAAGTATATCAGCGAAAGCGACACGTTTGGGATATATCGTTGCTGTTAGTGTTTGATGAAAATATTTGGGAAGATTTATTTGTCTTTAGGCTGTATGCGATGAAAATTCTTCGTACGATAGAGCTGTTTCCGATAAAATTCACAAAAAAAATCATTGATGAGAAAGTTTTTTTATTGCATATTTCAATTGTTTATGTTAATTTTGTAACCAAATAAAAGGAAAACTTGCCATCTGCTTGTTGTTTGTTATTGGATAGAGGAGACAAGTTGGTTTTGAGTGAGCCTTTATATGCAAAATAAAGACGACGAAGAAGAATGAAAGATTTGAAAACGAAGAGATACTTGCTTGGCGGCATATTGTTGCTCTCTACTGCGGTAGCATTGGCGCAAACTCCTACCTATGATGTGTATGCCGGCTGGTATAAACAATGGAACGACAGTTTGAAAGGTGCCCATATCACGGCAGCGCAACACTATTTGCAGTTGCGGCATGCCAAAGTCAAGCGTCAGGTGGTGGGTATTGTCGATTCAGGTATTGATGTAGATAGCCGTGCGTTGAAGTCGGTGTTGTGGACCAATGCAAAGGAAAAGCTCAACGGGCGAGATGACGATGGCAACGGTTATGTGGATGATGTGCATGGCTGGAATTTTCTGGGCACGAAAGATGGAAAATTTAATATGACCAGTGCCGGAACCGAGGAATATCGGCAGTTCAAACGCCTCTATCCCAAATATAAATATGTGAAATCGGCTGCCGAGGTGCCCGACTCCAACCGTGCTGAATATGCCTATTATGTGGAGATGCGGCGCAAGGCTAAAATCAATTCCTATCTGATGTTTTATGAGGCTACGGCGCGTAAACAAAGGCTCATCCATGAGATGGACAGTTTGTTGCGGGCGGACCACGTGGCTGTTGACACGCTCACGATGGGCGGTGTGATGCGTGTGCAAGTGGGCGATACGCTCATTCGGAATTCTTTTGTGCAGGCTGCGATGACCGATTTATATCGCACGCCGAAGACAACTTTGTGGAATAGCTATATGGCGAAGCAGCAAGCTGCGCTCGTACAGATGGAACAGCGCATTCGCGGTATTGAATGCGACCAAGACAAGCGGCTGTTGATGGGCGATCGTTTGGACGATGCTACCGACCGTTTCTATGGCAACAACCAGCTGAACATCGAGGGTATGGAGCATGGTCATTTCGTAGCCTCTGTTGTAGCGGGTGTTGTAGCCGACGATGTGCGCTACAATGGCGTGTGGCCCCAGGCACGTTTGATGGCCATTCGGATAAGTCCTGAGGGCGATGAGTACGACAAAGATGTGGCATCGGGCATTCGCTATGCCGTGGATAACGGAGCTAAGGTGGTGAATCTGAGTTTTGGAAAATACACTTCACCGCATCCTGAAATGGTGAACGAAGCCATTGCCTATGCTGCTAAACACGATGTCTTAGTGATTGCAGCAGCCGGCAACAACCATTTAAATATCGATTCGGTAGACTATTTTCCCGCCGCAGTCGATGACAAAGGCAAAACGTTTGACAACTTTATTCGCGTGGGCGGCACGGCGATGGATGGCAGCCGTTCGGCTATCTCCAATTATGGTGCACATAAAGTTGACCTTTATGCACCAGGCGAATATATCTCGGGCATATATCCTGGCGACAAGAAAGATTTTGCCAATGGCACCAGTGTGGCAGCTCCTGTGGTTACAGGCATAGCCGCAATGCTTAGAAGTTATTTCCCCAAGGTGAAGGCGGCGCAGCTGAAGCGCATTCTGATAGAGACGGCACACCACGTGCATGGATTGAAATTGGTGGATGCGGCAGCAGCCGTAAAACGTTTAATGCCTTAGTTATGATGCGGAAACAGTTGTTCATTGTGTTCTTTGTGCAGTTGGCATGCTCGCTTTCTGCACAAACGGTTGATTGGAAACGTGTCGCACAGCAAGAGGAAAATGCGTTGCAGGAGGTTTATCGTCGAAGCAGCATTTCGGCCTCTTGGCTCAAAGGCTCTTCTTTCTTGATGTATGAGCAGTATGGCCGTTACTATTTGGTGGATGCGCGAACGGGGCGGCAGGAGCCGCTTATCAACGATCAACAGCAGTTCGCTGTGCAATATCAAACGCTCACAGGCGACACCACCATGAAGGCCGATAAGCTGCGGTTATATGGGCTTTCGTTAGAAAATAATGATAGCCGGTATTTCTACTGGACGCGCTCGCAGAAGCGTTTGGTTTATGATCGGGCGACCCAGCGGTTGGCATGGGACAGCCGACCGGCAGAAAAAGGCGGGGCTACACATCGCGAAGGCTCTTTCAGCAGTGGTGCTTATACGAAGGACTCGCTCTTCACCATGCTTGGCGATAAATATAATCTGCATGTCAGGAATAATCGGACGGGGCAAATCCGCCAACTGACTTTCGATGGGAAAGAGGGCGCTTCCTATTGCTTTACATCGGCCAAGGATACGATTCGTGCAGGCAATGCCATGGGAAACTGGCACGGACACGTGTATGTCCATCTGATGAACGACGACTCTAAGGTGGGCAATCTCTATCTTATTGATGTCTTGCATGGCGATCGTCCGCGTTTGAAGACCAAACACATGCCGCTGCCCGATGAAAAGAATGTGCGGCAATACAAACTATATTGGTTTAATGCCGACACGGGTGAAGGTCGTGTGCTGCCGATTGAGAAGTTTAAAGACCAGGAAGTGAAGCTCAATTACGAGGATTGCGGAGAAAATCTTTACTTCACACGTCGAAATCGGAGTGTCGATACACTCGAACTCTGTAAGCTCCATCTGCCTACAGGGCAGGTCTCGGTGGTTATACAAGAGGTGTGTAAGCCCCATTTAAATATCAATTTGTTTAGTTATCGCCTCCTCCATCAAGGGCGTGAAATTATTTGGTGGAGCGAACGAACGGGGCGTGGAAATTATTATCTCTATGATGGTAACGGACGATTGAAAGGGCGTATCACGCAAGGCGACAAGTTGGTTGCAGGGCGCATCGAATATCTTGATTTGAAAAAGCGGCGTCTTGTCTTCATCGGTTATGGTGATCGTCAGGCTTATGATCCTGAATATGCCTATTATTATGTAGCCGATTTGAATGGAAAGCGCCAACAAACGTTGACGTATGGCAACGGAACGCATGAATTGCAGTTCTCCGAGAACCACAGATTTGCCATTGACAGCTATTCACGAATGGATATGCCCACCGTTTATAATGTGGTTGATGTTGATGCACCTACAAAGCATTTTGAATTCGCACGTTGCACAGATAAAGATTTAAAGGCCGCCGGTTGGCAGGCGCCGGTGTTGATTGATGTGCCTGCTGCAGACGGAAAGACCCCTCTTTACGGAGTGATGTATTTGCCCACTCATCTTGACAAGACGAAGAAATATCCCATCATCTCGTTTGTTTACCCCGGTCCACAAGATGATCAAATTCCCCGAAGCTTCACGCTTGACGATGCCGGCAATCAGAGTTTGGCCGAGATGGGCTTTGTTGTGATTAATGTCCAGCCCCGTGGCTCTTCGCCCTTGCGCGGTCACGACTTCTATTGTTTCGGCTATGGCAATCTGCGCGATTATCCCATTGCAGATGATAAGCACACGATAGAGACGTTGGCGCATCGCTATCCGTTTATAGATTTAAATCGTGTTGGCATCTGTGGACACAGCGGTGGAGGCTTTATGGCCGTAACAGCCATGCTTTCTTATCCCGATTTCTACAAGGTGGCCTTCAGCGCTTCGGGCAATCATGATAACAATCAGTATATTCAATGGTGGGGCGAAACCTATCATGGGTTGGGCAAGCGTGGGAGCATTCCCACCAATATGGAGCTGGCTGGAAACTTGAAAGGAAAGCTCATGCTGGTGACGGGCGATGTCGACGACAATGTTCCGCCTGTTTCTACGCTCAGAATGGTCGACGCATTGATTAAAAAAGGTAAGCGTTTTGAGTTGATGGTGTTACCCGGAAAAGACCATGGTGTGTGGAGTCCCTATTATCAAAACCTCATGCGTTATTATTTTATGGAGAATTTAATGCACCCAACCTCCCGGGATGTCAATATTCTGACGCATGAATAGGCATGGCTATTGCGACGTAATAGTTTATTATTATATCATCATAACATCAAGAAAGAGGAAACAAAAAGATGAAGACAAGACTTAAACTCCTGCTGCTCATGGCGCTTTGTCTGTTGTCAGTTTGGCAATTACAGGCACAGAATGGCCATAGTGATGCAGACGTGTTGGTTAACATAACGGTTGTCGACGAGAGTGGAGAGCCCCTTCCTGGTGCTTCTGTCAAGGTTGCCGGAAAGCCTGTCGGCGTGATTGCAAATTTAGATGGAACGGTTTCGCTGTGGGTTCCGCGCGACACCCACATTACGGTGAGCTATCTTGGCATGAAATCGCGTGTGGTCAAAGTGTCGAACCCCCTATCGGGCAATTTCGTGTTGCAGAGCAACGAGCGCACGCTGAATCAAGTTGTCGTAACGGGCTACACACAAACGGATGTGCGTAAATCCACCGGCTCGGTGAGCATGATTACGGGTAAAGACCTCAACGATGCTCCGTTGAAGAATGTTGATATGCTGCTTCAAGGAAAGTTGACGGGTGTCAGCGTGCAAGCGGTGTCTGGAAAGCCGGGAGCTTCGGCCAAGATTCGTGTGCGTGGTGTGTCGAGTATCACCGGGAGCAGCGAACCTTTGTGGGTTGTCGACGGTGTACCCATTCAAAAGAATATACCTACAGCCGGCTCAAGCTACATTCGTAGCGGTGATTTCAGCACGCTTTATGCCAATGGTGTGGCCGGTATTAATCCGCAGGATATTGAGAGCATCACCGTGTTGAAAGACGCTTCTGCAGCAGCCATCTATGGTTCGCAGGCGCAGGCGGGTGTTATTGTTATCACAACCAAGCGCGGCAAACAAGGCAGGATGAGCATTAACTATAGTGGTAGTCTTGGCATTCAGAGTGCACCCATCCGCGATGATAATTTAATGAATTCGCGTGAGAAGCTCGCCTATGAGCAAAGTATTTGGGATGAGTTCTCGGCAAAAGGCTATGCAGCCGGCACCTATTATCCCGTTATCGGTATCGTTGGTCAGATTCGTTCGGGCTACGGACGCTTCCGAGGTTGGACCAAAGCCCAGCAAGATGCTTATATTGATGCTTTAGGACAAACGTCTACCGATTGGTTCAAGACATTGTTCCGCACCACGGTTTCCACTTCACATAATATCTCGCTAAGTGGCGGAACAGACAAGCAGACCTATTATATTAGCGGAGGCTACACAACTAATAATGGTATTGTGAAGCGAACTGGTGCAGATAGCTTTATGATGAGCGCCAAATTCAACGGCAATCCGCTGCAAATTCTTTCCTATGGTTTATCGATAGACTTTTCTTATTTAAAGAGCCATTCTCCAAGCGAGGCCTTTAACATTTATAAGTATGCCTATTTTGCCAACCCCTATGAAAGGCTCTACAATGCCGATGGGGGCTATCAGGCCGATGAAACCTATTTCTCTATGGTGAATGCAAATGGCGATTCATTCAATTATCTTCCCAAAAACGGCATCAACGTGATGCGCGAAATCGATGAAACAACGCTCAAGTCAATCAGCTCAACAACCACCTTGCGGGGCGATTTCACTTGGCGTCCATTTGCCGGCTTCCGTCTTTACGGCTTGGCTTCTGCTACTTTTAGCAATGATAATTCGACCAACGAGATAGGGGCTGCCACCTATAGTGCATGGTTAGACCGCCCTTTCGAGGGTGCTAACAGCGCATCTTATCGCACATACGGTTCTTTCACACAGGCCGAGAGTCGCAATCTAAGTTGGTTGGCACGTTTACAGGCCAATTATGGAATTACGCTTGCCGAGAAACATCGTATCAATGCCATTGCCGGAACAGAGGTTCGCTATAACAGGGCCAGTTCAATGGGCAGCAAAATGTATGGTTACGACCCGTTGACCGGCCAGCATAACACACCGCTCTATCTCGGAACGGCCAGCAATGGCGCATTGACAGCAGCCGAAAGAGATTCCTACCGTTCGATCATCAATGGGTTGAACACTTATTCCAAGATAGAAAATGCCTTTGCCTCTTTCTACAGTGCTCTTGATTATGTCTATAATAATAAATATGTTTGGAATGCAACTGTTCGCTCAGATGGTTCCAATAACTTTGGTAGCAAAGAGCAGTTCAATCTCACATGGTCGACAGGATTGGCATGGAATATGGATGAAGAGGCTTTCTTTAATGCCATAAAACCGGTTATAAATCGAGCCACCATTCGCATATCCACTGGCCTAACGGGTGGTGTTAACAAAAGTGTGTATCCGCAGATTATGATGGATTATGGCAATTATTATCGCACGGTAGGAGATGATAATTATCGTGTTGGCACGATTAAGAATGCGCCTAATCCGAAACTTCGTTGGGAGCACACCCACGATTTGAATGCCTCGCTCGATATGGGTTTCCTTCGTGACCGCATCGGACTTTATATCTCTGTTTATCGGCGTCGCGGTTATGACATGATAACATCCGTCAGAACAGTTTCAACAACGGGCTTCACGAGCCAGAGTTACAACACCACCGAGCAGATTAACCAAGGTTTTGAAGTGTCGTTGAACGCTACGCCCATTAAAACAAAGAAAATGGTGTGGGGCGTTTCGGGAAACATCTCCTACAACCAAAACTTTATTTCCAAGTATGATGCCCCCAATAATGGCTTCAGCACTTTCGGCTCTATTCTGCTTGATTATCCTCAGGGCGCAATCATCACCGGCAAAAACACAGGCATCGACCCCTTTACCGGTTATTATACTTTCAAACTCCGTCCCGACGCTGTCATCAATAATTCAAGCGATTGGCGTAACTACCGCAACTATCTTTATTATCGCGGCACAGCCAATGCACCTTGGAACGGCGGTTTCTCAACCCACGTTTCCTATAATCGGTTCACGCTGAGCATCAGTTCATCCTTTTCTTTAGGTGCAAAAATCAGTTCTGAAATCAAGTCTCCGATATCCTATAACAGCATTAATGCCAGTACACAGAATCATCCACAGACACAGCGTAGCGACCTTTATACTGCGCATTTGAATAAGCCGAAAGAGGCTGCTCATCGCTGGACAGAGGCCAATCCTGCGACCAATGGCTATCCAAGGTTGGTTGATTCTCGTGGGAAACGGCTCAACATTGATTTGGGCTTGCCCAACGGAAGTTCGTCCATCACCGAAGGTGTTTTCTATGAGAATGGATCGTATTTCAAATTAGGTTCGGCCACTTTGAGTTATAGTGTACCCGAAAAGATTACACGTGGCTTGGGATTGACTTCTCTCGGCGCGGCCATTACGGGTTCAAATCTCTTTATCATTACCAAGTATTCGGGTCTGAACCCCGAAACGCCGGGTGCCGTTTATCCCATCAGCCGTTCTTTCTCGTTTACAATTAACGTAGGTCTTTAACTATAAAATCAGAATGAATATGTTTGTTTTCAATCATAAAAAAGGCTTGTCTGTCCTCGTATCAGGTCTGCTCACGTTGTGCATGTTGTTCACGTCGTGTAGCGATTTCTTAGATATCAAGCCTTATGGGAGAACTGTTCCCAAAACAACCGAAGAATATCAAGCGCTCGTAACCGAGATGTTGACAGCAATCGATGGCACCAACACAGGCGAAACCGGGGCGGGTGCTCTTTTCTTCAACAACGAAATGGTTAGGAGTTTCGAAACCTATGGCGACAATATGGAGACCAGTCTCACGAGTCCCTCTTCCAACATGGCTTACTATGTGGGCAACTTGCTTGGCACAAATGAAGCTTCTGTCTATTATGAGCGCTTTTATCGTGTCATCAGTCGTTGCAACATCATCTTAGATAACTATGAGACAGGACGCGACACCGAGAACGGGCAGCAGCTGATTGGCGCTTGTTATGCGCTGCGTGGATTAGCCTATTATCAGTTGCTCCGCATGTACTGTGAACCCGTTGGAGTTGCTGCCAAACCATTGGGGGTACCTATCGTGACGGGTTTCGATATGGAAGCAAAGCCCAATCGCAGTTCGTATGAAGAAACATTCAAACAGGTCGAAAGCGATTTCAAGACGGCTATGAGCAAGAACATCAAGAACGATGTCTATTTGTTCACGCCCGAAATAGTGAAGGGATTGCTGGCACGACTTTATTTTTGGATGGGCCATTTCGCCGAGGCCAAACAATATGCCGACCAACTCGTTGCTGCTCATCCGCTGCTCAGCGGCGAAGACTACAAGAAGATGGAAGAGGCTGTCGACGGCTTGGCGGGCAATATGTTGCTGCGTTGCGATCGCTCGCCCGTTTCAGGCCATGCTTTCAGCCATCTCAATCCATATTTTATGGAGCGCCCCTTGTGCGCACGTTTTGTGAAACTCTTTGCCGAAAAAGACAAAGACATTCGCTACACGCTCTATTTTAACAAACGACGCCTGAACAACAAGCGCTTTTTCTCGGGACTTCGCACCGCAGAGTTCTATCTTATTTCGATGGAGAGTGCCTATCATCTTGGCGATCGAACCGAAGCCTTGCGTATGCTGAACGAATTTCGTGCTCATCGAATCAGTCCCTACACCGCCTACACCATGGGCACACTGCCGCTTGTTGATGCCGACGAAAATATCAAAGTGGACTGCACGGGCACCGCTCTCACGCCGCTGATGCAGGCTATTCTTAACGAGCGCCGCAAGGAACTCTACTTAGAAGGCGACCGATTTTTCGAACTGAAGCGCAACGGTCGACCGGAATTTTGGGCCACAAGCAACGGATTGAAATACACCACCGAGAAGTTTATGTACACTTTTCCGCTGCCACCGGCCGATTTACAAGTAAACCCCGGGCTCGTACAGAACCCTGGTTACACCGAAGTTTTATATAATTAAACAACAACAGCAATGAAAAAAATATTGATCCTCTTCCTCGTGGCACAAGCTCTTGTAGCCATCACTGCTTGCCAACACACCGACGATGTTCCGCCGATGCGCAACAAATATGGCACAACCTACAAGATGCCCGAGCCCAAAACACTCTCGCAAGAAGAACGCAACGAGCTTGACAGCATTGCCAACGAATATAATAAAAGCATGAATCAATAGGGGGGAACTGCAATATGAAACGATTTCTTTATTTCCTGTTCGTCCTGTCGGCATTGTTCACGGCAGCCTGTTCTGACGAGCAAGTCGAAGTACCCAGCATGCGTTTCGAGCGGCGCATCTATTCGCTCACGTCATCACCCGTTGAAGTAAAACTCTTCGTGGCGCAGAAATCGGCTGAGGCCAAGGTGTTGCCGGTGGTCTTTGAAGGTACGGCCGTGCGCGGACAAGACTACAAAGTGTCGGCCGACAAGTTTGTCGTGGGTGGCAACAGCGAAGTGCTCACCATCACCATCACGCCGCTGCGTAGCGTGACCACGGCGAAAACCGTCGTCATACGCTTAGCCGATGATGCCTCAGTCACGACCATTCTCGACATGTCGCCGCGGCCCAAACTGCTCTATTCCTTCCTCACTGCATCCGAACAGGTGGGCGCATCGGCCGAGGTGGCATTAGACTTGTTTTCCACGGAGACAGGAAAATACTATAATGTTGAAGAGAAAACGCTGGTCGAACTTGAGGTAGATCCCAGTTCAACAGCAGTTGAAGGGCGCGATTTCGAGCTTGTCAATTCCACCGATACCATTCGCGTTGGAAGTCACACGGCTAAATTTTCTATCAAGATTTTGCAGCGCGATGCCCACCGCAACCTCATCGTGCTCCGTCCAAAGCTCTCTGAAGCCGACCATTTCTATCAAGGTCGTTACCCCGTTCATCAGCTCAATATCATCACAAGCTATGCCTACGAAGTGGAAGGTGAGTGGGTGATGAACAAATTTGAGTATGGCAAGAAAGCGTTTATCGAAACTTGGGGAAGCTCAATGCAGGACAGTGAGTATGAAAACATCCCCGACGGTTCGCCCAATGATAGCTATACTTTCACGCGCATTGCCCCGGGAAAATATCAGCTCACCACCTCGTTGGAGTCCTATTGCAAACACTATTTCCAACCCACCGCCGTGGGAAGGTTTGATGGTGAATATACCCTTCGCGTCGGAATGGGTCGCAAAACGAAGGTGCAAATCATGAAGGTCGACAATGTCAATCGCTATTTCAGTGCCACCCAACAAAGCACCGACCGCGAGGGTTGGGTGGGGTTGCGTAACTATGTAGACCCCGATACGAAGGAGTTGCTGTTAGACGTTTATCTGTTTGACTATGAGCCGAAAGACTTCCTGCCCTCGTTCACCGATTATGGCATGTTTAATTCCAAAAAGCCCGTGCTGACGGATAGCGGCACTTATCTGCGCTTCACGCTGAAAAAGAAGCATTAAGCTCGGGCATCTTTCAAAGAACAGCCGTTCCACACATCGTGGAACGGCTATTCTCATGTTGTCCTATGCGCCCGTATAGCGCAAAAGGAGGGGACCACGAAGTATGTCCGTCCAAGCCTCTTTTGCTGACATGATTGCAGGAGCGTCAGCAAAGTCAACGCGTTTGATAGCATGCAGCAATGTATAGTGGGTCACGAGCATTTCCTATAGGTTTCTTCCAAATAGCGCAGTGCTTGCAACGTGACTGACAGCTTATTGTAGAATAGATCATCAGGGACGTGAGTTCCTTGTGCTGTCTGCGTACGACATTATTGACAAATGCAATTCCATGGTGGATGTAGTCATGAATACTGTACATTTTTTCTTTTGAGTTTTATCTTTTATTGTTAAGAGCAGAAAACTGCACTGTATTCATGACCACCTTGCAAAGGTACGAATATAATGGTAAAATGTATGTTTTATGGGAGGATTATCAATAGAAGTAGTACGCAGTTTCCAACCCAAATCAATTGTTAAAACCTGTATATATTCCCATATAGTAGAATATCCATCACATTCCTTCTTTATATTTTGGATGTGTCGCCGAGTGGGTTATATGTCAATAGGTCTCACGTTTGTTAAGCATCGCCATGGGGTGATAGCAAGAAAAGACATCAACGATAGCATTCCTACGCGCACTCTAAAAGGTGATATAGCCTTTTGTCATACGGATATTTTACATCTCTGTTCTGTTAAATAACATAAAAAAGGAGTATGTTTTAAGCGGATTCTTGTGGTGTTACCTATAAGTAACTTAACTTTGCAGTTACTATTTGGTAACATAAGCGCAAAAATAGAATGAAAAATAGGGAACAAACAGAAGAAAAAATACTCGAAGCTGTTGGGAGTATCATTGAGAACCAAGGATTTGAAAAAGTTGGTATCAATGCCATTGCTATGGAAGCGGGTGTTTCAAAGATGCTTATTTATAGGTATTTTGGTGGGGTTGAAGAATTAATCGCACAGTATTTAATCCAAAAAGACTATTGGGCTAACACTGATGCGGCTATCATCAATCCGGAAGCCGTGGGGAATAGTATTAAAAGTATGTTTCGTCGACAGGTCGAACAACTCCGAAATGACATAACGTTAAGGCGGTTGTATCGGTGGGAACTGTTCACAGATAATCAGAATATCCGGCAACTTAGGAATCGGCGGGAAGAGAATGGGTGCCGACTAATCAAGATGGTAAGTGCATTGACAGGCTGTCCGGATGCACAAGTAGCCGCTTTGGCCAGCATACTCTCGGCCTCAATCAGTTATTTAGCATTGCTGGAAGGGCAGTGTCAGAGCTATAATGGCATTTGCCTACAGACAGATGAGGGATGGAATCAGCTGATGCAAGGTATAGAAATGATCATTGATTTATGGATAAAGCATATTCGGAAATGAAAAAATGGATGTTTATATTATTGATTTTGATGAGTATGATGAATGATGTAACAGCACAGAACGCAGATTATCTGTTTATGATTGAGAACGCTACCAAGGCTCCGTCAGGGCATAACACGCAACCTTGGTTGTTTAAAATGAAAGACTCTGAGATTGATATCTATCCGAACATCTCAGAAGAACTGCCTGTTGTTGACCCCATTCACCGTGAGTTATTCGTCAGTTTGGGGTGTGCTACGGAAAACCTTTGTATCGCTGCGCAGCAGAAAGGATATCAAACAGAAGTGCGAATTACGAATGATTCGGTTATCCGGGTTCTGCTTACAAAGGATGAAAAGGCGCCATGTGGTTCCTTTCTATTTCCTCAGATTGCCCTCAGACAGACGAATAGAAGCGTTTATAATGGGGAGGATATTCCGAAGGACAGCATTTCTTTGCTTAAAAACGTGGCGAAGGAACCCTTTGTTGGAGTGTATTTTTATAAGAAAGGAACAGCCGATTACACAAAAATAGCCAATATGGTTTATGCAGGCAATCGCTTGCAAATGAAAAATGAGGCATTCAAAACGGAGCTGAAAAAGTGGATGCGCTATAATAAGCCCCATCAGGATAAGACACGAGACGGCTTGAGTTATGCTGTATTCGGGGCACCAAATGTTCCGCTCTTTATAGCCAAATGGGCTATGTCGAACGCTATCAACGAGAAAACGCAGAATAAAAGTGATCGGAAAAAAATCGCTTCTTCCTCTCATTTTGTTCTGTTCACCACAAAAGATGACACCATTGAGCAGTGGATAGAATTAGGCAGAACCCTGGAACGAATGCTTCTGCGCGCTACGGAAATGGGTATTTCACATGCTTACCTCAATCAACCCAATGAGGAAAAACAGCTTGCAAAAGAAATGGCACAGCAGCTTCAAATCTCCCATGAATATCCAACGATTCTTATAAGGTTGGGTTATGGAAAGCGAATGCCTTATTCGTTAAGGCGTGACTATAGGACATGTGTGCTGCCAAAAGAATAAAACTGTGCAACGTCATTTTCTCCCTATCAGTAATAAATAAGTCATAAAAGCCGTTTCCCCAGCCTACCAAATGTTCATGATGCCGAAATAAAGAACACCAGGAGCTTTTTAGACTGACAGAGGCCGATGGTGCTTAATTTTGAAGTAAGAATAAAATCTCTGCTTTTGATTTCCTGTCTAAGTGGAAACCTTGCTCTTTTAAATAGGCGAAAAAGTCTTTGAGTGAAAGGGAACGATGAGGGGTTCCCATTGTATAACGATAGATAGCCGTTGCAAAGGCATCTTCATCCACATGGCTATGGGTAGCTAATTGGTGTAGCAGGTAGGGCAGAAGCTGGTAATAAACCCAAGCCGTATTGTCTGATTCTTTACTGTTCTTTGTTCCAACACAAACATCTTTGGTGCCTTGTATACTGCGTCTGGCCTTTTTAAGCATGGCTGAATTAATCGGTTTTTCATAAATCATCCTATGAGCAAACCAGTCTTTATGCACAATATGCCTTCCGTAAAGATATTTGGCTAAGTATTCAACAAATGACTCAAAAAAGAAGTTTCTCTCTTGAGCGGTTAGCCCTTTCGATAAATCTTCTTGATTACCGAGGACAAAATGTAGTAGCTCGTGCAGGAGAGTTTCATGGTAAAACATGGCGTTATCCATAACGATTGCACTGTCTAAGGTCACAGAAAACTCGTAAGCTAAGGTGTCAAGATGTTGTTTTTCTCCCATTGTAGCCCTATAATTGAGTCCTGTTTTGGCAATCGTGAGATGCACATTCTTCTCGTCAGGAAAGGCTGCAATGCGGTCGATGGCTGTTAATGCGCGATAGATAACGCTATCAGCCGGCGGCGTGTTGGGGGCAGAAGAGGCAACTTCCTTCAACGGTTTGTCATCTTTACGAGGTGAAATCTGGTGATGTAATTGTGCAGCTAACGCATTCTTTTCCTCGAGAAGCGAAATGCGAAAACGCTTATATTGAATCGTCTTATGGTCGTATAGGGGCTTATAGAAGAAGAATAACGAGGGATACTGTCCATGAGGTGGAACCGTGATGCTATCTGTGGTGTATAAATCTACTTCTCCTTTGTCATTCAAAAGATAGAAGAGCGACGGATTTACATGAAAGATGTAGGTTGTACTGTCTGCTCGTTGTGCGTTGGTTGGGAATAAAGATTCCCAAGCTTCATATTGGATATAGGAGAAAGAGGGCACGTCGTTCTCGTCGCAGTATTCACCTGCTCTGGCCGAAAAGGCGTTGTATGACAAAACAAAACGTTCATTTTTCTTATCCATCTTTTGGTGTTCTTGCAGCTTAAGGGGAGATTTGTTCCAGTTGAAGAGGTTTAAATCTTCCCACCGCTGCGTCCCATATTGCAGCATGACCGGTTCAAATTGCCAAAGGATGTCACTAAAAGGAGTGGGTTTTTGAAACTGATACTGTTGGAGTTCTGCAGGTGTAGTCCCTTGTGGAAATATCACCTTAACGCCTAATTGGATATAAGGTGACATCGACCACCCTTTAGGTAGGGAGTCTGTCAAAACAGAATAATCAGAGAAAAACGGGGAGATAACCACGCGTTGTTGTGCCAACGAGGATAAAGGTATCATCGCTAACGTTACGAAGAGGGGACGTAAAAAGGCCAAAAATCGTTGTTTCATTGTTGTGATGGTTTGAATAAGATGCGAATAGGGATATAGAAAAGGCTTCGTCAAGGTTGTATACTATCCAAGGTTGTGGCGCTGTCTTTCCTTTTGTTTCCTATTGAAGTGTTTTAAAATGAATGGCACAAATTTATCTTTTTATTTTTCGATAGCAAAGAAATGGGTGAAGGAATCCCTTTCTTGCAACAATATTTAACGTCTTGGCTTGATGAAAAAGAAACTCACATTCTGTTTTGCAGGAGGCAACATGGATGATAGAGATAGTTGGGTGTGGACTGTATTCGTACAATATGAAACACTTAGCCCCCCCCTAAAGAAAGCTAAATTGCCACGGAAAGCACTTGTCTATGCCGATAAAGGATATGACTCGATGGAGAA